>Ga0306921_10005483_pt1 | contig 13177 bp, 11 predicted proteins | sample sta12Cox44000080_FD_203760 | JGI IMG/M metagenome (GOLD analysis project Ga0306921, IMG submission 203760) | Lab enrichment of tropical soil microbial communities from Luquillo Experimental Forest, Puerto Rico - statoxic.12C.oxic.44.000.080 (v2)... | ecosystem: Environmental > Terrestrial >... | reverse complement strand
CCAAGCTGCTCCAGCTGATCTACCTGGGCAACGGCGAGATCGTGCGGTACGAGCCGGACGAGGCGGACCTGCTCGCCACCGAGCGCAAGATCGAGGCGCTGTGGCTCGCGATCGAGCGGGCCACGCTGAACCGGGACTGGCGCCCCCGGCCCGGGCGGATCTGTGACTGGTGCGCCCACCAGGCGATCTGCCCCGCGTTCGGCGGCACACCACCGCCGATCCCCGACGCCCCGGTCCGGCCGGACGAGATCCCCGAGCCCCGCGACGGCACGTCCCCCGTATAGCGCGCCTGCCTAAGAGCGACCCAAAAGAAGTTGACAACGTGCGATTAGTCTCATGATACTAATCGCATGAACCTAACCCGCCTCATGGTGCTCGGCACGCTGGCCCGGCACGGGCCACGGCACGGGCACGAGATCCGGCGCCTCGCCGAGCTGACCAACGTCGGCGAGTGGGGCGGGGTAAGCGTGGGGGCCCTGTACCGGGAGCTTCGCCTGATGGAGACCGAAAGCCTGGTCGAGGCGGTCAGGACCGAGCGGGTGGGGCGGCGTCCGTCCCGCACCGTCTACGCGATCACCGATGAGGGCCGCCTGGAGCTGTCGATACTCAGGGAGCAGGCCACCCGCATCGTCCACCTGGGGCCCGATCCGCTCGGCGTCTCGCTGTCCTTCGCCGGCGATGGGGCCGACCGGGAGGAGCTTGCGAGCTGGCTGCGGGCCCGCCGGGACAGTTGCGCGCTGGCGGCCGCCCAGCTGGAGGAGGAACGGCAGCGCATGGTGGTGCGGGGCCAGGTGGGCCCGTTGCAGGCCGCCGTGATGTACCGGGGCCAGTTGCACGCGGAAACCGAGGTGCGCTGGCACGACGAATTTGCCAAGATCCTGGCCGAACTGCCGCCCGATAAGGAAGGCAGCGGCCAAGCGTCTGAACTACCGGGCGAACATCCTGAAGGGACACCGGACTCGCATGGCGATCATTGAGGCGCGCGGGCTTGCCCGCACGTTCACCAGCCGTAAGCGGACCGTGGAGGCCGTCCGGGGGGTCGACCTCACCGTCGCAGAAGGGGAGATCGTCGGCTTCCTCGGCCCCAACGGAGCGGGCAAGACCACCACGCTGCGGATGCTGACCACGCTGCTGCGGCCGACCGCGGGCACCGCCACCGTGGCAGGCGCCGACCTGCTCGCCGACCCGGTCGGGGTGCGGCGCAGGATCGGCTACGTGGCTCAGGCCATCGGCGTCACCGGGGGCGGCTCGGACCCGAACGCGAAGGTGGGCGAGGAGATCACGCTGCAGGCCCAGCTCTACCGGGTGCCGCACGCCGAGATCGCCGACCGCACCGCGCGGCTCACCCGCCAGCTCGATCTCAGCGGCCTGGAGGACCGGCTGGTCAAGACGCTGTCCGGCGGTCAGCGGCGACGGCTGGACATCGCGCTCGGCCTGGTCCACTCCCCCCGGCTCGTCTTCCTCGACGAGCCCACCACCGGCCTGGACCCGCAGAGCCGCAGCAACCTGTGGGACCACATCCGCAGGCTGCGCGAGGACCTGGGCACCACGGTGTTCCTCACCACGCACTACCTCGACGAGGCGGACGCCCTGTGCGACCGGATCCTGGTGATCGACTACGGCAAGATCGTGGCCGAGGGCACGCCCGACGAGCTCAAGCGCCGGATCGCCGGCGACGTGATCACGCTCAGCGTGAACGGCGGCCCCGACGCTGCCAAGGGGGTGCTCGCCGCGCACGAGGGGATCCGCGACTTCACGGTCAGCGGGCGGTCCCTGCGGCTCACCGTTGACCACGGCGAGGAGGCCCTGCCTGACCTGCTGCGGGAACTGGACGCGGCCGGGCTCAGCCTGCAGTCCATCCAGCTCGCCCGCCCGACGCTCGATGACGTCTTCCTCACCGTGACCGGCCGCTCGCTGCGCGAGGACGCGCCGGAATCGGCCTCCCAGACCCCGGTTCCCGCGGCGTGAACCCCGCCACACGGACCCATCCACCCTGGAGCACCTGACATGTCCTTCGCCCGCGACACAATGCTGATCTTCCGGCGGCAGATCACGCTGTCGCTGCGCAACCCCGCCTGGGTCATCATCGGCCTGATCCAGCCGATCCTTTACCTGGCGTTCTTCGGCCCGCTGCTGTCCAGCGTGGTCGCGGGAGGCGTGGCCGGCTTCCCGCCCGGCAACTCCTACAGCTTCTTCGTGCCCGGGCTGCTCATCCAGCTTGGCCTGTTCGGCGCCGCGTTCGTCGGATTCACGATCATCGCGGACTGGCGCTACGGGGTGATCGAGCGGCTGCGGGTCACCCCGGTGAGCCGGCTGGCCATCCTGGCCGGGCGGGTGCTGCGGGACGTGGTCACGCTGCTTGTCCAGGGCATCGTGCTGATCCTCGCCGGGGTCGCGTTCGGCATGCGCGCGCCGCTTGGCGGGATACTGGTCAGCCTCTGGTTCATCGGGATCGTGGCGATCAGCCTGTCCGCCATTTCCTACACGGTGGGCCTGCTCACCAAGAGCGAGGACGTGCTCGCGCCCGCCATCAACATGGTGGTGGTGCCGCTGATGCTGCTGTCGGGCATCATGCTGCCGATGACGCTAGGGCCCGGCTGGCTGCAGGGCATCGCCCGGGCCACCCCGTTCCGCTACATCATCGACGCGATGCGCGGCGGGTTCGCCGGGCATTACCTCACCACGATCATGCTGGAGGGCATCCTGGTGGCGCTCGGCCTGGCGGTCGCGTGCCTGTGGATCGCTGGCCGCGCGTTCGTCCGCGAGAACGCCTGAGGCGCCCGCCGGGCCGGGCCAGCGGGTCGGCCAAGGCCCCCGCGACGGAGCCGCGGGGGCCGCAGGCCACCGGGGGGGTTCCGGGCCGTGGGCCCCGGGGGCTTGCCCCCGGGGAAGCGGAGTGCTCCCCCGGGCCAGCACGGTAGGGTCTGCCAGCATGACCGACACACCGACCGCCGGTTCGGCCAGCGTGCACATACTGCACGAGGGCTACGTACGCGACGATCCAGCCGGGGACCGGGTGGGCTCGAGCGTCACCCTCATCCTGGACGCCGGGCGGGTGATCGTGGTCGACCCGGGCATGGTTGCCGACCGGGACGAACTGATCGCCGCGCTCGCCGCGCACGGCCCGGTTCCCGGTGACGTGACCGATCTGGTGTTCAGCCACCACCATCCCGACCACACCGTCAACGCCGCGCTGTTCCCCGGCGCCACCATCCACGACCACTGGGCCAGCTACACAGGTGACCTGTGGGTCGGGCGCGAACCGGGCGAGTTCAGCCTGACGCCGTCGGTCCGGCTGATGCCCGCGCCCGGCCACACGCCCGAGGACATCGCCACGCTGGCGGCCACACAAGAGGGCGTCTACGCGTGCACCCACGCCTGGTGGGGCCCGGACGGCCCGGCGGAGGACCCGCTGGCCACCGCCGCACCGGCGCTGCGGGCCAGCAGGGAGCGGATCCTCGCCACCGCGACCGTGATCATCCCCGGCCACGGCCCCGCCTTCCGCCCCGGCCCGGCCACGCCCAGGTAGCCACTCTGCAGGCTCGCGAGCCGACAGGGCCGAGGCCCCCGCGACGAAGTCGCGAGGGCCTCTAGGCCATCGGGGGGTTCCAGGGGGGTCGCTCCCCCAGGCTTATACCGCGTCGCCCTTCAGCGAGAACGCCGACAGGGCGCGCACCGCGACCACGAGCGCGGCGACGGTCACGATCGCACCCATCACGACCGACGTGCTCAGGCCTTGGCTCGCGTTCAAGTTCTTGGCGTCGTGCGCGATGGCGTTCGCCACGCCCAGCGAGTACTGCCCCACCGAAAGCAGCCGGGCACCGCTGACGAAGTTGCCGACCAGGCCCTCCCAGACCACCACGTAGGCCAGCCCGTACGCGATGGCCCGGGTGGTCAGCACGGAAATCATGACGAAGACCGCGTTGTACATGACGCTGCCCGCCAGCGCGCCGACGAACAGCCCGACGGTCAGCTTGGTCAGGCCACCGGTGGCGATCACTCCGGCCAGCAGTTCGGGCACGGCGACGAACGCCGCGGTCAGCAGGACAGCGACTACGTACTTGCTCCAGATGACCACCAGCCGGGGCACCGGTGTGGCGAGCAGGTGCACGATGCTCCCCTCGTCCACCTCCGCGCCCAGCACGCTGGTGCCGATGATCAGCGCGGTCAGCGGCAGCACCACGGTGAACCCGAAGATGCCGACAATCTGGCTGGGCCAGGAGGCGTCGTGGGTATGCGCCACCTTGAGCAGCACGGTCACGAGCACCAGGATCAGCGGCGGGATCGCGAACAGCAGGGCGCGCTTGCGGCCCATGGTCGCCCGGAAGGTGATCGACGCGATCACCCGTGCCTGGTCACCGAACATTGTCTGGCTGCTTTCTCCCGGCGTTGCCGGGTGTCAGCGGGCCCACGGACCCGGCGGTGCGGTTCACCGGGCTTTCGGCCCATCGGTGTCGATCAGGTAGGCGAAGACGCTCTCCAGCGATTCGTCCTCGGGCAGCAGTTCCCGCAACCGGATGCCCTTGTCCCTGGTCAGCGTCGCGATCTCGCGAGAGAACGCGCCGTAGTCGCTGGCCCGGACCGACAGCCCGTGGTCGGTGACCTCCACCCCCGTCACCGCCGGGCGGCCGATCAGCGTGGCACCGAGCCCGCGGTCATCGGACGTGCGCACCAGAAACACGTGCGGCCTGGATGTCATCAAGCGGCGGATGGCGCGGAAGTCGCCCGAAGCGGCGAGCCGGCCCGCGACCATCACCTGGATGGTGCCGGAGACCCGTTCCACCTCTTCCAGGATGTGTGAGCTGAACAGGATCGTCCGGCCCTGTTCGCCCAGGCCGTGCAGCAGGTCCATCATGTGCAGCCGCTGCCGCGGGTCCATGCCGTTGAACGGCTCGTCGAGCAGCAGCACCTGCGGGTCGTGCACCAGCGACCCGGCCACCCGGATCCGCTGCCGCATGCCCTTGGAGTAGGTGGAGATCTTCCGGTCCTGTGCACCGGTCATCTCCACCATCTCGATGGCCCGCCGGGCGGCCGCAGCGGGGTCGGGCAGCTTGTGCAGCCGCGCGCTGGCGGTGACGAACTCGGCGCCGGTGAGGAACGCGTACACCGAGTCGCGCTCGGGCACCAGCCCGAGCGTCCGGTAGATGTCCGGGTTCCGCCAGCTCGGGGTGCCGCCGACGGTGAGTTCCCCGCGGGAGGGCGCGAGGAACCCGGCGATCATGTGCATCAGGGTCGACTTGCCCGCGCCGTTCGGGCCGAGCAGGCCGGTCACCCCCGGCCCGATGGTCACCGTGATGTCGTTGACCGCCACCACGTTGCCGTACCACCGGGAGACGTTGCGCAGTTCGATCGCGGTCATGCCGCACCCACCTTCCGGTACCGGAGGGCCAGGCCGCCCAGGCTGACGGCGAGCAGCAGCACGAACATCAGGCCATACGCCACCCCCGCGTTACCCGGGTTCGGAATGGGACCGGGATTCGTGCCACCCAGCCATTGCCGCACCCCGTCAAGAACGGTGAAGGGGCTTATCAGGCCGGGCAGGCGGGCGCCCAGCGGGGCGCCCAGCGCCGCCGGCCCGGCCGGCCCGGGCCCGCCGGGCCCATGCTGGGCGATGCTGACCAGGAGATTGGCCAGTATCCAGGTGAGGAAGAAGTAGATCGCGATCATGCCGGTCGCGTACGCCCGGCGGCCGGTGAAGGAGGCGAGGAGCAGCCCGATCGCGGCAAGCAGCACCGCCCATAGTGCCGCGACGCCCAGACCGGGGATCAGCGCCTTGGTCTGGTCCCATACCGCGCTGCCGCCGCCGACCGAGACGATCGTGCCCAGGTACAAGATGATCAGCGGGATCTCGACCAGGAGCAGGCAGGCGGCGGTGAACGCGGCGTACTTGGCCAGCGGGTAGTCGAGGCGCCGCAGCGGCCTGGAGTAGTACAGCGGCAGGACGTGACTGCGCAGGTCGCGGGACACCAGCTCGGGCGCCTGCGCCGCCACGAAGATCAGCATCACCAGGGTGCGCAGCGGGTAGGTGTAGGTGTCGTAGTCGACGATCCGCGCGTGGTCGGGGGAGGTGGCCACCGCGACCGCGTTCGCGATCGCCGGCAGGCACATCAGCCCGAACGCGAGGATCGGCACGATCTTGGCCTTGGCGCCGCGGCCGATCCCGAACGCCGACCGCAGGCTGTGCCAGTACAGCGCCCGGATGATCGCGGCCCGGCCCAGGCGCGGACCGTCGTAGTGCTGGTAGCCGAGGTCGTGGATGACCCCCGCACCGGCGGCCGGGGCCAGGCCGGCCGCTGCCGCGCCATTGTCAGCCGTCACCGTGCTCCTCCTCGTCCCCGTTGTCCCGGAACAGCTCCTCGACCCGGCGCCGCTGCTGCTCCAGCCGGTTCAGCGGCAGGCCGAGGTCCGCGACCGCGTCCCTGACGGTGTCGTGGGTCTGTTCGCCGTCGATCTGCACCAGCAGCCCGCGCTCGGAGCGCCTCGGCTGCAGGCCGCGGGCGGCCAGTTCCGCCGCCAGCGCTGCGGTGCCCTCGTCGACCTCGATCAGCAGCACCTGGCTCACCTGGGTGAAGCTGGTCATCGTGTCCGAGCGGAGCAGCTTGCCGCCGTCGATGACGACGAGCTGGTCGCAGATTTGCTCGATCTCCCCGAGCAGGTGCGAGGAGACCATGATCGAGATGCCGAACTCCGTCCCGATCCTGCTGATCAGGTCGAGCATCGAGTGGCGCCCGGCGGGGTCCAGGCCGATCGTCGGCTCGTCGAGCAGCAGCAGCCGGGGATCCCCGACGAGGGCCTGCGCCAGCTTGACCCGCTGCTTCATCCCGGTGGAGTAGGTCCCGACCTGCCGGTACCGCTCCTCGTACAGGCCCACGTGGCGCAGTGACTCGGCGGCCCGCTCCTTGGCCGCCGTCGCAGGCAGCCCGGACATCCGGCCCAGGTGGGTGACGAACTCGGTGCCGGTGACGTCCGGGGGCAGGCAGTCGTGCTCAGGCATGTAGCCGGTGAGCGTACGAATCCGCTCACCGCTCGCCACCACGTTGTGGCCGAGCACAACCGCCCGGCCGCTGGTCGGCGGAAGCAGGCCGAGCAGAATCTTGATGAGCGTGGACTTGCCGGCCCCGTTCGCGCCGACAAGCCCGGTGATGCCGGGCGCGATCGCGATGGTGAGGCCGTCGAGCGCGGTCACCTCGCTGGTGTACCGCTTGGTCAGCGCCTCCGTCTGGATGACGGCCGCCGCTGTGCCTGCGTCGCCGGGACCCGGCCCGGCGCGCAACTGCGGTGGTGCGGTCACGGGATCCTTGCCTCGCCTTCATCAGGCAGTCGGGGGAACGGCCGCTCGTTCGTGGCGGCGATCCCAGCCTTGCGGGCACGGCGTCCCGCGTCGTCATCCTCAGGTCTGCTTTTCGCGTCACCCGTAGGGCGCGGGCCCCCGACACCGCCGCTGTATCCGCCCGGCAGCCTACGCCTGCGGCATGACGCGCCCGAGCAGGCGAGGGGTTACCGTGAAGGGGTGAGCGCGGAACCGGACCGCCCACCGCTGAGCATGCGGTTCAACGATCGTGTCTGGACAAGGGTGGACTGGGCGCTGGCCGCCTTCTGCGCGCTGCTCGTGTACGCGACCATGGTCCGAGGCCACGTGGTCCGCAGCTTCCCGGTGTCGTTCGTGTCGGCGGGCTCCTGGGCCCCGGCGCTGCTGCTCGCCCTGCTCGTGGCGGCTCCCGTGGGGCTGCGCCGCCGCGACCCCGTGGGCGCGCTCCTGCTGGCGCTGACCGGCTGCGTGCTGATCATCGCGGCGGGCGGGGAGATAAGCCGCGGCGCGTTCCTGGCCCTAGCGCTCGTGCTGTTCACGGTGGCGGCCACGCGTACCCGGACGGTGGCGGTGGTCTCGCTCGCCGCCTCCGTGGTACTGCTGGTCGTCCAGGGGGTCATCCTGAGCGCGACCGGCACCGGCTCCGGCCCGGCGACCGGCGTGGCGCTGATCCTGATCATCGCCTGGATACTCGGCGTCAGCGCCCAGCAGCGCCGCGCCTACACCGCGCGGATGCGCGAACAGGTGGCCACGGCCGCGGTGACCGAGGAACGGCTCCGGATCGCCAGGGAACTGCACGACGTGGTGGCGCACAGCATGACGGTGGCCGCGGTACAGGCAGGCTTCGGCGAATACGTCTTCGACAGCGACCCGACCCAGGCACGAGCCGCCCTTGGCAACATCCAGCACGTCACCAGGGAAGCGCTCAGCGACATGCAGCGGCTGCTCGGCGTGCTTCGCCAGGACGGCACCGGCCAGACCGGTGCCAAGGCGGCCGGCGGCCTGCCCGGTGAGGGCCAGGAGCCCGGCGCGGCACAGGCACTCCAGCTCGCGCCCGCCCCCGGCCTTGCCGACCTGGAGCGCCTGGTGTCCACCACCGCGGGCGCTGGCGTCCGTGTTGCCCTGACCAGGACCGGCGACCGCCGGGATACCCCGGCCGCCATCGACCAGGCGGCGTTCCGGATCGTGCAGGAGGCGCTGACCAACGTGGTCAAGCACTCCGGCGCCAGCACCTGCCAGGTCATCGTCGGCTACGAGCCGGACAGCCTGACCGTCGAGATCACCGATCCTGGTGACCAGCGGGGGGTTCCGGGCCGTGGGGTCCGGGGGCTTGCCCCGGGGGAGGTGGAGTGCTCCCCCGGGCTAGCACCTCGGGCAGCCACCCGGGAGCCGCACGCCGCCCGGGCCGACGGCACGGGGCACGGCATCCTCGGCATGCGCGAGCGGGTGACTCTGTGCGGCGGCGAGTTCACCGCCGGCCCGAGGCCCGGGCACGGCTTCGAGGTGATAGCCCACTTCCCGCTCCCCGTCGCATCGCAAGCCCGGCGCGCGCCCGCCGTGGAGCCGATTGCGGTGCGGGCGCTGCCCGGGCAGGCACGGTGAGCCTGCGCGTCGTTGTCGCCGACGATCAGGCCCTGGTCCGTGCCGGGTTCTGCGGCATCGTCGCGGCCACGCCGGGCCTGGCCGTGGTCGGCGAGGCCGGCACCGGCACGGACGCGGTCGAGGTGACCCGGCGGACCAGGCCCGATGTCGTGCTCATGGACGTGCGGATGCCCGACCTTGACGGCATCGAGGCGACCAGGCAGATCACCGGCTCACCGGGCCTGGCCTCCCGCGTGCTCATTCTGACCACGTTCGACCTCGACGAATACGTCTACTCGGCGCTGCACGCGGGCGCCAGCGGCTTCCTGCTCAAGAGCACACAGCCCGCCGAGCTGGTCAACGCGATCCGGGTCGTCGCGGCCGGCGACGCCCTGCTCGCACCAAGCGTCACCCGGCGGCTGGTGGAGGAGTTCACCCGCCGCCCCGTCCCCCGGCCGGCCGCCCCCGAGCCGCCGCCCGCCCGGGTGCCCGCGGTCCGGCTGGACGCGATCACCGGGCGCGAGCGCGAGGTACTCGCGCTGATCGCCACCGGCCTGTCCAACTCCGAGATCGCCACCAAGCTGTCCATCAGCGAGGCCACCGCCAAGACCCACGTCGGGCACCTGCTGACCAAGCTGAACGCCCGCGACCGGGTGCACCTGGTGATCCTCGCCTTCCAGGCCGGCCTGGTGCAGTGCTAGCCCAGGGGGGCGACCCCCTGGAACCCCCGCTGGCCTGCGGCCTCTGCGACTCCGTCGCGGGGGCCTAGGCCCTGCCGGCTGGGGTCAGTGACTCCGCCCGGAGCCCCGGCGCCTACCGGCCGGCCGCGTAGCCCTGCATGCCGCGGGCGTTCGCCGCCGCGTACAGCATGCCGTCGTCCCTGGCGACCGCGCTGACCCGGCCGAGTGACCAGGGCGCCGCCACGGTCACCTCGTGCCCCCGGGCCCGCAGTCCCTCGATCACCTCCGGCCCGGCCCGGTCCTCCACGTCCACCGCGGCCGGGAAGGACTCCCTGGGCCAGAACGACGAGGGAAAGTGCGTGGTGTGGAAGGCCGGGGCGTCGATGGCCTCCTGCAGGTTCATGCCGAACCGCACGTGGTTGAGGAAGAACGACAGCGACCACTGGTCCTGCTGGTCCCCCCCGGGAGTGCCGAACGCCAGGTACGGCTCGCCGCCGCGCAGCGCCAGGCCGGGCGACAGGGTGGTCCGCGGGCGCTTCCCCGGCGCCAGGCTGTTCGGCAGGCCCGGGGTAAGGGTGAACATCTGCGCCCTGGTGCCAAGGCAGAACCCGAGCCCGGGGATCACCGGCGAACTGTGCAGCCACCCGCCGCTCGGGGTTGCCGCCACCATGTTGCCGAACCGGTCGGCGACATCGATGTGGCACGTGTCGCCGCTGTGCGCCAGCGTGGGCTCGCCCGCCCAGGCGCCCACGACCGCGCCCGGCCGCGGCGCCGTGGCGAAGCCGGGCAGCATGGGCTGCCGCCCGCCGGGACTGCCCGGGCGCAGGTCACCGGACGCGGTCTGGCCCACCAGCGCGCGGCGCTGCGCCGCGTACTGCGGCGACAGCAGGTCCGCCAGCGGCACGTCGGTGAAATCCGGGTCGCCGTACCAGGCCTCCCGGTCGGCGAACGCCAGCTTCGCGCACTCCACGACGGTGTGGATGTGATCCACGCCGCCGGGTGTTATCTCACCGAGCCCGGTCCCGGCCAGCAGCTGCAACTGCTGCAGGAACACCGGGCCCTGCCCCCAGGGGCCGGTCTTGCACACGGTCAGCCCGGCGAAGCCGGCGCTGGCCGGCGCTTCCGTGGTGGCCCGCCAGGCGGCCAGGTCCCCGGCGGCCAGCAGGCCGGCGTGCCGGCCGCCGGTGCCGTCCATCACCTGCGCGTGCGCCAGGTAGCCGCCGATCGCCTCTGCCACGAACCCTTCGTAGAAGGCCCGTCGCGCCGCTTCGATCTGGGCTTCTCTGCCGCTTCCCGCCGCTTCGGCCTCGTCGAGGACCCGCTGGTAGGTGCCGGCGAGGGCGGTATTTGCAAAACGAGAGCCCGGGGCTGGCACGCCCCCGGACAGGTAGACCTCCGCCGAGCTTGGCCAGTGCTCGGTGAACACGCCGGCCATCGACCCGATCGCGGAACTGACCCCGGGCGCCACGGGGTAGCCATCCCTGGCATAGCCGATGGCATACCGGATGACCTCACCCAGCGGGAGGCTGCCGTGCGCGGCGAGCAACAGCATCCAGGTGCCGAACGCGGCCGGCACGCACGCGGCCAGAAGCCCGTTCCCCGGAACCAGGTCCAGGCCGAGTTCCCCGAACGCCTCGATGGTGGCGGCGCCGGGCGCGGGGCCCTGTCCGTTCAGCACAAATACCTCGCCGTCGCGAGCGTCGAAGCCGATCACCGGCACTTCGCCCGCGGGCCCGCACATGTGCGGCTCGACCACCTGCAACACCAGGCCGGTTGCCACCGCGGCGTCGAAGGCGTTGCCGCCCTGCTCCAGCACCGCCATGCCGGCCGCAGACGCGAGCCAGTGGGTCGAAGCCACCATGCCGAACGTGCCCGCGAGCTGCGGCCTGGTGGTGAACGTGGCGCCCTGCGGCATCATCTGCATCCCGCCTTCCTGCCGACGCTTCCATCTGACCATGAGGTGCTAGCCCGGGGGGACGACCCCCCTGGAACCCCCCGCTGGCCTACGGCCCGGTTCCGTCGTCACCGGGCCGGGGCCCTGCCAGCCCGGGGCCGGCAACGCGCTTGCCGTGGCGGCGCCACCGCCGGGCCGGGCACGATAGCGTCGGGTCCCATGAACGATCTGGCTCCGCGGCTGCGCGCGGTGTGCGACCTCGACCTGGCCGAGGCCCGTGAGTACAGCGGGCGTCACGAGTACGACGGCACGATCCAGGACCTGTCCCCCGACGGGGTGCGCAAGAGCCTGGCCGCGCTGGCCGAGGCGGCAAGTTCCGGCACGGCACTGGAGGACCCGCACGACGAGGCCCACCTGGCCACGTTCGAGGATCGTGCCCGCGTCGTGTATGGCGAGCTTGAGCTGTACCGGCGCAACCCGCTGATCCACCTCGGCGGGCTTGACCTGGCCTGCTACGACAGGGATTACGCCCCGCAGGAGGATCGCGACCGCGCCCGGCTGGCGCAGCTTGCCGCCTGGCCGCAGGCGGTCGACGCCGCGGTGACCGCCCTTGACCAGGTCAGCGCCCCGGTCGCCACCGCGCTGGCCAGCGGGATCGAGGGCCTGGCCGGTGGCATCCCGGCCGGTGCCCCCGCCGAGCTGGTCGCCGCCGCGCGCGCGGCGCACGCCCGGCTGGTCGCCCACGTGCAGCAGGCCGCCGCGGCCGGGGATCCCGACGCCGCACTCGGCGGCCCGGCGCTGTCGGCGCTGATGACAAGCTCCGAGCGGATTGAGGTGGACCTGGGCAAGCTGGCCGCGGACGCCGACGCCGAGCGGGACCGGCTGGCCGCGCGGCTCGCCGAGAGCTGCGCCCGGATCGATCCCGGCAGGCCAGCCCTGACGGTGGCCCGCGAACTGGTCCGCGACCACCCGGGGCCCGACGGGGTGCTTGACGCCGCGCGGCACTGGACGGAGCAGGCGATCGCGTTCACCAGGGAGCGCGACCTGGTGCCCTACCACGACGGGGAGTGCCTGGTCGGGCTGGCGCCGGAGTCGCGGCGCTGGGCCATGGCGATGATGTCACCCGCGGCGCCGGGTGAGCCCGAGGGGCCGTCCTGGTACTACATCACCCCGCCGGACGCGTCCTGGCCGCATCAGGAACAGGAGGAGTGGCTGGAGGTCTTCAGCGCGACGACGCTGCCGGGGATCACCGTGCACGAGGTCGCGCCGGGGCACTTCTCGCACGGCCGGGCAATTCGGCAGGCGCCCACCGACGTCCGGCGGACGCTGCACTCGGCCGCGTTCGTCGAGGGCTGGGCCCACTACGCAGAGGAACTGTGCGTCGAGGAGGGATTCGCCGCGGGTGACCCGCGCTTCGCGATCGGCGTGTGGCTGGAAGCGCTGGTCCGGATCACCCGGCTGGCCTGCGCCATCGGGGTGCACTCGGCGGGGATGACGGTGGCGGAGGGCGCCGCCAGGTTCGAGGCGGATACGCACCTGGCCGGGCCCGCCGCGCTGTCCGAGGCCCGCCGCGCCACGTTCGACCCGACCTACGGCCGGTACACCTGGGGCAAGCTGGAGATCATGAAGCTGCGGGACGAGGCACGCCAGCAGTGGGGCGCCGGCTTCACGCTGAACCGGTTCCACGCGGGCCTGCTCAGCCTGGGCTCGCCG
>Ga0306921_10005482_pt1 | contig 13177 bp, 6 predicted proteins | sample sta12Cox44000080_FD_203760 | JGI IMG/M metagenome (GOLD analysis project Ga0306921, IMG submission 203760) | Lab enrichment of tropical soil microbial communities from Luquillo Experimental Forest, Puerto Rico - statoxic.12C.oxic.44.000.080 (v2)... | ecosystem: Environmental > Terrestrial > Soil... | reverse complement strand
CCAGAACGGCGATATCGAGCACAACACGATCCTGCTCAATCAGAGCAGCAACCCGACCATCCCCACGAATGGTGGCGGGATCATGGTCCAGGGAACCCCGGATACCGATCCGGTTTGCCCGGGCGTGCCCGACAGCGATTGCGCGCCGGGATTGAGCGACGGCACGGGTCACAACCTGGTGATCAATGCCAACCTGATCCAGGGGAACTCGGCGGATAGCGGGAGCGGCGGCGGCATCCGGCTCAACCAAGTCAACGGGACGGATGTAGCCACCTTCGCGCGCCAACCCAACCTCTGGAACGACGTGAGCATCACCAACAACATCATCGTGAACAACGTTTCAGGCTGGGATGGTGCGGGCATCTCGTTGCAGGATTCGCTGAACGTGCAGATCCTCAACAACACCATTGCCCACAACGATTCCCTGGCCACCTCGGGTGTGCTGACCTTCGCCCTCGGAACGCCTCTGGCCAGCGCCCCAGCGGGGGAATGCCACATCGGGAATGGCAGCGCCGTTGGCTCGGCATCGTGCCCGCAGCCGGCCGGAGTGAGCAGCACACCAAATTCCACGCTGCTGACCGGAACCTTCCCCACCCCGCCGCCCAGCTGCCCGACGGCACAAACATCAAATGGTTGCCGGGCGTACTCAAACCCGGTTCTCCGCAATAACATCATTTGGCAGAACCGCTCGTTCCAGGTCGGCATCAGCGCCGCGGGGACGGGAACCCAGAACCAGCAGAACATAGTGACGCTGTATAACTCGAGCTTCGCCGGCGGAGTTGGCGGCGCTGCTCCGGCCCAAACGGCCACCGGCAGTTGCACGACCGGCAGCTATTGGGACCTCGGCGTGCGAGGCGACACGGGGCCGACCAATCACCACACGATCGGGGGCGTGACGGCCTTGCTCATGCCAAACTGGTCGGTGCTCTCGAGCGGTGATTACACCGGAGGGGGTTCAAATAACTCAGCCACTGCCCCACCGGTTGTCAACCAGTATTGCAACGGTTCGCGCGTTCCGCCGGAATGCACCACGGCGGATGGATGCGGAGGACCCAAGGGGTTTGGGGTGCCCCCGGGCATCAACGACGCTGTGACGCCGAACCCGGTCTTCAGTTTCGCCCCATCGGCGACGGTGGACGAGGGCAACAACTGGATCAACGTGAGCTGGGGCCCGCTGACGCTCACGAATCCCTCGCTCACCGGCGGCGTGAACGGAAACTACGGCGGTGGGCCTACGCTCGCCGACTACGACCTGACGGCGGCCATCGACACAATTCCGGCCAACCAACCTCATCCCTTTACGGACTTCTACGGCAACCTGCGGCCGGAACCTGGCGAATCGACAGGCGCCAACGGCCGCTTCGACCCAGGGGCGATTGAATTTGGATCGTCCATGGGAACGGCATCGTTCAGCGTATCGCCCAGTACTTTGAGCTTCGGCCCACAGGCCCTTGCTACCTCTAGCGCTCCCCAGACCGTAACGGTGACCAATACCGGCAGTCTGGCTCTCACGGGCGGCACGTTCACCGTCACAGGCTCACCAATCTTCACGGGAAGCGGCTGCCCTGCGACGTTGGCGGTCGGCGCCACGTGTACTTATTCCGTGGTGTTCAGACCTACGGCCCTAACGAGCTACACCGGAAGCGTGGCCTTTGCCTATACCTCAACCATCGGGGCGGCCACCGGAACGGGTACTCCCGTCAGCCTCTCGGGTAGCGGAGTGTCGGCAGGTCCGTTAGCCTTCACCGCGGTGACCTTCACCTGTCCAACAGGAACGACATGCAACACCACCGGTGCTGGGCTGGCGACCATCGCAGGCGTCCGCACGCTGAACTTCCCGACTGATTTGCCGCGGTCCGGGCTAATCACCGCCGTCGTGACCATTACGAACAGTGCCCCCGCTACCGCCACCACCGCCGTAACGATCAATGGGATAACGGTAGCAGGTCAAGGAAACGGGGCCGGGTTGTTTAACCAGACTGGCACGACTTGTGGGGCGACGCTAGCTCGCGGCGCCACTTGCACACTCACCATCACGTATACGATCCCGGCCGCACCTCCACCTCCGCCCGCCCGCGCCGTAATGGGTACGGCGGCGGTCGCCAACAACGGCAGCGGCACGGTTAACGGCAGTTCGAACCTTGCGTTAGTCGGGAGATAATCGGTTGACTGTCTTTCGCAGGCAGCCCAGGGCAAACGGGCCTTGGGCACCTGCGGAAGCAAAAGGAAAGAGTAGTAGCGGAATCCATAAGAGAATACAAATGACATTTACCCAGTTAACGAAACTGTTCGCAGGATTCCTCGCTGGTGGCTTGCTTGTCGCGGCCGTAAGGGCTCAGTCCCCGGCGCAAACCCCTGCTGCGGCACAACCCGTGCCTGCCGTACGCACGAACTTGGCGAAGCACATTCCCATGCAGGCCGGCAGGTATTACGAGGGCTTCTGGGGGGTTGATTCGCTCACCGTAAAGTACACGGAATCGGGCGAGATGATTCGTTTCAGCTACCGTGTTCTGGAGCCGGAGAAGGCTGCGGCGCTCAATGATAAGAAGTCGGAGCCTTCGTTGATCGATCCGCAAGCCGGGGTGAAGCTGGTGATTCCGGAAATGGAAAAGGTCGGGAAATTACGGCAGAGCAGCACGCCCGTTGCCGGCAAACAGTACTGGATGGCTTTTTCGAACAGCGGCAGGCGGGTGAGACCCGGCGACCGCGTAGATATCGTTATCGGGCCATTCCATGCGAATGGCCTGGTGGTGGAATAGGATAGGCCCCAGCTAAGTACTCGCTTTCATAAATACGATGACGTATTAAATAAGGCTTGGACGAGCAGATTCTGATAGGCCTGGCTGCGGATCTCTGCACCAATATCCCGTCCAGATGCGCGGCTTTGATCGCAATTTCCATTTCGTGGGCATGACCTTCAACCCGGAAATGTTTGTGGACATCAAAGGACATGTATTTCCTGCTCAACGGGCGGAGACCCCCGATACGGTCGCGGCCGGTCCACATGCCTCGATTTCGACTGATGGGCAGATGCACTACTCGCAGCCAATGCCCGCCATCATCAACACTCCCGTGGGCGGGAAGGCGCTCCTGCGCCTCGTGAGCCTGTCGGTCACGGAAATAGCGGATAACGTGAAACTCGTTGGCGGAGAGATTATCGGGTTCATGATTCTTGGTCACTTCAGCCATGCGAAAGTCCAACCGGATCGGGCCGAACGGAAAAACGCCCTAGCCGGAGTGGATGGGTATGCGTCGCAGCTGGGCTTCAACGCGGGCAACAAGTTCGGCGGACTTGAATGGGTTTGTCACATAATCATCGGCCCCGGGCGGCTACTACCTTGCGGTGGTTTGGTGAAAGCCGCAGCCGCAGCCCTCAACGATAAAAAAGGCCGAGCCTGCGTTGTTCGACGCTCGGGGTCACGCTCTCTGTCCCTCAAATGGAAAAGGTCCGAAAACTGCGCCAGAGCTGTACGCCAAAGGATGGCATGACCTGGATGGCTTTCGCGGAACCCGACGCTAGCCGGGAAACGCGGCCACCATGGGGATGTCGTCCTCGTGGTCGAAATAAGATACCGCCGACCTGCTATTCCGTAGGCAAAAACGAACGCCCCGAGACCGTAATGGACGTTCAAACCTTGCGTTTTCAATGAGAAATGGGTCCCAGACAGCGCCAGGTTAGCCTTGCCTTTGCTCTTTCCTGGACTACGAGCGTTCCCCAACTTTGACGAATCGCAAAGAACGTGGACTTCTTGGATTTTATACTCGACAAAGCTAAGTGTCAGATTCCGTTGCGAGGATCCCAAAATGCTCCGTAGAATGCTTGCAGTTCTGATCTTCCCTGCCTTTGCTCTATCACTCCTGGCCGGACCGGATACTCCTGTAGCTGTACCTAAGTTATCCGCAGCCGCCATCGTGGACAAGAACGTTGCCGCTCGAGGCGGTCTGCAGGCTTGGCGGTCGGTTCAGACCATGACGTTAACGGGAAAACTTGGCGCTGGCGGGAATCAGCGGGCCACTCTTTCCATTCCAGTCGCTGGTGTACACAAGACCCAAGAGGCCGACCTACCGCAGCGACGGGCCGAGGAGGTTCAACTGCCGTTTGTGATGGAACTCAAGCGCCCTAGCAAAGTTCGGTTTGAGCTGCAGTTTAAAGGCCAGACGGCCGTCCAGGTATTTGATGGCTCCCAGGGCTGGAAGGTGCGGCCGTTCTTGAATCGGAACGACGTTGAGCCTTTTTCGCCGGAGGAAATGAAGACCGCATCCGCACAAGGAGAACTGGATGGCCCCCTGATTGATTATGCCGCCAAGGGTACACAGATCGAATCCGACGGCACCGAAAAAGTGGAGGGCCGCGATACTTATAAGCTGAAGCTCACTTTAAGGAGCGGAGACGTGACCCACGTATGGGTCGATTCGCAGACCTTCTTGGAAGCCAAAGTTCAAGGGCGACCCAGGCGGCTCGACGGCACCTACCACCCCGTAGAAGTGTACTACCGCGACTACCGCCCGGTGAACGGCCTCCAAATACCCTTTGTTTTGGAGACCAGGGTTCTGCCAGTAGCCAAGACCGCCACGGGGCTTAGGGACACTCCCGTTCCGCCGGAGAAAGTCATCATTGAGAAGGTCACGGTGAATCCCAAACTCGACGACTCTCAGTTCGCCAAGCCGCAGACTGAAACAGCGGCGGTAAAGGTCAAATAGCCAGTTTCACGAAGACCAAGATCTGCTACCCGTTCAGATAGCGGTCAGTGATGGCGCTCAGCCTATGCCGTAATTGAGAAGATTGTCCACCGCCTTGCTGCTGCCGTAATTGGTCGCCGTTTCCGTGCACAGGATGAAACGACCGCGGACGTATTGCTTGAGGAAGCTTTGCGGTAGTGGCTGCGGATCACCTGGTTCGGTAGGTTCATGTCCTCGGTCATCGTCTACGTGGACTTAAGGAAGGACTCTGTAACGCCAAACAGCTCACTTTGCCCGGCCCGATGGTCTTCGATGTTCAGGACTTTGTCGGGGCCAGGCCCTTCGCGAACTGTTGCCCACGGTGCGGTGGGCCTGCTTGCGGCCTTCACCCAAGATCTACGTCGGTTTTTTTACATGAGGAGTACCGTGGGGCATTCCGTAGAGTGACTGAGTAATGTAGTCTGGAGTTCGCCCGGACAATCGTGATCGCTACTCTTTAGGGCTTTAGGAAAAATCATAAGGGAGCGCTGGATTTATGTTGCAAAAGAGATGCACTACGCTCAAATGCGTGCGCAGGAACAGGAACCGCGTTGGGAAACGGGTGCTGGTTGCATGTGGATTGCTTTCATTGCTTGTGGCGCCAGGGCTGGTTGGGTCACAGAGCAATTCGTCTGAAGCACCGGCGACACCGCACCCAGCTTCACCTGCAGCTCCACCCAAGAGGGACACTCACCCAGTCGACGATTTTGCTGGGTTGACATTTACCGATGACCAGAAAGCCAAGATTGCTCAGATTCGCCAGAATGCAAAGTTGCGTAGGGAAGCGGTGGTCAAAAACGAAAAGTTAACTCAGGGCCAGAAGGACGTGACGCTCGAGCGGTTGCAGAGTCTAGAGAATAGCGAGATTTTCAAGGTGCTCGCGCCAGACCAGCAGGCAGAAGTTCGCAAGCGGATAATGGCCCGGCACGCTGCAGAGCAACAAGCACAGCAAAGCAAGCAAGCTGTGCCCCCGCCAAAGTGAAAAGAAGATTTGGAAGTTGGTGCACCAGTCCGCCTCGCCAGATCGAAAGAAAGCGAGAGACCCTAGTTCCCTTTACGTTGAGGGACAAGCGAATCGAACGGAACGAATTGGCGCGCTGAATTGGCCCATGGGCGGACATTCTCGCGGTGTGTCTACCTCTTGCGTGATTTGTTCTAAATCTAAGAGGGGAAGGTCCCTTCCGATCTAAGGCTGCGCATGCGGTCACGTATTCGTTTTTTTTGCTCCGCGGGAGCCTTCTCGTCCGCATCAGCACGCGCGCACCATGACAACCTGAGAAGTGCAGTGAAAAGAATCCTCCGAGGACATCAGCGCGAAGAGATCGTGCGCTTCATTGCCTTCCGATCACATTGGGATTTCGGAATCGGAATTCTCACTCCGGCAGAGGGCCACGAGAAAGGCGGCGTGGAAGGAGAAGGAGGGTACTTCCGCCGGAACCATCTGGTACCCATACCGAACGTTGGCAGTTGGGAGGAATTCGATGCGTTGTTGTTGAGATTTCCCAAGGAGGATGAACAACGGATCATCGGGGAACGGGCGCAGTCGGTCCGTGAAGGAATGCTTATCGAACGAGAACGCTTGCAGGCCCTCAAGGAAGGATTCGACTTGGCAGCGGTTCCTGCTTGAAGGTGTTGACCAATTTCTATTCCACTCCTCTGCCAGTCGGCGCGGAAGTGAAGGTGAAAGTGCAAGCCGCCTACGTGGAGATTTGGCATGAAGGAAAATGCGTGGCGTAACATGAACACTGCTTCCAGAGGCGGCAAAAGGTCCTCAACTTGGAGCACTACTGGGAGCGCTTACCAAGAAGCCCGGAGCCTTGGGCGGTTCGACACCGCTCCGAACAGTGGCGGGCACAAGGGCGCTGGCCAGGCACTTTCGATCGTTTCTGGGAGGGACTGAAGCAACGAATAGGAAAGCAACTGGAACCCGAGCCATGGATCGATGTACTTCTGTTGGGTCGTCAATATGGGTATGGATTTGCTCAAGGAAGCGCTGGAATAAGCTCTGGATCTGAGCCGTTTCTATGTCGAGGCGGTGCGATTGCTGCTCGCACGGACTTGCCGAAAGAGCGATAAGCATATCCGCTCGCTAAGGGAACCCTCACCTTACGCGCACTGGTGCGAATCAGGGCGCGTAAGGTCGGTGTGCTTTTTGGGGGAGTATGTCAGTCGTACTTTGGGCTCCAACAGGGACTTGGAAGGCTTCGCCGCCCCGCGAGGGTAGCGAGGCGGCGAAGTGTCAGGGGGATTGCGGGGTCTAGAGCTGGAGCTTCTGAACGAAGAGGACCCCCGCGATACTCAATAAAGCGCTAAAAAGCAGAAGAAGCGAAGATGGCTCAGGAGCAGAGATAACGAGGGTAGCCGTGAGATCTGCACCCGTGAGGTCTGTGTTGTCGGGATCGATTCCTGTGTAGGTGCCAGGGAGAAAAGTGGGTGAGCCTTCAGATCCGAAATAAAGCTGATTGGTCCCTTCTAGACCGAAGAGACCACCAGCGTCAAATAGCTCTCCGGTACCGCTGTTGTAAAAGCTAAGGTCGAGAGGCCACCCGGGAAACAGGACAACGCCATCCAAAGAGAAGTCGGCCGAAACTCCAGACAGGAGAAAATCAGATCCCAGGCCAAAGCTGTCTGGTGTGGGTGTGGCGAGTGATTGCCAGGTCCAGGAAGCAACAAGGTCGTCAGAGACCTCTGTGAAGGTGAAGGTGTCCACACCGTCGCCACGAGACTGCGGCGCAGCGAGAAGAAGAATGGCAAGGCTGGACAAAAGAAAAAAGACAAGGGTCTTGCGCATGGAAAAGTCCTTTCCTACGGTTGAGCGATGATTGGACGTCAAGGGGACGCGCGAAACGCCAAGCCCAAACCAGAATGACGAAGAAAATGTACCAGCAACTGGCAGTGGAAGAGCAACTGGCTTTCCAAAGTAGTGGAGAGTTGATTGTAATGTAAGGTGCTGAAGAATAAGGGGATAGCTATAGTCGCTCAGGACCGGGGAGGGATGTGTGCAAGATAGTTCCCAATAAAGTAATATCGGCTAACATGATAACATGATTGTTTGCAAGTCGTCGATTACCAGTACAAGTGCTATGACTCCATGCATATCTGGAACCAGATCCAGCCGGCGCCTTACGACGGCAGTTATACCTTCCTGAGCATTCTTGGCATTAACCCGGCGACCACCGGCGGGACTGGGTGGCTGAACACGGCCCTCACCGGAGGCGTCGGTGGGAATGGCCCCGGCACTACTGGATTTGTGGCCGCAACTATGCACGGCACGAACTGCACCGTCTGCGTACCGAACCCTGATTCGACTGACGTCTTCCGCTACGGCACCCCAATGCTGCCGCCCGGCAAGTACGTCGTGGAAGTCATTCAGCCTCCGGGCTATGAGATCGAGAAGGAAGAAGACAAGAACCTCCTGATCGGCGACAACTTCATCGCGCCGACCACGGTGCAATTTGCCGGACTAGGTGGCGACATCTTCATCATCCCCGATCAGGCTTCCGTGGCTTCCATGTACGACGAAAGCGGCGCCGGCTACAACCCCTCCAACTACCAGAACGCGACTACAAACGAGGGGTATAACCCGACACTCTCGCTCCCAGGCTTCCCCGGCTTTGTCGATCCGGCATGGCCGTGCGTCGGCGAGATGCGCGTTGTGCCCGACTACCTGAGCATCTACCCTCTGGTCCAGGAAACGGCTCCATTTGCCGGAGCGACTCGTCCTCTGTGCGACCGCAAGGAAGTGACTTTGGCCAACCAGATGTCGGTGATTGCAAAGTTCTACCTCTTCACCTCGACGCACATTGCCTCGAAGTACACGGGCGTCATCACCGACGACTTCACCTCGGAATTCGATCCGTTCTCGCCCCAGTTCGGCGAGAAGTTTGCCCCGCCCAATCTGCCTATTTCCACCCGGGACTATCTAGGAAACGAGCTCTCCCGCGTGTATTCCGACCACTGGGGAACCTATGACGGGCTGACCTACTCGAGCTGGGAAGTGAACCCGCCGAACATCACGGGGTATTCACCCTCCATGATGACGCAGTGCATGAACGATCCGGGCCCGATCGTCGACACTCGTGCAGGATCGGCCACATTTGGTCAGTTGATTACCGATCCTCTATACAACCCGAACTACAGCGACTTCTGCTACAAAGAGCCGTACATGCCGGGTTTGACCAACTACGCCGACACACCCGTTGTTCCGACGGCAGCGTTCGTCGGTGCGGCGTATAACAGTCCCGACTGCGGCTACCCCGACGCTACGCCGGCCATCAAGGAAGTGGACGGCGCGGCTATCGGTCCTTGGGTCGGTGCAGCTGGCGCGACCCTTACCATTACGGCGCTGGGCGATCAGCAGGTGAATAACAGCGCTTACTCAGGTCCAGCGGCCAGCGCGGCTCCTTTTAATCTGAAGACCATTAGCCGCCACTATGGCTTTGGCATGACGCAGGGAACCGGCTCCGTGACCATCGGTGGCATCAACGCTCCGGTCACCAGCTGGGGCGACGCCTTGATCACGGTAACCGTGCCAACCGGCGTGGCCAACTGCGCGATACGGCAGCAAGCACAATACGGCGGCTCCGCGGCGCAGTGCGGCCAACTGGTCATCACTGCGGGCAATGGCAAACAGTCGATCGACACCGTGACCGTCACCATCGGCGGCAAAGCGCCCACACACGTTAGCGCTAACCAGACGATCCAGGCCGCGATTGACGCCGCAGCTCCGGGCGACCTGATCATCGTCGACCCAACGTGCAGCACGGTAGCCACGGCGACAACGCCCTCGACGACGACGACATGCTCTAGCTCGGCGCTCCACGCCACGACCCCGACGCAAACCGCTTCTCTAGCCGCTCACAACGAGATGCTAATTATGTGGAAGCCTGTCCGGCTGCAGGGTGTGGGGGCTGCTTCCTCCATCATCGACGCCAATGCCTTTCCAGCGGGCAAGCTGCTCAATCCCTGGCGCCGGCACGTCAACTGCCTGTTCGGCTTGACCCTGCAAGGTATACCGTCCGTTGGAACTGGAGGCGCCTCGGTCGCGTACGATCCAGCCAATCAATACAGTTGCCCGGATACTAGCATCCCGGGAGACACCTGGAACTACTACACTGCGTCCAACACGACTGGTCCGCAGATTGACCGCTTGCCACTCGAAGCGGTTGTAGGCTGGGACGCCACAGTAAACGGCAACCTGGCCGAACAGCTGCAAGAGCCCTCGTTGATGGGCGCCTACGAAGGCGCGGGAATTACGGTCCTGGCGAAGGGTGTGTGGACCTCGCCTGGAAAGAACATCTGGACTGACACTGCCGAGGGAGGCGCGTTTCCCCCGGACGCCCTGCTCCTCCAAGACGTTCCAGCAGCCCTCGACGATGAAGGAGCGCCGCTAGGACCCCAGTATTCCTATTGCTTCTCGACTACACCGACCGGGTCCACAACGACCGAACTGGTTCCCAACCCGTACCCGAGCAACTTCGAGTGCAATCCGTCGTCGATTGACGGGCTAAGCGTCAGAGACAGCTCGCAGGGAGGCGGTGGCATCTTCGTCCACGGCTGGGCGCACAACTTGCAAGTTGCCAACAACCGCGTCTACAACAACGCCGGTACGCTCTCGGGCGGTATCAACGTCGGCCAGGGTGAGTTCCCCGTTGCGCTGACCATCGTGACTCAAGAGGGTGCTGCCGTCGGAGGGCCCACGGGAGAGTTCGTCCTCGACAATCCTCCCTCGTGCCAATTCAGCACCGTACTCGGCACACACTTGCCGTACTGCCTGGACTTGCACGTCAACGTGCACCACAACATGATCAACAACAACTCCTCGCTCGGCGATGAGCTGTTCTCGGGCACTCTGTCGGGCGGCGGCGGCGCCACTTTCTGCACTGGCTCCGACTACTACAAGTTCCAATACAACTGGGTCTGCGGAAACCTCAGCTCGGCTGAAGGCGGGGGCGTCGCTCACCTCGGATTCATCTACAACGGGGACATCGAGCACAACACCATCGTCCTCAACCAGAGCACCAACCCCACCATTCCTACCAATGGCGGCGGTATTATCGTCATGGGCACGCCGGATACCGATCCGACATGCGGCACTCAAATTGACCAGGATTGCCCGCCAGGACTGAGCGACGGCACTGGTCCCAATTTGGTGATCAACGCCAACCTCATCCAGGGCAACATGGCCGAGAGCGGCAGCGGCGGCGGCATCCGTCTCCAGCAGGTCAACGGCACTGATGTTTCCACCTTCCCGAGGACACCGACGGCTTGGAACAGCGCTTCCATTACCAACAACATCATCGTGAACAATCTGGCGGGTTGGGATGGCGCGGGAATATCGCTGCAAGACTCCCTAAACGTCACGATCCAAAACAACACGATCGCGAGCAACGATACCCTTGCCTCCTCGGGCGTGCTTACGCAAAGCATCGGCACCCCTGAGGCCAGCGCCCCGGCAGGGAGCTGCGTGCAAGGGAACGGCACGACCTCGTGCCCGCAGTCGGCTGGCGTGACCAGCACTCCCAACAGCTCCTTGCTGACCACCACCTTCACCGGCTTAACCATTACTTGCCCCACCGGCGCCTCCAATTGCACGGGATTCTCGAACCCCATCCTGCAGAATAACGTCATCTGGCAGAACCGCGCGTTCTTCATCGGCGTGGGCTCCCTGGGTGCAGCACCCCTGAACCAGCAAAACCTCGTCTCGCTATTCAATGCCTTTACCGGGACAGCCGCGCCGACGCAGACCGCTTCCGGTCAATGCAGCGCGGGCGTCAGCTACTGGGACATCGGCGTTCGTGGCGACACCGGCCCGAGCAACCACAGCTCCGGGTTCTCCCTCAGCCCGGCGTATTCGCTGCTGGACGATCCGCAAGACTATGCGGGCACAACCGCTAGCCCATCTCATAACTTGGGCGTCAATCCCAGCATCGTCAGCCAGTATTGCAACGGCTCGCGCGTTCCGCCGGAGTGCACCGTGACGGATGGCTGCGCAGGTCTCTATGGATATGGCGTCCCTCCGGGTATCGTAGACGCGTCCACCCCGAATCCGGTCTTTAGCCTCAATCCATCGGCGACGGTGGACGAGGCCAACAACTGGATCAACGTCAGCTGGGGTCCGCTCGAGCTGACCAACGATGCGCTGCCAGGTACGACTGGGGGGACCAACTACGGTGCTGGACCTCTCTTTGCGAACTACGCTCTGAACGCGGGTTCGCCGGCCATCGACTATATCCCGGTGGCCCAGACGCACCCCGCCACAGACTTCTTCGGAAATCCGCGGCCTGATCCCTCAGTGCCGACCCGGTTCGACATCGGCGCGATTGAGTTTCAGGGAGCGGGTACAGCAGTAGGCTCAGTGTACGTGTCTCCGATCGAGCTGCTGTTCGCCGGAACGGTTACAGGAACCACCAGCGCTGCGCAGACTCTGACGGTGATCAACGGCACCGCCGGAACCGTGACGGGAATTACCGTTACTGGTTTGGCGGCTCCGTTCTCACGGCCAGCGGCTGCCGCAGGCGGCACTTGCACCACAACCGTGGTCTTGGCTGCTGGAGGAAGCTGCACGATTAACATCGTGTTTGCTCCAACAGCGGCTACCAGCTACACGGGTTCCGTGACCATTACCCTCACGGCGGGGGGCACCGCTGTGGTTGGCTCGCCCGTCACACTGCTCGGTGCGGGTGTGGCGCCAATCCGAGCGGCCTCTGTAAACCCGCCGGGTCTTGGATTCTTCAACCAGCCGACAGGCGATACCAGCTTCGCGCAGACCCTAACGGTCACCAATACCGGCAACGTTGCTCTTGCCGGTGGTACCTTCACCTTCGGTGGCGGGACGCCGCAGCCCTTCGCACGGCCTTTGCTCGCCGCAGGTACTTGCGGTGCAACGCTGGCCGTGGGCGCGTCGTGCACCATCAACGTAACATTCGATCCGGCAACGGCGGCAACCTTTAACCGAACCCTGACGGTTGCCTACTCACTCGGCACAGTAGTCACCCCCACTCCCGTGACACTCACCGGCAATGGAGTGGCGCACGGTACGGGCACGCTCAGCTTCACGGGCGCTACGGGCGGAACGCTACTGACCGTTTTGGGTGTTCGTACGCTTGTGTTCACGGCGGGTGCGAGCACGGCTGTGGTTAACGTTACCAATACCGGCACCGCGCCGCTGGACATCTCGGCGACCAGCTTCCCAATCAACCCTGGAGGCCGCTTCAGCCTGGCCGGAACAACGTGCTCGTTCACCACTCCGCTTGCTCCTCAGGCCAGCTGCAGCTTCAGTATCGCCGTAACGGGAACTAACCTCGATATCGGCTCGTTCTCCATCACCAATGATCCCGTCGCGGACAGCTGCGCTGCATGGCTCGCAATTTGCGCAACAAGCGAGCTAGCTTTTTCCTCCGCATGGCTCTCTCTTTGGCGCGCCGGCCTTCGCTCTTGGCCAGCACATAGAGCTCCC
>Ga0306921_10005480_pt1 | contig 13180 bp, 13 predicted proteins | sample sta12Cox44000080_FD_203760 | JGI IMG/M metagenome (GOLD analysis project Ga0306921, IMG submission 203760) | Lab enrichment of tropical soil microbial communities from Luquillo Experimental Forest, Puerto Rico - statoxic.12C.oxic.44.000.080 (v2)... | ecosystem: Environmental > Terrestrial >... | reverse complement strand
TGAGCTTGAAAAGTCCCATGTTTAGATACAGGACGCGGTCGATCCTCCTGCCGTCTGACCTGTCCCGCTCGATCGATGCCGCGCTGGCGTCGACTGCGCTGACACCGAGTTGCCGCAAGATCCACACGCGTGCACCGGCGCGGCGGTTTATCGCAGTTTGCATCAGCGGCACGATGACGAGCTGCGGCAGGAACAAAGCAAAGGCGGCCGCCGCCATCCATTTGTCGAGGTGCACGATATACGCGAGCACTGACAGCAATATCCCGCCCTGAAGCAGGGGCTCAGAAATACTGCCGCCGACAAAGCCGCCGATCGGCTCGACTTCCCCGACCAGCATCGCAGCCCCGACGCCGCGGGCCTCCGGGCCCGGTGCCGCGATCCGTGCAACCCTCAAATACGCGAGAATATGTCGGCGCAGATCCCGTATCGCATTTTCCCCGACCCAGCCCCGATAGACATTGAGACCGAGCTTGGTCGTACCCTGGAAAAGGACAGCGCCGGCATAAGCGGCGCACAGAAGTACGACCCATTGAAAAGGTCGTTCCTTGACGAGATTATTGACCACCCGGCGCTGGATCTCCAGCGGCGCGATTTCCAGCAGAAAGGTGACGACCGTCAGCACAACCAGCACGAGCTGGTGCGGCCAGCTGACGCTGAAGACATAGCGGAAGATCGTCCCCGGCAACCGATCGGTCATGAGGGACATCAATTGCGTTCCAGCAACGCCGTCCGGATAACCCCGACCAGACGGTCTGGCGCAAAGGGCTTGTCGATGACGCTGGTCACTCCCAGACTCGATGCCCGTTCTCTGATTCGTTGATCGAGCCGGCCCGAGACCAGGATCGTCGGCATGCGAACGCCTTCTTTCTGCAGGCGATCGACCACGTCGAGGCCGTTCATCCCGTGCAAATGCTGGTCGATCAGTAGACAGGCGGCTGCGCAGTGTCGCTCATCGGCAAGGAATTCGCATCCGGAGCTGTAGGACTGGACCTCGAAGCCAAAGGTCTCGAGCAACACCTTCAGTGAATCAGCCACCCACTCGTCGTCATCGACGATGCAAATGCGCTCCTTGAACTGTTTGGCTGGATGGCAGCCCCAAGCGACGGGCATATTGAGCTCTCCCCGAGAACTCCCAATCAGACCTGAACTAGCGCACGCATGCACTGATCCAGATCAACAGCCAACCAGTCCGGTCAGGCTTCACTCACGGCCTCAAGAGCGTCCCGATCGAGCAGCTCGATCCGATGCGGGTTGGGAATGGCGATAACATCGTCACGCTTGAACAATGACAACGTGCGGCAGACGGTCTCGATCGTCAGCCCCAGATAATCGGCGATGTCTGTACGCGACATCGGCAAGTCGAGAGCCTTTGCCCGGTCGCCGCGGTCGAACATCTCCAGAAGGAACGTCGCGACCCGCTCCGACGCCGTCATCCGGCCGAGCAGTAATGTGCGCCCATGCGCATTCGCGAGATCGCGCAGCATGGTATCGCACAACTGGCTCGCTACGACCGGGTTGTGCTGCATCAGCTGTTCTGCGCCTCTCCGCTGAAAGCGCATCACGATGACATCATCTACCGCCTCAGCCGTGTACGGGCGCTCGCCTGAGTTGTCGATACCGAACCAGTCGCCGCCGAAGCAGAACTCGGCGATATGACGCCGACCATCGGCGAGCAGCTTGCAGACCCGGACCGTTCCGGAGATGACCTTGTACCAGCAGTCCGCGCCGTCTCCTTCGGCGTAGATCTCGGCATTGCGCGAGAAGCTTAGCCGGGTGCCGATACGCTCCAACGCGACCAGCGCATCGAGCTGACCCGACTGTGTAATCGTCAGACTGTCAGACCCGACCGCGGCATTACCGTTGCGGTAATCGATATTGCCGAACTGCCTATACATGATCTCCTCCATCGGCTTTCGATGGAGAGAGCATTGCGGCCTTTGGAGCGAGCCGAAATTCGGAATGTTCCTTAGGGATTCTACGTACGTAGAATTACGTATCGATCACATTCCCCAGCGTCGCACGAACCAGGTCTTGACCAGGTGCGCCAACACACAATAGCCAAGAATGATGCCGCAAACGGCAGACCAATAGAGGCCAGGCAGTGGCACAAACCCCAGAGCCGACCCTAATGGGGAATAGGGAAGGAGTGCGCCGGCGCCGGCCACTAGGATCGTTGTGATTATTAGCGAATTGCTTGCACGGCTCTGTAAAAATGGGATTTTCGCGGTACGGATGATGTGGATGATCAATGTCTGCGTCAGCAATGATTCGACAAACCATCCGGTCTGAAATAACGAAGGATTGGTCCAAGCGCCGAACGCGAAAAGCAATGTCGCATAAGTCACGTAGTCGAAAATCGAGCTTATCGGCCCCAGGAACAGCATGAATTTGGTGATATTGCCGATGTCCCAGCGCCGTGGTGCCGCGATATAGTTGTCGTCGACGTGATCGGTTGGGATAGTCGTCTGCGAAAAATCGTACAGGAGATTATTGGTCAGCACCTGGATCGGGGCCATTGGTAAGAATGGCAGAAATATGCTCGCTCCGAGCACACTGAACATGTTTCCGAAGTTCGAGCTGGCTCCCATCTTTATGTATTTGACGATGTTTCCGAAAATCTTGCGGCCCTCGAGCACGCCTTCAGACAATACCATAAGGCTTTTCTCAAGTAGGATGATGTCGGCAGATTCCTTGGCAATGTCCACGGCGGTATCGACCGAGATCCCGACATCGGCGCTCTTCAGAGCGGGGCCGTCGTTGATCCCGTCGCCGAGAAAGCCGACGACGTGCCCGCCGAAATGCAACGCTTCGATGATTCGGGACTTTTGCGCGGGCGAAACCTTGGCGCAAACCGTGACGGTTTCGAGGCGCTGCGCCAATTCACGATCGGTCAGCTCGTCGAGGTCACCGCCGAGAAGGACGTCGTCCGTCAATACCCCGACCTCACGACAGATCTTACGGGCGATGATGTCGTTGTCGCCAGTGAGAATTTTAACGTGAACCCCGGAACGCGCCAGCGCGGCTATCGCTGTCCTCGCGCTCTCCTTCGGCGGATCGAGGAAGGCAACATAACCGAGTAAGACCAGATCGCTTTCATCCGCCGTGTGATAGGCTGGTCGGCTGACGGGGAAATCCTTGTAGGCGACAGCAATCACGCGAAACCCGTCAGCATTTACCCTTGTCGTTTGATCCTGCATCTGCACGAGATGGCTCGCGTCGAGCAGCGCCACGTCACCATCCATTGCGTAGTGTGAGCAGGCTGCAAACACCTCCTCGACGGCACCTTTGCAGATCAAGAGATGCTTCTTTTCCTCAGTCTCCAGGACGACCGACATTCGACGACGCGAGAAGTCGAAAGGCAGCTCGTCGATCTTTTCGAAGCGGTGTTCGAGCCGGACATGCTCCTTCATCTGGACGTGATCGAGAACGGCGACGTCGAGCAGGTTTTTTAAACCGGACTGAAAATGGCTGTTGAGATAAGCGTATTCGAGGACGCGGTTCGATTCCTGCCCATGCAGATCGAAATGATGCATCAGGATAATCTTGTCTTGGGTCAAAGTGCCCGTTTTGTCAGTGCACAGGACATCCATGGCCCCGAAGTTCTGGATCGCGTTGAGACGCTTTACGATCACCCGCTTGCGCGACATCGCGATGGCGCCCTTGGCAAGATTGACGGTCACGATCATCGGCAGCATTTCGGGTGTCAGCCCGACAGCAACGGCGAGGGCGAACATGAGCGCCTCGAGCCAATCACCCTTGGTCACGCCATTGATGAAAAAGACGCTCGGCACCATCACTGCCATGAAGCGAATCATCAGCCAGGTGAAACGCGTTATCCCTCTATCAAAACTAGTAGGAGCACGCTGACGTACGAGCATCCCGGCAAGCTCGCCGAAATAAGTGCCGGCGCCGGTCTGGACGACGGCCGCGGTGCCGACCCCGCTCAGCACGTTGCTGCCCATAAAGCAGACATTGGGCAGGTCGGTCGGCGCATCCCGCTGGCCGTGGACGGGTGGAGCAGATTTTTCGACCGGCATCGCCTCGCCCGTGAGCGCCGCCTCGTTCAGAAACAAATCCTTGGCCAACAGCACCCGCAGATCCGCCGGAATCAGATCCCCGGCCGACAGCCTTACAACATCTCCAGGAACGAGCTCTTCAATCGGGACTTCCAAGGCCTGCCCGCCAGCCTCGGTGCGTCGCAGAACGGTTGCGGTGGTTCGTACCATTGCGCGAAGCCTCGCAGCGGCTGTGTTCGAGCGATGCTCTTGCATGAAGGCAAGAGATACGCTCAGTAACACCATCACACCGATCACCGACGCGGCCCGGCTATCGCCGAGAAAATAAGAGACCGCTGCGAGAGACAGCAGCAAGAAGTTGAGAGGGTTCCTGGCGCGCCCGATCAGCTCCTCGATAAGGCTCTGCTGGCGCTCGTGCGCTACGAGGTTCGGTCCGAACGCGGCACGTCTTTGCACTGCTGCTTCCGAGGTCAGACCCTCGGGTGTCGTACCGAGCTGTTTCAGCAGCTCGTCTGGCCCCGCAGCAGCGGCATCGATCAACCGTTGCGCAATCGCGGCCTCGCGATGGTGATGCGAAGACGGCAGCCGCGGGAAGCCCCGCCACCACGGGCTCGACAAGGCTGCAGCGCCGTTCATGATCGGCCTAGCGAAGCGTCTCGATATAGCCCACGAGGTCGTGGATTTCGGCGCGCGTTAGGGCCAGGTCCGGCATCGCACCTTGAGGGTGTGACAGAAATGCGCGAAGCTGGTCGGCCGTCGTTCCGCTATGCGAAATTGTGGCAAAGCTCGGCGGACCTTGTGGAACGGCACCAGCGGGTTTACTGTCGATGACGTGGCAATTGTCGCACCACTGCCGAGCGAGTTGCCCGCCTCGGGCGGGGTCGGCACGGGCAACAGGCGCAGCAAGAACCGCCAGCATCGATGCTCCCAGTATTAGGTGCGAGGCTCGGTGGGACACTTTGGAATGATCCTGCGCCGGAATTTCAGCTCTGCGCTTTCGGCTCGAGCGAGGCGGCGAGCCGTTTTGCCGCCTCGCTGAGCTCGGCACGGTGCTGTTCGTCGAACGGATGACGTGAGCTGAACGATGTCGCGAGCTCGCCAAGGATCTCCGCCAATAGACCATAATGCAGATGGATCACCGCCGCGCGCCGGTCCTCGCCCGGCCGTACCAGCTTGATGGCGACGCTGTCCGCATCGGCATAGGCGTCGAATTGCGAGTGCCGGCCAAAACTGCCCACATAGGCTTTGTCGGGAAAATCGACAGACACTTCAGCTTTATCGAGAATCGGATGCAGAGACATTTCCTAGCTCCTTAACGAGGTTCACAAAGCCTAGCTCAACAGGTAAACCGGGACCGGCCGCATATGGTCCTCGACCCGCCGAACGCCGGGAATGTTCTCGGCCGCAACAACCAGTGCTCGCTTCTCCTGTTCCGACAGATAGGAGGACCAGAGGTGCACGACGCCATCTTTAACGGTGACGTTGGCTGGCGAGACCTCCGCCCATTTCTGCGCCTTCAGCTCGGCCAATAGCTTGTTGCGGATATTCTCGTCGTCCGCCTCGGTACTGCTGGCGCGCTCGTTGATCGTCATTGCCAGCGCGCGAACCAGGTTCGCCCGGCTGACGATCCCCGCGAGCCTGCCGTCCCGCAATACCGGCACGCGCTTGATTCGGTGGGTCTCCAACAGAACTGCGATATCGGCGACCGGTGTCGTATCCGTGACCGAGATCACGTCGCGCGTCATCACGTCTGTCACTTTGGCGCTATGCGATTTGATGTATTCTCCGGCGAGCTGGTTCGTTGATGTCATCATCTCGAGCCACCACGAGCGGCGTTGCTCGGTTGCGGTCTCTGCGCGGTGCAGCAGATCACCCTCGCTGACGATACCTATCACCCGGGTGTCTTTGTCGACGACCGGGAGTGCGCTTATGCCGTGCTCGGCCATCAACTCTGCAGCTGCTTGCACAGTCGCATCTTCCTCAACCGTAATTACCTCGCTCGTCATGATATCCGTAGCGCGCATCGGGAGTTCTCCGGGTTGTCGTCCTCGATTAATCAATCAAAACCTATTCGTCGACTCTCGCATTGAGGCAAATCAACCGACAGATCTCTTCCCGGGTCACTGCGAGCCAGGCCCAGTAATCTCGGCACTGCAGGTCGCGTATCAAGTTTTGATTCGCAATGCTAGAAGTTAACGCTGGTCGAATCGGGCGCCAGGGAGGCAATGCACTCGCCGACAGCATCGGGATGAGGTGAGGAGAATTCGGCTAGCGCCGGCGCGCCTGCGGCGGCGGTGGATCCACTTGCGATGGGCGCGTGAGCGACAAACAACCACTCCCACAGCTGGCGAATGCTTTCGCGGGTCATCTGGTGGATGAAAACATGACCATATGGATCATATCCGAACAATGTCGCCTCCGGATCCTTATGGATCTTCTGAAACGCCTGATTGATCGCCGTAAAACAGTCGACCAACCGATCGCCATCGGCAAGCCGTGTGTGCCGCAAGATGTCGGCGAGGCTAAGCGGATGAAGCGGCCCCGCGCTATGGCCGTTGGGCATGTCGCGAGCCAGTTCAAAGAAGACCTGAGACAGCAGAAAATTCCCTTTGATCATCTCAAAAAGCTGCGCCGCCTCTTGCGGCGTGCAGGCTGCGAGGACGGCCGAGTGGAGGTGCGCGGGGTCGTGTTCGGATTTGCTCAGAGCGGTGAGCGTCGCGGTGACTTCGCGCTCGATCCAGCGCCGCACCTCCGGCGGGGCGGACCTCACCTGTTCCACAGAAAACGTAAAGCTGGTCATGAAGGAATACCCCTCGTGGTCGCGTTCGACTGCCGCTTTTACGCACGGCGCGCCGCCATCTCATTGATGCACATCAATCGATCACGAGCGCCGGGCGGCACCGCTTGCGCCGAGGGAGCGGCATTCACTTTTGCCACAGGATCAACGGAAGCTCCGTGGGAACGACCGCGCCTTCGCGGCGCGGAACAATGCGCACCGTGTAGTCTTCCGCCGGCCGGTTTGCCGGCGCGGACCCGGTGAAGATGTCAGCATTCGACGCGGCGCCGGAAAGTTCGACGATGAATGGCGTCGCGCAGTTTGGCGTCTCTGCATAGAGCTGAACCGCTACGTCCTCCGGTGCGATTTCTCCGAGATCGATCGATACAGAGAAGACCCAGTTTGCGCCATCAGCGCAGACGGTGCTCTCGCCGATGCGGAGCTTTGGCCAGTGCCGCCGCAAGTCAGCCTCCCAGCGCCGCAACTCCTGCCCCTGCTCGCCGCTATTGGCCGTTCGTCTGCGCAGTTCAGCGGCGCCCGGCAAATAATATCGCTCGACATAGTCGCGCGCCATGCGGCTGCTGCTATAGATCGGCGCAAGCAGCGCCATGCTCCGCCGCACCCGGGCAAGCCACTCCCGTGGCATCCCGGCCGCGTCGCGCGTATAGAATTCCGGAACAACTTCTTGCTCGAGGATCGAGTACAGCGCCGTGGCGTCCCTCGCGTCCCCTTTCTCGTCCGGCCAATCTCCACCGTCGGCGATCGCCCAGCCGAGCTCCGGGGCGTACGCCTCGTCCCACCAGCCGTCGCGCTCCGAGAGGTTGAGGCCTCCATTGACGAGCACTTTCATCCCGCTCGTCCCGCAGGCCTCCCACGGGCGGCGCGGTGTGTTAATCCATACGTCGACGCCCTGCACCAGCTCCTGCGCGAGCGCTATGTCGTAATCCTCAAGGAAGACCACGCGATGGCGGAATTCGAACCGCTGAGCCAGCTCGATCCAGTCGCGGATTATCTTTTTCCCCTCGCTGTCAGCGGGATGAGCCTTGCCGGCGAGGACGATCTGAACGGGCCGTGCCGGATTATTGAGCAGGCGGGCGAGCCTTGGCGGATCCGCGAGCAGCAAGTTCGGGCGCTTATAGCCCGTGAAGCGCCGCGCGAAACCAAGGGTCAGCGCATTCGCGTCGAGCACATTCGCGGCTTCTGCGACAGTCTCCGGCGGACTACCCCGCCTGGCGAGGTGACGCGCTAGCCGCGCGCGCACCTTCCGGATCAAGGTTTCCCGGTCCTCACCGGCCATCCGCCACAGCTGTTCGTCCGACAGACTGGAAACTTGGTCAGGAAGTGCATCCGGCATTCCCCGCCAGCGTTCTTTGCCACAGGCCGCGGTCCACAGGTCATCCGCCGAGGCGGAATCCCAGCTCGGAACATGGATGCCGTTGGTTACGTGGCCGACGGGCACCTCTATTTCCGGCCAGCGCGGAAAGAGTGGTTGGAAGATCCTCCGACTGACCCCACCGTGCAGCCTGCTGACACCAAACGTCGCCAGTGATCCGCGCACCGCCAGATAAGCCATATTGAACGGCTCCCCGTCATCCGGGGGTTCTCGTCCCAGCCCCAGCAATTCGTCCAATTCAATGCGGGCTTTCGTGAGAAAAGCGTCGAAGTAGAGTGCATATTTGGCAAGCAGATCGGGTGGAAATCGATCGAAGCCGGCAGCAACCGACGTGTGGGTCGTGAACACATTGCCGGGACGCGTTGCCCACAATGCTTCCCAGAAGGAAAGCCCCGAGCGCTGCATAAAGCTCCGCACCCGTTCGAGAACCGCGAAGGCCGCATGGCCTTCGTTCATGTGGCAGATCTCGACTTGCGGCACCAGCGCCTCCACCACCCGCCAGCCTCCGACACCGAGCATGATCTCCTGCAATAGCCGGATCTCGGTCCCGGCATCGTAGAGCTTGCCGGTGATGCCCCGATCGGCGGGGCTATTGAACGGATCGTTGGCATCGAGAAGGTAGAGTGTCACCCGCCCGACCAGAGCCTGCCAGACGCGCAGCTGGACCGCCCGTCCGGGGAGGTCCAGGCAAACATGGAACCAGGCCCCGTCCCGGTCTCTCGCCGGCTGGATCGGCATCGACCCAGGGTCGTTGAATGGAAAGGCCTCCTGCTGGGTCCCGGAGGCATCGATGATCTGCCTGAAATAGCCCTCCTGATACAGCAGCCCGACGCCGACGACCGGCAAGCCGAGATCACTTGCGGTCTTTAAGAAATCACCCGCCAGTATGCCGAGCCCGCCGGCGTAAAGCGGCAGCGCCTCGCCGAGACCGAACTCCATGCTGAAATAGGCGATACCGGACAGGGCCGCTGGATCGTAGGCCGAGGCAAACCACCCCGGCTCTTCGAGGTACTCCCGCCGAGCATGGGAGAGCCGCTCCAGTTCTGCGAGGAAGGAAGAGTCGCTGCAAAGCGCACGCAGCCGCTCGGCCGAAATGTCCTGTAGGATGGTCCACGGGTTTTGCGTGCGCTGCCAACCTTCCGCGTCCACTCGCCGCCACAAGGCGTCCGCCTCGTGACTCCAAGTCCAGCGGAGGTCGAGCGCCAGCTCTCCAAGTGCAGCCGACAGGGCATGAGGGGCGATGGCATCCATTGGTCATTACGGGCAGTTGCAAGACCCGGCGCAGCCGGCGTGCCGTCATTTGCAAGGTGCTGACGGCGGTTTCCTTTAGTTGGGACCCTTGATGAGATCGGTGTGGCCGAAGCCTTTGCAATAATCGAGGACAGAAATTACCCCCGGAGTAACGCGGAACAGCATCGTTCGCCCATGTACGCTGGAGCATATCATGCGATCTCGGGAAAATACCGGAGCATCATCTGCCCCACCCGCTCCATCTCCTTCGGATCGGTGATAGCCGCTGCCTTGCCGCCGACTGACAGACCCTGGATCTCGTCCCAACTGGCATATGGCAGGTTGATGGTGAGCGAGACCTTGGCGCTGTGCCCGATGTTCTTGGCCTTTTGAGACTGGGCGGCACAGCCGAAGTAGATGGTGAGGCCGTCATTGACATAGCTGACTGTCGTCGCCTGCGGATAGCCGTCCTCACGGACGGTCGCGATCGTCAAATCGTTCGCCTCATTGAGGATCGAGACGATTTCCTGTTCTAGTGCCGGATCCATGCGCAGCGCCTCCGAACGACCGAATTCACGCGATTTTCCAGGTCCCGTCCGGCTGCAGACAGCTGATGAAATGATAGTGCTCGGTGTAGATCGGCGTGCCGCCTGAGCGCACCGTATATTCGATGTCCTCGCATCGCTGGTTGTTCCGGGCGTGTTTTTTGACCAGCTTGATCGATCCGGAGTTGCCCGAAGCCGGGTTGCTCCAAGAGGCAGTGGTTCCCACCGGCTTGCCATGGACCTGGTTGGTCACGGCGCTGTGGATCATGTCGAGATCTTGCTGCGTCAGAGTTATATTGGTTTCCCAGGTCGGGAGCAATTGTGCGTGGGCGGCCCCGGTGATCATCAATCCGGCGACAAACAGAGCAAACTTATTGATCGGCAGTGACACTCACTTCCTCCTTAAACATGAGATCAGCGAAAAGTTGCAAGAGATGTCTACGTTTTAGGTTCTGCGCCGGCAAAAAAAGCAAAATCGTGCCCTCGGGCCTTGATATAAATCAACGAGCGACCGGAACCGGCCGCCGGGCGGCAATCACTACTTTGGCAGGATGGGAGATGAGAATGTCCGGCGATCGCGGATCAAAGCAGGCTAGAGGAAAACCTTCGAGGGCGGTAAAGCCGCCCAGGCAGGCGCGAAAAAAAGTCGGGCCCGCGCCGGAGGAGCTCAGTCCGGAGCGTCGCGCGGAGTTGGCCCAGCAGATCGAGGCAAGACGGTGGCGCGGCAAACCGCCGTCGATCTGATCGGCCGCCGGCAATCAGCTAAGCCCGAGGGTCCGGTGCGCGGCGGACAGGCAACTCCCCGGGTCGCCACCCGCCTCTATGCGAACCCACTCGACGGTCCCGGGATCTTGCTGAAGCTGTTGCACAAGGACTTCCGGGGACGCATCCGAGGCATCGTGGCGCCGCGCACGTAGGCGGCGATCCATTGTTGCCGGCGATGCCTCGAGCCAAATCCCGGCAAACGGGACACAAGCCGCCTCGGCGACTGTGACGAGGGACTGGCGCTCCCCAGGCTTTAGCGATACGGCATCGACGATCACCGAATATCCTGCTGCCAACGTATTTGCAGCCTTCCGGCGCAGCGTCTGATAGACGCGACGTGACACCCGCGCCGTATAGGCACTCGTCGGCAGCCGCGTTTCGGGGGCGACTTCGAAAAGACGCTTGCGGACCACGTCGCTGCGCAGAACCCGTGCGCCGAGGCTTGGGGCCAGGGCTGCAGCGAGGGTCGATTTACCGGTTCCGCTAAGGCCGCCGATTGCGACCAAGCGGCAAGATCGGGGCCGTAGAAACTGGGCAGCAAGCTTAAGGTAGCTGCGCGCCTCAGCAGCCATTTCCGGCTTCAGCTTCGAGTGCGCCGTAGGCTCAATGGCCGCTGCAGTGACGTGCGCCCGGATCGCTGCACGCGACGACAGAAAGAGCGGCATCGCCGCAAGTCCGTTGTCCTCGCCGGTCAAATCGAGATAGCGGTTCAGCACGAGGTTAGAAAAACCCGCGAACCCGCGATGCTCGAGATCCATCAACAAAAAGGCGAGATCGTAGAGCACGTCGACAGAAGCCAGCTCGTCCGAGAATTCAAGGCAATCGAACAAGGTCGGCCTGCCGTCGAATAGGCAGACGTTGCGGAGATGTAGGTCACCGTGGCAGCGCCGCACTTTTCCAGCCGCGCGACGCCGGTCGAGCAAGGTTCCGACGGCCGCGAGCCGCTCCAGCGATCGCTCCCTGATCTCGACGATATCCTCGGTGTCAAAACCGGCATGCGGCGCCGCTGTCAGGCAGCGATGGTTCGTCTCGACGACAGCGACCAGCGCCGCAGCGCCGCAGTGACCGGGGCGCGGTTCGGCTGCCTGATGGAACGCCGCGATATGGTCGGCGAGCTCGTTCATCAGGGGCGCATTTAATCGGTTGGCCTTGGCAAGCTCGTCGAACAGCGCCGTCTGATCGAAGCGGCGCATCACCACGACCCAATCGACCACGCGACCCTCGGTACTAAAGCTGACCCCTCCATTCGCAGTGCGGCTCAGCGCTCGGACCTCCAGATAAAGCTCCGGCGCCGTGCGGCGGTTGAGCACGAGCTCGGCTTCGCAGGCTATCCGGCGCTGTTCCGCGGAAGAAAAGTCGAGGTAGGGAAACTTTACCGAGCGTTTGAGCTTGTAAGCGTGGGCACCGGCGAGGAAAACCAGCGACACATGGGTTTCGATGATGTCGACCGGCTCGACTGCCGCACCGTAGGAGGAGGGCCTGCTCAGAAAATCGATAACATCGCGCTGATCGTCGCCCATTGCCGTGCGAGAACAGCTGGCGTCCCGCTAATTCAAACCGCCGGGAACATTGGCGCCAGGTAGCGTGGCCCCGAGATCGTGTGGTCCTCAATGCCGCGGACGCCCGGGATGTTCTCGGCGACGATTCGGAGTGCCCTTCTTTCCTCCTCCGATCCGACGGTCCCCCAAAAATGCACGACACCGTCCGAGACGACGACATTCGCTTCGACCGGGCTCGCCCATTCCTGCCTGCGCAGCTCGGCGAGCAATCGATCGCGGATCAGGCGGTCGCTATCTTCGTTGGCGCTCGCGGCTCCGCCGCTGGCCAACACCTGCAACAGGTCGGCGCGGCTGACGATGCCGACGATCTTGCCGTCATGCACGACTGGGACCCGCTTGATCCGCTTGGTTTCCATCAGCTCGGCAATCTCGCCCAAGCTGGCCAACTCCCCTACGCTGACGACCTCTCGGGTCATGACGTCCTCCACCCGCCGGGCATGGGACTTGATGTAATCTGCAGCCATTCGGGAATTTGCGGAGAACCATTCGCTCCAGGGCGAGCGCCGGCGCTCGGTCCCGGTCTCCGCTCGGCGCAGTAAATCACCTTCGGTAATGATCCCGACGAGCTGCCCGTTCTTGTCGAGAACGGGAACCCCGCTGACGCGAAGGTTGATCATGAGCCTAGCAACTTCTTCGACTGTCGTTTCGGGCGTCGTGGTTGCCACGGCCCTGTACATCACATCGCTTGCTCTCATCCGACTCTCCTCTTTGTTCGGCGAAGCTACACTCGCAGAGGACACAGGCGTTGACGTGGATCAACGCGACATCTCGGGTCATGATTAAAATGCGAAATTCCGGTGCCGGGCTATGAGCAGGTGGTTGATCGGGATCGGTCTCGCGCTCGTCGTTGTCGGCCTGTTGTGGCCGTGGCTCGGACGGCTCGGGCTCGGTCGTCT
>Ga0306921_10005479_pt1 | contig 13181 bp, 16 predicted proteins | sample sta12Cox44000080_FD_203760 | JGI IMG/M metagenome (GOLD analysis project Ga0306921, IMG submission 203760) | Lab enrichment of tropical soil microbial communities from Luquillo Experimental Forest, Puerto Rico - statoxic.12C.oxic.44.000.080 (v2)... | ecosystem: Environmental > Terrestrial >... | reverse complement strand
CGCAGTAATTTCCAAACAACCTTCGCGGTTGCACAAACAGAATCCAGCTTTGAAAAGGCCATCGATTCCCCTCCACGGACACGCGCATTCGGCGGCCAACAGACGCTGTCGGAAGTGGCTGGGTAGACGACGACGAATAAGCGCTCGTACTGCTCATGTCAAGTGGATTTTTTTGAAGCCCACGGTCAGCAGAGTCCGATGCTCTTAAGAGACCGTCTTCAGCGCTAACGCTATCTCGCGGTCCTCCTCTTGCTAAGTAGTCTTCGGCCCGGGCTCTCGCGATGCATGGTTTTGGCGGGTATGTGCCAGTTTTGTTCCCAAGCTCTGACCGTGAACCCCAGTAGTGGCGCCACTGCGTTTTGTTGAAGGCCACCGTTACGGGAGCTTTAACTTCTCCTCGACGTAGAGCGACAACTCGACCATGCGTTCCGCCATCTGCTCTGCAGGCAGCCCTACAAAGTTCTGAAGCACCAACTCTTTGACGTAAAGTCGGACCAAGTAGCGCAACTGCAAAGCGCGGCTGCGCGTGGCAAAGACGAAATCGCGATGCCCGCTATTGACGATAATCAGATTGCGCACCCGGTCGTAGCGCGATCGCCAGGGTTCCCCGGCAGATCGTTCAAACGTATAGCCTGGCAGACCGCGCGCGTTGACCGCGGCGGCACCCATTCCTACGTCCAGACGATCGGCAACAGTGATTAACGCCTCAGCAGCGCAACGCGCGTCGCGCTGCGAAACAACTACAGATAACCGCACGAGTCCCGGTGATCGCGGCGCTTCAAGGGTCACTTCTTGATCAGCCACAGTCGAGAGCGCGCCGCCGCCTTCGGTGATCTGCCAAGCGAACACGAGATCGTCCTCAACCCGTCGGCGTGAGCGGTCCCTCGGCAAAGCGCGGAAATTGCGGGTCTGACCGACGGCTAAAGTGATAGCTGCTGGGGAAATCACAACGCTATGCAAGGGCCCAGCATATTCGAAGAATCGGCGCTGTGCCGGTTCCGCGGCTGGCTCGAGAACGCCCGCCGCAGGTCGCTCTTCCTCGGCAGCAGGTGCCACTCCTTCTGTCGATGTCTCCCCCCTCCCGGCACCTTGCCCCGAGGCTGACCGTATTTCAAACCAATCGTACTCCTCGCGTGGCAAGACCAGCAGGGCTTCGCGAAAAGCACGTTGGATAGCACGTAGGGACTCGGCATTGGCTTGTTCTTCCTCCGCCCGGCGCTGCGCGTCAATCAAGCCATTAAGATGCGCTTCGAGCGGCGTGATAGCCTCAATGAATGCCGCATAGTACTCATCGTGCACAATTCCCGAACGTGTCCCGGGCGTCAGGTTAAGGTACGGCACATCAATTAAGCCCTGGAGGTAACGCGTGGTCCAAGGCAGGCGTTCCAGGCCCGGTAGCACACTGATATCGGGGAGTACCCGTGTTCCACTCCGGGTAAGTGCTACGAGACGGTCTTCAGCCGGAGTCGCCAGGTACAACTCAGCATACGCCTCACCGAATGGCGAGCGAACCAACGGCAGTTGGTGCAGCAAGCGGCCCTCGAACTCCCTCGGTTCGACCTCGTACTGTTTGCGCGCGAGCTTATCGATCACAGACACGCGAACCTGGCTGTTGCGGATACGATCGCGGAGCTCAGAAGCGAGATACCATTGAATCTTCTCACCGCTCAAACTCCGGATCCCATTAAGCAAAGGACTGATCTTGATCTCCGTGCCGCGCTCTGCAAAAAGAGTGCGCTTTGGTTTGACGGTATAGCGCGGATCTCCCTTGCTCATGACCATCTGATAGGCTCGCTGATCGGCACTAGTGGAGGTCATTGTGAGCGTGTGCCCTACGATCCAGAAGCTCAAAAGACCGATCCCAAACTCTCCCTGCAGCCCACCTCCGGCGCCTTTCTCTTTCAGGTGCTGCTTGATCGAGTCGCAAATATGCGTGGCCACGTATTTGAAATCGGGTAGACCGTCCGGGGCTCGAGGGACGCCGTCGCCGTCATCTCTGACCACAAGAAGTTGTTCGCCTTGCTCGCGACTACGAGTGATGACGACGGTTTTGGCATGCGCGTCGATACTGTTCTCGACGAACTCCGCGATGGCCTTCAGAGGATTGCTTTGAGAAAGAGCGATTATGCAGATGGCGTTCCAATCGTCGCCGATCCGCAATTTGCCGCTCTCCGATGCGTTCAGTTTGGTGTTCTTCTTCGCCACAGAGAAACCCAACCGAGAATTCACTATAACCGCAGGTTTAAGCCCGAAGCAACTCTCGGCCCCGCATGATCACCACTCAACGGCTCGCTGTGTCCGGTCCCGGCTAGCCCGTTGACAACACCGGCCCTCATTGTTGGCTAGCCCTAAGGGGATTTAACTGATCTGCACAAGAAACTCCGATCAATCACTTTGCCGACTGGCGCGCCATGCTATCCTACTCACTCTGCAGGATTGGAAGGCGTTCCCTAACAGCTACAGCTAGCCTGTTGGACACCCGTCATGCCATTCGCCACGCCTTCATCATGGCCGGAGCATCCCCGCGAACCGAATGGCTCCGAGGTTGCGTCGCGCTCGACAATAAAGGATTCACCATCACAGGCCGGGATCTCGATGCGGTGGCTAAGCCGCTGGGGCAGCGATCGGGCGACATTCCGCAGATGCTGGAAACGAATCTGCCCGGTGTCTTCGCCGTCGGTGATGTTCGGTCTGGCAACGTCAAACGGGTAGCTTCTGCGGTCGGCGAAGGGGCCATTGCGGTTCATCTAGTTCACCGCTCGCTGGCAGAACTCTGATTGAGTCTCACGTAAAGGTCGTTACTGCGCCAGCGAACAGTGAGGCAAATCCCGCGGTCGCGAGTTCGGTCGTCTCAGTCTTGCACTCGTCCGCTTCCCGCCTGCCAACGACGAGTTGTTAGCGCCAGACCGCTTCGGCGTTTCCCGAAAGAGCGCGATCCAGATAGGTTGCCGCACTGATCAGCGCCAGATGCGTGAATGCCTGAGGGAAATTCCCCAGATGCTGCCCATTCGAGCCGAGCTCTTCGGAATATAGGCCAAGGTGATTGGCATAACCCAAGAGCTTTTCGAATAACAACTGCGCTTTTTCCAGTTCACCGGCGCGGGCTAAACATTCGACATACCAAAACGAGCACGCAGTGAAGCTGCCTTCTTTGCCGGGAAGACCGTCTACATGCGTGCTTTCCACCTCGTATCGACGGACAAGCGTATCCTCGATTAGTCTTGCTTCGAGCGCCCTCAGCGTTGAAAGCCACATGGGGTCGACAGGGCTGATGAATCGCATCATCGGCATCAGCATCGCGGAAGCGTCCAGGTCTTCCGTTCCCTTGGCCTGCACAAAGGCTTGCAGCTTCTCGCTCCAGAAATTCGCAAAAATATCTTCGCGAATCGCGTCTCGCACATTCTGCCATAGATCCAGAGGGCCCGAAAGCGAACGCTTCTGAGCGAGCCGTAACGCGCGGTCAAACGCCACCCAGCACATAACCCGCGAATGCAGGAATTCTCTCGGTCCGCCACGGACTTCCCAGATCCCCTCGTCCGGCCGATGCCAGTTCTTCGCCAACCACTCTAGGATGCGCAGAATGTTTTGCCATCCGGCATACGAAATCGGTTGACCGTATTTGTTGGCCAGATAGACGGAATCCATCATTTCGCCGTAGATATCCAGTTGTAGTTGCTGGTACGCGGCGTTCCCGATGCGTACGGGCCTCGAGTTTTCGTATCCACTCAGATGGCCCAAGGTAACTTCATCAAGTTCTTGGCGCCCATCGACTCCGTACATCACTTGCAAAGGTCCCCGTTGGGCATCGTCACCGAGGCGCCCTTTCAGCCAGCCTATGAAGGCGTCCGCTTCGTCCGTAAAGCCAAGCCGAATCAATGCGTAGAGCGTGAACGTAGCGTCCCGCAACCACGTATATCGATAGTCCCAATTACGGACTCCTCCGATACTCTCCGGCAGGGAAAACGTCGGAGCGGCGATTAGCGATCCGTGCCGGCGGCTGATCAGCAGCTTCAGCATCAGAGCCGAGCGATGCACCATCTCTCGCCATCGGCCTTTGTATTTGGACTTAGCGATCCATGTCTTCCAGAAGCGGCTGGTCTCTCGGAAGCGCTGGCCGACGAGTTCCATCTCCGGCGGTTGACCTTGGCTACGGACTCCACCCAGCACAAATGTGGCGGTCCCACCGGATCGCAGGGTGAACTGGGAGATTACGTCCTGAGACTGCTGCGTCAACGGAGTGGTTGAGTACAACGCCATCGGCGGGCAGTGACTCTGGTCCGGGATAAACACCGCGCAGCCGTCTGCGCATTCCGTGCGATGTGCAGAGACCGCATAGTTAAACCGGGGTTGGCACAGCATCTTGAACTGTACATTGCCTCGAATAACCGAGATCGTGCGAACAATCTCGTTCGGGTCTTCCAGCTCGTTCTGAATGGGCATGTAATCGGTGAGCTCGACCACGCCTTCTTCGGCGAGGAATCGCGTCAGTAGAATGTTTGTGTCTGGCAGATAGAGTTGGCGGACGCGAGCGTTCGTAAGCTGTGGGTCAATCTGAAAGCAGCCTCCTTCCCGATGGTCAAGTAATGCAGCAAACACCGTGGGCGAATCGAACTCCGGATAGCACAGAAAATCGATCGAGCCATGCATGCCGACCAATGCGATAGACTGCATGTTGCCGATGACGCCGTAGTTCTCAACAGGTTGAAAGCCCATAAAAGTGCCACCCTGGCGACGTTTGTCTCAAGCTCGTAGCGCCGGAAAAGCTTCGGGGCCAATTGCGTCGCGAATTTCTTGAACACCCGAGCCGGTCGCGTTAGGCAACGTTTCCCATGTGCACCACCCATACATGGAAGACGCTGAAGTGCCACTTTGCCATAACTTCGACCAGCTTCCCAGAGCGCAGTAGTTGCACGAGTGCAGGAAGATCGCGAATGCCAGTGCCCGCCAACAGCCCGCCCGTAAAGCCTGCGTAGTCATTCATTGAAAGGTGAGGATGGAAGGTCAGAGTTCCCCTCCGTTTTCCATTCAACTGAACGAAACTCCAGACGTTTATGGTTTCCAGAGGGAGGACGTGATCAATCAACTGGGCCCACTCGCCAGACTACAAGTACCTGCAGTACACCACAGGTGGCGAGGAACCCAGGCCATGCGCATCCGCATCGCCGACCCGTTTTTGGACGTGGTCGGACTCTCATCCGTGCTCCCCTGCTTGCACAGCGAGGACGGGAAATTCCAAATCCTTTTGCTCATCCCTCACGGTAACCGCATCTGATAGGACTTCATCGCCGTGCGCACATACTCGAGAGAGCTAGGACATATGAGTCGATACTCGAGGACTTTAGAATGTTTGATCTGCGACCGTGCTATAGAGTCCGCAAAAACCAAATCGGCGGCTCGCAAGTTTTTCGGATCATCGGGAGGAAAAAGAAAATCCCTCATTACGTGATGACGCCCAACCGCCGGGGCCAGTAGGCTTCGTGCGGTCCGCAAAAACGCTCGACTTACCGAAACGACAGAAATAACCGAAGGGCGATCGAGGCGGCGCAGGAGATCCAAGTGTTCATCGGCCGCGCTGAATGCCAGGGCGATGGCGGGAACCGCTTTGGGCACTAGCCGATCCACGTCGCCAATGACATATTGCCCTGCAACCGTTAAAGCACCGATTGCCAAACCAGGTTGTACTGCCAATTCGGAGAGAGAACACCCGTCTACCGGCTGTCGGAGTGCCGTGCGAATCTCCTGCTGAAGGAGTCGCCGGAGGCCCAGCTCTTCCTCCACAACCAGGATATGATCCGGGGGCTCAGCAAGCAGCCGAGTTCTCACGCGCTCGCGCAGCGCCTGAAGAGAGTATCCTCGCTCGCGCGCCGCTCGGATCGTTGTATTGATAAGGTCGTCGACGTCATGCCCGTTCGTCTGTTCGGCCCGCTCTCCTGCCGAGCGAACAACTACACGACTTCCTTTCCGCCTGACCACCCACGTTCGGCGCGCCAAATCTTTGTACGCTTGACTTACGGTATTGTGGTGAATTTTCAGGCGCCGCGCGAGTTCCCGGACGCTCGGCAAAGCCTGACCTGGCTTCACTTTCTCCGTGGCGATTAAGAAGATAATTTGTTCCGCGAGCTGCTGCCGAACGGATACTTCACTTCTCTTATCAATCCGGATGTCCATGTGATTGGTGACTGCAGTCCCAAGCTGTTGGCAAATTGTATCGCAGTCTAAGTGTGACAGTTGCGAAACTGTAACGGCGGCCATGGCTACAAGGTTCGCATGGCCGTATCGTTTGGCGCAGAGAGAAAACACATGCGATACGACAACATATTCTGGGTCTTGGTTGCTCCCGCACTGGCATCGTGCGCGTGTTTTGCTTTTGAGATGTCTTGCAACTTCGCCGAATCGTGGAATAACCGTTTTGAAAAGGTCCGTCGTGGCTTTGAAATGCTTGGTGGCAAAGCGAAACGCGAGCACAGAGACATATCTTTTCATCAGCTGCCGGCCACGAACCATGCAGAACGGGTCGTTTTAGTTGCGGAACAGAAGCGCTGGGTGCCAGACGACATTCGCGTTTTGTTCCCAGCGACACTGTTTGGAACGCGCGTGCCAGGCCGCGATGAGCGATGAACGGAGGATCTCGAATGACGGATGTCCTGAACAAGAGGCTCGATCGTTGGATCAGTGCCGGAGTTATGGATGCGAATACGGCGGCGCGACTTCGCGCGTTCGAAGAGTCCGAACGCTCCAAAGAAGGTTTGCGCTGGCCGATGTTGCTGGCGCTAGGGCTAGGCGGGGTACTGCTTTGTGCGGGAGTGCTGCTGTTTGTGGCGGCGCACTGGGACGAACTCTCACCCACTTGGCGATTTAGCCTCGTGCTTCTGCTGGCGGGATGGTTTCCAATCGCGGCAGCATTAACCATGGACCGATTCCCGGCACTCGCGGCCACGTTTTACGCGATCGGAACGATCTGCGTAGGCGCGGGAATTTTTCTCACCGCACAGATTTTCAACCTTCAGGAACACTGGCCAAGCGGGATTCTCCTGTGGTCCATCGGGGCGCTAGCGGGCTGGCTGATCGTGCGACAATGGCCGCAGAGCGTCCTGCTGGCTTTGCTCGTACCGGCGTGGCTGGCGGGCGAATGGCAAGTTCGCACAGAAGGTTACGCCTGCAGCAGTCGACTGATCCTGGATGGACTGCTTCTTCTATCCCTCACGTATCTGACGGCCCGAACGGTCGCGGCCGATTCCGTACTGCGGCGAGCACTGGCGTGGATTGGAGGAATCTCGCTGCTGCCCCTCGTCATCCTGGCTTTTGTGGAAGAGCGCGAATCGTTGTGGTTTTGGCGTGGTCGTCCCGAAGTGCCGGAGATAGTGCGCGCTTTTGGCTGGATTATCGGTATCGGTGCGCCGCTGCTGCTTGCGTTTGTACTGCGAAAAAAAGCCGCTTGCGTCAATGTGTTGTCGGCGGTCTGGATTCTGGTAATTGCAACGTTTCACTCCGTTGATTCCGCCAGGGCCGGGCCGTTGCGCATTTATGCCTGGAATACCCTGGGACCTTATTTTTGGGCTGGACTGGGTGCGCTCGGGCTGGTCGGGTGGGGACTGCTCGAACGGCGCCGCGAGCGAATCAACCTGGGTGTAGCGGGGTTTGCGCTGACAATAGCGATTTTTTACTTTTCGAATGTGATGGATAAATTGGGACGGGCGGCGAGCCTCATCGGATTGGGAGTGCTCTTCTTGTTCGGGGGATGGGCGCTGGAGAGAACGCGGCGGAATTTGGTCGCTCACGTGTCGGGAGGAATGCAATGACGAATTTGCAAAAGGGATTGATTTTGGCTGCTGCGCAACTGGCGCTGGTGGCGAGCCTGGCCGCGAAGTACGCGATGGACCGAGCACACTTGCCGCGCGTCTGGGTGCAAACGGCGGCCTACGATCCGAATCTCCCGATTCGGGGCAGGTATTTGAGCCTGCGGCTACGCGTGTCAACGGAAGACGTGTACGGAAGCCCCTGGAATTTCCCGGAGGAAATGCGCGATGTCACGCTGCACGTACGAGACGGCCATTTGGTGGCAAACCCGGCCGAGCATCCAACCGGCCTTCATGTAAGCCGACGGACGATCAACCGGGGGGCACAAGTGACGGCGCTCATGGAGCCAGTGGCTTTCTTTCTGCCGGAGCATGCCATGGATCCCTCGGTGCGTAGTGCCGGAGAGGAATTGTGGATGGAAGTGAGCGTGCCGAAGATGGGACCGCCGCGACCAATCCAGTTGGCCATCAAACGGGGCGAGAGTTTCACACCGTTGGGTGTGAAATGAAGATAACGTCCGGTCAAAGCCAAACCTGCTTATGGTCGTGGACCACAAACAGCTCGACGTTGGAGGAGACTTCGTGAACCTCGTTTTCCGAACGTCGCCCGACCGGGTATAAACTCGCTAGTCATCAGTTCTTTATGCCCCAGCTGATACTGAAGACGGACCGCAGACTGCGCAGTTAACCCATTCTTACCGGTCTCTGCCATGTCCTCATTGGGACGATCGCACTGCAATGCCAGTGATGTCAGAAATCCTTTCCACAGGTTTGCCGCGTGGTCTCAAAAGAAATAAGAATGGAGTACGCCCGGAAGGTTCTTCCATCAATCTTATCTACAACCATCGGTTTCACCTGAGAATCGAGCTCTCTCATCAAAACCGTGATTACAGCGTGGCGAGGGCCGAACTCGATTTGGATGCCTTCACCCTCCGACAAGGTCGGAATTAGTTGTTCGAGACCAACACCCTCATAGACATGCGTCACCTTCGTCGCAGGTCAGTTTGCGTTGCGGTGCAGCGTTGCCTTTTCTCAATTCAGAGACGCGAAAGTAGCTGGATTTGGATTGGACCTTTATTTCGAGAAGCGATCGGGGGTTCTCAGCAAGGGTGTAAGGGCGCCCGTATCTTTGAGGAACCGATACGGTGGGCGTCAGAAGCAAAAGCAAGAATATACGAAACTTCCTCGTCGTTAGGGTCACCTAATAGCAATTTACCACTAACTCGGACTTCGGGATTCACCAACAGGACAAAACCGCCCAGCCCAATAACAGGTTAGTTTCAATCGGTAAGACCCTGCCGCAGTCTAAAGAACACAAGAAGACTCACGACTAGCGCGAGCAGAACAATCCCGATCGCAATCCAGTGTTCGTTCTCCGCAAGTGTTGTCGTTCCGCTAAAGACCCTCTTCTGGGCGCGTTGCGGTTGAGGAAATAAATAGACCACCACCAGCGCGACCAGTGCGAAACAGAACAGGGTGACTCGGTCTGTGGTACTACCCACAGCGAGGCTTCCGTACGGCTCGAACAGGAAGACAGCAAAAATCAGACCGCCGACGAATGCACAGAGCAAACCAGCCACGCGCCCGAAAAAATGAGTTAGCAAGACGAGCAGCAGCGCAAAAATCACCGGCACCGCTCGCTTCACAGGATACTCACGAAAGAGAAACGTAAGAGTTAATGCAAATACGGCACACAGTATGAGCGAGAGGGTATATTTCGACGGGCTAGACATTAGCGGACTTACTAGTCGTTCGAGACAACGTTTCTGGATTATAGCAGCCTTCAGTTTTTGTCCCAAAACGCGTGAATGTATGGGGTGAGTTCCGACCGGGTAGCCGGTGAATTAGAGTGCTGGCAGCAAGGGTCTCGAAGGAGGGGAGGGGTGGATTGTCGGGCTTCACGTCGGGACGTGGTCAACGGATGTTCCCCCAATGGTCACCAATCGGTGGTTCCCGGCTGCATGGCCGCAATCGGAAAAATAATGTAGTCAGAATGACCGTCTGAGTGATCTTGTTGTGGATCGCGCCCGAATTTAGAGAGCGGTAACACTCGTGTGATGCGAATCATTGAGTTCTGTTTAAGAATTCCTAGAATGAGATTAAACACCTGATCTGGGCGTGCGATTCTCACCTTGACCATTCCATGTTCCTGAGCACGCAAGTCATAGGGGAACGGTCCTCGAAGAGCGGAAGCAAGCATAGATCGAATCCATCTGAAGAGAGTTCTTCCATGGTGTGTTATCGCTCTAATCTCGCTAACAACCGGGACTTGGGCGAAGGCTCAGAAAACTGCAGATACTCAAAAAGCTGTCACCGATCTTGAGCAACAGTGGCTCAAGTCGCAGCAAACCAACAACACCGCTTTGGTCGAACCACTTCTAGCCGATGGCTTCACCAACGCGTCGTCCGACGGGAAAGTCACCGGCCGAGCCCAGGCGATCACCGAGGCCAAGGCCACGAAGTACACGAGCGTTGACTACATCGATCTGAAGGTCATGGTATTCGACAATACCGCCATCGCCATCGGAAACTTCCGCGCCAAGGGCACCGATCCCTCGGGTAAACCTCTCGACACCAATGAACGCTTTACGGACACGTGGGTCAAGATGCCCAACGGAAAGTGGCAATGCGTTGCCAGTCACCGGTCGCCAATTAAAACGTGAGAAACGCACAAAGTAGCAAAAGTTAGCAATTCGCTTTCGATGCGATTCACTTAGAACCTCTCTGGAAATGGATTGGCACTCGTCGCTCGACGCTCGTTTGGTCCTTATCGTGGTGGCCGGGTGCTGGCGGTCACTGGCGTTGTAGGGATCCAAATACCTTCTACTTCGGTCCAGTCGCCGGAGCTGTGTGTCACAGCACGAACGCGGGTCTGAGCTGGACTTATCGCCGCTTGAGCGCGGATGTGATATCGTTTCGCCCCACGCTGTGAACGGGACCGATTCCGTGTCTTGAGAGTCAGAGATCCCGTGAGATAAAAACAGCAAAGGGGCCAGTATATGCGTGTAAGCCTTCGCTTGATTACTTCAGTCGCGGTTATCAGTTTCTGTTTTCTCTTCGGGTTGACAGGGGCAGCTGGAACGCCCGATTCTGACACTTGGCACTTGGATGGCCCACACTCAGCGGCACAGTTTTCGGTTCGTCATCTCGGAATCTCGACGGTCCGCGGAACCTTCACCAAGGTCAGCGGCGAAGTAACCTATTCTCCTGCTGATGCAGGCAAAACTTTCGTCAATGTCACTATCGATGCCAGTTCGGTCGACACTCGCGTGGAAATGAGAGATAACGACCTGCGCAGTGAGCACTTCCTGGATGTGGCTAAGTATCCGACGATCACTTTCAAATCGAAACGCGTTGCCGCCGCAGGTGCCGGCAAGTTGACCATTACAGGTGATCTCACGATTCATGGCGTGACGAAAGAAGTTACTCTCGACGTTGGCGGGCCAAGCGCTCCGATCAAGAATCCCATGGGCCCCGGGCAACGCATGGGCGCCTCCGCCACCGCCAAGATCAATCGGGAAGACTTTGGAATGACCTATATGCCCGGCATGGTTGGCAGCGAGGTGGAAATCCAGATCGACGTCGAACTCGTGAAATAAACCAATGGGATTTCTTCACAATGGTCATTATTAGGCTCGTAGGTTGCTTCCCGACTGACTGTACAAAATCAATAACATCTCGGTCGACTCTGTGGCGGAACACATGCTGGTCACGCACCTTGACTTAGGCCGTCTCGGTAGTTGGCCGGTCGAGCCCTTTCTTGCGCCTGCGTGACCGATTCGACCGCCCACAACCAAGTAGGCTCGCTGTTCTTGGATCGTAAGTTGAACCGCGGCGCGCGCTCTCCGAGCGGGAGCGGGTGCGGCGTTAGCTCTTCTGAAGCAAGCTCACAGTTGCCGTCCGGCAACGACTGTCCTGCCTGTGAATAGCAATTTCAGGAATACGGATAGCCGGGACGAGGTCGTGGAAATTCAGGTCGAGGTCCCCGTCCCGGGTCGATTGCGGTTAGGACGTCGAACGGGAAAATCGTCTCGTTCGGCTTGAGGTACGGGCGAGGAAGTTGTGGTTGGGAAGGCCTTATACTCGTCCGTGCCAACACCAATCCATCATCCAGTTCTGCATCCCGTCTGCTCGAGGTAAGGGGGCCACCGGGAGGTGAATTACCAGCAGCCCCGGGTCTGAGGTACGGGCCGCCAGTGATCTTCACTCGGGGCTGACGGCCCACCATGTCAAGGTGATCAAATTGTCGCTTTATACGGATGACTTCGCAACTGCTACAAATAACATCCGTTGCGGAGACAAGGTGCGATTCGGCATGCCGCACGGGTTCGTGTTCCTACTCGTGCACTGCTCTCAAGCGCCGCGAATGCAGTGCTCATGTTTCCGGTGTTGAGTTCTGCGCAGATTGCACGGATTGCTTCGCATGGAGATTCGGGACCGAATGTTCGCAGTGTGCATTACTTCTCCGGCACCAATATAGGGGCGCCTTTATCTTTCACGAAGAACGCCACGAATTTCGCCGGTTTCGTTTGGCTCGCGTTCCGACCAACCACGTGAACACCATTTGGACCTTCATAGAAGGTCTGGCCCGGGGTCAGGGTGACTTCCTCGCCGCCCCTCACCTGCATCACGATCGATCCCACAAGGACATAGATAAACGCGTGTGCGTTGTGGCGATGGATCGGATCCGTGCTGCCCGGCGGATACCCCACGGTGATCATTACGCCTTCCTTACCGGAAAATCCGTCAGGTCTTTTGACATGAGTGTCGTCACCTTAGCCTCTTTGGTCTCCAGTGGGATCGACACAAGACATGCCAGCATTAAGATCATTTTTGTAATCGTCATAAGCAAACTTTTCTCTCAATGGGACCACTGAGACTTCATTGGTTGTACGAGTGAAGTGCCTGGTACGTTCACGAGCCCAACTGCTCTCTGCTTACAACTCTGTTAGTGAGCGGCTGCCGCCGTTTTCGCTGCGGGCTGATTGACCCAGGTTTCGAAACGCGTTTCGCCAAGTCGAGCGTCCTTGCCGGGAACTAGCGTTCGTTCATCGACCTTCGCGCCGGAGTATCGCGCGTTCAGGTCGGTGATAACCTCTCGAGGGTCATTGAGCTGTGCCAAACGCCGCCGTATCAGTTCATCCAGGCGAAACGGTTCTGGCCCTCCAATTTCGATCGTGCCGTTTATCGGCGCTTCCATCGCGACTCTGGCCAGGGCACTCGCTACGTCGTCGCCGGCCATCGGCTGGAAAGGCATCGGCGGCAAATGCACCTTGTCACCCTGCATCGAAATGTCCGCAATTCCCTTCAGGAATTCAAAGAACTGCGTTGCCTGAACGATGGTGTAAGGAATCGTCGAAGAATTTTTGACCAGCTTCTCCTGCG
>Ga0306921_10005478_pt1 | contig 13181 bp, 15 predicted proteins | sample sta12Cox44000080_FD_203760 | JGI IMG/M metagenome (GOLD analysis project Ga0306921, IMG submission 203760) | Lab enrichment of tropical soil microbial communities from Luquillo Experimental Forest, Puerto Rico - statoxic.12C.oxic.44.000.080 (v2)... | ecosystem: Environmental > Terrestrial >... | reverse complement strand
CTTCAACTCGGCAATACGGTCCTTCAGCATGGGATCGGCGAGATCAGCAACGCCGTTCTCGATCGCGTCGTAGAGCCGCTTGAGCTTGCCGTCCGCTTCGGCAGCGCGGTTGCGCAAGGCGGAGATATGCGCCGTTCGGCGCTCCGCGCGTTCCTCTCGGCGGTTGAGCACCGAGGACAGGATTTCCTCAAGCCGCGCGGGCTGCAGAAGGCGGCGCTCGATGTGGTCGGCGACGAACATGTCAAGCTTCTCCATCGGCACCGTGCGGCCCACACAGCCGGTCTCGCCCTGGCGGGCCTTGGTGGAGCATGTGTAATACCGGTAGCGTCCTCCCTTACCAGTTCTGAGCGTCATCGCCTTGCCGCACGTGGCGCAAAAGCAGATGCCGGTAAGGAGGGTGGGACCGCTCACGACGCGCGGCGCCGTCAGGGCCGGGCTGCGGGACTTGAGAAGGGATTGTACGGCCTCAAACTCGGCCGCCTCGATGATCAGCACCGCCATCTCCACCACCTCGGCCTCCGGCTTGCGCTCGCGGGTCTTCCAGAACTTGGTGTTGAACCGGTGGCGGCCGACGTAGGTCGCGCGCGTGAGCACCTTGTGGACACCGCCAAGGCCCCAGCGGCCGCCATCGCGGGTCCGGATGCCGGCCGTGTTGAGGTGCTTGGCGATCGACTTGACGCCCATCGGTCCCGACGTGCCGTCGCCCTCACGCGCGAGGCGGAAGATCAGCCGCACCGTCTCGGCTTGGATCGGATCGATCTCAAGGGTCTTCTTGGTGCGATGGCCGTGCTGCTCGGCAGCTTCCACAATCCGGTAGCCGATGGGCGGCAGCGAGCCGTTCCAAAAGCCCTGGCGGGCATTCTCCTTCATGGCCCGCAGGGTGTGCTTGGCGTTCTCCTTGGACTGGTACTCGTCGAACAGGGCCATGATCCGGCGGATCATGTTGCTCATCGGATCGTCGCCGAGCTCCTGAATGATCGACACCAGGCGCACGCCGTTCTTGGCGAGGCGGCGGACGTAGAACTCAAGCTGGAACTGGTCCCGGAAGAAGCGGCTGAAGCTGTGCACCAGGATCACGTCGAACGTCGGCGGCTTGGTGGTCGCCGCATCGATCATCCGCTGGAACTCGGGCCGCCGGTCGTCGGTGGCCGAGACGCCGGGCTCGACGAAGTCGGCAACGATCTCCCAACCCCGTGACGTGCAGTAGGCCTTGGCCTGCTGCGCTGGTCTGGGATGGAAAGATCGCTATCGGCCTGCCGGCCGGTCGAGACCCGCAGGTAGAGGGCAGCGCGGAGCGGCGCGGTCATGGTCGTCCCCCTCAATGGCGCGTCGAGAACAGCTCGTCGAACAGGTCGCCGAACCAGGCCTCGAACACCTCAATCTCGGCCTCGGTCACCGGCGCATAGTCGGGCCAATCGTCCTTCACGGTCCATGTCGCCGGGTCCCCCGGCGCCGGCCGGCCAGGCCGAGCCGGGGGCGGGCGCGCGTAGTCGTGCAGATCGTCGGGTAGCGCGTCGCCAGCTGCGCGATTCTCTCGATGTGGTTTGCGAGGGCGAGCCATAACGGGAGTCTCGCACGGGACCTGCGCCAAAAGAATGGCCGAAGCGCGCGCCACGCTACGCTGAGGCCTCCACGTCTCGGTCCAAACGGAAGCTACTGCGCTCACGTGAGGCCATGAGCGCTTGGCAGCCAAGAGCCGGGCCGCCGCGGGTCGGTCAAGGCCGCAACCCGGCGGAGCCGGTCGCGCCAAGCGCGAGCCTTGACGGACTCGCGGCGGTCCGGCATCGGCTTTCCAAGTGCTCATGGCCCGGACTGTATCCGGTCAGGGGATGCGATTGGTTCCGGATGGCATCAATGGGAAGGTCGCAGCGGAGAGGCAATCGGGGCGCAGACCCATCGGCCGACGGACGGCAAGATAAAAGGCGCCGCCGCCGGCCGGGGCGCATGTGGTTGGTCGGCTTGAGAGAGTTTGCCGGCTCGTGAAGTGGGGCGGCTGGCGCTTGCGAGGGAAACGCTAACAATCACAACGCAAGAAGCGCCATCGCCGATCCTCGGTTCTCATGCGATGTGCGACAAACTTTGAATTTGCTGCGGTTCTGCAAAAATGCAGGCTGCGGATCAAAAAATACATCGCGCGAAGCCGTTGATCTTTCGACCGTCCGATCAGCCCACGGGCTGCGGCTTTTATCCTGCCATAGGACGGTCGGTTGCTTGGCTCACCACCGCCGATGCGAAAACGTGCGCCATTCTGCGATCGATCGCAAGACTCGTGGTGGCGATATTTCGGCAATGGATTCACCCTAAAGCAGAGCAGCGCGCGCTCCGTCGGTGTCGCCGGCGCTGCGCTCAACGCGCTAGTCGTCCGATTCACCTCGCGCGTATCATGGTCCAACGGCCCCGCCAAATTGCGAGAGTCCCGCCGCAGACATTGCAATCGAACTGCCTCCGATCTGTCGCAAAGTGTCCGATCGCCGCCCAATGCAACTCCGACGATCGGGGCGCGACCTCGGCCCAGGATAGCACCATAGCGAAATGTCTAGCGCCTATCTTTGTTGGGCGCGGCGCGTTCGATCGTTACTCCTGAGAGGAGGGGAAGCGGTTCGGCCAGCGAACGAGCGCGTGACCTCGCGGGCGCATTCGACGAAGCGCTCGACCAACGGACCCATCGTCCGATTTCTCACCATCACAATGGCGACCGGCCACCGCGTGACCGGAAAGTCGACGGGCAACTCCATCAGAAGTTGCCGCTCAGCGTGCAGAGACAATACCGAACTCGGAATCGTATCGCCGCCGAGGGCCTCATCGGACTCATCCCGATGGCGTTGCCGGCCGGTGCGCGCCCAGATGATAAGATCGTCGCTCGCAGTGACGAGGAAGCCCTTGTCCGGAAGCTCCTGGTTCATGCCGACAAGCGTCATCCGCGCCCACGGGCTTCTGACGATTGGATGCGCTGATTCCATCGCAGCCACAATCCTGCGGCCGATCATCGAACGGTTCTTCGCAAGGCATCCGCGAGCTGCCCTACGCACGGAGATGGTGCCGTCTCCCGCGATCAACGACCCGGGCTGCGGGACCGCAGGTATGATCTCGTCCTTGGTCGGCAACCGATGCCGCTCGACCGAATGTCCGACGACTTGAGGGCTGTTCGACGATCACCTCGTCGTCGGCGCCGGCGCGCAGACGCGATGGGCCCGGCGTCGGAAGATCGATCTCGGCGAGCTCGTCAGCGAGCCGTGGATCTTGCCGCCGCCAGAACGTTTCTGTTCTCTCCTCGTCGTCGTGACCGCGGCGCGAGCCGAGGACCTCCGCGCGGCCATGGAAGCCGCCAACATGCAGTTCCTGAAGGCGTTCAACACGCCCGACCCGGCCGGCTTTCTGCCGCTGTACACGGCTGATGCTGTCCTGTTGTTCGCCGACGCTCCGCCCATTCGCGGGCCCGAGGCCATCACGCGTTTCTGGGAATCGCGCATCCGGGCGGGTGCCAGGGCCCACACATTCGAGCTGATTGAGACCGGAGCGGATGGAAAGTACGCCTATCAATTGTCCCGTGCGGGCGTGCAATTAATCCGTGATAGCGGCGAGAGGACGCCGATTTCCGGCTACACGGTAAGGGTGTTCGAGCGTCAGAGCGACGGCGGCTGGAAAGCAAAGATCCACATGTTCAATCGGCAGGACGTGCCGTAGCCGGAAACTGCTCAACGCCGCCAGCGATGGAGGCAAGCCATGTCAGGACACTCAACCCAATTCGCTTCGTTTGCCCTGTTCTGGGTCATAAGCCTCGCCGCGCCGGCGCATGCCCAGGGCTATCCGTCGTGCCCGATCACGATAATCGAGCCGTTTCCTCCGGGCGGGCCGACCGACGCGGTCGCGCGGATCGTTGCCGAGGGAATGCGCGCCTCGCTGGGGCAGCCCGTGATCATCGAGAATGTCTCTGGCGCGGGCGGAACCATCGGTGTTGCTCGCCTCGCGCGCGCGGCACCGGATGGCTACACGATCGGCATCGGGCAGCCGGTCTCGCACGTCTTCAGCGGCGCCGTCTACAACGTCCGCTACGATCTGCTGAACGACTTCGAGCCGATTGCACTGCTTTCGAGCTCGCCCCTCTGGGTCCTCGGCAGCGCTTCACTTCCGGCCCATGACATTCGCGAGCTCATTGCCTGGCTCAAGGCCAATCCCGACAAGGCGTCGTTCGGCACAATCGGCCAGGGCTCGCCGACCCACGTCTGGGCCACTCACTTCCAGACCATCACCGGCACAAGTTTCCAATTCGTCCCGTACCGCGGGGCCGCAGCAGCTATGCAGGAGCTCGTGGCCGGTCGGGTAGAGCTTTCCGGGCTCGAGGCGCCGTTCACGCTGCCGTAGGACGCCACCATCTTGGCGCTGGCGCTGATGGTGCCGCGCGCGCCGGAGGTTCCGACCATCGCGGAAGCCGGCGTCCCGGGACTGTCCATGTCGCTGTGGTACGGGATGTGGCCTCCGAAAGGCACGCCGAAAGACATTGTAGCCCGGCTCAATGCGGCAGCCGTTGCGGCCTTGGGCGACCCCACGCTCGCTCGCCGACTCGTCGATCTCGGCCAGGAGCTGCCGTCACGCGCGCAGCAAACGCCGGAGGCGCTCGGCACTTTACAGAAGGCAGAGATTGCAAAGTGGTGGCCGATCATCAGGGCGGCCAACATCAAGGCGGAGTGAAGCTGCTACGCGAAAGACGATCGCGCCCCCGGACGCATCGCCGTGTTCGACGATTCGATACGCCCGATCGCGGAGGCGGGACTGGCGGATCTCGTCGATCCCGGCGATCGTATCTGCGACGAGCTTCATCTCATCGGGACGCCCGGTCATTCGCCGGGTCACCTAAGCGTCCACATCAGGTCTACGGGCGAGGCGGCCTTGCTCATCGGCGACGTCGCACACCATCCCTGCCAGATGGCGCATCCCCGCTGGTCCTCGACGGTCGACTTCGATCCGGTGCAAGCGGCACATACCCGCAACGCTCTGTTCGCAACGTTTGCCGGCACGCCAGCCCAGATCCTTGGTGGTCATTTCGTCGGGGGGCCGATCGCGCGGGATGGCGAGGCATATCGCATCATCATGTGAAATGGCGCTATCATTGGCGCACATCAGAGGCACACCGGGTTAGTACAAAATCGCAGCCCATATTGTTTTGGCGAGGGAGGGCGTGGCGCTGGCCCCATCGTCATAGTGGAAAAGCGAACGAGTATTGCCCATCTTCATCGACCGTGGCGCGCCAGCGATTTCGAAAACTTACGCCCAGCGCGACGTTCTAAACGGAAATTAAAACGGTGTTTAGAACGGTGACGTTTCCGGTGCGTCCACTTCGGGCCGGGCTCTGAGCACGTCGCCTTCGATCGGCCGCTGCGGTGCACGTTGTACTATGCGCGTGGCGCCCGCCGGCGGCTACGACTGCGAGCGGGTCAAAGCCTGTTGCGTCGTCGCTGGCTTGCCCGTCATCGACAGCGGGATTGGTCGCCTTCGAAGACGTCGTGCGCCTCGCGCGACATCGCCCCACCGACGCCTTAGCCGCCGTGCCCGACGGACGGATGGTCCTGCAGCTCCAGGATGGCCTCGAGCTCCCCCGCGCCAAGGTCATGGCGGAATTCCGCATCAAGCTCTTTGGCTTCACCGACGACATGGTCGATCGGCTCGAGGCGATAGGTTTCATCTCCGAGATCATCTCATGGAAGCTGCGCCTGTTCGTGCCCTCTGGCGTCTGGACCGAGCATCCTGGCCAACATGGTCAAGCGGCACCCGCTCGTCCACGTCGCCCACAAGACGGCCGGGTAAGCGACATGTCTTCACAAGCTGGCGATCTGGCGCGCTGTTCTCGCGCGTGATGCCGAGGCGGTGTGCTGCCGCTACCTCTCCAACGGCCGCCGCCGCGGTCGCTATTGGGTCGTCGGCGACGTTGCCAACACGCCAGGCCGCAGCCTGTTCGTTCGCCTCACAGGACCGGACAGCGGAAAGGGCGCCGCCGGCAAATGGACTGACGCCGCCACCGGCCAGCATGGCGATCTCCTCGACCTCATCGCCCTGAACCGGGGGTTGGAAGAAGTCTTCCAAGGACGCGCGGTGAAGTTGGCTTCATCGCGGCCCTGGAAGCAGACCTGGCCTATGAGGGAGCCGTTGGGCTGGAGTTCGGCCCATCCCTCGCCGCAAGCCTCGTCCATTTCGTCGTTTCCCTCCCAGGAGAACTCGATCGCGTTGCCGTCACCCGCGCCATAGATAGCGCCGGTGACGCAACCGAAGGCGAACTCGCCGCCGCCTTTGCCGTCGAAGAGAATGAACGCAGGCTCGACCATGTCGGGGAAGTCGGACGTGTAGTCCGGCATCTTGATGATGCGCCATTTGCCCTTCATGTGGCGCTCCCAAGAGCTTGGGCAGGCGGATCAGGTTATAGGCAGCGAGCGCCAGCGTGAAAGCGGCATCGACCCGCTTGCGGCCGCGCAGCTTCACCTTGGCCAGACCCGCGGAGCTCTTGATCCAACCGAACACCTCTTCGATCCGTTTTCGGCAGCGTTGGCTGATGTCATAGCCGATATGGCGAGTCGTGCGTCCATCGATCGCGGTCTTGCGAGGCGTGCCGGTCTTGCGGACGTGTCCGTCGATAGCGACGTGCGGCGTGACCCATCGATCTCTCAGGTCGTGCACGAACTGCGCGACGTCATAGGCCTTGTCCGCCCCGAGCGTGATCCGTCGTCGTCTGTGTCCCCGGCGATCAACCAGATCCAGCGCAGTCTGCCGCTCGGCGGTACCGGAGGCCTGGCTGATGCCGCCGCCAACCGCCAGGCCATGACGGTTCTCGATCAACGCATGCCCCATATAAAGCTTGGCCGGCTGCCCGTCGCCCTTCTTGTAGAGCCGAGCTTCCGGGTCGGTCGTGCTTTGGTGCGTCTCGTTTGAACGCTTCTCCTTGTGGAAGTTGCGTTCGGAGTTACGGCCACCACCCTCCCTGTCGTTGTCGCTGCCGTCCTTCTTGCGGAAGCTCTTGATCGAGGCCCATGCCTCGATCAGCGTTCCGTCGACCGAGAAGTGATCGCTCGACAACAACCGCTTCACCTTCGGCTGAGCCAGAACCGCCGAAAGGAGCCTGGCGGCGATCTCTCCCTCCAGCAGCCGGTCACGGTTCTTGGAGAAGACCGAATGGTCCCATACCGGATCATCAACCCCGAGACCGACAAACCAGCGGAACAGCAGGTCGAACTCCAAGCGCTCCGTCTGTTGCCGCTCGGAGCGGATGCCATAGAACGCCTGCAGCCGCATCGCCCGCAGCAGCTTCTTGGGTGCAATCGATGGCCGCCGAAATCCGCACAAAGCTCATCGAGCGCCTTTGACAGGTCGCTCAACGCCGCGTTCGCTATCCCGCGTATTGTGCGCAGCGGATGATCGCCCCGAACACGGGCTTCCAAGTCCACATAGCTCAATAACGCGCCAGTCCGCTCGTCCGTGCCACGCATCCCCGATCTCCCGATTCAATAAACCGAGAGAATCACTCCAAAAGCGATCCCGAGCCTGCTAGACATGAACGCACTAGACGCGAAGTATCGACGTAATACTCGAGCCACGGTCACCTCCGACGAGATGCGGGCAGCAGTTGTGGAAGCAAGGGGCCGGAGCTGGCGCACAAGCTGATCCCCAAGATAAGCTCAACCAGCCCATAACCGGACGTCTGGTAGAAACCGCAGGCCCGAACGGGCCGATGTACTCGGCTCACACCGCTGTCGCCGGAGCAAGCAAGATCCTCGGCATCAGTTCGTCAACAGGCAGCCGGTCGTGATCTTCTTCTCGGCCGCGTACTTTGCCGCAGCCTCCTTGACCATGGGCGCGATCACGCTGTCGTCGCTGGTGTACCAGTCGGACGAGATCTTCCAGTCCTTGCCGTCCCAGGTCTGGATGCGTCCGACGCGCGCGCCCTCGTGGTCGGCGCAGGACACCTTGATCGGCTGCAGCACGCCCTCGAAGCCGAGCTGCTTAACGCGTTCCGCAGTCAGGTTGAGGCGGGGTGACGTAACGCTTCTTCCACTCATCGGCGCTCATCGGCCCGTCCGAGATGGCGTAAACGACATTGGTCTTTTGCGTGCGCATTGCTGAAAATGCTCCGCGCCGGCCTGACGTAAAATGGTCACGGCGTGCGGGGGGACTTTCAAAGATGCTTGATCGAAGCCGCCTGCCCGCTCATGACGTCGGCCGCCCGGAGCATGGGCGGATGCACGCTACCGGAGCCGAGCCGCCAGCCTCCCTCGCCCGGAGCGTCCTTTTGCCTATGCCGCGACGCTTGCTTCCGCGCCGCCGAAAGGGCGGGCAATGCGCTGTACGGTACTCGGGTTCACGTCGAACTTTGCCGCTGTCTTGCGCACGCTCATGCCGCCCGCCAGAGCCGCCCTGATTCGCTCAGCCAGATTGTCCTCGATCGGTGGCCGGCCGAGTCGTTTACCTTCACGTTTGGCCCGCTGAAGGCCAGCGCGGACGCGCTCTTGAATTATCGAGCGTTCGAACTCGGCAAAAACGCCGAGCATCTGGAACATGGCCTTGCCTGCTGGCGTGGTCGTATCGAGACCCTGCTGATGCAGAAACAGGTCAATGCCGAGCGCGTGAAGCTCGGACAGGAACGCCACAAGGTCTTTCAGGCTGCGGCCCAGGCGATCGACGTTCCAGGCCATCACAACGTCGAATTGGCGCTTGGTGGTGTCCCGGCACAGTGCATCGAACGCCGGCCGTCCATTGCGGCCCTTAGCGCCACTGATGCCGTGATCCTTGTAGATCTTAGCCACCTGCCAGCCGGCCCGTTCTGCGGCCTGGCGTAGCTCGTGCTCTTGGTTGGACGTGGTTTGGTCTTGCGTCGATACCCGCAGATAGATCGCAGCGCGCTTCATGGCTTCGCCCCATTGAGATCCGGCGAAGAGAGCTTACCACAGGCCGTGCGCTTTAACAACTCTTATAGCATACGACATTTCACCGGTGAGCGAGCATTGAATTCATTACCCTTTCTAACGGCAGTTTCGGCGGGGCGCTCATCGGCGGCGCGGCGGGGTGGCCGTTCGCGGCGGGGGCGCAGCAGATGCGCCGGATTGGCTGATAGCCCTCCCGGAGAGCGATCCAGAATTGAAGAAGTGGCTGGCAGCCTTCGGACAGGCGCTTGAGCGGCTGGGGTGGTCAGAGAACCGCAACGTCCATCTTGACTATCGTTTCACGCCGGCTGGCGCTCACGCCCGAGACCTAGCGAAGGAGCTGCTCGCCTTGCAACCCGACGTGGTCCTTGCGTTTTCGACTCCGGCTACCGCCGCATTTCAGCAGGAGACACGCACCGTACCAATCGTGTTCATCGGCATCGCGGATGCGGTCGGCCAAGGACTCGTGCCCAGTCTGACCCACCCAAGGGGCAATCTCACCGGACTAACGATGTACGAGGCAAGCGTCAGCGGTAAATGGCTAGAAATGCTCAGGGAGATCGAGCCGCAACTCGCACGGGCGGCTTTCGTGCTCAATCCCAAGACTGCTCCCTATTACGATTTCTACATGCGCGGAGCGAAGAGTGCTGGACCGTCGCTCGGGATCGAGCCTGTGCTCTCTCCGATAGAAAACGATGCCACCGACATCGAGCACGCCATAACTGCTTTCGCCCACGCCACGCCAAAAGGCGGCTTGGTTGTACCTGGAGACAGCACAACGAATGCGCATCGCGATCTCATCGTCTCGCTCGCGGCGCGGCATCGCTTGCCAGCGGTGTACACCAACGAGTTCTTCGTTACCGCAGGCGGCCTCATGAGCTATGGGGTCGACTGGGTTAATGAGTTTGGGCAGGCGGCCTTCTACGTCGACCGCATCTTGCGCGGCGCCAACCCTAGGGAGCTTCCGGTCCAGGCTGCGACCAAGTTTGTAACCGCACTCAACGTCAAGACCGCAAAGGCACTCGGGTTGGCCGTTCCGCCCGGCCTACTCGTGGCCGCCGATAAGGTGATTGAATGAGACGGCCCTTGAGGCGCCGCGACTTCATCACGCTGCTCGGTGGGGCGGCCGTGTGGCCGCTCGCGGCGCGCGCGCAGCTGGCTGGGGGCACTGCCAAGATAGGGCTTCTGTGGCCAGGCGCACCACCTGTGTCACCCCGGATGGAGTCGTTTCGGCAAGGACTGCGCGCGTTGGGTTTCGTTGACGGCCAGAACATCGCCATCGAGCTCCGCTACGCTCAAAGAGGCCCCCAACAGCTTCCCGAGCTCGCCGCCGAGCTGATCCGTTTGAAAGTAGACGTCATTTTTGCATCCGGCGATCTCGCGCCCAAAGTAGCCCAGCAAGCGACGGAGACGATCCCCATTGTCGCAATCGGTGATGACATCCTTGGAGACCGCCTCATAATGCCCCCTGGTTCATGGCCTTAGATCGAAGAGTTGGGATTGCCGGGTTATCACCTTGATCCGGAGTCCCTTTTGCTTGCCACGCGTGAGATGGACGGCTTCGAGTTCGCCGCGCTTGACACGCTGCAACACCGTCTGGCGGGAGACGCCAAGCGCGCGCATTGCTTCTCGCATCGGCAGGAAGTCTTCACCGGCGTTGTTGTTGAAGAGGGTCTTGAGGTCATCGGTCAGGCGAATGCACCAGGGGGCACCGGGCGTAAGCTGCTCGCCTGCGATGAAGCCGTCGTTGAGCAGGCGATGGATGGTCGACGGTGCAACACCGAGCACGATCGCAGCCTTCTTGATGGTCAGCAACTCGCCGCTGGCCTGCTCGGCCTCCGGCTCGAAGCATGGGATCTGCCAGTGGCGGCGCAGATTGCCGACGCGTCCCGCGTCAAAGCGATGGCCGTATGCTGTCGTGCGCGCTTGACGGTTGAGGACACCGGCAATCACGGCGTCGGAATAATGGACGGCGAGCCGGCGGACAAGCGCGATGGTGTCCTCATCAGTGCGGACAGTGGCGGGTCGTGAGCGCGGCAGCGCCAGGTCGATCTCGCTGAGCGCGCCGCCTTTCCAACGCAGAGCGAGATACGCCGCGGCCTTGTTGCGCTCGACCTTGATAATCACCTCCTCGACGAGGGTTTGCAGCAGCTCCTTCCTGTCGCGGGGCATGGTTGTGGTCGCATGCCAGACGGCGGTGAGGTCAGGCCCGAGTGCGAGTAGGCGATCGCGCTCCAACTCGGAGAGCACCCTCGGTCGCTCGCGCTCGCGCCGCGCCAGCTCTGCCTTGGCCACTTCGAGCGCGCGCAAGCTTTCCTCCCACTCGCGCTCGAGCCCTCGGGCAACCAACCGGTTATCTGGATCGACGGCACGGTAGCGGCGCTCGGCACGGCTCGCTTGGTAGCTTGCCCGCTCGACGTCGAGCCGCCATTGCTTGAACGTGGTCTCGCGATCATGTTCGAGCCGCTCGGCAGCGGCCAGAGTAGCAGTGAGCTTGGCTGGCTCAAGCGCCGCGATGAAGGCGTCCGCTACAGCTTTGTCGATCTGGACGCCACCGATGTTGAGGCAATAGACGCCACGGCCCTCGACCAGGACCTTGCCCGGGCAATGATAGCCCGGCGTGGAGTTGCGACCGCGATAATGCGTGTGCAGGCGGCGGCCGCAGTGGCCGCAGCTAGCGAGGCCCTGCAGCAGGGCGCTGCCTTCCCTCACGGCGCCACCCACTTTGTGCGGTCCGGGGCGCGTGTTCTTGGCGATGCGCGCCTGGTTGGCCTCATAGGTCTGCCAGTCGATGAAGCCCGGATGGTGATCCGGGATGAGCACCTGCCACTCGGAGCGCGGCAAGTGTCGAATGCGCTTCTTCCGCGCGCCGGAGGCATCCAGGATCGTCTCTTGGCGCGTTTTGCCATAGACATAGGCGCCGGCATAGACGGGGTTGGTCAACACGTGGTGGATAGCGGTGTAACTCGCCTCGACCCAGCGGATGTCGGCGCGGGCGTACATCTGCAGCGGGAGCTTGAGCCCTTCGGAGCGGAACCACAGCCAGACGCGGCGCGCCGAGCCCGTCTCAGCAAAGCGCTCGAACACGGTCCGGATGGCGGTGACGACGGCCTCGTCCGAATGGAAGCACACTTCGCCGTCGGCCTCGCCCCACACGAAGCCAACCGGCAGACCACGGCGCAACTCGCCGCGCGCGGCCTTGTTGCGGATGCCACCATTGAGACGCCCACGCAATACGTGCAGTTCGGCCTCGCTCATCGTCCCTTTGAGCCCGAGCAGGAGCCTGTCGTTGATGAGGGCCGGATGATAGATGCCGTCCGCATCGCCGATCAGCGTGTCGGTGAGGCCGGCGAGGTCGATGAGGCGGTGCCAATCGGCATTGTTGCGAGCGAGCCGTGACACCTCGAGGCCGAGCACGAGGCCGACACGGGAAAGCGCGACTTCGGCCGTCAGGCGTTGAAAACCGGAGCGTACAACGGCGCCGGAGCCGGAGAGGCCGAGATCCTCGTCGATGACAATGATGCGATCGTCAGGCCAGCCAAGCTCGCGCGCCTTGGCCGTAAGCGCATACTGTCGGTCGGTCGACTCGCGATTGTGCTCGACCTGGGCGGCACTCGACTGGCGCAGATAGACGATTGCCTGTCGGGAGAGATGGCCGGCCGTGATCTTGCTGCGCTCATTCATTGCTTCCCTCCGTCACCGGTAGTGTCGCGAGCATGCGGGCGATGAGGCGTGCGAGGATCTCGAGCGCCGCCATGCGCGAGGCTTCGTCGAGCTGGTCCCACGCCGACAACGCTGCTGAAGGGTTTGACAGAGGATCGGGCTGGTCGAGAAAGGCCAAGTTCAACTGCATGGCTGCTCTCCTTGCACGGCACCGACTCGATGTGTCGGCCGGAGAGAGCGTCGATGACCTTGCGCAGGTGGAGCAAATCGCTGAGTCTGCCGAGGCGGTGCATTGCTGTGCCGTCATCATCAGGCGGGCAGCTGCCGTTGTGACCTTCGTCCCAGCTGGTCCACTTTGCGGGAATGAGCGAGCGGCTGCCGTCCGGCAGGCTTACGAGCAGGAGCAAAACGCCGCGACGCCGAATGCTGCTGATTACGGCCAAGGTCTGGCCTTCGAAAGCGTGTCGCTCGCGGAGGACCGTCACCGAATCCGGAATATCACGGTGATGGGTAGTCTGGCGCTGCTTTCTTCGATGAGATCAGCCAGGAGTGGTTGATCCGTTTCCTGGAACACCGGATCGGCGACCGGCGCATTATCCGCCTGATCCAGAAATG
>Ga0306921_10005474_pt1 | contig 13183 bp, 14 predicted proteins | sample sta12Cox44000080_FD_203760 | JGI IMG/M metagenome (GOLD analysis project Ga0306921, IMG submission 203760) | Lab enrichment of tropical soil microbial communities from Luquillo Experimental Forest, Puerto Rico - statoxic.12C.oxic.44.000.080 (v2)... | ecosystem: Environmental > Terrestrial >... | reverse complement strand
CTCAACCTCGGGCAGCTTCACCTTGGCACCGACGGCGCCGGCTCAATCCGCATTCCGTCCGCCTTCACTGGCGTGTTCGGCATCAAGCCGAGCTACGGCCGTGTGCCGGCCTATCCGGCTTCTCCCTTCGGCGTCCTCGCGCACACCGGCCCGCTCACTCGCACGGTCGCCGACGCGGCCCTGATGCTCTCGGTGATCGGGCAACCCGACCCGCGCGACATGACCGCCTGGAATACGCTGGCGCCCGATTTCCGCATCGGACTCGAGAACGGCGTCGCCGGGCTGCGCATGGCATGGAGCCCGGGGCTCGGCCACGTCACCACGCTCGATCCGCAGGTCGAGAAGGCGGCCGCGGCGGCAGCGCAAGTGTTTGCCGATCTCGGCGCGATCGTGGAGACCGTGGATCCCGGAATTCCCGACACCAAACAACAAATCAAGGCGTTCTGGGGCGCGATTTCATCGGTCGTGGTGGACGGCATTCCGCCGCAACGGCGAGACGAACTCGATCAGGATTTCCGGCGGCTCGCCGAAGACGCGCGGCGTTATTCGCTTGCCGACTACGTCGCCGCCTACCAGGGGCGCGCCGAACTCGCGGAAACCATGCGGCGCTTTCACGAGCGCTACGATCTTTTGCTCACGCCGCAGATGCCGATCGGCGCGCTTGAAGCGGGACGCGTCACGCCGGCCGACGGCAGCTTCGGCGACGAGTGGATCAACTGGTCGCCCTACACCTACCCGTTCAACCTGACGCAACAGCCCGCGGCGTCGGTGCCGTGCGGCTTCACCGCGGACGGGCTGCCGATCGGGTTGCAAATCGTCGGTCCCGCGCGCTCCGATCACCTGGTACTACGCGCCGCCCGCGCGTTCGAAAGCGCGCGACCGTTCGCGACGCTGGACGAACCAAAGAAATAATCTCACCGCGCGATGGCGTAGGCCTGCATCAAGCGCGGGGTGGCGGCGGCGGAGAGCTTGTCGCCGTCGCGGCCGACCGCGCACACACGGCCAAGCGACCACGGGCCCTCGACCGTCACTTTGTGACCGCGCTCGCGCAGCGCGCCGATGGTCGCTTCGCCGAAACGTTCTTCGACGACAAGCCGGCCCGGATCACAGGTGCGTGGATAGAACGAGCTTGGCCAGTGCCGGCTGGTGAACAGCGGCGCGTCGATCGCCGCCTGCAAATCGAGCCCGTGATCGACGTGGCGCAAGAACACCGCGAGCGTCCACTGGTCCTGCTGATCGCCGCCGGGCGTGCCGATCGCAAGCACCGGCTCGCCGTCGCGCGTGACGAGCGTCGGGGTCAGCGTCGTGCGAGGGCGCGCGCCCGGCCACACGGTCGAGGGATGGCCCGGATCGAGCCAACCGATCTGGCCGCGGGTCGAGATCGAGAAACCGAGTTCCGGGATCGCCGGCGAACTTTGCAACCAGCCGCCGGACGGCGTTGCCGAGATCATGTTGCCGTGGCGGTCGGCGACATCGACGTGAACCGTGTCGCCCCATTCGACCGACAGCGGCGCGAACGTGGGCTCGCCGGCGCCGATGCCGTGCGGCGTCTCGGCACCCGCCATGGCGAGCACCCGCGCCATACGTTCGGCCGCGCCTGGCAGCTCGCTCGGATGCTGCGCGAGCGAAGCGGCGTCGCCGACGAGCGCCCGGCGCGCGCGCACGTTGTCGTCCGCGAGCAGCGCCGCGAGCGGCACTTCGACGGTGCGCGGATCGCCGTAGAAAACCTCGCGGTCCGCATAAGCAAGCTTCATGCATTCGACGAGCGTATGCACAAAGGCGTCGCCGCCGGGATCCATCGCCGCGAGATCGAAGTCGGCGAGGAGCGAAAGACTTTGCAGGAGCGCGGGCCCCTGCCCCCACGGCCCGGTCTTGTGCACGCGCAATCCGTGATAAACAAACGACGTGGTGGGCTCGACCGTCGCCTGATATGACGCGAGATCGTCCCCGCACAGGACTCCGCGGTTGCGCCGGCCTGTCGAGTCCATCAGCTCCTGCGCGCCATAGAACCGGTCGATCGCCTCGGCCACGAAGCCGCGATAGAAACTCGCGCGCGCCCGTTCGATTTGCGCGACGCGGTCGCTGCCCGCGCTTTCCGCCTCGGTGATGATCCGCCGATAGGTCGCGGCGATCTGTGGGCTGCTGAAGAACGTGCCCGGCGCCGGCACCGCGCCGCGCGGGCACCAGATCGCCGCGGAGGCCGACCACTCCGCCAGGAAAAATTCCTTCGCGGCCAGAATCGAGCCGACGATGCGCGGCAGCACCGGAAAGCCGCTCTCGGCGTAGTGGAGCGCGTAGGCGAGCACGTCGGCGAGCCGCCACGTGCCGTGCTCGCGCAGGAGCAGCATCCAGGCGTCGAACGCGCCCGGCACCACGGCGGGCAGAAGACCGGTGCCCGGCATCTGCTTGAGCCCGAGTGCCGCGAAATGCGCTAGCGTTGCGCCCGCCGGATACGTCCCCTGCCCGCAGATGACGATCGGCGCCTCCGCATCGGCGCGCTTGAGGATGATCGGCACTTCGCCGCCCGGCCCGTTGAGGTGCGGCTCGACGATCTGCAGCACAAAGCCGGCCGCAACCGCGGCGTCGCAGGCGTTGCCGCCGCGCTCAAGCACCGCCATGCCGGCGGCGGAGGCGAGCCAGTGGGTCGAGGCGATCGCTCCGAAGGTGCCGCGCAGCTCGGGCCGCGTGGTGAAGGGGGGCTGGTAGACTTTCGTTGGGCGCATCTGCGAGGAACCATCTTGGACAATTAGGTGCTATCGCATCCGGCTTGCAATGCACAACAGCACGACATGAGCGACATCTTCTCCGCACCGGCTCTCACGGCGCTGCTCCAGGTCATCATGATCGACCTGGTGCTGGCAGGCGACAACGCCGTGGTCATCGGGCTCGCCACCGCCGGACTTCCTCCGGAGCAGCGGCGGCGCGCGATTCTCATTGGCATTGCCGCGGCAACGGTGCTGCGCATTGCGTTCGCGGGGGTGGCGACGCAGTTGCTGCAAATCATCGGGCTCCTGCTCGCCGGCGGCATTCTTCTCCTGTGGGTGTGCTGGAAAATGTGGCGCGAGTTGCGCGCGACCTCCCAGCACGAGCATGACGACGACGAGATTGCGGCAGGGCGCCCGCCGCGCAAGACCTTCGCGCAAGCAACGCTGCAGATCGTGGTCGCGGACGTGTCCATGTCGCTCGACAACGTGCTCGCGGTCGCTGGTGCAGCGCGCGAGCATCCGTTCATCCTTGCGTTCGGTTTGCTCCTCTCGGTGGCCTTGATGGGCATAGCGGCCAACTTGCTCGGCCGGCTGATCGAGACGCACCGCTGGATCGCCTACCTCGGGCTAGCGGTGATCCTCTACGTCGCCTGCGAAATGATCTATCGCGGCGCGCTCGAACTCAAACCGGCGATCGGCGGAATCTTTCTGACGTTCGCGTGAGGCTTTACGCGGAACAGATCAGCGCGCCGGAACTGCCGACGGGGCAACGGCGCGATCAGCCGATTGTTCGCGCAGGTCGACCGCGAGATGGAACGCCGCATCGACCGCGGTCTTGAGCAGGACCAGGATCACGAACGGCGCCATGCTGCCGAGCAGCGTCGATACGAAGGCGCCGAAAATGATCGCCATTTGCATGATGACGACGCGCACGTAGAGCATGGCGATCTCGCTGCCCACGCTCCCCGCCGGGACGTGCATCCGTACGGGGCGGCCGGGAAACAGCGCGCGTTCGATCCGCCAACAGCCCCGGCCTCATCACGTGGAGCAGAAACGACACGCCGCGGCTGAGCATCAGGCCCGCGAGCGGAAGCCACAGCCGGTTTTCCACGATGATCTGCTGGACGAAGTCCCCCGGGCCGTGAATCCGGCGCGACCACGCACCGGAGAACATGACCCACAGGAACAGGAAGTGCACGGCCGTGAAGACCCCGCAGTGCACGACGAAGAACGCCGACACCGCCCAGGGCGAATTGGTCGACTTGCCGCCCGACGTGATGCGCAGGTCGTTGAGCCCGTCGCGCGGGGTCGTGGCGATACGCGCGATGGTCCAGAACGCGATGATGGCAGTGTCCATCCAGTACAGCATCAGCAGCAGGAACGTGTCCCAATGCCAGAACGCGATGCCGGCCAGCGGGAACAGGTCGGACGCGATGAGGAGGACTGTCGAGGGATGCAGCAGATAATGCGGCCGCAGCAGGCCGGTGAGGTCAATAACGTCGGTCTTGTCGGCCATGACCGCTCGTCTTCATCAGATTCCCGGCGGCGGCGCCAGCCGACAAAAGGGCTCGCGTCTCGGCTGCATCTCGTCGTCTCCCGATTGTCACGATTATTTATCCGCCGGCCGCTCGGGCGACGGTTCTGCTGTGCGCGCTCAGCTCGCGGGGGCGGGCCCGGCGTGTCAAGCAACGCGCCGGAAGGGAGCAAAACGTTGATGGGACGCGCTACTTCCCAGACCAGGACTTGTAGTCGGCTTCCGACACGCTCGGCAGTTTCTTCAGGAACGCGACGATCGTCCAGATTTCCTGGTCCGGCACTTCGATTTTGCCGAAGCTCGGCATGCCGGTCATGTTGATGCCGTTCTTGATCACCCAGAACAGCTCGTTCGGCCGACGCTCGTTGACGACGTCTTTGAGGTCGGGCGGATCGGGATTAAGTCCCTCGGAGAACTTCGCCCACTCGACCCCCGGGCCGCCATGGCAATTCCAGCAGCCACGCGCCTGGAACGCTTTCGCGCCGGCCTGGATGTTCGCCGGATTGTCGAGCGGGATCGGCGTTGCATCGGTAGCGTGGCGGTTGATCGAGGCCAGGCGCACGTTGACCAACGCCCACTTGACGATGGCGGGATCCTCCTGGGTTGCCGCAATGCTGTAGAAGCCGCCAAAGAAATAAACCGCGGCGGCGATGGCCACCACGATGGCGAGGGCACCGATAAACGCGAGGAGTCTCATCCGGCAATCTCCCGGTTCTCTGTTGGCGTCCCGCGTGCGGCGCGATCATATCCGATGGCCCGGACGCCACAAGGAGTCCCGGCAGCCCTTGCGAAAGCGTGAGTCGGCTGGAACGCCTACGTCTCGGGCGTGAGCGCGAAGGCGCCGCCGGCTTTGCTCATCCGAGCAAACCCGGGGAAGTGCAGGTGCATTCCCGCGACCGGCAAATTTTCCGCCGCCGCCATGTCGAACACCCGCACGCGGCTTGCGGCGGCGGCCTCCGGATCGGTGTCGAACATCATCGTGGTCTCGGGCAGCGGCACCTGCAGCTCGGGGATGTGCACCGTGTCGCCCCACACGAGGAGGCTCTCGCGGCCCGAGGCGATGAGGTAGGCCGTGTGGCCCGGCGTGTGGCCGGGAATCGGGACTGCGGTCACGCCGGGAAAGACTTCGCCGGCGCGAAACTCCCTGACACGGTCGCGGCGATAGGGCGCGATCTGCTGGCGCGCCTGGCCGAAGTAGCGGATGCGCTGGCTCTCGATGGCGCGCGCCATTGCGGCGTCGTCGAACCAATGGGGAATCTCGTTCTCATGCAGCACTACCTCGGCGTTGGGAAAGAGGCGCTGCCCGACCGCATCGGTGAGCCCGTTCGAATGGTCGGGATGCATGTGGGTGAGGAGGACGGTGTCGATCGCATCCAGCGCAACGCCGACCCGTGCAAGCGCGCGCGGCAATTGGCCGAGCGTCGGCCCCATGCTCTCGCCCGAGCCGGTGTCGATGAGCGCGAGCCGGCCGGCCGATTTGACGAGAAAGGTGTTGACGCTGATGCGCGGCGGCACACGGCCGCCGTGGCGACGGATCAAATCTTCCGGGTCGGGCGGCGGGTTGCGCACGACCGCAAGCGCGGCATCGAGATAACCGTCGCAGAGGAGGGTGACCTCGATGTCGCCGACCCGGCGAGGATGAATCGCCGCGTCACTCGTCACGTTTTGTAGTCCGGCTCCTTGCGGTCGAGGATGCGCTTGAGCGCCTCGAAGTGCCAGATCGCCGGCTTCTTGCCGCCGTAGTTACGGCCCTTCTTGAACTCGGTGATCGTCTCGTCGATCACCTTCTGCGGCAGCTGCTTGAGCGGCCGCCCGGTCCACATCGCATAGAGCTGCACCTGCGCGACTCGCTCGAGATAATAGAGCGCGTCGTAGGCCTCGGCGACGGTGCGGCCCACCGTGGCGACCCCGTGGTTCGCCATCATCAGGATGGTCTTGTCGCCGATCACGGAGGCCAACCGTTCGCCCTCGGCGGGATCGAACGCCGGGCCGTCGTAGTAATCGTCGTAGGCCGTGTGGATGAGCGTGCCGAGCTCGGTCTGGCCGATCGGCAGGATGTGCGGGTCATCGAGGCGACTGAGCGCGCTCGCGAACGGCATGTGCGTGTGAAACAGCGCGGCCGCGTTGGGCAACAGCCGGTGCATCGGCGCGTGGATGCAATAGGCGGATTGCTCGATCTCGCCCTCGCCGACCTTGAGCTTGCCGTCGTAGCCGACTTCCATGAAACAGCTCGCCGTCACCTCGGACCAGTGCAGCCCGAACGGGATCTGGTAGTAGCGGTCGTTGGTGCCGGGCACCCGCAGGGTGAAGTGGTTGAAAATGCCCTCGTTGAACCCGTGCATCACGGCCAAGCGATGGGAGGCGGCGAGATCGACCCGCGCCTGCCACTGTGCCGCGGCTACGTCGACGCCGCTCTCGATCGACTCCAAAAGCATGGACGGTCTCCTGTGCGATTTGGCGGGTAAATTCGTTCACGGCGGCCGTCGCGTCAATGGCGATTGCGCGCTTGGTCCCGTCCTTGGCGCAGTCCGGGGATGCAGGCAACGCGCAGGTTCGGCCCGAAGGATTGTGCCCCCGCGCTGCCGTGCGCTAGGGTCAGTGCGTGGGGCGCACTCCGGCAAGCGCGATGATCTTCACCGCGTTTGCGGCGTTCGCTTTCCTTTCATTCACCGGCACGGACACCATGGCACAAACTGCTTCAGCTGCGATCGTCAAAGAACTGGCGCCGACCGGCAAGCTGCGCGCGGCCATTAACTTCGGCAACCCGGTGCTGGCGCAGAAGGACCCGGCGACCGGCGACGCCCGCGGGGTCACCGGCGATCTCGCGCGCGAGCTTGCCAAGCGCCTCGGCGTCCAGGTCGAGTTCGTCGGCTTCGACACGGCGGGCAAAGTGTCGGGCTCCGCCAAGGACGGCATCTGGGACATCTGCTTCCTCGCCATCGATCCGGTGCGCGCGGCGGACATCGCGTTCACCGGCCCCTACGTGGTGATCGAAGGGGTCTACATCGTTCCGAAGGATTCAGGCCTGCAGGCGGTCGCCGACGTCGACCGCGCCGGCGTGCGCATCGCGGTCGGCAAGGGCAGCGCCTACGATCTCTTCCTCACCCGCGAGATCAAACACGCGACCCTCGTGCGCGACGCCAGCTCGGGCAAATCGCTCGACATGTTCCTGCGTGACAAGCTCGAAGCCGGCGCCGGGGTGAAGCAGCCGGTCGTCGCCTTCGCCAAGGAGCATCCCGACACGCGGCTGATCCCCGGCCGCTTCATGGCGATCGAACAGGCGATGGGGACGATCAAGGGCCGCGACGGCGCCGCCGTGCGCTATCTGCACGAGTTCGTCGAGGAGATGAAAGCGTCGGGTTTCGTCGCCAAGGCACTCCAGGCGAGCGGCCAGGGCGACGCGGAGGTCGCGCCGCCGACGCCGGTGAATTGAGAATGTAGGGCGCGCGTGCCCACCGCGATCCGCGCAACCTCCAAACACTCGGTGGGCACGCGCCTCCGCTTCGCTGCGGCGCTTAGCCCACCCTACAAACTATTCGCTACTCTTTTTCTTCGCGCGGCTCGCTGATGCGGTCGGCGATCGCGAGAATCAGCATCGCCACCGCAAACGCCAGGAGAATACCGACCACCCAGCCGAGCTTGGTATTGTCGACGCTGCGGTCGATGTCCATGAACCATTCGAGGACATTCACGGCCGCAATGGCCGCGATCGAGCCGAGCAGCTTCTGCTTGAGCCCGCCAAAGCCGATCCCCAGCAGTCCCTCCGGCCAGTTCGGTTTCTCCCGCCGCGAGATCCGCGCGATGTAGTTCTGGTACCCCGCCGAAATGACGATCAGCAGCAGGTTGGCGGTGAGCGCGAAATCGACCAGCTTGAGGATGCCGACGAAAATTTCTTCCTCGGGCGCGCCGCGCACCTGCAGCACGAACGCGCCGAGCTTGAGAAAGAAGGCGTAGAGCAAGGCGACGAGGCCAACGATGAGACCGAGCAGGAACGGAACGATGAGCCAGCGGGTGTTGATGACGATCTGCTCGATGATCCGCCCGATTCGGTTCATGACCGTCTCCCCATTACCTTGCCACTCAAATACACTGAATCGCGGCAATAAGCGACGCGAGGGGCGCGATGAATTGGCAGAGCGAACTGGACGAGTTGCGCCGGCGCGAGCAAATGGCGCACGCCATGGGCGGGCCCGACAAGATCAAGCGCCAACACGACGGCGGGCGGCTGACCGTGCGCGAGCGCATCGCCAAGCTCATCGACCCCGGCAGCTTCCATGAGGTTGGCGCGATCGCCGGCCGCGCCAGCTACGACGCGGCGAACGAATTGGAGCAGCTGACCCCGTCGAACTGCGTGTTCGGCCGCGCCGCGATCGAGGGCCGGCCGGTGGTCGTGGTCGGCGACGATTTCACCGTGCGCGGCGGGTCGGCCGACGCGACCATCCGCGAGAAGCCGCTGATGGCCGAGATGATGGCGGCCGAGTTCCGCCTGCCGATCGTGCGCGTCATCGAGGGTTCGGGTGGCGGCGGCTCGGTCAAGACCATCGAGACCACCGGCCGCGCCAACCTGCCGGGCGGCGTCGGCACCGCCATGGGCTTCCACTACACCGGCGCGAACCTCGCAGTCGTGCCTGTGGTGGCGCTGGGCTTGGGCTCGGTCGCCGGCCTCGGCGTCGCGCGGCTTGCCGCCAGCCATTATTCGGTGATGACGAAAAGTTCGGCCATGTTCGTCGCCGGACCGCCGGTGGTGGCGCGCGTCGGGCAGGACCTCGGCAAGCAGGAACTCGGCGGTCCCGAGATACAAACAAAGAGCGGCGCCGTCGACGAAGCGGTCGATACGGAGGAAGAAGCGTTCGCCTGCGCGCGACGGTTTCTCTCCTATCTGCCGAGCTCGGTCTACAGCCTGCCGCCGAAGGTCGCGAGCGAGGACGACCCGCAGCGCCGCGAGCAAAGCCTGATGGACGCGATCCCGCGCGACCGGCGTAAGGTCTACAGGATGCGCCCGATCATCGAGGCGCTGGTCGACCGCGGCAGCTTCTTCGAGACCGGCCGCATGTTCGGCCGCTCGATCATCACCGGGCTCGCGCGGCTCGACGGGCTGCCGGTCGCGCTGATGGCGGGCGATCCCTATTTCTACGGCGGCGCCTGGACCACCGACGCGTGCCAGAAAGTCGTGCGCTTCGTCGATCTCGCGCAAACCTTTCACCTGCCGGTGGTCTATCTGCTCGATTGCCCTGGGTTTCTGATCGGGCTCGAGGCGGAACGCGCTGCCACCATCCGGCACGGCGTGCGCGCCATGACGGCGATCAACCAGACCACCGTGCCGTGGTGCACGGTGATCGTGCGCAATTCGTTCGGGGTGGCGGGCGCGGTGCATCAGCCGGCGGGACGCCTCGCTTTGCGCTACGCCTGGCTCTCGGCCTGCTGGGGTTCGCTGCCGCTCGAAGGCGGCATCGAAGCCGCCTACCGTGCCGACATCGATGCGGCGCCCGACCCGGCGAAGAAACTCGCGGAAATCGAGGACCGGCTCAACAAGCTGCGCTCGCCGTTCCGCACCGCCGAGACGTTCTGGGTCGAGGAGATCATCGACCCGCGCGACACGCGCCCGCTGCTGTGCGAGTTTGCGCGGTTGGCAGAGCCGGTGCTCACGCCTGGGCCGTCGACGTTCGGGATGCGGCCGTGAGAATGGTGAGTGGGGAGTGGGGCGTGGTGAATGGTGAATAGTGAATAGTGAGTGGAAGAAGACTACTCACTACTCACCACTCACACGGAGAACATAAGGTGATGTCACAAACAAAAATCCTCTCCGAGCTCAACGCGATGGTGTGGAAGATCGAAGTGGCGACCGCCCAGCGCGTCGCCGCGGGCGACACGCTGATCGTGCTCGAATCGATGAAGATGGAAATCCCGGTGACGGCGCCGCGCGGCGGCCTGGTGGCGGCGATCCTCGTTGCCGAGAAGCAGATGGTCGAGGAGGGCGAGGCACTCGCCGTGCTGGATGGATGAGCTGTAGGCCCCCTCATTCCGCTGCGCTGCATGCGGGCTACGAACTACGAACCATGAACGCGCCATGATCAAGATTCGCGCGGGCTACGAGATCATCTACGACTCGCCCCGGTCCGCCCCCAAAGTCTTTATGCTCAGCGTGCATCCCTCGCGCGTGCCGGATCTGGTGACGCCCGATGCGATGCGGTTCGAGCCGGCGGTGCCCTCATCCCAGTACGTCGACGGCTTCGGCAATATCTGCACGCGCGTGATCGCCCCGCCCGGACGCCTGCGCGTATTCACCGATTTCGTCGTCCGCGATTCCGGCCTTCCCGACCCGGTCGTGCCCGACGCCAGGCAGCACGAGGTCGCCGAACTGCCCGACGAATTATTGGTTTATCTGCTCGGCAGCCGCTATTGCGACACCGACCTGATGGCGGACACCGCCTGGTCGCTGTTCAAGGACACCCCGCCCGGCTGGGCGCGGGTGCAGGCGATCTGCGACTACGTGCACAATCGCCTGGTCTTCGGCTACGGCTATGCGCGCCCGACCCGCACCGCGCGCGAAGGCCACATCGAGGGCCGCGGCGTGTGCCGCGACTTCGCCCACCTCGCGATCACCTTCTGCCGCTGCATGAACATCCCGGCGCGCTACTGCACCGGCTATCTCGGCGACATCGACGTGCCGCCGGTCGACGAACCGATGGATTTTTCCGCCTGGTTCGAAGCCTATCTGGGCGGGCAGTGGTACACTTTCGACGCCCGCTACAACATCCCGCGCATCGGCCGCCTGCTGGTCGCGCGCGGGCGCGACGCCACCGACGTCGCCATCTCGACCACCTTCGCGCCGAGCAAACTGATAAAGTTCGACGTGCTTACGGATGAGGTGAAGGAATAACCCCCGCGGTCATGGCCGGGCTTGTCCCGGCCATCCATGTCTTTCTTACTTTGTCGATGAAACAAAGACGTGGATGCCCGGCACAAGGCCTTGCATGACGGCAAGAATTACCCATGCTTGATGAACGTGCCGTTGTGTAGTTCGGTGACGGCCAGCTGGAGCTCGGCGTTCGTGTTCATCACGATCGGCCCGTACCAGGCGACCGGCTCCTCGATCGGCTTGCCGGACACCAGCAGAAAGCGGATGCCTTCGTCGCCCGCCTGGACGGTGATCTCGTCGCCGCGGTCGAACAGCACGAGCGAGCGGTTCCCGGTGCGCTCGCGCACCAACGTCTCGCCGTCCGCGGTTTCCTTTTCGGTGAGCACGCCGAACGGACGCGAGGCGTCGCGGAAGGTGCCCGAGCCTTCGAATACGTAGGCAAAGGCATGGCGGTCGGTCTCGACCTTGAGCGTCTTGCGCCGGCCCGCGGGCACCGACACGTCGAGATAACGCGGGTCTGCCGCGACGCCATCGACCGGCCCCCGCTTGCCCCAGAACTCGCCGGTGATGACGCGCACGCGCGTGCCGTCGTCATCCTCGATCTGCGGGATTTCGATCGCCGGAACGTCCTGATAGCGCGGCGACGTCATCTTCAGGGAGGACGGCAGGTTCGCCCACAGCTGAAAGCCGTGCATGCGTCCGCGCGCGTCGCCCTGCGGCATTTCCTGATGCAGGATGCCGCTGCCGGCGGTCATCCATTGCACATCGCCGACGCCGAGCTTGCCCTTGTTGCCGAGGCTGTCGCCGTGGTCGACCGTTCCGGCGAGCACGTAGGTGATGGTCTCGATGCCGCGGTGCGGATGCCACGGGAATCCGGCGCGGTAGTCCTCGGGACGATCGTTGCGGAAGTCGTCGAGCAGGAGGAATGGATCGAACTCGCCGGTGTCGCCGAAGCCGAAGGCGCGGTGGAGCTTCACGCCGGCGCCTTCCATGGTCGGCTGCGACTTCACGATCCGTTTGACGGGTCGGATGGACATGATCGTTGCCTTTGTTGGATTGGTTGGCGCGTATGTGGGAGCCCACAGCCGTGGCGTCCAGTCCGCGGCGGCGCGGACGCGGAGACGCGCCCGCGCACGTTCTTGTTATCGCCCCGCTGGAGCGACCGCTTCGCCCTGCATGCCGGCGCGGTCCAGCGCACGGCGCACGCTGCCCGAGGCCTTGGCCTCTTCCAGGAAGGCGCTCACGTAGGCGAGCGCGGCCGGCCGGTTCTTCGGCACACAGACGCCGATGCCGACGACGTGAAAGGCTTCCTCGAGAATGCGTGCACCCGGGAAGTCGGCGGTGAGCGGGCGCAGCGAATCTTTCGACAGCGCGAACGCGTCGGCGTCGCCGGCGCGTATCATCGCCATGGCCTGCTCGACCGAGGGCACCGGCGCGATCTTGGCGACCTTGAGCGTGCGGGCCGCACTGCGGATCGTCGTGGTGTTGGCGATACCGATCACCCGCACGCCCGGCCGATCGACATCGGCCAGCGTTTTGATGTCGGAGCCGGGCCGCGCCAGATAGGTGCTCTCGCCGAGATAATAGGAGGGGCCGAAATCGAGCTTCTTCCGCCGTTCGTCGTCGACCGGCATGAAGGAAACATCGAGCGCGGCGCGCGCCGTCGCCTCGGTGACCTCGCCGGAATTGGGCGCGATCGTGAACTCGACCGGCACGCCGAGCTTGGCGGCAAGCTCCTCGGCAAGGTCGACGGTGACGCCGTGCGCCTTGCCGGCAGCGTCCTTGGTGACGAAGAACGCGGTCGCGACCGGCGCTTCAACGACGCCGACCCGCAGCTTTCCGGTGGGAGCGATTTCTTTCACGGCAATTTCCTCCAAGCCAACCGCGACCATAGCACGGCCACGGCCTAGCCGCCGTCGTGGCTTCGCAAACGGCGTCTGCGAGGCTAGGCTGCCGGGCGTCATCAAGCAAAGGACAGTGCCATGATCCACGTGGTCGCGATCATCACCACCAATCCGGGCCATCGCGAGACGGTGTTGCAGGCATTTCGAGCCAATGTCCCGGCGGTGCACGCCGAAGACGGCT
>Ga0306921_10005473_pt1 | contig 13183 bp, 10 predicted proteins | sample sta12Cox44000080_FD_203760 | JGI IMG/M metagenome (GOLD analysis project Ga0306921, IMG submission 203760) | Lab enrichment of tropical soil microbial communities from Luquillo Experimental Forest, Puerto Rico - statoxic.12C.oxic.44.000.080 (v2)... | ecosystem: Environmental > Terrestrial >... | reverse complement strand
AACGTCTGTCGTATGGCATCGCAGGTTCGCACCGGTACCGTGCTCTTTTCGACAAGCAATACTTTGTGTTGCAAAAGTTTCGATATCTCGCGCACTACCGCATCCAGGCACGAGAGATCGGTGGATCCGTTATGAGATGCCGGTGTGGCAACGCATATGAAAACTACCTGGGCCTGTTGCATCGCGTCCTGGAGTGAGGCCGTGAAGTACAGTGTCTTTCCCCAGTGCTTCTCCATGAGCCCGGGCAGAAGTTCTTCGTGAATGGGACAGGTCCGGGCCTCCAGTAATTGCAGCTTTCGCCGGTCCTGCTCGACCGCTGTGACGTCGTGGCCTAACTCCGCCAAACAAGCAGCGGTGACCAGACCCACGTACCCTGCACCAACCACTGCCACTCTCATAGGACGGTACCCCGAGCTTGGCCGCGATAGTTCAGCGAGCAGACGCATTGACGACAAGTAGGATCATCCGCCATAACCAGGTGGCGACGGAAGTCCCGGCCTCTCTCGCTATTCAGGACCTGGTCAAGGGCAGAGTCGTGAATGTTGCCGATCACGTTGTGGAAGAAGCATGGGCGAACCGCCCCGTCGGCCTCGATGACGGCTGACGTCCAGGGTGCATTGCAGACAGGTGCAATCGCCTCTTCCAGCCCCAGCTGTGCTCGAAAATGCCGGACAATGCGACGAAGCTTTTGTGCACCTTCCGCAATGTATCCGGCTGCAATGTCGGCAGCATGCTCGACGATAAGCCTTTCCACCTCTTCCTCGAGGCGGTCAACTTCCGTCCGGGAAAGGGATATCTCATTTTGCCTCTCGACGGGCCAAACCAGAGGGCGATTGAACGCTTTCGAGGTCACATCGGCCGCCAGAAACGAGATTCCGTCCAACCCCATCTGCTTCGCGGCCTCAACCGTAGATCCGAGTGCATGAAAGTTTGCCTTCTGCACGGTAGTGCGAGCAGTAATCCGGATGTCATCACGCTGGTCGCGGAGCGCGTCAACGCCTTGGCGTACCAGGCGGAAACTTCCGTGCACGCGCCGAATGGAGTCGTGTAGCTCCGCCGGGCCATCAAGCGACACGATGACATCAGCAAAAAACCGGGCAACCAGTGCGGCGCGCTTCCAGAGCAAGAGCCCGGTAGTGAGCAGTGTGAGGCGGATGTCATCAGCCCGGAGCCAGGCACATAGCGCGGCTAGATCGCTGTGCATCAGCGGCTCTCCGCCGGTCAAAACAACCCAGCGTACGCCGAGCCTGCGAAGGGCCACGCGATGCCGCTCCAGGTCGGCAACCCTTATTTCCGATGCTTCTTCCCGCTTCCAGATATCACACATGATGCATCGGCAGTTGCATCGGCTATGTACATTGAGCACAAGGACAGGCAGGCTCTCGACGATGTCCTGTTCGGCGCCCGGGTGTGTCAGGTTAGTGCAGCCAGGCCGAGCAGACATGTTGCACCCGCTTTCCGCCAACGTGAATTTCACAACCAAGAATGTCCTGCGCTTCTCCGCAAAGTCTTCCTGTGCTGGCACGCAGCCACCGCAGGTGTCCTGCAACTTCAATCGGCCGCAACCCCTCTCTAAGTTGATTGGGGAGCCGATCGAACACGGTGGAGGAAGCCAATCGCACGGTACCGGCTCGTACGACGAGTTCCACATCTGCCATGCTGAGCGTAACCAGTCTCTGGGCTGGAAGCTCTCGGCTGTCGCGGACGGCGATGATGTCGGCCACTCCCCCTGGTCGTAGAGTGCCTTGTCCGGATCGGAGGCGGAACACTCGAGCCGCCCGGTCGGTAATCATGTGAAACAGACTCGCAGCGTCAACCTTCATAGCACCATGCGCGAATCGCAGCTCGTCCAGGAGATCGCCAGCCGCGGTCAGGGGCGAATCACTGCCCAAAAGGACATTGTCGAGCGAATTCAACAGACTTCGGTCGTGGGTTCGGTGAAAGAGAAATTCGTTGGAGGTGGGACACCACACGAGACAGGCTTCACGCCGATTCATCAGGGCGATCGCGTTGTTATCCAGTGCCAGCCCGTGCACGACGACGGTGCGGGGCGATAAGACACCGAGCCTCTCGAGCTCCGGCAATTCGCGCGCGCTGGTTCGGTCGTATCCCTCGGCAGCGTGGATCACAAAGGCTTGATCAGGTGGAGTCGCGTTGTACTTGGCGACAGCGTGGGGATCGAGCGCAAGTGAATGGGCCCACGAGGAGCTGATGATGCGAACCGGAAAATCCGGAGTCAGCAGGACCGGGTCGACGGGATTGTGGTGACACACCGAGGTCACACCACACAAAAGGTTGCGAATCCCGCCCCACCACAACCGTACCGCTTTGGGAATACGCTGCTGGCGTTCAATGACTTGGGCATGATTCCGCTGAATGTCTGAAGCCCAGTCCAGATAGTTTCGGTAGGGGCCATTGCCGAGATTGGGGTACAGGCCGAACTCCAGATGATCGTGAGAATTGATCAACCCCGGCAAGAGCAGGTAACCGCGCAAGTCGACTTCCTCCGGGGGGCAAGCGCCACAGCCAAGCGGGAGTATTTCGCTACTGCGAATCGCGGAGATGCGTCCGCCGTCAACATGGATCACGGCAAGGGCTGCCTGGTCGGGACCGAGAGCGACGTTAGCGTGGCATAGCCGCAGGCGAGGCGGACCGTCGCCTGCGACAACGGCCGGGGTTTGCCGACGGCTGCCTTCGCATTGAAGCATATAGATAGCCGGACGGTCTTCCGCGGCCTCCATCTCAGCCGATTTTCCCTGGCTGCGCAAGGCTCGCTTCTCGGCTTCTCCAAACGGAGGCTCAAGCAGGCACACAACTCTGAACCCCGAGACTTCAAATACCGAACCCACAGTTTTCAGGGAATGTATAGCCGTGGAGAGCCGCACACTTTGACTGCCGGCGCGGAAACCGCGCTTCCAACCGCATGACAGCATCGTGTGAGGGTGCATGTCGGAGACAAATACCTTCGCTTCCGGCCGGGCAATGCGACACAGCTCCCGCACGAAGGCCGGTAAGTCATCGATGTAGCTCAGCACGAACGATGCCAGCACAACATCAACCGAAGCGGCATCTACAGGCAGCGCCGTGGCTGTTCCCGGCAGCAACTCCGCGGCACCGGCAAGCTTCGAGGCAGCGCAGTCCAGCATTTCGGGCGAAGGATCGACACCGATCAGGCGCTGCGCGCCCTTTCCCCTCAGCTGAGTGAGCCACCTGCCAGTGCCGCAGCCGACGTCAAGAACGGTGAGCCCGTGAACGTCGGGAAGCAATTCTGCCAGGAAGCGCTCCTCGAGCGAAAGCAGTGGATTGGGCTGTTCGTCATAGAGGCGGGCCCATATCGCGAAGTCGCTGGCGGTCGGCGGTGCCTGGATGATCCGGGTATGGGAAATGGCAGCCATGATCGTTCCCTAGAGGCTCTCGTGCTTCGGTTTTCGCAGATCGATGAACCGGTGTGCCCAGCGCAGTTCCCTGGGAGCGCGGTAAATGTGCCACGCATATCGCCATGCACTCAAGGTCTTGAGCAGGATGCGGCCCCACCCAGGTGCCCCTATGTCCTGTACCGTCGGCCAGCGCGAGCTGACGACTACCTCGAAGTTCTCGATCAGCTTCTTGGTCTTGCGCTTGAGCCATGGTGTATTGGGGTCGATGCGAAGCGTGAAGTCCATCCACCGCTTGCTCGCCCACTCTTCGGGAGTGGCGGGGAACGCGATTTGGCCGTCGATATTCCCGTACATCGGACCGCGCTGCGGGACCGGCGTGTAGTGGTAAATGATGATCTCGGAGGCGGGATTGAGACGCTTGATCTTGCGGATAAACTGCAGGGTCTCGCGGGTGTCACGCTCCGGATCTCGGGGGTTTCCGACAACGAAGGAAAACTCCGGAATAATGCCGGATGACCGCATGCGACTCGCAACCGCCAGTGTCTGGTCGGTAGTGATATCTTTCCGCATTTCCTTGAGCGCCCAGTCGGAACCGGATTCGGCGCCGAAGAAGATCATCGTGCACCCCGCCCGGCGAAGTGCGAGCAAGCTCACATCCGAGTACTTCGACATGGTGTCGACACGTGCTTCACACCACCAGCGCAGCTTCAGCGGAGTGAGGCGTTCGGCCAATTCGCGGGCGTGATCTTCGCGCAGGAAGAAGTTCATGTCGTAGAACTGCACCGAGTCGGCGCCGTATTGCGTGACCAGATGGCCAAGAATGGATGCTGTTCGCACAGGATTCTCCATTCGCTCCCGCGTGCCGTAAGCGGCGTGAACCCCGCAAAAGCTGCAGCGGAACGGACACCCGATGCTGGCGTGGTGAACAGCAGTCCGCCTGCCAAAGAACGAGGGATGCAGGTACCTCTCCACCGGCACGCGATGAAAAGGACTCCACGGAAAGACATCGGGACCCTTCAGCAGTCGTTCTGGATTGTGGCGGTGCAGCCCGAACAGGTCCTTATAAGAAAGTCCGTTGATATTCTCGAGGCCGGAATTGGTACGTAGCGCCTCGATAAGCTCGATCAGGGTATCCTCGCCCTGGCCACGCACCACGTAGTCCACATACTTGGCATTTAACGCGGCATCAGGAAAGGTGGAAGGGAAGTAGCCGCCCCAGACGATAATGACGTGGGGACGCCGGCTTCGAACTTCGCGCGAGGCTTCCATGGCAGCCGCCATCTGCGGACCCGGCATAACCGTCACGCCTAGCAACTCGACATGGTGCTGGTCGATGAGTCGGAGAATTGTGCTAATGGGATCATCGTCCACGTTCCCATCCACGATTCCATACTCCTCCCGGCCTTCCAGCACTGCGGCTAACGCCAGGACTGACAAGGGAAGCCGGCGATTGCGGGGCTTGGTGGCACGCGGGTTGAACAGAAGAATCACTGGCGCACCGCCGCAACATAAGGTCGGAAACCTGCCGGCGCTGCCCTCCGGACTGCTCCCACCCGGTCGCTGCCGTTGGCAAACCTCTGCGCCATCGCCAAGCTGACAGGCACTCCCGTGGTTCCCATCATGCTGAGCACCTCTCGAAGCACAACAAGACGTGGTCTCCGATTGCGCGGAATCCGCGCCACGTACAGATCATGGCATCGACCATCTCCATCCGCCGGATGGCCTTGGGATGCCGTCTCGCCCAGGGTTCGAGATAAGACGGAGGAACTGTGATTCCGATCCCCATACAGGAGCGCAAGCGGAACCCCGGGCTGAATGCCCGGCAAATCTCAGGAATCGTCGGATAACGCACCTCGACTGGAAACCCTCCAAGCTGGGCCGTCGTCTTCCCGCTCCAACGCCTGAAAGCCTTCGCCAGTTGGGCGCGAGCCAGAAACCACAGCGTCTCCCAGCAGCAACAACGTGTCGAGAAGCACAGCAGCAGGCGCCCCCGCGGCTTTACCAGTTGGAGCAGGGCGCGTGCCACCTGATGCAGGTCGGAAACGCAGTTCAGTCCGGAGAAATTGGAGAACACGCCGTCGAACCCGCCCGCCTTCTTCAAGGCCTCCAACTGCTCGATTGCCAGCACACGGAAGCGAATCCGAGAGCCAGGTGCCTCCGTCGTGTGCCGTTGTTTAGCCACCGCAATCATTTGCTCGGAGGCATCACAGGCGAACACAATCACGCCCTGGCGGGCAAGAAATAGGGCATCTTCACCGGTGCCGCAGTTAATCTCCAGGATCCGGCTCCCGGGTGTGAACGCAGCACGAGCCGCTCCCCAAACTGCATCCCGTTGGGCTCGTCCGATAAGCGAGCAGGTGAACACTTCGTCGTAGTTCTCAGCCAAGCTATCAAAGGCACGGCCAACAGGATGAGCGAGAAGTGCCGGCGCTATCATGCTTCGACCTCCCCAAACGCCGTCAGCAGGCCACTGCGGGCATTTTCGATTTGCAGCTTCAGGTCGGCGAACCCTGCCGACGGCGTCGCTCCGTTGCCCTTCAATTTGGAGAGCGCCACTTCATCTCGCAGCAGTCGATCAGCATACTGATAGAAACGCCGTGAGTGCCGCCCTCGAATCCGGAACTCGCGATCGGAACTGGACTGCCATGATGCCGGCTGAACAATACGGTCGCGCACCTCCTCGTAGTAGGGAGTTCCCTTGATGGGGTACGCCACCGTAGTGAAGAAGACGTCCGGCTGCGTCTTCTTAACGTGCTCGATCGTCGCTTCGATGTCCGTCAGGTCCTCCCCCTCATAACCCCACATGAGGAACATGCCGGTCTGGATCCCGCGTGAACGGATCAGCTCCACCGCGCTTTGGACCTGCTCGATGCGCACGCCGCGCTCCATGGCATCGAGGACGCGCTGCGAGCCGCTTTCCGATCCGATCCAGACCCGGAAGCAGCCCAGCTCTGCCAGCAGGTCGGCCATCTCCGCATTCAGTCGGTCGGCGCGGGAAATGCACTCAAAAGGGACCCGAAGGCCGCGCCGCTTCATTTCCGCTGCATATGCCCGCACCCATCCGTGGTGGATCGTGAAAACGTCGTCGGCAATCCAGAACATGTCCGGGTGGTAGCTGGCCAGCAGCCACTCGACCTCGTCAACCACGAGCGAGGGGTTTCTTCTGCGGTGAGTTAATCCAAACACCTGGTGGCTGCACCAGCGGCAGCGGTAAGGGCAGCCCCGTGCGGTGATGAACGACACCGATCCTTGACCATGTGCGTCCCGCCAGGTGCGAACGTAACGGTCTATATCGATCGCATCCCGCGCTGGCCATGGCTGCTTGTCGAGATCCGGAATCTGTGCGCGGGGGGCGGTATGTTGTAATTTGCCCTTGCTGTCCAGGTAAGCAAGTCCTGCAATACTGCCGTGGGAATCGGCGCTGCCGGCCTTCAGTGCCGGCAAAAGTTCCTGCATGGTCACCTCGCCCTCTCCCAGGACAACAAAGTCAGCTCCTGCCGCAAGATACTCCGCGGCGTTTGCGCCCGGATCAGGTCCTCCCACCACGGTGCGCCAGCCCGCCTCGTGCGCGATCCGCAGGATATCGACGACGTTGCGTCGCGTCATCAGGTTTGCGTATACGCCAAGGACAGTAGGCTTTTCGCTTCGCAGACGGCGAACTAACAGGTCGCGGGTCGAGAACGTAGTGTCGAATACCTCGACATCCAACCCCTGTTTGCGTAAATGCGAGCATAGATACAGCAGACCAAGCGGGGCGTATGGCTTCATGATCTGCAGCTCTTTTGGGTCCTCGAACAGGAAGTAGCCGTGGGTCAGCAGCAGGTCGGGCATTCATGCCTCCCCGGTTGAGAGCGAGAGGCGGCTTAGCGGAACAAACGCAGTACCTGCCGCATCGCCGGCGGTAGCGGCCTGTGCCGAAAGGCGGGTGGCGTGCCCATTCCAGCACGAGGGCTCAAGACGGGAGACCTTGTCCCACGCCTGGCGGACTCGTTTCGCCATGGCGCGGCGATGGGGAAGGTCAGCGTAATAATCGACTTCAAGGTGAAGAGCGTCGCGCAGGGCACGATAGAAACGGTCGGAGTAGGCGGCCTGGAACATCACGCACAGGTCATCACTGTCGGTCCAGTTACGCTTGTATCCCAGCTCGGCGCGGACCCGTTCGTAAAACGGCGTATTCGGAAGCGGGTACGACAGCGAGACACCTATGTCGTCAGGACGGGTTTCCCGCACCAGAGCGACGGTTTGTTCGATCTCTTTCCAGCCTTCGCCGGGATAACCGAACTGCAGGAAGTAGCAAGCGCGAATTCCAGCTTGCCGAAGGTTCTTGCGGGCTGTCATGACCTCCCTGACAAGCAGTCCCTTGTCCATGGCATCGAGTACCTTCTGGGAGCCGGACTCGACGCCCATCCAGACCTCCTGGCACCCTGAACGCCGTAGCGCAGACACCGTCTCAGGCGTCATCAAGTCAGCGCGCGACTGGATTTTGAACGGCACCGTACAACGGCGCTTTTCCATCTCGCTTGCGAACTGCTGCGCCCAGTGATGGTTTAGCGCAAAAACATCGTCCCCAAACCAGATGTGGTCAGCCTGGTAGGTCTCCCGCAACTCGCAGATCTCGTTGGCTACATCGACGGCCGGGCGTACGTGGAAACGGTCGCCTGAAATCGGCTTGGCGCACCAATTGCAGCGGTAGGGACAGCCCCGGCTGGCAACCATGTTGAGAGAGAAATATCCGTGGGCCCCGATCCAGGCACGTCGGTAACCTTCGAGGTCGATGAGATCGCGTGCCGGTTTCGGCAGGCTGGACCAGGACAGTGAGGGGGAGTCCTTCTTCGGCTTCGACGAGTCGTTCAAGTTTTGGAGATCAACGATTCCCTCTACTGCGCCTAGGTCACCGCCGCCCAGCAAGGTTGTTATGAGCCGTGAGAGGCGAGTCTCCGCTTCCCCGGTCAAAACCACATCAACTCCGTTGCGCAGATATTCGGCGGCATGGTCCGTGGCATCCGAGCCATGGGCAATCACCATGGCACCAAATCGTCTTGCGTTCTGCGCCATGTTCCACGCCAGCTCGCGCATGCGCGTCAGGCACATCTTGGAGAGAAAATTGAAGTCGTCTTCATAAATGGCTACGAACTTCGGCTCGTGTCGTCGCAGAGCCTCGGTAAACCCCATAACGGGATCATCCAGCATCGGATCAAACACCGCTACTGGTATGCCTTCTGCCCGCAGGACCGCCGCCGCATAGAGCGTTCCAAGAGGCGGGTAGGGTTGCATCTTGCGGACCTGCTTTCGGTCATAAGCCAGATGATAGGAGTGGGTCAGAAGAACATCCGTCACGTGTCACCTCAGAATCGGCCCCTAATCAACAAACTGTCGCCCCCCTGCTGCGGTAGCTCTTTGCCGGTCACCAGCGAACGACGCGGCACTGGGCGCTCGGTCGAACGAGTCAGCCACAGCTCCCACGGAAATGAGAAGTGGCTCGAGCGCAAGCGCCAACTCACCGGGGTGCGCACAATACGTCTCACATTGCGCTGTACAGCCGTCGAACGGCGGTTTGGGCGGTTAATCTGGTTACCAAGCAGGAAGTACGCCAGCATGCGCTGCAAGCGGGCCAGTTCCTTGCCTTGGAGCCACGGCAAGGTGTTCGCTCCCAGAGGAAGGTGTGCCCATTCTTGCAACGACTTGGGCTCGTGGACTCCCAGTGTGCGCAACTGCGGCCAGATGGGAATTCCCGGATAAGGTGTGAAAATATTGGGCGAAAATGTTACGTTACGGAACTCGCGGCCGATTTCGCTCATCGTCCGAAAGGTGACCATGCGATCGGCTTCGGTTTCTCCCGGGTATCCGAAGATCAGGTTGAACGTGACCCGGATACCCGCCAGGTTTGCTTTCCGCGCTGTCTCGTACATCTCGTCTACTCGCTGATGCCGCTTGTTCATCAGCTTCAGGACCTGCTCCGAGGTAGACTCGGTGCCGAAACCCATATGGGAGACGCCGCTTTCCCCGAGAACACACACTTCCTCTTCGCTCATTCGGCACAGAAAATCAGTCGAGGCCTGGAAGGTCCAGCGGAAACGCACACCAGTCTCGCGTATGCCGCGGGCGATTTGCAGTGCACGGCGAAGGTCCACCGGAAAGTTGGAGTCCAGCAAGGCGACTTCCTCGATGCCATAGCGTGGCACCAGGTTCGCCAGTTCACCCACCACTCGCTCGGCTGAAAGAGCGTTAAAACGGCGCTTGTAAAAAACCATGTCGGTGCAGTAGTTGCAGGCGTAGGGACAACCCACGCTGGTTGCATAAGCAAGCTTCCGAACTCCATCAAACCTTTGGTAAGTGTCGAAATTGACCAGATCGTAGGCTGGTGTTGGCAGCGATTCCAGCGGTTGAACACGGCGCTCAACATTGTGTCGGGCAAGTCGGCCATTTTTCCAGGAAATTCCCGGGACGCCATCCAGTTGGCTTGCTTCCGAGAAGGCGAGGACCAGATCGACCAAGGTCAACTCGCCCTGGCCCCGCACTACAACGTCTACAAAGGGTTCCTTCAGCGTTTCCTCGGAAAGCAGCGTCGGGTGCCAGCCACCGAAGATGATCGGCAGACTCGGGCGCAGCTTCTTGACGGAGGTTGCAACTTCAATCGCGCCGGTGATCATGGGGCCGGTCAGGACCGAGATTCCCAGGCAGACAGCGTCGGCGGTCTCCCTGTGGATCCGCTGACAGTAATGCGGTGTAACCGCGGCGTCGATCACGACTGGCTGAAAGCCCGCCTCCCGCAAAGATGCGGCCAGGGTGAGAAGACACAGCGGCGCACTAAGAGGTGGACCGTCGTACGGGGGATAAAACAGGACCACCTTGCCCCTGTTCAGCACGCTGCCTCCACTGCCGGAGCTTCCAGTCGCTTGGCGTCAACCGCCGGCCTAAGCGCCGCGGTTCGCTGCTTGAGCTTGTTGTTCAGCCATACCTCAACCGGAAAGGCGTACCTATCGCGCCGGAGGCGCCAGCGCGCGGGCAACGATATGCACTTCTGTGCGATGCGCGTTGCCGTTCCCCGCCGGTCAGCCGCAATCGGTACGCGATCAAAGGCAATGCGAAGGTAGTCACGCATGACCTGCAGCCTGTGATGGTCCCGGCCGTTGAGCCACGGCAGCCGGGTGTAGCGGGGAAAAAAGTCGGCCCAGCCTTCAAACGAGGTGGGCACCTCAATCCCGTACTCCGCGGCTTTTTCCATCACCGGAGCCCCGGGATACGGAGTAAAGATGTTTGTCCAGAACTCAGCGCCGGGAAAGCGCCGGCACATGTCCATCACAAATCGCACCGTCTCCCGTCGCTCGGCAGAGCCTTCACCAGGAAAGGCGAAAATAATGTTGTACGAAGGTCGGATTCCGGCCGCAATGCAGCGGGCCGCGCTCTCGTAGATTGAATCGAAGTCTTGAAAATCCTTGTTCATGGCTTCGAGCACCTTTGCTGAGGCTGACTCGGCACCCTGGCAGATCTGCTGGAGACCGCTCCGTTTGAGAAGTTTCAGGTCGTCGAGCGAAAGTCGGGCCACAAGATTGGTTGTTGCCTGGATACTCCACTTAAAGGAAGCACCAGCCCGCACAAGCCCGGCGGCAATTTCGCGCGCACGATCGAGGTCCCCCAGGAAGTTGTCGTCTACCACCCACAGCAGCTCCAGGCCGTAACCGCGGGTCAAATCCACGGTTTCTTCAACAAATTGCTCGGGCGGCAGGGCGTTCCACTTACGGCCGTAAACTCCCGCGTTGGTGCAGTAGGCACAGTTAAAAGGGCAAGCAAGGCTCGAGATATACATCGCCCAGCGCCGGCCACAGACACGCTCGTAGGCGTCGAAGTCGGCCAGGTGATAAGCCTTGGGAGGTAGGTCTACGATATTTCGCAACGGCCGTTCCGGGGTGAACACCAACTTTCCGTCCCGTTTGAAGCCGATTCCGGCCACCAGATCAAGTGCCGAGCGGCTCTGCAGGTGCTGAACCACCTCCAACATCGCATCTTCACCTTGACCTCGCACCACGATGTCGATGTAAGGAGCCTCCAGCGTTTGCCGGGGTAGCAGCGACGGATGCCAACCGCCCAGAATGATGGGAAAGTCGGGATCCCATTCCTTCACTGACCGGGCAATTTCAACCGTCTCGCGGATCATGGGACCGGTGACCAGGGAGATGCCCAGGCACACCGAGTCCTGTACTTCCTCGAGCACCCTCTGTTTGAAATTGGGAGTGATCGTCGAATCAATCAGGCAGATCTCGTAGCCCGCGCGCAACAGTGGCGTCGCAACCGCCAGGATGCCTAAAGGTGCCGTTGCTTCAATGCTGGCGAACGATGGAAAGAAAAAGACAATTTTTCGAGACATTCCCAGGACCCTATGGCGCTGGACTATAAGGCCCGGCGGTGAGCCCGGTTGTCACCGCAGTGTCAACGATTTGTGATGATTTGCGCAGCTCCGGAAAAATGCGCGAGATATCAGGTTAAAGTGGGGCCATGACAGCCCATCTGTGCACCTACATCCTGCGGGATGCCGAACTGATTCATCGGCGCAATTTAAACATCGCCGGCGCCAGAGTTGAGTTCATGACCAATGCCCCGGAGCTAGCCGAGCTTCTCCGAACTTGCAGCCAGGCATCCGAAAGCGGAAGCCGAAGCTTCCGCATGCAGGTGTCGGTAACCGACCGTCTGGCTGAGATAGACCCGAGGCCACACTTTCGCGGCCTGCAACACCTTCTGATCGCACATTTCGGCGAAACCGACCTGTTTGTCTACGACGTCCTGCGGAAAAATGCGGGCGCGGTGGTTTCAAGGTCAACTGCGGCAGATGTCAACTTTTGGAGACATGTTGCGTTGCCGATTTCACTGGGCATTCTCGGCGCCACCGCAGGGATTGTGCCCGTACACTGCGCCGCCCTCGCCATCGCGGAGCAGGGACTGCTGATCGCCGGTCGATCGGGCGCGGGAAAGTCGACCCTGGCGCTTGCACTTGCACAGGCAGGTTTCACCCTGGTCTCTGACGACTGGACCTACATCAAGGACGAAGGTGGGTTGCTTGCCAACGGCCTGTTCGCACCCATCAAGCTGCTTCCCGACGCCGTGCGGCACTTTCCTGAACTCGCACCATTGCGGGTTACCCGATCGATGAATGGTGAGCTCGCTTTCGATGTTGATGCCACCCGGGTTTTCCGCGTTGCGGTCGGTGCTTCGTGCCGACCCCGTAATTTCATGTTCCTCGAACGAAGCGTCATTCCCGGTGCCAAGATCAGCCCCGTTCCATCGGACCTGGCCGCTCGTTACCTGCAGGGCAGCGTGGAAAGAGTTCCCCCTGAGCTGGCGAGCGCTTACGGGGAGCGCTCCAGAGTACTGGCAGAAATTGCGAAACTTCCGTGCTGGATCTTCCGTTATGGCGGGCCACCCGGATTGGCGGCAGGCGAGCTTAGACGGTTCGTCTCGCAACGGATGGAGGCTCTCATAGCATGAGTTCACGGCAACAGTCCGCGCCCGACCACTTGCACCGGTTTGTGGAGACGCCATTCGTGCTGACGTACTCGTGCGGCCGGTTCGAGACCAACGACATGGAACTTCTGGCCTCGCTCCAGGAAGCCAACAGGCTGGAGTCGGCGCTGGTCAACCATGGGCCTCGACTTGTGAGGCTGGTCCGTGACCCGGAGGCACCACGCGGCGGGCCTCCTGCAACCCTGATATGTCGTGGACCAGTGCGAACGATAACCATTGGAATGGGGACGGTAGTATGGGTTGACGTGGAGCGCCGGGAGATCCTGGGGTTCATCGCGCCAGATGTAAGT
>Ga0306921_10005472_pt1 | contig 13183 bp, 14 predicted proteins | sample sta12Cox44000080_FD_203760 | JGI IMG/M metagenome (GOLD analysis project Ga0306921, IMG submission 203760) | Lab enrichment of tropical soil microbial communities from Luquillo Experimental Forest, Puerto Rico - statoxic.12C.oxic.44.000.080 (v2)... | ecosystem: Environmental > Terrestrial >... | reverse complement strand
CGCAAATCATCGCGTGTGGAATTTTGCTCGGCAATCACACGCTCCAGCTGCTTGCCGACAAATTCCAGGGTGACCGGCTCTTCACTCATGTTGCGAAACATGGGTGCAACCGACCGACCGCGTCAACCCTAAGGGTTTCTGGCTGCCCTCCAGATGGCGGCCGACCGGCGCAGGCCTCGCTCGTTCCATCCTACTCGATGACCTCGTCGGCGCGGCCGAGGATCAGAGGCGGGATCGTCAGACCGAGCTCGTGGGCGGTCTGCAGGTTGACGACGAAATCGAACTTGACCGGCTCCTGGATCGGCAGATCACCGGGCTTGGCGCCCTTCAGGATCCGGTCGACATAGTCGGCGGCGCGGCGAAAGTTGTCCGGCACATTCGCGCCATACACCATCAGGCCGCCGTCGTCGACATACTCCCGTTCGGGATAGATCGCCGGCAGCCGCGCCGCATTGATCAATGCGACGATGTCCAGGCGAGAGTCCCAAAACATCCCGCTCCCAAGCACGATTACTGCGTCGGTCCCGGCAAAGACGTCCGGCCGCAGCGCATGCAGAGCCACGACGCTCGGCGCTTCGACCTCGCGAATGCTTGCTAGCCCCAGAGAGGGGGCGGCTCGCTTGATTGTCTCTAACATTATCTTTGGGGCCGGGATTGATGGGTCGCTCAACGCGCTGACCGTGGTGATGTGCGGAAAGGCTGATCGCAGTACCTCCAGCCGCTTGGTATCGAGTTCCGCGGACATCAAGGTGAAGCCCGTGACCTTCCCGCCTGGTCGCGAAAGGCTGGAAGCGAGAGCCCGCCCGACGGGATCGAACAGGGTCGGGACCACGACCGGGACCTGACCGCTCGCCTCCATGATGAGGGGGACGCCACCGTCCGACACGATGACATCGACCGGTAGCGCAACTAGTTCTGCCGTCAGCTGAGGAAAGCTCGAGTAACCGCCACGCCCCAGCCGAAATTCGAGAATGATGTTGCGCCCTTCGGTATAACCGAGATCGCGAAGCCCCTGCCTGAACGCGTTCCACATCGGCGTCCGCTCACCTTCCCCGGGGCTCAAGATGCCGACGCGCGGGATCTTGCCCGGGGACTGCTCCGCGCTTGACCGCTGGGGGCGCAACAAACACCGCGGCGAGCCCGGCAATGACATGGCGCCGCCTCATTCCGTCACCTCCGGCGCAGTGACCATCCTTAACGGTTCCCGGTTATTTCCCGGATACCGATCTCATTCCCGCTTTCGGCGGATCGGAGATTCCCCGTTTTGGCCGAAAATTTCCCGGTTCCATGTCATCGGGAAATCTCGCCTAATTAATTGATTCAGTTAGAGCGTGTCGCGACGAAATGAGCCCTTGGACGCGAGATTTCAAGTTTCCCGGTTTCACATTCCATCCCACAGCCGCCATTTCGGCGAGCCCTTACCGCCGCGCATCGCGCTTTCGGAAAACGATGAGCAGCAGCACCCCCAAAACCATCAGCACCACGAAGGCCCAGGATAAGAGGATGCTGACGATGATCGGGTCCCAGAGAAACGGGTAGATGTAGCGCTGGACCACCGCCTGGACGAGGTTCAGGCTCGCACGGTTGAGATCGTACCACAGCTGGCCGAGGGCGATCGGTCGCCAATGCTTTGTGTCGATCCAGACCAAGAGATCGCGCACCAGCACCGCGGCGCCGGCCAGAAAAGCAAGCCAACCGATCACGCGTCCGACGATCATCGCCACCCCCGCCCCGCCATCGGTGCGATCCAGGATAACCCTGTCCGGTCCGCGCGCAACACCCCCTCCCGTTCCCTCCCCCGCTTGCGGGGGAGGGTTGGGTGGGGGGCCTTGACGGCGTGCGATCACTCTGCGGATAATCGGTTCGTCCAAGGGGTGCCCCCGGCAGGGGGCTGAGATGCCGCTAGGGCGCGGCAACCCTTCGAACCTGATCCGGGTCGTGCCGGCGTAGGGACAGGAACACCGCGGCAACCGCCGACCTCCTCTCCGCGGATACCCCGGGTCTTCGTGCAACGGCGCAACGGAGATCCACGATGCCCGATTCCGCCCCACTCGCAGCCGCAAAGCTCGTGCCAAAGGTCGAGGAATTGCGGGTCACCACCGGGCCGTTCCCGGCTTCGCGCAAGGTCCATGTGCCGGGCCGGACGCATTCCGATATTTCGGTCGCGCTGCGCGAGATTGATCTTGAGGCCTCGGCCGGTGAGCCGGCGGTGCGGGTCTACGACACCTCCGGTCCCTATTCGGACCCGGCCGCCGAGACCGACATCAACCGGGGCCTGCCCGAATTGCGCAAGCCCTGGATACTGGCACGCGGCGACGTCGAGCTTTATGAGGGCCGTGAGGTCAAGCCCGAGGACAACGGCTTACGGCGCAACGAGCCGAGTGCTGTCTCGTTGTTCGACCGCGGCCGGCGGCGGGTGTTGCGCGCCAAAGGGGGTGCGGCGGTGACCCAGATCGCCTATGCCCGCCGCGGCATGATCACGCCGGAGATGGAATATGTCGCGATCCGCGAGAACCTCGGACGCGACAAACTTCGGTGCGAAGGAGCCATCGACGGCGAGCCGTTTGGTGCAGCTATCCCCGACCACGTGACACCGGAATTCGTGCGCGACGAGATCGCCCGCGGCCGGGCGATCATCCCGAACAACGTCAACCATCCGGAAACCGAGCCGATGATCATCGGCCGCAACTTTCTGGTCAAGGTCAATGCCAATATCGGCAACTCGATCGTCACCTCCTCGGTCGCCGAGGAGGTCGAGAAGATGGTGTGGGCAACGCGCTGGGGGGCCGATACGGTCATGGACCTGTCGACCGGCCGTAACATCCACACGATCCGCGAATGGATCATCCGCAACTCGCCGGTGCCGATCGGCACGGTGCCGATCTACCAGGCACTCGAAAAGGTCGGCGGCAAGGCCGAGGAGCTGACCTGGGAACTCTTCCGCGACACCTTGATCGAGCAGGCCGAGCAGGGGGTCGACTACTTCACGATCCATGCCGGGGTGCGGCTCGCCTACATCCCGCTGACCGCCTCGCGCGTCACCGGTATCGTCTCGCGCGGCGGCTCGATCATGGCGAAATGGTGCCTGGCGCATCACCAGGAGAGTTTCCTCTACACGCATTTTCGCGAGATCAACGAGATCATGCGGGCTTATGACGTCAGCTATTCTTTGGGTGACGGGCTGCGGCCAGGGTCGATTGCCGACGCCAACGACCGCGCACAGTTCGCCGAGCTCGAAACTTTGGGCGAGCTGACCAAGCTCGCCTGGGAGGATGGCGTCCAGGTCATGATCGAAGGGCCCGGCCACGTGCCGATGCACAAGATCAAGGTCAATATGGAAAAGCAGCTCGAAGAGTGCGGCGAGGCGCCGTTTTACACTTTGGGGCCGCTGACCACCGACATCGCACCGGGCTACGACCACATCACCAGCGGCATCGGAGCGGCGATGATCGGCTGGTTCGGCACCGCACTCCTCTGCTATGTGACGCCAAAGGAGCATCTCGGGCTCCCCGACCGCGACGACGTCAAGACCGGGGTCATCACCTACAAGATCGCGGCGCACGCCGCCGATCTCGCCAAGGGCCACCCAGCGGCGCGCGAGCGCGACGACGCGCTCTCGCGGGCGCGGTTCGAGTTCCGCTGGCGCGATCAGTTCAACCTGTCGCTCGATCCGGAGACGGCCGAGAAGTTTCACGACCAGACCCTGCCCGCCGAAGGTGCGAAGCTCGCGCATTTCTGCTCGATGTGCGGCCCGAAATTCTGCTCGATGCAGATCACCCAGGAGATCCGCGACTACGCGCGCGCGGGAATGGAGGAGAAGTCCAAGGCCTTTCTCGAGCAGGGAGCCGAGATCTACACCGACGAGCAGGGCCGGCCGCGCGCGGCAGCCGATTGAATTCCGAGCAGGCCGCCGCCCCTCTTGGGAATGAGGGCCGGCGCTACCCGGATCGACCGATTGTCGGGGTACTCGCCGTTGTGATGCGCGGCGACCGCGCGCTCGTCGTGCGCCGCGCCAACCCGCCGCTGCTGGGTCGCTGGGGATTTCCCGGTGGCGTGCTCGAATTGGGCGAGACCGTCGCCCAGGGCGCGATGCGCGAGCTCTTCGAGGAAACGGCAGTGAGTGCCGAGGCGGTAGGTCCTTTGACGGTGATCGACACGATCGATCGTGACCCGGAGGGTCGCGTCCGCTTCCACTACACGCTGGTCGCGGTCATCGGCCGTTGGCAGTCGGGGGAAGGCGTTCCCGGTGACGATGCCGACGAGGTCGCCTGGCTGACCCGCGCCGAGATCGTCGAGCAGCAGTTGCCGACCGCCCCTGCTCTGTTGCGGCTGATCGATCTGGCGCTCGCTCGGTGCGGCGATTAGCCGGGATAGTCCGGATCAGGGCCGAGGGTCGAGGCGCCGCAAGTTGTCCGAGCCGACGAGTTGCTCTAGGCACCTGTAAAATTCGTCCGCGCGCCATGGTTTGCGGAGCAGCGGGCCCTCCGGCGCGTCGTCGGGGCGTTTCTCTCCCGGGTACCCGGTGATGTAAAGGACCTTGAGGTCGGTGCGCATCTCCATCGCGCGTCGCGCCAATTCCCACCCGTCAATTCCCGGCATGCGGATGTCGGTGATGACAAGAGACAGGCGCGGTTCGTGCCGGATACGGTCGAGACCTTCGTCACCGGTCTGTGCGGAAATGACGTCATATCCGCGATCGAGAAGCAGCTCTTCCACGAGAACGCGGACCCCATCATCATCCTCGACCACGATCAGCATGCAGCACACGGCTCGATTGAAGATGGTGAACAGATACCACACGAGCGAGATCGAACAACATTTGGGACATCGATAAAAGAGATCTCAGCGGATGGTGACCTCGACGCGCCGGTTGCGCAGCTCGGGGACGCCGCGCGGCGTCGGTATAAGCGGATTATTGGCTCCGTGGTAAGCAATTTCGATAACATCGCTAGGGACGCCTTCGGCGATCAGGGCATCGCGCACGGACTGGGCGCGTCTTAGCGACAGCGCCAAGTTATAGGCGTCCGAGCCTGTCGCGTCGGCATGACCGACAACGCTGATATCGACATTGGCGGTGCCTTTTGCCGCGGTGATCGTAGCCGTGAGATTGCCGCGCGACCTCGGGTGGAGTTCCGCCGACCCCGTCTGAAAGTAAAGGATATAGACGAGCGGCGCCCGCGGTGTGGCCTCGAGGGCACCGGCGAACTCGCTGTCGACGTCTGACCGCTCCGCAGTAAAGACGTTGTGCAGCGATGATTCCGCCCCAGTGTTGACCGCGGCGAGCGGCTTGGCGAGTTCGGCCGTGCTGCCACCTTCGTGTACGATCGCCGCGCCAATCGTGCCGTTCTCGTCCGGCAGCAAAACCACGACATTGGCTGGGAGACCACAGCTTGTCAGCGCCAGCAGCAGCGCCGGCGCCAATGTCCGCGTGCGCATTGCTATTTCTCCGCGCGGACGAGGAGCCTCGTCCCGCGTGCGCCGATGGTGAACCCCGGCGTTTCGATCGACATGGCTTCCGGCGCCAGCTTTTCCGTAAGGCCCGAAATGTATTCCAAGGTTCCCCAAGCCAGCCTCAGAATAAAGCCGTACTGCTGTGCCGCCGGCTTGAAGACAAAGTGCTCCAGGTCGATCCGGCTGTTCGGACCGAGCGAGATGCGCGTATTGTCGCGGAATGTGATGCCGCATTCGCCATCGCCGCCCGTCTCGAGCCGATCGTGCTCATAGACGGACATCGCGAGTGCGGCAGCGGTAATCACGGCGCCGTGGGTCACTGTCACGGTCCCCGACAATGTCTTGACAAATCCGACCGGCGCCTCGTCGGCGCGAGCCGCCAGTCCCAGCGCGCAGAGGATGGCGACGATGGCTGGCCAAGCGGTTCTCATCTCCACGGCCTTTCAAATTCTCGGCCAGATCGGATCGACCTATCCGAGCAACCTCCGCAACCACGTCCCCAGTTTCTTTATTCGGCGCGGCTTGCCGGCCATCTGATAGGCGACCGTGTCGGCCTCGGCGAAGGCGAGCTCGTTCTCCACTGCCGGCTCGGGATATATGACGCCAGCCGAGACCTCGGGACCAGACCAGGCTTCCGCTGGCGCCGGCGCCTTTGCCGCCGGCAGATACATTCGAACAACGGTACCCCTCCCGTGCTCGCTGGCGATATCCACCGCGCCGCCCGACTGGTGGACGAAGCCGTGCACCTGGCTGAGGCCGAGGCCGCTGCCGGCGCCGACCGCCTTTGTCGTAATAAACGGCTCAAAGACCCGGGGCAGAATTTCCGGCGGGATCCCCGATCCGTGATCGGCGATCTCGATCATGACATAGCCTCCGGCAAGGCCGAGGCGGTCATCCTGCAGCGTCTGGTTTTTCGCCGAGATGCGGATCATGCCGCCGTCTGGCATCGCGTCCCGAGCGTTGAAACAGAGGCTTAGAAGCGCAAGTTGGAGCTCACGCGGATCGATTTCGACGACCCAGAGATCGCGCGGGATATCGGTCTCGATCGCTATGTCTTCCGGGAAGGTTTCGCGGATCAACGCGGCAAGGTCGTGAAGCTGACCCGATGCCGCGACCGGCTCCGACCGGAGCGGGTGCTGGCCGGCGAAGGAGAGGAGCTGCCAGGTCAGCTTGGCGCCTCGTTCCGCTGCTTTGGTGGCCGCTTCGAGGTACGGGCGGATCCGTTCGATCTCGGGTCTCGGCCTTGCGGCGAGATCGAGATTGCCCAGTACGACCGCCAGCAAATTATTGAAGTGGTGAGCTACACCGCCGGCGATCGAGCCGACGGCCTGTAGCCGTTGCGTGCGCTGAAGAGCTTCCTCGATCCGGCGCTGTTCGGTTACGTCCGCGACGACACCAGCCACGCGGCTCGGCGTGCCGTCCTCGGCATGGTAAACGCGGCCGTCGACGACGATCGAGCGAAGACTTCCATCCGGACGGCCGATCCGGCATTGAAAATGCAGGGCGCCGGTCGCCATCGCCGCATCGAGGCTGCGCGCGACCAGGTCCCGATCTGCGGCGATCACCCGCCCGAGCAGCGTCTCGCGGCTCCATTCGGAGAGTGGGCCGGCATAGCCGAAAATCTCGTCGTGGCGCGCCGAGCGGCGCGAGGTTCCGGCGACGAGGTCGGCGTCCCACATGCCCATCTGGGCTGCGTCGAGCGCGATCGCGAGGCTCTGGCGGGCATTCTCTGCTTCCTTTCGCAGCTCGGCCTCCCGCAGGACATTGGTCAGCTCCGCTTCCCTCGCACGCCGCGCATGCACCTCCTGGTGGGTGCGCTCGCCCAGAAGGATGAGATTGGTCCCGAGCAAAGCTGCGATCGGCAACGTTGCGTCGAGCAAAAGACCTGCGGCGGCGAATGCGCCGAATGAGCCGGCGGCGAGCAGGATCACCGCGCCGCCGCAGAGCAATGCGTAGGTCAAGTCCCTGATGCGGCCGAAGACAAGCATCGCCGCCAATGCGAGGACTACCGCAAGCAACCGCTCCGATGCGGGTGCGAAGCTCGGGCGCCGCAACAGGTTGCCGGCAAGCAAGCTCTCGACCAGCTGCGCCTGGATCAAGACCCCGCTTTGCGGAAGCCGTAGCGGCGTCTCGAACGCGTCCCCGAGACCCGGCGCGCTCGTGCCGATCAGCACGACCCGATTGCGGAAGACCGCAGGATCGACCTCGCCCTTCAGCACTCGGTCGGCCGGCACCGAGGGTATGGCGGTATCGACGGAATAGCGCGGCCAGACACCGCCGGCGGTGTCGGTGGCAATGGTTTCTTCGCCGATTTCGATCATGCGCCCGCCGGTCGGTTCCGCGCGCAGGCCGATGTGGTTGACTCGCGTGGCCACGCGAACCACCTCGACGGCGAAGCTCGGTATCAAGAGGGACCCGACCGTGGTCACGGTCGGCATTCTTCGCAGAATCCCGTCGGCTCCCGCCGGGACCGTCACCAGCCCGATGCCGGCGGCAGCATCGGCGAGTGCCGGCTGCGGCCAGAAGACGGACCGGTAATGGGGCAGGTCCGGGCGGGGGTCGTCGCCGGCTTCGAGAACGGGGGTAGTGCCAGGCACCGGACGCCCGGCAAATTCACGAGCGGGATCGGCGGCTGCGGCGAGGACCACAGGCACCCGGCGCAGACTGGCCGCGAGAATCGCATCCGTTTGGTTACCGCCGTCGGCGAGCCGGTCCGGCTCGGAAAGAAGAAGGTCGATGCCGACAACTCGCGCCGTCGCCGCGAGGTCCACCAGCCGGGCGAGCTTATCGCGCGGCCAGGGCCACTGTCCGAGATGGCGAAGCGAGTCGCCATCGATATCGACAACCAGAGTCCGGTCGGTCGGACGCGAACCCGACCAGTGGCGTTGGTAAGCGTCGAAAGCCCAGTTGCGCAGGTTCGCCAAGGGGCCGCTCGGCGTCGCATCGGCGCCCAGGATAATGGTCAGGCCGAGCAGCACCATCACGACCCTGGTTCGCGTGGTGCCTTGCCGCAAGGGCTGGACCCGGATCGGAAGGGGAGGGAATATGCGCACCCAGACTCCTGTCTCGCGCGCGGACCTGGTCCCCGGTGGCGTAATTAACGGCAATTCGTGAGATCGGGTCAATACTGTGGGCTCGGTGGTTCGGGACGGGGAACCGGTCGGTGGGCTAGGAGGACATCATGTTGCGCGGGTTTTTACTCGGTGTCCTGGCGACAATCGTGGTTGCCGCGGTGTGCGGCTACATCGCGCTGCGCAACGGTCTGGTTCCGGCCAACGCCGATGCCGAACCCGGATGGCTGGAAATTTGGGCGGCCAACACCTCTTTGGATGCAACCCTCGACCGCGAGGCGCCCAAGGGAGCAAATCCGGTGGCTCTGACCGACGACAATCTGGCCGCCGGTGTCGAGCTCTATGGCCGGCACTGCGCCGTCTGCCACGGCACCGCGCAAGGTGCCGCGTCGGCCTCGGCGGTCGCAAAGGGCCTCTACCCGCAACCGCCGCAGCTGGCGACGGACGGCGTCGAAGACGACCCGGAAGGCTTCTCCTTCTGGAAAATAAAGCACGGCATCCGCTGGACCGGCATGCCCTCCTGGGCGACTACCTTGTCCGACGAGCAGATCTGGACCCTTGCCCTGTTTCTCAAGCACATGGACAAGCTTCCCTCTGCCATCCAGCAAGTCTGGCAGAAGGTCCGTAATTGAGTTTCCGATAAGGCTACAGATATAATTAATTATTCCCCAGTCTATTTATTAATTTTTGATTTAATGCGATCGGTGACGCGTCTTTGACGCGGCATCCTGGAAGATCCCCGCAACGTACCCAAGGCGGCCGGCGCGAGAGAGACAATGGAGATCGACGATCACACGACCGCGGCGGATTTTCTGGTGCTCGGCACTTGGGAAGCCCTCACCCTGCTCGGCGAGGCGCGCGATCTCTGCGATGCCGACGACGTGGCGGAGCTCATTGCCAAAGCCGAGGAGATCTTGATCTCCGTCGTGTCGGAATTGCCGGGGGTGTTGCCGCGCTCGGTGGGCCGGACCATTTGCCAAAATGGCGGTGCGGCATTTGGCGAAGCGCCTGCTGGCGAGCCGGCTCAGGCGCCCTTCGACTGGCGGCCGCGGGAGCCGTAGCTTGCGATCTTGACGGCGGGGCCTGCCGACCGGGGCGTCAGATAGGCGACCGGACGGTCAGCGGCCGATAAACTTGGGCGGGCGCTTTTCCCGGAACGCCGCCACTCCCTCGGCATTGTCCTGGGTCATGTGCAGCTGCGGCTGCACCAGGCTCTCGATCTCGAGGTAGCTCTCGAGACTGGGGCCGGCGGCGGCGTGGAACAATTTCTTCGCCAGCCCCAGCGCGAAGGTCGGCGCAGCGGCGAGGTCGGCGGCGAGCTCCTCGGTCTTGGCCATCAGCTCGCCGTCCTCGACGACATGGTTGACGAGGCCCAGAGCCAGCGCTTCTTCGGCTTCGACAAAGCGTGCCGAGAATACCAGCTCCTTGGCCTTGGCCATGCCGAGCCGGCGGGTCAGAAACCAGATCGCCCCGCCGTCGGGTGCGAGGCCGATGCGCCGGAAGATTTGCGAGAAGCGTGTCGTCTTCGATGCGACCACCAGGTCGCAGGCCAGTGCGATGCTCCACCCGATGCCGACCGCCGGACCGCGCACCGCGGCGATGACCGGTTTTTCGATCGCATGCAAGGCGCGGATAAAGGTATGGCCGCCGCGCTGCATGCGCTCGCGGTCGGCGCGCAGATCGTGCGGTTGTCCGGCCATGCGGTCGACATCGGCTCCCGAGCAGAACCCCCGGCCGGCGCCGGTGACGATGACGACGCGGACCTGATCGTCGAAACGCAGCCGGGCGAAGTAGTCGCACAGCCGCTCGCGCATTTCGACACTGAGCGCGTTCAGTTTTTGCGGGCGGTTCAATACGACCTTCGCGACTGCGCCGTCGATGGTCAGGTCAACCGACATTCTGTCTCTCCAGCAATCCTCACGAGACTATAATCGGCGCCTATGGCAGCGAACAGGAGGAAGGACATGAGCAATGTCAGCAAGCCGAGGCTCGTCGGCATCAACCACATCGCGATCGAGGTCGGCGACATCGATCAGGCGCTCGATTTCTACGGCAAGATCTTCGACTTCAAGCTCAGAGCCAAACGGCCGGGCAACGCCTTTATCGAGCTCGGCGACCAGTTCATCAACATGATGCAGCTCGGCGAACCGCATGAGGACCGCCGCCGCCATTTCGGGCTCGTCGTCGACGACCGGTCGAGCGTGCGCGACCGGGTCGAGGCCGCCGGCGGCAAGCTGGTGCCCGGACCCTTTCTCGACTTTCTCGATCCGTGGGGCAACCGCGTCGAGGTGGTCGAGTATTCCAACATCCAGTTCACCAAGGCGCCGCATGTATTGCGCGCGATGGGCTTTGATCTCGACAAGAACGAGAACGCTCGGCGCGAGCTGGCAGAGAAGGGCATGATGCCGTAGCCCGTGCGCCGCTCGCATTCTCGGCGTAGCATTCGCACCCGTACATGGGAGGGAAGAGGCAATGGCTAAAGGCGTGTTGATCGCGGCGATGGATTTCTCGAAGGTCGCCGAAGACGAGTTCAACGACTGGTACGACACCGAGCACATCCCCGAGAGGCAGCGCGTGCCGGGTTTTTTGACCTGCCAGCGCTGGATCGGCGCAGACAACCCCAAGCACTCGGTCGCGACTTACGACCTCGAGACTGTGTCGGTATTGCAAGGACCGGGCTACCGCGCGATCGGCGGTGAGAATCTGTCGCCCTGGTCGAAGCGCGTAACCGCCCGTACTCAGCGGATTTTGCGCTTTGAGGGCGATCAGATCCTGCCGGGCGGCAAGATGGCTCCCGACGGTGCCGGCGGGCTGCTGCTGGTCGGAATGACCCCGATGCCCGCGGTCGAGACCGCATTCAACGCCTGGTACGACACCGAGCATGTTCCGGCGCTCGCCCGTGTTCCTGGGGTGCTGTCGGCATGCCGCTTCCGTACCTCCGCCGCCGGCGCGGGTCCGAAATATGTCGCGCTCTACCACTTGACCTCGCCGGCGGTGGTCGACAGCGCCGAATGGAAGCAGGCCAGCGGCTCGACGCCGCGGCCCGAGCACGTTGAGGTCACCGACCGCCTGCGCCTGGTGTGCCGGAGCTACCGCCGCGCAAACTGAAGATGCGGTACGAGCTCTATTACTGGGCCGGGATCCAGGGGCGCGGCGAGTTTATCCGCTTGGCGCTCGAAGAGGCCGCTGCCGACTATGTCGATGTCGCCAGAGAGGCAGGCGGTGAGGGCGCGATGATGCGCCTGCTCGACGGCGAGGCGGTCGAGCGTCCGTCCTTCGCCCCGCCTTATCTGAAGGCCGGCCGGCTGCTGATCGGTCAGACCGCCAACATCCTCCTCTATCTCGGACCGCGTCATGACTTGGTGCCGAAGAGCGAGGCGGCGCGGCTGTGGGCGCATCAGCTGCAATTGACGATTGCAGATTTTGTCGATGAGGCGCACGACACCCACCACCCGATCGCCAGCAGCCTCTATTACCAAGACCAGCGTCCTGAGGCGCAGCGCCGCACCGCCGATTTTCTCAAATCGCGGGTACCCAAATATCTCGGCTATTTCGAGAAGGCGCTGGCGCGCAACAAGGCCCGCGGCGGACATCTGATCGGGGCGCGGCTGAGTTATCCTGATCTGTCGCTGCTCCAGATCGTCGCCGGTCTGCGTTATGCCTTCCCACGGGCGATGGCGCGCCTCGAGCCGAATTACCCGCGGGTTGTAGCCTTGCACGACATTGTCGCCGCCCGGCCGCGGATCGCCGCCTATCTGGCGTCCAACCGTCGGATCGCGTTCAACGAGCACGGCATCTTCCGGCACTACCCCGAGCTCGACGAGGGCTGATCGGCCGGCCGGAGGAAACAGGAGATGGGCATTCGCACCGGCAAGGAATTGCTGGAATCGCTGCGCGACGGCCGGGCATTGTTCATCGACGGCGAGCGAATCACGGACGTGACGGCCGACCCGCGCTTCGCCGAGGCGGCGCGGAGCTTGGCGGCACTCTACGACATGCAGCACGACCGCGCGTTCGCCGAGCGGATGACGTTCCGCTCGGCGGCGGGCGGCGAGCGCGTCGGGCTCTCCTTTATCGAGCCACGCTCGGTCGACGACCTGATTCGCCGTCGCGACATGGTCAAGATCTGGATGGATGCGAGCTGCGGCATGTTCGGCCGCAGCCCCGATTTTATGAACATCTTCGTGACCGCCTTCGCCTCGGCGGCCGAGGAATTCGGGCAGAAGGACAAGCGCTTCGCCAAGAACCTCCGCGCTTATCACAAATACATCAGCGAGAACGACATCTGCATGACCCACACCTTGGTCAACCCGCAGGTCGACCGTTCGAAGCCGGTGGAACAGCAGGACAAGGATCTCGCCGCCAAGATCGTCAAGGAGACCGACGCCGGGATCGTGATCCGCGGCGCGCGCATGGTGTCGACCCTATGCGCCTATGCCCACGACCTCGTCGTTCTGCCGTCGACCTACCTCGCCACCAGCAAGGAGGCCGAGCCCTACGCGTTCGGGTTCAGCGTGGCGGTGAACGCGCCGGGTTTGCGCTTTATCTGCCGGCCTTCGGTGATCCACCAGAATGCCGCCTCGCCGATGGATTACCCGCTGTCGTCGCGCTTTGACGAGACCGATGCGATGGTGATTTTCGACAATGTGCTGGTGCCGTGG
>Ga0306921_10005468_pt1 | contig 13188 bp, 11 predicted proteins | sample sta12Cox44000080_FD_203760 | JGI IMG/M metagenome (GOLD analysis project Ga0306921, IMG submission 203760) | Lab enrichment of tropical soil microbial communities from Luquillo Experimental Forest, Puerto Rico - statoxic.12C.oxic.44.000.080 (v2)... | ecosystem: Environmental > Terrestrial >... | reverse complement strand
TCCCTTCCCTCGACTAGGGCGATGACGTGTTCGGCCCAGCGCACCAGCGCCGTCGTCACCGCACGTTCATAGCGGCTCTTGTTGTATACACCCGCGACGCCACGGCGGTGGCCACTGAAATGATTGAGTGCGGCCTCGATGTGGTGCGGCTCGATGCCGATGTCGGCCATGCCGATGGCGACAGTCCGGCGAAGGTCATGGACACGCCACGGCCTCACCTTGCCGGCGAGGCGTCGCTCGAGATCGACCTTGCAGTGCGACCATGACGTGAAGCCATCGCCGGCGCGGTCACCGAACAAATGATCCCGGCTCGTCAGAGGCACCACCTTGATGATGGCGCGCGCCGTTGGCGGCAGCACGATCGTATGCGGTCGATGGTTCTTGGAGCGCTCCGCAGGCAACGTCCACGTGCCAGCATCAAGGTCGAGCTCCGACCAACGCAGGCCGCCGATCTCCTGGCGCCGGCTACCGAGCAGAATCAGCAGTCGCATGATGCGACCAAAATCATCATTCCCGCAGACATTCCAAATCTTCACCAGTTCGGCGTTAGTCAGGACGTGTTCGCGCGGTCTGGGATCGAGCGGCTTGCGGGTACCGATCACCGGGTTCGACGATGTCCATCCCTCTTCCATGAACCACCGGAACGCGGCCGAGATGGCACGGCGGGCAGCGGCAGCCGTATGAGGGCTATGGTCACGGCTGATGGCGGAGAGCCGCGCTGCAATGTTGGGACGGGCGATCTCGTTCACGCTGAGCCGATGCAGCGGCCGGAAATACGATCCGGTGAGGTAGAGCTTGCTGATGCGGTAGGAGCTTGGCCGCCACCCCGGTTCTTTGGCCGCGAGATAGGCGTCGATTGCCGAACGGAACGTGCGCTCCGCCTGTGCTCGCTTGGCTTCCTTCTCGCCCTGCGGGTCATGGCCGAGTGCAACGCGGGCAAGTAGCTTGCGGGCGGCCTCGCGGGCCTCAACCGGCGTGAGCTTCGCGACGGTGCCGAGCGTGACGCGACGGGTGCGGCGACTACCGGGCGGGCGATACTGTGCGATCCACGCCTTGCGGACACGCTCATCGTTCTGGCGCAGCCGCACGCCGAAGCCGGCGAGGTCCTGGTCGAAGTAGATGCAATCGGTCTTGCCCGCCGGCAGGCGGAGCTGGGCGATAGTTCTGGTGTCGAGCCTCATGTTGGCTTCCCAGATTTGGGAAGCCAATGGGAAGCCAAATTGTCCTCCCTCGTGCTTCCCGATGCGGCAATAGTTAACAGAAATCTAGCCGTAAGTGCCTGGAATGCAACGACCGTGCATTCTCCTGCTTTTTCCTGCGCCGCTATTTAAAGCAACGAGCCATTAACAGCCGCCGCGTAGGGTAGCGTGTTTCGCGCGAACGGCTTCTCGTCATGGCATTGTTGGGTCCGATGGTTGTCGTCGCCGAGGCCTCGGCGGCGGATCTGGTGGATGTGCTCGGCAAAGCCGGCGCCTTTCCCATCGTCGAGACGCGCTGGAGCGAGGCGCCTGCCGCCATCGCCGAGATTCAGCCGGTGGCGCTTGCCATCGCCGATCCGCAAGGTCGCCCGGCGGCCCGTCACACGCGCGCGCTTGCGGAAGCGATCGCGACCCGCGGCGGCCCGGTCACACCGATCATCGCGCTTGTGGAGAAAGACACCGCGGCGCCCCTAGCCGAAGCGCTGCCGATCACGATGGACGATTCCACCGATCGCCTAGTGTCACGGCTGCGCTCGGCGCTGCGCGTCCGTACCCTCCATGCCGGCGTGCTGCGACGCGCGCGCAGCCTGAACGTGACGCATGGGATCCCGACGTGCGTACCGGCCGATATCCTCGACCATGCGACCATTCTCTGCGTCGCGCGCGGCGGCTCCTATTGCGCGCTTTCGCAGGCGATCGGCGACCGTGCCGGGCTCGTCGGCGCGCTCAGCAGCGAGACCGCTGCCCGCTTTCTGAACACGCGCGATATCGATGGTGTGATCATCGGCGAAGGGTTGGGTGCGCGGCCGGTGGCGGCGCTGCTGACGCTGTTGGCAAACGACGCCCGCTTCTGCGATCTGCCCGTGGGCGTCCTCGACAATGACTCGGTCGACGACGAACGGCTGCCCAATCTGGTTCGCGCCGAAGGCGACGCCGCGCGTCTCGTCGGGCTGGTACTTCCTTTCGTGCGCTGGCAGGCCTTCGAGGGGCAGCTCAAGCGGGTGCTCAAGTCACTCGAGAGCGAAGGCGCGATCGATTCAGACACCGGCTTACGCGATACCAAAGCGTTTTGGCGCGACCTCGACCGCGCAATCCGCGCTGCTGAACCGGCCGGCCGCGCGCTGTCACTGGCACGCTTCTCGTTCGATGGACTTACCGATCGCCGCATGTATCTCGATGCCGCACGCCTGTTCGGCCGATTGGTGCGCGACGTCGATTTCGCCTGCCGCGAGCGTGACGGATCGATCGTGGCTGCATTTGCGGAGACCGACCTGCGCAGCGCCCACGTGTTCGCACGCCGCATCGCCGGCATGCTCAGGCGGACGATGCTGTCCTTGAGCAGTACTGCCGGCAGCATCAAGCCGACAGTGACGCTTGCCACGCTCAAGCCGACCGACAACCTGGACACGCTGCTAGGGCGGGTCGGCTCCAATATTGCCGCAGATCCGCAGATTGCAGGGGAGCAACGGCAGGCTTAGGCTTTCCGCCTCGCAAAGGAGGCGGCCATGGCCTTGACCGTTGCAATGGTATCCGACGTCGTTTGTCCCTGGTGCTTCATCGGCAAGCGCCGTCTGGAGCAGGCGATCGCCCGCGTTCCGGAGATTGCGGTCGAGGTGCGCTTTCGACCCTATTTCCTCAATCCTTGGGTGCCGCGCGGAGGCATGAGCCGCGATGAATATCTCACGCGAAAATTCGGCTCGCCGGAGCGCTATCGTGGCATTGCCGAGCGCGTGGCGCAGGCGGCGGCAGCCGATGGGCTCGCCTACGCGCCTGACAAGATAACGCGCCAGCCCAATACGCTCGATTGCCACCGCCTGATCGCGTGGGCCGGTGAGATCGGCAATGCGGGGCGCATGAAGCAGCGGCTGATGGACCTGTATTTCACCGAAGGCGGCGATCTTACTGACCACGAGGTGTTGGTGCGCGCCGCGGCCGAATGCGGCCTCGACGCCGATCGCGTGCGCCCGCGGCTGGCGAGCGAGGATGACGTGGAGCGCGTGGAAAGCGAAGCCAATGCCGCGAAGGATGCGGGCATCGATGGCGTGCCCTGTTTCATCTTCGGCAATGTGATCGCCGTGCAAGGCGCCCAGTCGCCGGACCATCTGGCGCAGGCGATCGAGCGCGCCGCAAACGAAACGGCGAAGGGCGTGGCGGCGGAATAGTCGCGCGATCTTCCGGGCGACCTCAAGCGCCAGCGCCCAACATCCGAGCCGAAAACCTCTTCGCCGACCGCACCAGGCGGCGGCGAATGGGTCGTGCCTGATCGAGCGGCAGAATATGATCGAGCTGTCGTCAACCGTTGCACCGGAGACAGCCATGATCAGGAGAAAATCGCTTCGCGTCGCTCTCGCCCTGAGCGTCCTCGCCGTCGCCCCGGCGCTGGTTATCCCCGCCCCGGCTCACGCGCAAAATCAGCACATGGAGGTTATCCACCATCCCAATTACGACCAGAGCGTGTTCATGCCGTTCGTGCCGGCCATCAAGATCAAGAGCGGCAAGATTCTTTGGCTCGCCGGCACGACCGCGCTGCCGGTCTATCACGACCATCCGCACAAGCGCGACCAGATCCAGCAATACATGGTCAACGACCTCGAGGCGCAGACGCGCGCGGCCATGGAGGGGATCAAGAAGACGCTGGAAGCTTCGGGCGCCTCGTTCAAGGACGTCGTGCACTTCTTCGTGTTCCGCGCGCGACCGCGAATTGGCGACATCGGCAAGGCCAGCGCGGTGATCAACTCCTACTTTGCGCCGTTCAACCACAAGCCCACGTCGACCAACGTCGCCGTGCTCGAATTGGGCGAGCCGGAGCAGCTGATCGAAATCCAGATGGTTGCCGTCGTGGATTAGCGCAGGCTGCCGAACGTCACCGCGTCATTGCGCGCGGGTCAAGGCCGCGCCTGACCCGTCTGGGGCCCTCACGCCGCCTTTGCCGGTTGGGCGAGCGCCACGAGATTGCGCAGGATCGATGTGGTTCCGCGCAGGCGCGCTTCGGGGTCGTCCCAATCGGCGAAGAAAACCACTTTCATGTCGGGGCGCACCCGCGCACCGCCCGCCTGCTCGTGGATGAAACGGACGAGGCGATCCGGATTGGCGAAACTGTTGTCGCGGAACGAGACCACGGCGCCTTTGGGACCGGCCTCGATCTTCTCCACGTTGGCCTGCCGGCAGAGCGATTTGATCGCGACCACCTGCAGCAGGTGCTCGACCTCCGCCGGCAGCGGCCCGAAGCGGTCGACCAGTTCAGCGCCGAACGCTTCAATCTCGCGCTCGTCCTCGATCTCGGCGAGGCGCCGATAGAGCGCGAGGCGGATCGGCAGGTCGGCGACGTAGTCTTCCGGAATCATCACCGGCGTACCGACCGTGATCTGCGGCGACCATTTATCGGCGACCGGTACGGCGACGCCGGCTTTGAGATTTGCCACCGCCTCTTCCAGCATCTGTTGGTAAAGCTCGAAACCGACCTCCTTGATGTGCCCGGACTGCTCCTCACCCAACAGATTGCCGGCGCCGCGAATGTCGAGGTCGTGGGAAGCGAGCTGGAAGCCCGCCCCCAGCGTGTCGAGCGATTGCAAGACTTTCAACCGCCGCTCGGCTTGCGGCGTGATCCTGCGGTCCGGCTGCAGCGTGAACAGCGAATAGGCGCGCTGCTTCGAACGGCCCACCCGTCCGCGCAGCTGATAGAGCTGGGATAGCCCGAAGCGGTCCGCGCGGTGCACGACCAGCGTGTTGGCGGTCGGAATATCGAGTCCGGACTCGATGATCGTGGTCGACAGCAGCACGTCGTACTTGCCGTCGTAGAATGCGGACATGATGTCGTCGAGCACGGTCGAAGGCATCTGCCCGTGCGCCACCGCGACGCGCACCTCCGGCACGTGCTCGTCGAGAAACTCCTTGGCGCCGGCAATATCCTCAATGCGCGGACAGACGTAGAAGGCCTGGCCGCCGCGATAGCGCTCGCGCAACAGCGCTTCGCGCACGACCAGAGCATCGAACGGGGCAACGAAGGTGCGAACCGCCAGCCGATCGACCGGCGGCGAGGCGATGATGGAAAGGTCACGCACGCCGGACAGCGCGAGCTGCAAGGTGCGCGGGATCGGGGTTGCGGTGAGCGTGATCACGTGCACTTCGGCGCGCAACTGCTTGAGGCGTTCCTTGTGGGCGACGCCGAAGTGCTGCTCCTCGTCGACGACGAGCAGGCCGAGGTCCTTGAACTTGATGGTCTTGCCGAGAAGGGCGTGGGTGCCGATCACGATGTCGACGCTCCCATCGGCTATTTTTTTCTTCACCCGCGCCAATTCGGACGAGGACACCAGTCGCGAAGCCTGCGCGATGTTGACGGGAAACCCGCGAAACCGCTCGGCGAACGTCTTGGTATGCTGGCGCGCAAGCAGCGTGGTCGGGACCACCACGGCAACCTGCTTGCCGTTCATCGCCGCGATGAAAGCCGCGCGCAGCGCCACTTCGGTCTTGCCGAAGCCCACGTCGCCGCAGATCAGGCGATCCATGGGACGGCCCGAGGCGAGCTCGCCGAGCACGACATCGATCGCCCCCTGCTGGTCCTCAGTCTCCTCATAGGGGAAACCGGCGCAGAATTCGTCATACGCGCCGTGCTCGACCGACAAGCGCGGCGCCTCGCGCAATTGCCGTTCGGCGGCGATCTTGATCAGCTCATTGGCGATCTCGCGGATGCGGCTCTTCATGCGCGCCTTGCGCGCCTGCCAGGCGCCGCCGCCAAGCCGGTCGAGCTCGACGTGCGTGTCCTCCGAGCCGTAGCGCGAGAGCAGCTCCACGTTCTCGACCGGCAGGAACAGCTTGTCGCCGCCGGCGTAATGCATTTCCAGGCAATCGTGCGGGGCGCCCGCGGCTTCGATGGCGCGCAGCCCGACGAAACGGCCGATACCGTGATCGACGTGCACGACCAGGTCGCCGGCGGCGAGGCTCGTCACCTCGGCGATGAAATTCTCGGCGCGGCGCGCGGCGCGGCGCGGGCGAACCAGGCGGTCGCCCAAAATATCCTGCTCACCGATTACCGCCGCGTCGGCGGTTTCGAAACCGCTTTCCAGCCCAAGCACCGCGAGCGCCACCTGCGGCTTGGGCAGTGCCACCGCTTCCGGCCACGACGCCACGGAACTTAAGTTGGCCAGCGCGTGATCGGCGAGCACATGGCGCATGCGCTCGCGCGCGCCTTCGCTCCAGAGGGCGATGATCACGCGCTTGCCGCCCGCCTGTAGCGCGGTCACGTGCTGGGCAAGTGCCTCGAACACGTTGCGGCCCGGCTCGGCGCGCTCGGCGGCGAAGTTGCGCCCTTGCCTGGTTTGCGCATCGATCGCCGGCCCCTGCCCTGCGGGCACCGTGAATGGCGTAAGCCGAGCGAGCGCGGCGGCATCGAGCCGCTCGCGCCATTCCGATTCCTCGACGTAGAGCCGGGCGGGCGGCAGCGGCTTGTAGGGCGGACCCGCGCCGCGCTCCGTGAGCGCCTGCTGGCGCGCTTCGTAATAGTCCTTGATCTGACCCAAGCGCTCGCGCACGGCGTCCTCGGCGAGCGGCTCCAACACGACGCACGCGCCCGGCACATAATCGAACAGGGTGTCAAGCCGGTCGTGGAACAGCGGCAGCCAGTGCTCCATTCCGGGGTGGCGCCGGCCTTCGCTCACTGCTTCGTAGAGCAGGTCGTCGGGCGTCGGCGCGCCGAACGCCTCGACATAGCCGAGACGGAAGCGCTTGATCGTATCGGGGGTGAGCTGAAATTCGGCGACCGGCACGAGATCGAGCCGGCGCAGCTGATCGGTGGTGCGCTGGCTCTCCGGATCGAAGCTGCGGATCGATTCCAGCGTGTCCCCGAAATAATCGAGCCGCACCGGCTCGGCCGTGCCCGGTGCGTAAAGGTCGATGATCCCGCCGCGCACCGCATAGTCGCCCGGCTCGCGCACTGTCGATGCACGCATGAAACCGTTGAGCTCGAGCCATTGGATGACGCGATCCATGGCGAGTACGTTGCCGGCCGCGATGGAAAGCGCTTCCTTCGTGACAAAATTCCGCGCCGGGACCCGCTGGAGCGCGGCATTGACGGTGGTGAGGAGAACCGTCGGCGATTGATCCTGCTGCGCGCGGGCAACCCGAGCGAGCACGGCCATGCGCTGGGCGACGAACGCGGCATGCGGCGGAACCCGGTCATAGGGCAGGCAATCCCAGGCGGGAAACTCCAGCGCCACGATGTCAGGTGCGAAGAAGCCCAATGCGCGGGCGAGCGCGCTCATGCGCTGCCCGTCCCGGCATACGACGAGAAGGCCTACTGCTCCGGCATCGGCGCCCACCGCCGCGGCGCGGGCAAGGTCGGCAACGACCAGCCCCTCGGCGCCGTCGGCAACTCCGGCGAGCGTCAGCGGGCGGCCGGGTGCCAGCAGTTCGGCGGGAGATCGGGCCATGCTCAGCTCGTGCGCCCGCGATCGTGACTGAACTCGCGCAGGCGCCGAAACAGCGCGGTATCGAAATTCGCCGGCACCTCTGCTTCGTAGGTCACCCAGGCAAGCAGCTCACGGTCCGGCACTTCCAGCAACTGCTCCAATTCGCTCAGCTCGTTTTCGGTCAATTGCGCGATGGCCGCATCGGCGAAGCGGCCCATGATCAGGTCCACTTCCCGCATGCCGCGACGCCACGAGCGGAACAAAAGCTTACGCCGGCGCGCCTCCAACTGGTCGTGCGGCGACGTCTCGCTGGTCATGGTCCCTCAGGGCACTGGGCAAACGCCAAAAACCCGGACGTGCCGGGCGAAGGCTATATAGGGGGACGGCGCGCAAATGTCAGCGTGGGTGCCCTGCCGATCTCGACACCGGCCCGGTTGCCTCCCATCGGGGCGCGCGCCAGCATCGCCGACGACTGAATCGGGAAAGCGCAATGCGGCCGAGCCTGCTCAATCCGCTGTTTGCCCCGCTCACGGCGCTGTCGGGCGTGGGGCCGCAGCTGGAGAAGCTCTATCGGCGACTGTTCGATCGCGATGCGCCGGCGCGCATCATCGATCTGTTGTTTCATCTGCCCAGCGGCGTCATCGACCGACGCGCGCGGCCGAAATTGCGCGACGTGGTGCCCGATACGGTGGTCACGGTCGCAGTCGACGTCGATCGCCATCGTCCGTCACCGCCACACCGGCCGCGCGTGCCGTATCAGATCTACACGAGCGATGAGACCGGCGATCTGATCCTCGTCTATTTCAACGCGCGCAAGGACTACCTGCAGAAAATCTTGCCCGTGGGCGAGCGGCGCTACGTGTCCGGGACGGTGGCGCTTTACGACGGCATGCGACAGATGGTGCATCCCGATCGCGTCGTCGCGGAAGCCGATTTCGCGAAGCTGCCGCTGGTCGAGCCGGTCTATCCGCTCACTGAAGGGCTCACCCTCAATCAGGTGCGCAAGGCCGCCGACGCGGCGCTCGGGCGCCTACCGGCGCTGCCTGAATGGCAGGAACCGAGTTGGCTCGCGCGCGAGCGCTTTCCGTCGTTCTCCGATGCATTGCGCGTTTTGCACCGGCCTGACGACCCGGCGGATGTGCAGCCTGAAGGCGCGGCTTGGTCGCGCCTGGCCTACGACGAGTTTCTGGCCGGGCAGCTCGCGCTCGCGCTGATGCGCGCGCATTTGCGGCGGCCTGCCGGACGGGCGACGCCGGGGACCGGCCATCTGCGCAAAAAGCTGATCGAGGCGCTGCCCTATTCGCTCACCCCGTCACAGGGGCGCGCGGTCGCCGATATCGCCGCCGATCTCGCCAAGCCCGAGCGCATGCTGCGCTTGCTGCAGGGCGATGTCGGATCGGGCAAGACCGTGGTGGCATTGCTCGCCGCTGCAACCGTGATCGAGGGCGGCCGGCAAGCCGCCTTGATGGCGCCGACCGAGATTCTCGCGCGCCAGCACTTCAACACGATCACGCCGCTCGCCGCCGCGGCCGCGATCAACGTCGCCATCCTGACCGGGCGCGAGCGCGGCCGCGAGCGCAGCGAGATTCTCAAGCGGCTCGCCTTCGGTGCCATCCATATCCTGGTGGGCACGCATGCAGTGTTCCAGGAGCAGGTCGAATTTCGCGACCTTGGGCTGGCGGTGGTGGACGAGCAGCATCGCTTCGGCGTGCACCAGCGGCTCGCGCTGGCGAAGAAGGGCGAAGCGGTCGACGTGCTGGTGATGACGGCGACGCCGATACCGCGGACCCTGGTGCTCACCTATTTCGGCGACATGGATGTCTCGGAACTGCGCGAGAAGCCCGCGGGCCGGCAGCCCATCGACACGCGAACCGTTCCGCTCACGCGGCTTGCCGAAACGACCGACGCCGTCGGCCGCGCGCTGGCTGAAGGCCGACGCGTTTACTGGGTGTGCCCGCTGGTCGAAGAATCCGAGAACACCGATCTTGCAGCAGCGGAAGAGCGCGTGGCCGCCTTGAAACAGCGCTTCGGCGCAATGGTCGACCTGGTGCACGGCCGCATGAAGGGCGCCGACAAGGATCGCATCATGGAGCGCTTCGCGGCCGGCGAGACGCGGCTCCTTGTCGCGACCACGGTGATCGAAGTCGGCATCGACGTTCCGGAGGCCAGCGTCATGGTGATCGAGCACGCCGAGCGCTTCGGGCTCGCGCAGCTCCATCAATTGCGCGGTCGCATCGGCCGCGGTTCGGAGCATTCGACTTGTCTGCTGCTCTACAAGGCGCCGCTCGGCGCAACCGCCAAGGCGCGTCTCAACATCATGCGCGAGACCGAGGACGGCTTCCGCATCGCCGAGGAAGATTTGCGCTTGCGCGGCGAAGGCGACGTGCTCGGCACGCGGCAGTCGGGCATGCCAAGCTTTCGGCTCGCGCGTATCGAGGTGCACGGCAAGCTGATCGGACCGGCGCGCGACGATGCCGCGCTCATCCTGACGCGCGACCCTTCCCTCGCCTCGCCGCGCGGCGAGGCGTTGCGGCAGCTGCTCTATCTGTTCGAGCGCGACGAGGCGATCCGGCTGCTGCGCGCGGGGTGATACCAGTTATGTCGTCATGCCCGGCAACGCAGTCAAGCTTGCACAGACTGCGTAGACTTGTCTGCGCTGCCGGGCATCCACGTCTTTACTTTTTACTTCTAGTACAAGGAAGTCGCGGATGGCCGGGACACCAGCGCGGTTACGCGCGTCTTCGACGCGCTATGCCCCGCCATGACGGACTACTTCGCCGGCGCCGTTGCGTGCTTCGGCTGCGCGGCTTGGGCCGCGCGCGCGGTCTCGGCGAGCGCCGCGAGCTTGCGCTGCTGGTCGCCGCCGCCGGGCTGCGCCATGCCGGCCGACATCAAGAGCGTCATCGCCGCTTCGACGGTGATGTCGAGATCGATGATGTCGCGGCGCGGCACGTAGAAGAAGAAGCCGGTGGTTGGGTTCGGCGTGCACGGCATGAACGCCGCCACGTGCTCGGTGTCGGGAAGGCGCGCGGCGATGTCGGTGCTTGCTGGATTCGACACGAACACCAGCGACCACATGCCTGGCGAAGGAAACTCCACCAGGCCGACGCGGCGGAAGCTCGAGCTGGATTTGGCAAACAGGGTCGCGAAGATCTGCTTCAGGCTCTTGTAGATCGGGCGCACCACCGGCATCCGATCGAGAATGTGCTCCCCGGTCTCAATGAGCTTGCGGCCGACGAAATTCGCGGTGAGGAACCCGAGCACGGTTAATGCGACGAGGGCAAGAATGAGCCCCAGTCCGGGGATTTTTACCGGCAGGTAGGTCTCGGGCCGGTACGCGGTCGGAATGAAAGGCCGCACAAGATCATCGACCCAGTTGATGAACCACCAGGTGAGGCTGATGGTAATATAGAGTGGGCCGACCAGGACGAGCCCGGTCAGGAAGTAATTGCGCAGTCTGCCGATCAGGCCGTGGTGGAACGCCACTGGCTTGCTAGCATCGGGCACAGCAGCCGCCGATGGCCCGGTATCGCGATCAAATTCGCTCATAACGCAACGATTATCGGCGCCTTTTCGCTTGCTGCCGCACCATAGCGACCCGGGTGCGGCGCGGCGATATACAACAAAGTCGCGGGTGTGTCTTTCTCGCGGGAAACCGACGTTTTTGTGGGACTTTGCTATCGGTTTGCTACCATTTTGTTCTCGGTTTCACCCGAGCGCCTCATCGATGACGGCCGCCGCTGCGCTGTCGCTCTTGGCAAACAGGTGGGCATAGATCGCGAGCGTCACATTCGGGTTGGAGTGCCCACGTTGAGCTTCGCGCAGACCGCCGCGAACTGTATGCCAGCGGCGTTTGTACTTGCCCGTCATCGGATCGCGCACGGCCAGGACGATGGCCCAGTGGCCAGGTGAACGCTCTTTGATGTGTCCCTTCATGACTAACCCCTCTCCTGTTCTGCCCGCAGCTGGGCTGCGACGCGCTTGAGGCCCTCGATCACCTTGCGCAGGTGCCGTTGAGCCTCGGCTGGCGGCCGCTTTGGTTGCGGCCCGCGCCGCGCCGCGCCTGCACCGATAGCGCGGATCGGCTCGCTCGTGGCTACGCCAAGCGCGCGGCTCGTGACTTCCTATTAGAACGCTTGGGAGCTGGACCGGCGAAGGCGGATGACCTGTTTGAGGAAGCAGAGCAGCACGGTATCGGCGACGACGGACAGCCGTTGGGAGCCACGAGCGAAGAGGATCACCAGGGGTCCGCGTGAGCCACATGATCCCCTTGATCCCCTTCGAAGAAGCTCTTGAAATAGAAGGATATCTAGAACTCTCTTATAGGAAGGGGATCATCTCTCTCCTTGGGGGGTCAACCTGATCACCTTCCCGTCCGGAGACAGTTCCCACGTCCAGGCACCGTCAAACTTCCCGGGCGTCTTGCGCGACTTGATCCCTAGGTCCTTTTTGGCGCGCTTGAGGGTGATCTTGGCGAATCCGTCACCGACGAATACTGCGTGCCGCTCATGGTGGCGCGCGGGTATTCGAGCCTGAGCTTCCTGCACGAGGCCGCTCAGTACAGCGTGAAGTTTGACCCCAGGAAGCAACGGCGTGAGGCGCTGACGGCGGTGCAGGCCAAGGTTGAGCATCCGACGCGCGGCCTTAGAAGCCGACGTACTGAGCGAACGCAATTTTGGCCATTGCAAGTCCTCTGCTCTCAAGCGCCGGTATAGAAACCTTGGGCAATATCCATCAGGTTGATTTTACTAGTGGTTTCGATGCGGCAATGGTCCTTTTCTTCCCAAAAATAATAGAGAATAACAGAGAGGCGTTTGCATAACCCATATGTTATTTTCTTCTGGATTTCTAATAACATATACGTTATTGATTTCTCCACTGATTATAATATAAATGTTATCGCATGAAAGACGCCATCCGCCACCTCGATAAGCGATTTAGCGCCCTGCGCGTGCTGGCTAAGAGCCCGCGACCGCCGAAGGGCTGGCTCCGCGCGATCCGGGACGCGCTCGGCATGACGAGTGCTCAGCTCGCGCACCGCTTGAACGTATCTCAGCCGCGCATCGTTGTGCTTGAACAAGCGGAAGTGAACGGCAGCATTACGCTCCAATCGCTCCAACGCGCTGCCGAGGCCCTTGGCTGCCGTCTCATCTATGCCCTAATCCCTGAGAAACCGCTCGCCGAAACCGTTCGCGAGCGTGCAGAGCTTGTTGCCGACCATCAAGCATCGGCGATCGAACATACGATGCGTCTCGAAGATCAGGCCGTAAAGAACAAGAGCGTCGCTCGTGCCCTCCGCGAGCAAACGATCGAAGACTTATTGCGGCGGCCTGCCCGTCTTTGGGATGAGATATGATCGAACTGCGCAATGCTGACGATCATGCCACACCGCTAATGTCGGGCGAGCGCGACGGCCTTATCCCGACGCATATCACTCTAAAGAGCGAACTGAACGAACTCGAACAGCAAAATATCGCAGCGACCGACCGCTGGGCGTTTGGCCGCCGACATTTCATTCTCAGAGACCGCTTTCTCAAGGGCCTACACCGTCGAATGTTTAATCGTGTCTGGCGCTGGGCCGGAAA
>Ga0306921_10005461_pt1 | contig 13195 bp, 5 predicted proteins | sample sta12Cox44000080_FD_203760 | JGI IMG/M metagenome (GOLD analysis project Ga0306921, IMG submission 203760) | Lab enrichment of tropical soil microbial communities from Luquillo Experimental Forest, Puerto Rico - statoxic.12C.oxic.44.000.080 (v2)... | ecosystem: Environmental > Terrestrial > Soil... | reverse complement strand
TGCGTAAAATCCGATTCCAAATCCGACCCCGAATGAAAGGTACGGCCCGCCGAACCAGATCCCGGGATACGGATACCAACCCGGCCACGGCACGATAGGCGGCCCATAAATTACCCACGGGTCATACGCGGGTACGTATACTACCGTCGGATCCGCCGGCTGAATGACGACTGTTGACCCTTGCGTCGTCACTGTCTGCTGCGCTGTAGTCTGGAGATTGCCGGCTTGTTGCGCTCTCTGACGCATCACTTGTATTGCATCCATCAAGTCTTGCTGTTGATTGTAGTAGGCGTCCCCCAGCGATGACGTCCAGGAGAGATTCTTATCCATATTGCTAGCGGGCGCTCCGGCACTTATCGGGACAGGTTTTTCACCTGGCAACAACAGGCGTCTTTCAGGACGCACCATAACGGAGAGCTATAACAGAACTCTGGTGTAAACGACAGCAACTATGTTATTGATTCCACAATCCGATCGGAGTTTTGGCGAACCACAAGGGTTGACAGGGAATGCAGGAGGAGGAGAATGCCGGGGTCGCAAGACGGAAGTAAACAGAGGTCTGGGGGTACTGACGCGAAAGGGCTGCGGAGGAGACGCCATGCCGCCGACTTATATAACTTGCCAAGATCGTCCGCTCTGTCCCATTTATATCTCGCCGCCGAACGCGTTGCTCCGCCGAATCATCCGCCCGAAGCTTTTTATACCCCGGCGGCACTTTGGGGCTGGGTGAGGAATTATCTCGCCTACGTCTTTCGCCAAAAACATGACTTTCCTCCTTACACGGCCTCCCCTCAAAACGCGACTTACGACCTGCTGGACGAGAACGGAACAGAACAGGTTCGTATTGCCCTTGTGGGTGACTGGGGCACGGGTACGGATGAAGCGCAAAGCGTTGCGAAGCAGATGGGGGATTTCAAGCCCCACTTTACGATTCACATTGGGGACGTTTACTACGTGGGTGATGCGCCGGAGGTCAATGAAAATTGTCTTGGTGTCCGGAACCCCCAGAACAATTACGATCCCGTCTTTTGGCCGATCGGCTCGCGGGGTAGCTTTGCCATGAACGGTAACCACGAAATGTATGCGAATGGCGTGGGCTACTTCGAGGTGCTGCTCCCGGAATTGGGTCTCTCGGTGAACGGAAAGATGACGGGCCAGCAGACTAGCTTTTTCTGCCTGCACAACAGTCGCTGGTGCATCATCGCGATTGACACAGGTTACAATTCTATCGGGTTGCCGATACTGGGCCAAATACCTATTCTTAAAAAGATCCCCGGAGTCGGCGGTGATGCGGCGCTGCGTCCGGAGTTGCTCGAGTGGCTGGAGAAATGTGTGCTACCTCTGACCGACAAGCGAGGGATGATTCTCCTGTCACATCATCAGTATTACTCCGGATTTGAGGATCGATATCCCAAGCCGGCCCAGCAGTTGTGGAAGGCGGGAGTTAACCGGCCGGTGTTGTGGTTTTGGGGGCACGAGCACCGTCTAGCCGGGTACAACCTGTGTGGCCCAGATCAGCTGCAGGCGTTCGGGCGTTGTGTAGGCCACGGTGGTATGCCTCTGTCGCTGGGGGCCCCGACGAAACAGCCTGCTCCGAAGTTCTACGACGACAGAAAAGGAGCGAACGGTTACGGTGTAAACGGGCACGTGAATCTGTTGTTTGACGGTCCGAATTTGACGGCGACTTATGTCGATCTCGATAGTACGAAAATCCTAGAGGAAACGTGGTCGGTCGACGCTGCTGGGACGATTGCATTGGCATCTTTTACCAAGCGAACTACCGACCCTGATTTTCATGCCTAAGCGGCTCCGTCACGTGAGGTGCTGCTATGTCCATCACGTCTACTCGAAACCCTATTCGGATCCACAAAGTTGCGGTGATCATGATAGGCGCGTCGGCTGCTATTCCAGAATCGAGCAGCAAAACACGAATCTTATCCCGGTGAGATGGGGAAGTTTTGATTAGGCCGATTCGCTGCTTATATTCCGCATGATGGCCCCCGAGGTGAAAGTCCTTCGCAGACAGAGGTACCCGAGATGCCCAGAAGATGATTCGGCGAGCCGGTGAACTGGTAGTCCGATCGGCGCTGCAACTCCCCACGCAACTGCGCTGCCAATTGGAGTGTGACTTTTAGCAGTTCATGCTTATAGAAGAATTGCAGATACGTCGTGTCCCTCGCCAAGATGACGATCGATTTTTGTTCAGCAGGTTACGCATCGGCCTGTAACATGGTTAAAGGGGTGAAGCTGAGCATTGCCGGGTTCTGGCGAGGCACAGCGGTTGGAGACTTGTTTGGATGAGTTGTGCTCCTCGCTTCTCATGGCTCTTTGTGGCGCGCGGCGAGGCTTCTTAAGCTTTCCTAGGCGCTGGCAACCAGAAGAGCGTGAAACGATTTTACACAAGAGATCACAATCTGATAGTGTCGGTTGCCAGCTTTTGGTGCGAGGTGTTTCGCGGCTTTGGCGGCGACTAGCCGATCACCGACCTTCGGGACTGGTCGACGAATGTTCCCACCGCGAGGCGCGTAAGTCGTCTCCTGTCGAAGGTCACTTGATCCATGCTTTCGCCAACGTGAGGGTATCTAGCGATGCGGGTCTACGAGGCGATTGTCAAGGTATTGGAAGACGTGGGCGTGGATGTTGCCTTTGGCGGCGCGGGCGAGAATGCCGCGTTTATGATGCTAGCCCTCAAGCACTCAAAGATCAAACCGATCATCGTGCGGAACGAGCAGGCCGCATCGTTTATGGCATGCGGTTATGCGATTTATTCGGGCCGGTTGGGATTCTGCTTCGCCACGGCAGGTCCGGGAGCCTTCAATCTGTTCTCCGGCCTTGCAGTCGCGATGTCAGATTCTTATCCCGTCCTGGCAATTTCTGGATTTGCTTCGCTCGATTGGAAGGGTAGGGGTGCACTGAACGAAACATCGGGTGTCAGTCGTACGCCAGACTCACAAAAGATGTTTGCAGCCACCACCAAAGGTTCCTGGCTGCTCGATGATCCTGCGAAAACCTGTGACGTGATGGAAGAGGCGCTCAATCTGGCGTACGAGGGGCGACCCGGGCCAGTTCACATCCATGTTCCCGAAAATCTGACGAAGCACGGAATGTCAGTGGATAACTATCGCGACATCAAGCTAAATATCCGTCCCGTCTTGCCGGACGATCGCCAGATTGCCGCTGCGGCAGATCTACTAGCTAATGCTATCCGCAACAAGAAGAAGGTGATAGGCCTCTTCGGCTACGGCGCAGTTAGGAGCAATGCGGGGGCGGAAATGCGGGCGTTTGTCGAGCGATTCCAGTTTCCTTTCGTGACGACACTCGACGGCAAGGGGATCATTGGTGAAGATCATCCTCTGGCACTAGGAGTATTTGCCGACAGCGGACATGCCAGCGCCGCAAAGGCATTCGTTCAGGCCGATGTGGTTGTGGCTGTTGGCAACTCGTTCGCCCAGCATGCAACTTTCAACTTCCGGCCTGATCTGTTCAAAGACAAAGCCCTGATTCACATCAACATCTCAGCAGCAGAGATTAACAAGGTGTACCCGGCCGATTGCGTTATCGTGTCTGACGCTAAACCGGCGATTGTGAGTCTGATGAAAGAGCTCGCCAGTTCAGTGGGAGCGGTTGATCCGGTTCAAGTGGAGAAGGATCGTCACCTGGCTGCGCCGATTATCAACCTTGAACCAAATCATATCCACCCGGGACAGATGGCGCGATCGCTTTCGAAGTTGCTGCCTGCGAACAGTATCGTACTGGCTGACGCCGGCGCGCACCTGGCATGGCTCAGTTATTACCTCGTGCTCTCAGAAGGACAGCACTATCACAAACCGGGGAGTTTTGGGCCGATGGCCTGGGCCGTGAACGGAGGCCTAGGTACGAAATGTGCGTTTCCTGACCGGACGGTGGTCGTGGGTTGCGGCGACGGTGGGTACCTGCTCTCCGGCTTCGAACTTCTCACCGCCGTTCAGCACAACATTCCGGTGATCTGGATCATTTTCGATGATTCCGAATTCAAACTTATCAAGCTTTTTCAGATCACAGCGTGCGGTGAGTATGCGCTCGTCGATTTCACGAATCCGGACTACGTCGAATACGCGCGGGCGTGCGGCGCACAAGGCTTTCGAGTGAACACTCTGGAACAATTCGAGTCGGCATTTCGGGAGGCGCTGGCATCGGGTAAGCCGACTCTGATCGACGCCCATATTTCACGGCTCGCAGTTCCTCATTACAGTCCTAACCCCGCCGGTTTGCTGGCGGCAATTGAAGAGGATTTGGCAAAAGCTCTGAAAGGTTCCTAGAGTCGTTCTCACAATTGGTCATGCAGTTACGGAGATCTACGAGGTAGAAATCATGCCGGGGACGCATGTCGGCTTCGATGAGATGAGGAAGTATCCATTCTTCGAGGCCCTGTTCAAACGAAGATCGCGTCGCATCAGCATGGGACTTCCGTCTGTCCCTGCGGGTAGTAATAGCTTCACGTCCAATGCTCCGCCGCAGCCCCTCAGCGTGCTCGAAGAGGCGGTGCTGATCTCTGCGGTCGGAATGACCGGGATTACTCTGCCGGATAGGCCATTTCAAAGTCCGAGTGGCGAGAACATTCTGGGTACCCCGAATCTTAATTTCCCAGGCCGCGCCGCAGGAAGCACCGACAATGCGCAGGGAACCCATTTCTTTCTCATCAACGACACGGGCGTCTATCTGCTCAAGCGTGTGGAAGCGGCTGATCCCAGTGAACCTGTTACGCCGGACGTGCTGATAGCTCGCGCGGAGCAGTCCAAGGTGAAGATTCTCGACAAGCGTCCAGATTTTCCCCGCGAGTTTCCTTATTACCTCGATTCCAATCGATTTCTATCAAATCCTCCAGGTTCCACGATTCTTTTTCCCGTCGTGGAGATGACACGGCAGTACATCAACGCGCTGATGTATCTGCTGACCGAGCCGGATGGGCATCGTCCAATTATTTTGGATGACCGAAACTTCTATTGGCCCGCCGGAGGATTCAAGTGGATCCGCAATGGGTTTCTGAATAAGAAGATCAAGCTGTCTCTGGGCTACCTGTACACGATGCGCACCCAGATTGAAGCAGAACTTCTACTACAAAATCTCATGTTGATGCTACAGGCCATGGGCTTGGGCGGCTGGATCCACTCTTCGATTTCGCCGACCATGCTGCTGCCTGCGCTCGGATTTCAGTACGTAACTCCGCGCTATCGTGGCCTCGACTTCTTTCGCTGGGGAACATTTGTAACCACGCCCCGATCACAGCCCATTGGGCTTCCTCCGCACATCCAGTGCATGTGTCCGCCGTACCACAAATCAATGGCCGACGCTGTTCAGGCCGTGGTCGACGATAAGTACAAGAGCGGCGGACCCTATGGCGACGCCGCCTATTTCCGCCGAGTCTTTCGAGGTGACCGCGGCGATCGCTATCTTAGCGAAGTTCCTCATTACAAGCCTGAAGTCGTCGAGTGCGTCAAAGACATTTGCACTTACATTTACGAACGGCACCAGCGTTTTCCGGCTCACTGCGATGCAATTTATGCACCCGGTGTGTGGTTGCAAGCGCACCACCTGGATTTGAAGTACTACGACACTCTGTTCAAGAACGGCTACACGGAAACCCAACGTGAGCATCAACAGCGTTGGCACTCTTAGAGTAAGACGCAGGCCAAGACACGAGGATGGGAGCCCAGTTTTATGGATATTTCGAACGATTTTCCGGGCCAATCGCGCGCAAGGTTTTGGTTTGTATTCGCGCTTTTTGTCGCGCTGATGATCGCGGCTCATGCCGGTGCCGAGCTGCGAGGATGGCTCGACGCTCATCAGGCGCCTGGCCTCCCTGTCCATACGGTTCTTTACTATCGTGTGATTTTGACCGTCTGGGCAGCCATTCTTCTCTTAACCCCGGCACTTTGCTTTCACGTTTTCTCGGTGGCTGGCGCGCCGAACAGTTTTTGGCGGCCATTTTGGACCCTCGCCTATCTCGCTTTTCTGACCCATTTGTATTGGACCATCGTTGTGATGTTCCATCTCAATTGGTTTGAGATCTTCCACAGTCAGCAGGGTGTGGTGACCGATCCCGAACGAGCTGTTGATCATCCGGGACCGGACCTGTTCCTGGCGGCTTGGTGGGGATTGGATGTTTTGCTTGCGTGGCTGGCGGCGGATCACAAGTGGGTACGAGTGCAGCGGGGCGGCGTTCATTTGGTCGCATTTGCAATGTTTTTTGGAGCATTCACCCTGGCGACAAAGGCCAGCATTGTGGCCCATGTTCTTGGCATTATCATGTTCCTAGCTGTAACGGTTTCGTATCTGCTATCTGCGATCGTCCGTGAGCCAGATCCGAAATCTCTAGGGTTCGTGCTGAATATCACGGCGTTTCAGTTTCTCAACCGGTTTGTGGTCTGGCACAAATTGCCGACGTTCTTGGCTCTCGCTAACCTTAGCGCGCTACGCCAGGTGCTACGTGCAAAGAACCTGCACAATACTTCCGGTATTCCGGTTACCGAACCAAGTGGTCTGCGCCTGACCGTGCCATACCAGTCTGCATTTCTAACCGAGCGTGAGGAAGACGGCCAATACAACGACCTGTCGAAGCCCACGATGGGCAACGCCAGTGTGAATCCAAACGATCCGTTTAACAACGTGGAATACACGCTGAGCAATCCGAGTGCGCGCTTTGGCCGAAATATTCCGCTCAGTGAAGTGGACCCCACTCTCGATGCAGGGATCCTTGAACCGAATCCACGCCTCGTAGCAATCGACTGCTCGGTCGGCAGGTAAGAAGGGATGGGACGGATGACTTCAAGCCGGCCAGCATCCTCAACTTGCTAGCCGCCGCCTGGATTCAATTTCAGACGCACGATTGGTTCAACCACGGTGCGCCACGCCCAATTAACGACGAGCCTTTCGATGTTCCGCTGCCTCCGGGTGATCCCTGGCCGAGCCAGAAGATGCTGGTGCGCCGTTCGCGCTCCGACCCGACGCGCCGATTCAACGACGGGGCGGGGCCAGTCACCTACAGCAATGCTGAAACGCACTGGTGGGACAGTTCGCAGATCTACGGAGACAGTCCTCTGTCAGGTGCCAAATACCGCTGTGGGACGGAGGGCAAGCTCCGAATTGATTCGAAGACTAAGCTTATTCCTCTGGACGCGGCCGGCGTAGAGGTCACCGGCCTGACTTCGAACTGGTGGTTGGGGCTCAGTATGCTCCATAACCTTTTTACTCTCGAGCACAACGCCATCTGCGACTACATCTTGGAGGCATTTCCAGAATGGAGACATCACCCAAATTGTGACGACGAGGTGTTTCGCGTCGCCCGCCTCGTCAACAGCGCTCTCATGGCCAAGATCCACACGGTCGACTGGACGACTGCGATCCTTACTCATCCCGCTCTGCAGATCGGAATGAATGCCAACTGGGCCGGGCTTGCTGGAGCGCACTTCAAGAAATACTTTGGACGCATCAGCGCCAGTGAGGTGATCAGCGGAATTCCCGGTTCCGTGACCAACCACGACGGTGCGGAGTATTGTTTAACCGAGGAGTTCGTCGCTGTCTATCGCCTCCACCCGCTTTTGCCCAATTTCATTCAGATTCTGTTCGCAGCTGATGGGAGAAAAGGCCGGGTACTGAAGTTTAGCTCGGATGACCCGAACGATCCTGATGTCATCGTCGGCCCAGACGCAATGAGGAACGCGCTTGGCAACGATGGAACTGCGTTCCTCGATCTGATTTATAGCTTCGGAATGCAGAATCCTGGAGCAGTTACTTTACGCAACTATCCGAACTGGATGCGGCGTATGAATCGGCGCAACGGCGCCAAGATAGAAGAGATGATCGATCTGGCAACGATCGACATTTTGCGCGACCGCGAACGCGGTGTGCCACGCTATAACCGTTTTCGCGAACTGTTCCACATGTCGCGCGTAAACTCGTTCGAAGAGATGACGGATGATCCTGAGCTGGTTCGCGAGTTGCGCGAAATCTACGGCCACCCAGACAAAGTAGACCTCATGGTCGGAATGTACGCGGAAAAGCCACCTGAGGGATTCGGATTCAGCGACACCGCATTTCGAGTCTTCATCCTCATGGCGTCGCGCCGATTTCGAAGTGACCGCTTTTTTACCGCTGATTTCACACCAGCAGTGTACACGCAGCCGGGAATGGATTGGATCAGCGACAACAACATGATTACCGTTTTGCTCCGCCACTTCCCGGAACTAGCGCCCGTGCTGATGCGGACCAAAAATGCATTCGCGCCATGGAATCTGGTCGGTCCGGCCCACTAAGGTTCGGTTGCGTTTTCTTATGCAATCACTAAGGGGCTGCCCATCGCCAAACCTTATCCGCCTCAAAATAAGGCGATTTCCCATCGCGAAATGTTTGAATATGACCCGCAAATTCAACCGGGAATCCTCCACTGACGCCCACATCCGCTGGCAGCGTGAGCGATGCAGAGGATCTCTCTGGCGGGGAATCGTTCAAGGGGTTGAAAACTCGCCGGAAGAAATCAGAAGTTCACGCGGATCCCAAATTCCATGGTGCGCGGGAAAGTTCCTTCAGTCGAAAGTTGCCCAAACGTTTGTGGGTTCTGCCCGGCTATGTTGAGAGTCGGATCCAGCAGTTGGTTGTGGTTCAGAACATTGATGAAATTAACCGAAGCCTCGGCACCGAAGCGCTCCGTGATTCGGAAGTTTTTCTTTATGCCCAGGTTCATGTTCCAGTACGGCAGTCCGCGGAATTGCCCGAAGCCGCCGCTGTTGCCATCGAGGCCCAGGATCAGCGGGCGAACGTGGCTGAATACGGCCGCGGGATTCGCAAACATGTCGGCGATCACCTGAGAGCCGGTTGGCGTTGTCACCGTAACGTGGTGAAACGACGCGCCTGTTCCGGATTTGGAGGTCAGCACGCAGTTCGCGTTTGTCCAGACATTAGCACCGTCTCCGGAGCCGAAATCCTGCGAACCGGTGTACCCTTCAGAAGAAAAACCTCCTGCATTAGTGTTACAAAAATCCGGAGCACCGCTGCCCGCGGTGAAGATCGGGGAAAAGGTCCAACCGCCCAGAAGATGTCCCAGCACGCCTTGCTGATTGCGATAGTAGGGCGGTTGGTAGACCAGGAACATCGTATCCACGAACTTGCGATCGAAGACTTGTGGGCCGTACTGGTGATTCAGGTCGAACGGATCAACGGCAGTTTCCTGACTCGTGGCTTGAACCACCGCTCCCGTCCCCAGCGCCTTACTGTAGGTGAAGTTATTCTGCAGCGTAACGCCGTGCCAATCGTTCATTTTAAGTGTGATAAACCCAGCGTTGTAATTGCCATGCCCGAGACTCGTACTCATGGTGACATTGCTGGACATTTGCTGAGCCGTGTTCATCATGCTGAACGGGAAATTGAATCCAGGTGCACTTCCACCCCTGTCCAGGTCAGACCACAACGTCCAAACACTCTGCGTTTGGAAGTTGGCGAATTCGTTCGCCACAACCGTTGCCGTGCAATTCCCTGGCGTGCAATACCCTGTGCCGCTCAGCGCGGCCTCAAAGAACGGCTGCGGTGCCACCGCCGCCTGGGTCGAAGCCACTGTCGCACTGCTGCACGCGGTCGCCGAGGTCGCGCAACCCATGGCCTTCTCGACGGCAGCGTACGCGGCCTGGAATTGCTGTCCACCCTTTGTCATCATGTACGGCACTGAGTTGATGTTCATGTATTGTAGTTCGTTATGAATCAACCGGCTGATAAATCCCACTTCCAGGGACATCTTGCTCGAGAGCTGGTGCTGGATGGTGAGATCAAACGAGTCCACCGAGTTCGGCCTGAAATTCGGGTCCAGCGGTGAGGCCGTGGAGCCCTCCGTGTTCCCGCTAATTCCCGGGAAATACGGCTGAGGCAATGTCGGGGCGGCTGCGGGCAGCGGAGCTGTGGTGCCATCCGTCCCAATGCGAAACGCGGTGTTGACATTCGGTATCACGCTTGGAGTGCAAGAAGGCATCTTGTCGCCCGGCGTGGTTGTATAGTTCAAGACGCTTGGACAAATAACTGGCTGGATAAGGCCCGGGCTTAGCAGCGGGGTTAGCACCAGGTTCACTCCGTTCACTCGCCCATAGATTCGTCCGTAGCCGCCGCGGATCACCGTATTCTTTCCCCCGAGTCCCGGACCCAAATCGGGGTTCCAGGCAACGGCAATGCGCGGGCTAAATCCGTCGTAGAAGGGGTGGAAAGGATATTTCGGGTGCCCGGCAACATTGTCAATCAGCGCAAAACCGATTTCCGGGTTGTACACCTGACCCGCCAGCGCTGCGGCCTTGCGTGCGTTCAGGTAGTCTTCCGCGCCGATAGGCTTGTCGTTTGCGTCCACCAGCACGACCTGTTTTCCCTGGGCCTCCACAGGAGGCATCTCGAGCGTCCATCCCAGGCCGTAGTTCACCGTGAGGGTCGGCTTTAACCGCCAGGAATCGCCAACATAAAGGTTGTAATAAGGAATCGTAACTTTGTCGAATGCGGAAACAAGCGGTCCATTCAACTGCAAATTGGTACCGGAACGGGTAAATGCCTGTTGTGTTTGACTTACGATGCCGAGGGCCGCGGCCGCCTCGCGGCCAAGCGTGGCATTGCTGAAAGCAGGGCCTAAGCCAGTCATGTCGACTGTGCCAGGGCCAGAATTCATCCCAAGCTGATAAACCGGGTAATAGTTGATGCCGCCGCCATTGTCCGTGCGCGTGTGGTAATTCCAGTTGTGCTGATACTGGCCGCCAAACTGGAAAAAGTGCGACCCGTTTAGCCAGGATACGTCGTCGCGGATGAAATGATCCTTCCCATCCCAAAAGCGTGTGCGTGTCTGCTGGGCGTTTACGTTATAGGGCGCAAGGGTCTCTTTGCCGCCGGTCGTCTCGCCAAACGGCTCAAGTGCTGCGCCCAGGGTAGAGAACTGTGCGGGAGCCCCAGCCGATCCCCATTCCCACCAGTTCCTCAGGTAACTATAGCGGAAGTCATTGGTAACGTTGGAGCTGATGTTGGTGGTCATGCCAACCACCAAATACCACGGTACTTGGGGGCGGTTGGTGAGAGCCACCGGGGTGCCCAAGGTGTTGCCGCTGAAGAAGCCCCCGATATCAACCTGGTCATCGGTAGCGCGCTCCAGATGGTAATAGCGGTAGCTCGACATAAAGTGCCACTTCGGGCCAAAGTCATGGTCGATGCGCACCACGCCGAAGTTGTCGTTCTGCGGAATACCCAGATTGCCCCGGAAATCAAAGGTATTCACGCCGTCGCATATGCCATCACCTGTGAATGGACCGCAACCCGCTCCCGCTGTCGGCAGCGGCATATGCTGGCTCCACAATTGCTGCACATACGAATTGATCCCAATGCCGCGCGGATCGAGCGTATTCAAGTTGTAGGTAGCTCCGGTAGTGGGATCGTGCAGGATTCCATTGCGCATGTCCGCGCTAGGCACCAACCGATCAAAGGATTCCGACAACGGAAAACGTGCGCCCTGGTAATTGGCGAAGATGTAGGTCCCTCCGCCAAGAATGTCTTTCGAGATCAGGGGGCCGCCGGTCGCAACACCGAACCAGCTGCGATGCCAATCCGGCACCGGTGTGTTTGACTGATTATTCTGCCAAGTGTTCCCGGACATGGTGTTGTCCAGGTAGTATTCGTAGGCCGTGCCATGCCAGGCGTTGCTACCGCGTTTGGTGACGATCGACACCTCCATGCCTGACGAAGCATTGAAATCCGCGGTCTGGTTCGAAGTGGCTACCTTGAACTCTTCCACGCTGTCAATCGGAGTGGGCATCACGCCCGAGGGTTGATTGCCGTTTATCCCGGCAGTAACTCCGCTTATCGGATTGTTCGTATTAGAAAACAAACCGCCAGAAGGATCATCGCCAAAGCTCGGATTGTAGACACCCCCGCTGCCGTCCATGTCGTTGCTGTTGTTGCCTCCGTCGAGCATGAAGTTGGCTTGGTCCACGACCGTTCCGCCAACGCTGCCATCGGGACTCACCCCTGGTTGCATGGTCACAAACGAGCTGACGTCGCGTCCCAGACTCGGCAGCGACTGCAAGGTGCTCCCGCTAACCGTGTTGCCGATCGTCGCATTCATGGTCTGCAACTCGGTGTTCGACGCCGTCACTTCCACCGTTTGCGAGGTTGCTCCTATTTCCAGTTTGGCATCCAAGGTGCGCGACTCTCCCACCGCTACGGCTTGATTGGTGATCTTCACCTCGCGAAACCCCGGCTTGCTGACGGTCAGGTTGTAATTTCCCGGCGGAACGTTCGGGAAGTTGTACCTTCCGGCTTCGTTAGTTACCGCTGTTCTCTGCGCATTCGTCCCTGTGTCCGTTAATATGAGACTTGCTCCGGGGACCGCAGCGCCCGTCGGATCGATAACCGTGCCCACCACGATGCCCGTCCCGGCTGTCTGGGCGAACAAGAGTGCCGTCGCGGTTAAAACAGAAAGGCAGACTAGACTACAAACCAGCAACACGGCTCGCTTACTGAACATTCGACCATCTCCTGAATGAGCGACTTTGGAATCGGAAAATCCATACATCCAGGGGTCAGACTCAATGACCGCCGCTTTTCGCATGTTCGCGTAACCTCCTAAAGAAATTCGTGAGATCCGATTGCTGTTCGAATTGTCTGAAGGTATCGATCCCGCCGCCCTAACTCGGATCGGCAGAATCGATCGAGTGCTGGCGTCATTCGAGCACGTTGGGCTCCATTCGCGGGCGCTAAATGGTGAGTTGACTTTTCACAAACTTACATAAGGCGGTTTGGTGGGTTTATGAATTTATGGAGTCGACTCGATTTGCTTTGCCCCCGCACACTTCGCGCTCTGTAGCTCATATACGTCATTCCGCAACGGTCACTTGTAGGGCCACATCGCGCGATGCCCAGCACTGCTCACTTCCAGATTCTGTAGAGCGCAAAGTTGAAGGTGGAACCGCGTGCACACACCGCAAATGAGTGTGGACGGCAGGGGAACAGTTCGTTGACAGCCGGATCCAGGAAGCGAAGAACTTCATAAGAGGACGAGGCGCAGCGAACCAAGACAGATATTTCGCTTGCTCGCGAAACTTCCATAGTGAATGAAGCAATTCATCTCACACTTCGTGCCGGCAAACTAGGTTGGGTATCCGTGGTAGAGAAAGATTAGAGTTTAGCGGTTAGCCGGGGCGATGACGCC
>Ga0306921_10005460_pt1 | contig 13195 bp, 6 predicted proteins | sample sta12Cox44000080_FD_203760 | JGI IMG/M metagenome (GOLD analysis project Ga0306921, IMG submission 203760) | Lab enrichment of tropical soil microbial communities from Luquillo Experimental Forest, Puerto Rico - statoxic.12C.oxic.44.000.080 (v2)... | ecosystem: Environmental > Terrestrial > Soil... | reverse complement strand
GTGCAGCTCACTGCTGAGGCATCGAGATCGGAAGGGTCCGAGTCTGAATTGGCGTCGGGATTCGTCACCGATGCGACGAATCTGTAGCCGCGTCCTGCGACCGTCTGAATGCAGCTTCCGTGCATTCGTCCCTGGTCAAGGATGCGGCGGAGCGCCAAGATCTGGATCGGCAGATTGCTGTCCGCGACCACCGTACCCGGCCAGACGGCGGCCATGATCTCCTCCTTCGAGACGAGCCGGCCATACCGTTCGACGAGTACGCTTAGCACGTCGAGTGCGCGCGACCCGATCGTCACCGGAACAAAAACGCCTTCACGATCGGCGCGGAACAGACCGCCACCCCGCCGGTCGAGACGAAACCGCTCGAACAGGAAAATCTCGCTGTTGGCGATCGCGTCCATGTCCGCCTCCCTGGCCGCGCGGGAGGCAAATCTTTATCACAATTAAGAAAATTTTATCGCGGCTTTATTGCAGCCGGCAGTCGTCGCGAAGGATTCTGGGCGCCCTCAGCCCGTACCGCGCCGGCGAACCGAGGCTCGCTCAACTGTCGGACGGGCACTAAGGTAGGAGGTGGTTATGAGGCTGCGCACAACGCTTTGCAAGCATGGATGGACCCTTGCGTTGGCCGCGCTTCTCGGGGGGCTCTGCTCCTCAGCAGAAGCTCAGCAGAGGATTTTGGCGGCCAAGCAGGTGCCGGCTGCGGAGATTGCGTGCCGCTTCGTCGGCCGCGCATTCACCAACAACGCCGGCGTGGGCGAAATTCTCGGTTACTTCACAAGTATCAACGGGGTTGGAGATTCCGACACGGTGTTCAATGACCCGCCCAGCGAGGCGACGGCGTTCTTTACTTTTCGCGCTCTGTTCTCCTTGCAGGCATTACCCCTGAATGGCGATGTCCAGCCATATATAGTATCCTCCGGAACATTCGACATCTATTACAACCCATCCCCGAATGGTGACTGGAGCGATCCAGAATCCTTCTCGGCTGGCCAACTCGTCGCACATTTCATGAGGCCGGAGAGCCTCTTCATTCGGGTCTTGCAGTCTGACCCCGCTAATCCAGGAGTATTCGAATCAATCTCTGTCCACGATGTAACTGAAATTCTGGCATCCAGCCAGAGTTTCACATTCAAAGGACATAGGTACGACTTAGGTAACCTCGTGCCCAGTGGGATCACACTCTATGAAACGATAAGTAATACGCTGTTCCGGGCGTCACGGACCCGGACCCCAGGCTCGGACCACTTCCATACGGGCTGCCTTTGGCCGGGCATGGCATTCCCGTAGCAAGCACGGACCAGGATCAGCAATAACCCTGGTGTGAACAAACTGCGCTGTTTTTCACACATAATACAAAAGCGGCGGGAGCGCTCCCTCGTAGCGGGGGATCCTCCTACCGCATGCGCACGCTGGTAAAGGTTGTCCGGCTACTGCCACCGCAGCAACACCTTTTTGACGAGCCGGCGGGTGGATATCGCACCGTCTCGTTTATATATTGACAAAATGGATTTTATATACGTATTATCGCAATAAGCTCAAACCTTGGCTGCCTGGCTTCCTCCAAGAGCGCACCCGTACGGCCTTTGGCAATGAACGGCCCGCTGGGCTGCACTGGAGCAGTGGCTCTCAAGCGGCAGTGGATTACAACCTTGAGGGGAGTCTTTGGCGTAGATTTGCTGCAGATGCAACGAGCCTTAATAATCCATACAACTGTTTATTGCGCCGTGGCACAGGGGAGGCGGGGGCTGATCTCGGATCGGGCCGTAACCATATCGATGTTTGCTGCATCGGCTTTGCTCCCGTGAACCCAACCTCCTTGTTCCACCCTGCGGTTGCCGCCTGGTTTGATCGCACTTTCGCCGCACCGACGGCGGCGCAGGTCGAGGCGTGGCCGGCGATCCAAGCCGGCCGTCATGTGCTGATTGCCGCACCGACCGGGTCGGGCAAGACATTGGCCGCGTTTCTCGCGGCAATCGACCGGCTGGTGCGGCAGGGGCTGGAGGACCGCCTCCGCGACGAGACGCAGATCGTCTACGTGTCGCCGTTAAAGGCGCTGTCAAACGACATCCAGCGCAATCTCGAAGCGCCCCTCGCCGGGGTTCGCGAAGCGCTACGCACCCAGGGACTACCCGACGTCGATATTCGCAGCTGGGTGCGCACCGGCGACACGCCGGCGGGCGAGCGCCAACGCATGGGCCGCACGCCGCCGCACATCGTCGTCACCACCCCGGAATCGCTCTACATCCTGCTCGGCTCCGATTCCGGCCGCAAAATGCTGGCGACAACGCGGACCGTCATCGTCGACGAGATCCATGCGCTGGCGCCGAACAAGCGCGGCTCTCATTTGGCGCTCTCGCTCGAGCGCCTCGCGGCCCTCTGTAGCGGCTCTCTGCTGCGCGTCGGCCTCTCGGCCACCCAGAAGCCGATCGAGATCGTTGCGCGTTTTCTGGTCGGACCGGACGCCGAGTGTCGGATCATCGATACCGGCCACCGCCGGGCGCGCGACCTCGCCCTCGAAGTCCCTTCCTCGCCGCTCGAAGCGGTGATGTCGGGCGAGGTCTGGCAGCAGGTCTATGACCGGTTGGCCGAGCTGATCGAGGCGCACCGCACGACCCTGGTCTTCGTCAACACGCGCCGCTTGGTCGAGCGGGTGACCCGCCAGCTCTCCGAGCGCCTCGATGGCAATCAGGTGACCGCGCATCACGGCAGCCTCGCCAAAGAGCAAAGGCTCGACGCCGAACAGCGCCTCAAGCACGGTCAGCTCAAGGCCTTGGTGGCGACAGCGTCGCTCGAGCTCGGCATCGATATCGGCGATGTCGATCTGGTCTGTCAGCTCGGCTCTCCGCGCTCGATCGCGACCTTCCTGCAGCGAGTCGGCCGCTCTGGACACGCCGTCGAAGGCACCCCCAAGGGCCGGCTTTTCCCGCTGTCACGCGACGAGCTCGTCGAGTGTGCGGCCTTGCTGGATAGCGTCAATCGCGGCGAGCTCGACCGCCTCTCGATCCCGGAACAGCCGCTCGATGTGCTGGCCCAGCAGATCGTGGCCGAAGTCGCGGCGCGGGAATGGAAGGAAGACGAGCTCTTCACGCTGGTGCACTGCGCCTGGCCGTACAGGGCGCTGGTGCGCGAAGAGTTTTCCGCGGTCGTCGGCATGCTCGCCCAAGGCTTCACCACCCGCCGCGGCCGGCGCGGCGCGCTGATCCATCACGACGCCGTGAACCACATGTTGCGCGGCCGACGCGGCGCGCGGCTAACGGCGCTGACCTCGGGGGGTGCGATCCCCGATACCGCCGACTACCAGGTGCTGTTGGAGCCCGAAAACCAAGTCATTGGCAGCGTCAACGAGGATTGGGCGGTCGAGAGCATGGCCGGCGACGTCTTCCAGCTCGGCAACGCGGCCTACCGTATCCTGCGTGTCGAGCGCGGCACGGTACGGGTCGAGGATGCGCAGGGCATGATGCCAAATATCCCGTTCTGGCTGGGCGAGGCGCCGGGCCGCACCGACGAACTGTCGCAGTCGGTGTCGCGGCTGCGCGCCGAGATCGCCGCCCGCTTACCGACCGATCCGGTGGGCGAAAGTACCTTGCGTTGGCTAGTCGATGAGGTTGGGGTAGCCGAGCCCGCCGCCGAGCAATTGGTCGAGTACCTGGTCGCGGCGCATGCCGCATTGGGGTGTCTGCCGACCCAGGACACGCTCGTCATAGAGCGTTTCTTCGACGAAATCGGCGGCATGCAGCTGGTCATCCACTCACCCTACGGCAGCCGCATCAACCGCGCCTGGGGCCTGGCCCTACGCAAACGAATTTGCCGCAAGTTCAATTTCGAGCTGCAGGCGGCGGCGACCGAGGACAATATCGTGCTGTCGCTGACCCGGGCGCACAGCTTTGACCTCGGCGAGGTGCGGCACTACCTCCATTCGGCCAGCATCAGGGCGGTGCTGGTCCAGGCATTGCTCGATGCGCCTATGTTCATCACGCGCTGGCGCTGGGTAGCGGGCGTTTCGCTGGCGTTGCCGCGCTTTCGCGGCGGCAAAAGAGTGCCGCCGCAGCTCGCCCGCATGGACGCCGAAGACCTGATCGCGGCGATCTTTCCGGATCAGGTCGCTTGCGCCGAAAATCTGGTCGGCGAGCGCGAGATCCCGGACCATCCTTTGGTTCGCCAGACCGTGATCGATTGTCTTGTCGACGCGATGAACATCGATGGTCTGACCCGCATCCTCAGGCGGCTCGAAGCGGGCGAAATCCATGTCGTCACGCGCGACCTCACCGAGCCTTCGCCGCTTGCTCTCGAAGTGCTGTCGGCGCGGCCCTATGCCTATCTCGACGACGCGCCGCTCGAGGAACGGCGGACCCAGGCGGTGATGAGCCGGCGTTGGCTGGCGCCGGAGGCCGCTGCCGAAATTGGCCGGCTCGATCCCGAGGCGATAGCGCGGGTGCGTGGCGAAGCCTGGCCCGAACCCGCCAACGCCGACGAATTGCACGACGCGCTCGCATGGCTCGGGTTTTTTAGCGCGACGGAAGCTGAGGCAGAGCCCGGCTGGACCGAATGGTTTGGGCAGTTGATACAGGACAGGCGTGTCACGCGGCTGACTGCCCCCCGGCTCGACCCCGTCCTCGCCACCCCCGCCCAAGCGGGGGTCCAGGGCCCGCTGGATTCCCGCTGTCGCGGGAATGACAATGGAGAGGCGACGCTGTGGATCGCGGCGGAGCGGTTACCCCAGTTCCTCTCCTTGTGGTCGGAAGCAAAACTGGAGCCGGCGATTACCGCCCCAGCCGAGTATTCGGAGCGCGAGTGGTCACCGGAGGAGGCACTGGTCGACATCCTCCGCGGCCGGCTGGAGGGACTTGGGCCAACCACCGCGGATGCGCTGGCGGCGCCGCTTGGTTTTGGGCCGCAGGACATTGCAGCCGGGCTCACAGCGCTCGAGGCCGAAGGCTTTGCACTGCGTGGCCGCTTTACCGGGACTGCAGCGGCGGAAGAATGGTGTGAGCGCCGGCTGCTCGCGCGGATCCACCGTTATACGGTGGGTCGCTTGCGTGCCGAGATCCAGCCGGTCGCGGCCGTCGAATTCCTCCGCTTCCTGTTGGGCTGGCAGCGAGTTGCACCGGACACTCGCATGGAGGGGCCGGATGCGGTTGAGATCCTGGTCCGGCAGCTCGAAGGCTTTGAGGCGCCGGCCGGCGCTTGGGAGACCGAAATCCTGCCGGCGCGGCTGGGTGGATACGAGCCTTCCTGGCTCGATGATCAATGCCTCGCCGGACGGATCGCCTGGGCCCGTCTCAGACCGCGCAGCGTTCGACCCAATGGCAGCGAGCGCAGCGCAGCCCCGGTGCGGTCGACGCCGATTACCCTCTTGGCGCGCCGCCACACTCCGCTCTGGGCATCGCTTTCTGCGATCGCCGATGCGGTTGCTCTGAGTTCCCGGGCCCAGGCGGTTGCCGACTGTATCCAGCAATACGGGGCCTCGTTCTTCGACGAACTGGTCGAAGGCACCGGACTGTTGGGCCCGCAGGTCGAAGAGGCGCTCGCCGAACTGGTTGCGTCGGGCCTGGTCAATTCGGACAGTTTTGCCGGGCTTCGAGCGCTGCTCGTGCCTGCCGACCGGCGCGGCACCGGGCGACGTCGGCGTGCCGCTCTGTTCCGCATGGAAGACGCCGGACGCTGGGCGTTAGCGCGCCGTGCGCAATCGGTGCCGCCGCAGGTTAAGCCCGAAGCCATCGAGCACCTGGCCCGCACACTGTTGCTTCGTTATGGGGTCGTATTCTGGCGCCTGATCGAACGCGAGGCGCCCTGGCTGCCACCATGGCGCGACCTGTTGCGTGTCTACCGCCGGCTCGAAGCCCGCGGCGAAATCCGCGGCGGCCGTTTTGTCGCCGGCTTCTCCGGAGAGCAGTTCGCGCTCCCCGACGCGGTCGGCATGCTCCGCGAGATACGGCGCAAACCCGCCTCGGATGACTGGATCTCGCTATCCGGCGCCGACCCGCTCAACCTCGCGGGCATCCTGACCCCCGGGCCAAAACTCGCCGCGCTGACCGGTAACCGCCTGCTCTACCGCGGCGGCCTGCCGGTAGCGCTCCTTGCCGGTGGCGAGGTGCAGTTTCTCGCAACCCTCGATGCCGCCTCCCAATGGGAGGCACGCAAAGCCTTGCTGCGCGGCGCCGTCCCACCCTCGCTCATCGCGCTCTCCTGACGGCGACCATCTCATGCAGCCAGGCTGCGATATGGTCTTGGATTGCGCGGTATACATTTTCTTGGCTGACGCCGGCTCCTTTCCGAACCTTAAACGAGTGGTCGCCGCCTCCGACGACATAGAGATCCGCCGGGGGATCGAGCGAGATTACGATCGGGCGCAGCTCGTCAGGAATACCGAAGGTGTCGCGCGAACCTTGAACGAACAGCATCGGCGCCCTGATGCTCGGCAGATGCTTTGCGCGAAGCCGATCGGGTCTGCCCGGGGGATGCAGCGGATAGCCGAGAAAAACCAATCCCGCGAGCTCAGCGATGCCCGCGGCAGCCACTTGTGAGGCAATTCGGCCGCCCATCGACTTGCCGCCGATAGCCAACGCAGCATGGCCTGATTTCATTTGCTCACGAACCGCCTCGATCACGGCCCGGTAGCAAGCCTCCAGTTTGTCATTCGGATCAGGGATACGGCGGCCTTGTTCGCGGTACAAAAAGTTGAAAGTGACCACGTCGATGCCGCGCGTCGTCAATCCGCTGGCAAAGCTCACGATGAAGTCGCTGGTCTGACCGGCACCGGCTCCGTGCCCGAGGATTAGCGTCACGCCGGCACGGTGCTTTGCCGCGGCGGGATAAACCATCGCCGTCACGCTCTGGTGCGGGGAAACGTTGACTAGAACTCGTTCTGGCATTCTGGTCGCCGGCTGGTCAGGTGTATTTCGCTGTCGGGAGCAATATATCTCGCGGTGATATTGCCTTATGGGACAAGTAGCCACGAGTGGGACTCCTTGTTCGGCGGGGAGGAGCGGCATGCCCAGCATCGTCAGGCAACGCGACATCATCGACCGGCGGGCGCTTGCGGACCAATTGTCGGCCGCCGTCCCCGTGGTCCGCTCTCCGGCGCTCGATCGCGGCCCCTTCGTCGCACCGCTGAAAGCGACGCTGACCAAGGGACACGCCGAGATCCGCAGCCGCTTCGAGGCAACCGGCGATGGCGCTGCGGTGATGCGGGAGCAGTGCTTTCTGATGGACCAGCTGATCCGCGAGCTGTTCGAACTCGTTACCGGCGAGATCTACCCGCTCCCCAACCCGACCTCGGGCGAAAGGCTGGCGATCGTCGCCGTCGGCGGCTATGGGCGCGGCGAGTTGGCACCCTACTCCGATATCGATCTGCTGTTTCTGCTACCCTACAAGCAGACCCCTCATACCGAACAGGTCGTGGAGTATCTCCTCTACCTGTTGTGGGACCTTGGTCTAAAGATCGGGCAGGCGACGCGTTCGGTCGAGGAATGCCTGCGCCAAACCAAATCCGATTTGACAATCCGCACCGGGCTGCTCGAGGCGCGCTATTTGTGGGGCGACCAGGCGCTCTTCGGAGATCTCAAGAGGCGTTTTGATTCCGACATCGTGCGCGGCACCGCGGCGCAGTTCGTCGAAGCCAAGCTCATCGAGCGCGACGCGCGGCACCAGCGCGTCGGCGACAGTCGTTACCAGCTCGAGCCGAACGTCAAGGAGGGCAAGGGCGGGCTCAGAGACCTGCACACACTGTTCTGGATCGCCAAATACATCTACCGCACCGACGATGTCGGCAGGCTCGTCGAGCTGGGCGTGCTGTCGGCCGAGGAGTCGCTCCGTTTCGACCACGCCCAGCGCTTCCTGTGGACGGTTCGCTGCCATCTCCATTACCTCGCCGGCCGCGCCGAAGAGCGGCTCACTTTCGACCTGCAGGCCGAAATCGGACGGCGGATGGGCTACGTCGATGATGAGAGGGGCCGTGGGGTCGAGCGGTTCATGAAGGATTATTTCCTGGTCGCCAAGGACGTCGGCGACCTGACCCGGATCTTCTGCGCGATCCTCGAAGCCGACCAGAAGCGCAGACGCCGGCTTTCCTGGGTGCGCTGGGGCACCGGGCGGCGGGAACTCTGCGGGTTCGTCCTCGACCGCGAGCGGTTGACGATACCGGCCGAGGATTTTTTCAAGAAGGACCCGGTGGCACTGCTCCGCCTCTTTCATGTTGCGCAAGAACACGAACTCGACATCCACCCGCGCGCGTTGCGGGCGGCGAGCCAATCGCTGAAGCTGATCGACGACCGACTGCGCGAGGATACCGAGGCGAACCGCTTGTTTATCGAGATCCTGACCTCGCGCAAGGATCCCGAGACGGCGCTGCGCCGAATGAACGAGGCCGGGATCTTGGGCTGTTTCATCCCCGACTTCGGGCGCGTCGTTGCGCAGATGCAGTACGACATGTACCACCATTACACGGTCGACGAGCACACGCTCTTCGCTATCGGAATCCTGCACAAGATCGAGAGGGGGCTTTTCAAGGACGAGAACCCACTCGCGACCGAACTCGCATCGACGATCTCCTCGCGCCGCGCGCTCTATCTGGCGGTGCTGCTGCATGACATCGCCAAAGGCCGTGGCGGGGATCACTCGGAGATCGGCGAACAGATCGCCTTGAAACTGGGACCGCGGCTCGGACTCTCGGACGAAGAGACCGAGACCGTCGCCTGGCTTGTGCGCTGGCATCTCCTGATGAGCGGTACCGCGTTGAAGCTCGACATCGGCGACCCGAAGACGATCGGCGATTTTGTGGAGCGGGTGCAGTCGCCGGAGCGGCTCAAGCTGCTGCTGATTCTGACCGTTGCGGATATCCGCGCCGTCGGTCCGAATGTGTGGAACGGATGGAAGGCGGCGCTGTTACGCGAGCTCTACCATCGCGCGATCGAGGTGATGTCGGGCGGGCTGACCGTCGAGGGCCAGGACTCGCGAGTCGCCACCGCCCAAGCGGCGGCCCGACGACTGCTGCCCGATTTCACCGAGGAAGAGTTCACGACTTTCACCGGCCGCGGTTATCCGTTCTATTGGTTATCCTTCGACCCTGAGACCCATGCCCGACACGCCCGACTGATGCGCGAGGCGGAAATGAGCGGCGCGCCCCTTACCGTTGAAAAGCGCGTCGATCCGCTCCGCTCGGTAACCCAGATCACCCTCTACGCCGCCGATCACCCCGGCCTGTTCTCGCGGATCGCGGGCGCGCTTGCGATCAGCAGTGCCAATATCGTCGATGCCAAGATCATGACGATGTCCAACGGGATGGCGCTGGACACCTTCTGGGTCCAGGATCTGGCAGGTCACCCCTTCGATCGCCCGGACAAGCTCGCCAGGCTCGCGGTGATCTTCGAGAATGTCCTGACCGGCGACCTGAAGCCGCATCGCGAACTCGCCCGCCCACCCGCCCTTCCGAGCCGAATGCAGGTCTTCACCGTGATGCCCCGCGTGCTCGTCGACAACAAAGCGAGTGCCTCTCACACGGTGATCGAAGTCAACGGCCGCGACCGGCCGGGCCTGCTCTATGAACTGACCCGCGAGCTGACGCGGCTCAATCTGCAAATATCGAGCGCCAAGATCTCGACCTACGGCGAGAAAGTCGTCGACGTATTCTACGTCAAGAACCTGTTCGGCCATAAGGTCGAACAGCCCACGAAGCTTTCCGATATCCGCAAGTCTCTGGAAGCCGTGCTAGCCAAGAGCAACGAGGCAGAGCCGGAGACCGGTCGCGAACGGGTCGCGGCGGAGTAGCTCGCCACCCCACGGATTTTCCCTGCCGGACAGGGAATTCATGGAAAAAATCGCATCGGAGTCAACCGCGGTACCGAAAACTACGGCTATATCAGCTACTTAACGCCCTCATTGATTTTTTGACACCCGACGCCAAGCGCGGCCTACTCCCGCAGATCTTCGAAGAATTCCTTGACCCGGGCGAAGAAGCCTTCGCTTTCGGGGTGGGTGCGGCGGTTCTCGCCTTCCTTTTCGAATTCGCGGAGCAACTCCTGCTGCCGCTTGGACAGATTAACCGGGGTCTCGATAACCGCCTCGATGAACATGTCGCCGCGCGCGGCCGAGCGCAGCACCGTCATCCCCTTCGACCGGAGCCGGAACTGGTGCCCCGATTGGGTTCCCGCGGGCACCGTGACGCGCGTCCGGCTGCCATCCACCGTCGGCACCTCGATCGTGCCGCCGAGGGTTGCCGTCGTCATCGGCAGCGGTACCCGGCAGTGGATATTGGCGCCATCGCGTTGGAAGATCCGATGCGGTGCCACGCTGATGAAGATGAAGAGGTCGCCCGCCGCGGCGCCGCGAACCCCGACCTCGCCTTCTCCGGCAAGTCGGATCCGGATGCCGTCCTCGACCCCGGCCGGAATATTGACCGACAGCGTTTTTTCGCGCCTTGTACGACCCTGTCCGCCGCACGCCTTGCAGGGATTGTCGATGACCCGTCCGGCACCCTGACAGCCGGCGCAGGTTTGCTCGATCGTGAAGAAACCCTGCTGCACGCGTAAGCGCCCTCGGCCGTGGCACCTCGGGCAGGTTATCGGTTTTGAGCCAGCCTCGGCCCCGCTGCCCTTGCACTGCTCGCAGGCGACCAAGGTCGGGACGCGGATCGTCGTCTGCTTGCCGCGGAAGGCCTCCTCCAGCGAGACCTCGAGGTTGTAACGCAGATCACTGCCGCGGCTCGGCCCACCTTGCCCCCGCCGGCCGCCGCCCATGAACTCGCCGAACATTTCGTCGAAAATGTCGGCAAAGCCGCCGGCGGCAAAACCAAAATCGCCCGGCCCGCGTCCGCCGCCTTGTTCGAAGGCGGCATGGCCGAACCGATCGTAGGCGGCACGCTTTTGATCATCCTTTAGGATGTCGTAAGCTTCGTTGAGGTCCTTGAATTTCTGCTCAGCGCCCTTGTCGCCGGCATTGCGATCGGGGTGATATTGCATCGCGCGCTTGCGATAGGCACGCTTGAGTTCGTCGGCGCTCGCCGATTTGGAAACGCCGAGGGTCTCGTAAAAGTCCTGTTTTGCCATGACCGACGGGGGTTCGATTAGAGGGCTTGCTATTGCGTCTCACCCCGGCGGGAGACCCACCGGGCTGGTCGCATCCGGTCCCATCTCGGCAATGAGGCCGATTAACCCGAGCCGCGCTTCTTCTGGTCGTCGACCTCCTCGAAATCGGCGTCCACGACCTTGTCGCTGCCGCTGCCTCCAGCCGTGCCCGTACCGCCAGACGCCGGACCGCCGTCGCCGGCTCCGGCCTGTTGCGCCTGCTGGGCCTTGTAGAGCGCCTCGCCGACCTTCATCGACGCCTGCGCCAAAGCTTCGGTTTTGGATTTGATCTGTGCCGCATCCTCGCTGCCGAGCGTGTCTTTCAAGGCCTGGATCGCTTGCTGCACCGCGTCACGATCACCCTGGGAAACCTTGTCGCCGGCTTCGTTCAATGTCCGCTCGGTCGTATGAATCAGCGCATCGGCGCTGTTCTTTGCTTCGACTAGTTCGCGGCGCCGCTTGTCTTCCTCGGCGTGCGCTTCGGCATCCTTGACCATGCGATCTATATCCGCCTCGGAGAGGCCGCCCGAGGCCTGGATGCGGATCTGCTGCTCCTTGCCGGTCGCCTTGTCCTTGGCGGAGACCTGTACGATGCCGTTGGCGTCGATGTCGAAGGTCACCTCGATCTGCGGCATGCCGCGCGGCGCTGACGGGATGCCGACCAAATCGAACTGGCCGAGCAGCTTGTTGTCGGCCGCCATCTCGCGCTCACCCTGGAACACCCGGATCGTGACGGCCGTCTGATTGTCTTCCGCGGTCGAAAAAGTCTGGCTCTTCTTGGTCGGGATCGTCGTGTTGCGGTCGATCAGGCGGGTGAATACGCCGCCCAAGGTCTCGATGCCGAGCGACAGCGGGGTCACGTCGAGCAGCAGGACATCCTTGACTTCGCCCTTCAGCACACCGGCCTGGATCGCCGCGCCGATAGCCACGACTTCGTCCGGGTTGACGCTGCGGTTCGGCTCCTTGCCAAAGAACTGTTTGACCGTCTCGATAACCTTGGGCATGCGGGTCATGCCGCCGACCAAAATCACTTCGTTGATCTCGGACGCACGGAGCCCAGCATCCTTCAGGGCGCTGCCGCACGGGCCAATGGTGCGCTGGATCAGGTCGTCGACCAGCGCCTCGAGCTTTGACCGGGTCAGCTTGATGTTGAGATGCTTGGGCCCGTGCTGGTCCGCCGTGATGAACGGCAGATTGACGTCCGTCTGCACCGATGACGACAGCTCGATCTTGGCTTTCTCGGCCGCCTCCTTCAGTCGCTGAAGGGCCAAGCGGTCGTTGCGCAGATCAATCCCTTGTTCCTTGCGGAACTCGTCCGCGAGATAGTCAATGATCTTCTTGTCGAAGTCTTCACCACCGAGAAAGGTGTCGCCGTTGGTCGACTTTACTTCGAAGACGCCGTCGCCGATTTCGAGCACCGAGATGTCGAAGGTGCCGCCGCCGAGATCGTAGACCGCGATCGTGCCGCTGCCCTTCTTCTCCATGCCGTAGGCGAGCGCCGCCGCGGTCGGCTCATTGATAATGCGTAACACTTCGAGCCCGGCAATTCTGCCGGCATCCTTGGTCGCTTGGCGCTGGCTGTCGTTGAAATACGCCGGAACCGTAATCACCGCTTCCGTGACCGTCTCGCCGAGATAGGCCTCGGCCGTCTCTTTCATCTTCTGTAGAATGAAGGCGCTGATCTGAGATGGAGCATATTTCTTGCCGCGACCCTCGACCCAGGCGTCGCCATTGTCGCCGGCAATGATCTTGTAGGGCACAAGATCCATGTCTTTCTTGACCATCGGATCGGTGAAGCGGCGGCCAATCAGGCGCTTGATCGCAAAGAACGTGTTCTCCGGATTGGTCACGGCTTGGCGCTTTGCCGCCTGACCAACCAGGCGCTCACCGGACTCGGTGAAGGCAACCATTGAGGGTGTCGTTCGCATGCCCTCGCTGTTCTCGATCACCTTGGCGTTTCTGCCCTCCATCACGGCGACGCAGGAGTTCGTCGTACCGAGATCGATACCGATGACTTTGCTCATGGACACCTCTTTTCAAAAGCAGGATCGGACGGCCCGGGGAAGCACCGTCCCGATCCCCCGGGAAGTGATTGTTCAGCCATCCCCTGACTGTAGCTAGGGTTATATATGTGA
>Ga0306921_10005457_pt1 | contig 13199 bp, 11 predicted proteins | sample sta12Cox44000080_FD_203760 | JGI IMG/M metagenome (GOLD analysis project Ga0306921, IMG submission 203760) | Lab enrichment of tropical soil microbial communities from Luquillo Experimental Forest, Puerto Rico - statoxic.12C.oxic.44.000.080 (v2)... | ecosystem: Environmental > Terrestrial >... | reverse complement strand
TTCACCCACGAGGGCCTGGTCCCCGAGCAGGAGTGTCATGCGAGCTGCTCGGAGGGGTGGAACTTGGTCATCAAGGACTACCTGTTCAACTTCATTACCGAGGGCCGAGTGGCCGCTCGGCTCTATGCCTGAGCGGCCAGTCTCCCGAGGCCACAGACACAGTCTCGGCAGTCGTCACTTCACCTGGATCTCCACGCAGTACACCCGCCACCCCTGCGCCTCCACCCAGACGCAGTTCACCGAGTCCCCGCCCGACGGCGTGCCGCCCGGCACGGTCAGCGACAGCGTCCCCGTCTGCCCGTTGTTGATTTGGCTGACGCTCAACACCGGCGCCGCATCGAACGTCGACGGCCCGGTCTGCGGGTGGACGGCGACGTTCCAGTCGCTCCGCGCCGCCGTAGACCACCCCGTGATCGGAAACTTGTACGTCTTTGCCGACGTTGACGCTGACACCGTGTGGATCCGCTGCGGCGTCGTGACGCTGTAATAGATGACGTCGTCCGCGGGCACCGGCACGCACGGGTTCGTGTTCGCCGCCGCCGCCTTGTTCGACCAGATGCGCTGCCACGTGAACGCGTGCCCCGAGACCTGCTTCGTGGTGTTGAAGAACGCGCACATGTCGGCGATCTCGCCGCCGGCCACGGTGTTGACGAGGGGGTCGTTCTCGTTCCAGGCGCCGTAGTCGTCGGTCACGGCCTCCGAGAGCTCGTGCGACATCGTCGATTCGAGGGTCGCGAGCTGGTCTGGGTTGACGCTCGTCGACTGCGAGCAGTCGTACATGAGGAGGAACTCGGCCTGGACGCCCGGGTAGCCGAGCTGCTGGTGGCCGCCGTTGATGTTGCAGCCCGTCTGGCCGGGCATGTAGAAGGCGAAGACGTCTCCGTTCCTCGGCTTGGGCAGCGTGTGGTCGGCGATCTTCGACAGCAGGTAAGGTTGCGCCTGGAACGAGCTCAGGTCCGTCACCGGGGGTGCCGTCGGGATGACATACGAGCTGCCCGCGGTGACCGACGTGATCCCGTAGTTGCCGCCCCAGGCCGCGAGCCAGTTGGTGGTGGGGAGCCACTTCGCGAAGGCCACGACCCCGTCGGCGGCGGGTGTCGCGCCGGCGGCCATTGGCGGTGACGTCTTGTCGACGTTACGATGGAGCGCGGGTGAACCGGATGCGGTCAGAGCGCCGGCGTTGGTCGACCGCGCCGCTGGTCGCCGCGTCGGCGCTGGCGACGGTCGTGGGCGCGGCGATCGGCGCGAGGCCGGCGCGCGCCTGCAGCGTCCCGACCGACCGCTACGCGACCGTGGTGAATGTCGGCGTGACCGTCGGCTTCTCCGTGCTCCGGCGGTTCAAGTTCACGTACGGCGCCGATCTCCGGATCGGTCACGGCCCCCTCATCGGGTGGGCGCGGGTCGAGGGTCACGGGCTGACCTACGTCCGAGCTGCGGCGGGTTTGAAGGCCTACCATCCGGCGACCGGCATCCAGGGCGAGGCCGGCGTCGCTTTCAACAGCGCTCATCGGTGGGACGGAATCGGAGAAGCGCTTGGACTTCATCTGGCGGCGGGCAGATGGAATCCGGTCGCCGATGCACAGGTCCAGGGGACCGTTCCGCTGGTGGGCGATCGTGAGAACTACGACCTCGGGCTCGCGGCGTTTCTGACGACGCCCGGGAACTGGCTCTACGCCATAGGCTGCAACGGTTGACGCCCGAGCGCCTTCGCAACTCCCCCGGCGCGACGGGCATCAGCTGCCATGGCGGCTCCCCGGCCGTGCCGAGGTCGGGCATTGATGTCGCGATCGCATGCGCCATGAGCGCGATCGAAGGCGATCGGATCAGGAAACGCGGGCTTGTCAGGTGGTACGAGGCTTGCTCCTTGTGGCTCACGATGGAGCGCGCGTGACCGGAAACCTGGGAAGACGCCGCCGTTCTTCGACCGCATCACTGGTTGCTGCGTTGGCGTTGGCAGCGGTCGCCACCGGCGCGATCGTCGCCAGGCCCGCGCGCGCCTGCCCGGGTCCGACCGATCGCTACGCGAACGTCGTGAACGTCGGGTTGACCATCGGCGTCTCGATGATCCGGCGGGTCAAGTTCACGTATGGCGCCGATATTCGGTTCGGGCATGGGCCCGTCATCGCGTGGGCGCGGGTCGAGGGGCACGGGGCGAGCTATGCGCGATTCGCGGCGGGGGTGAAGGGCTACCATCCGGGGACGCGGATCCAGGGCGAGGTGGGCCTCGCTTACAACACCGCGCAGCGCGGGAATGGAATCCAGGATGCGCTGGGGCTCCATCTCGCGCTCGGCGAATGGAGCGCGATGGGGGATGGGCAGCTCCAGGGGACCGTGCCCATAGCGGGGGATCGTGAGAACTACGACCTCGGCGTCGCGGCGTTCTTGGCGATCCCCGGGGACTGGGCCAACGTCTTCGAGACCTGTGTCAGCGCCGTCTGAACGGTCACCCGAACGTCACGGTCAGCGCGGCGATCGCGGAGCTCCCCGCCGTCCCGTAGGTCACCTCGGCTTTCGCGGACACCGCGTTGTCGATGGTCCACGTCAGCGTCCCTTTGACCGTGCCTTTGCCCGTCACGGAGGCGTCGCCCTCGAGGCCGAGATCGATCCCGGCGAGGCCCAGCGACGTGAGCGAGAGCTCGCCCGCGACCTTGATCGCGAGGGAGTCGCGCTGGCTGTAGTCGATCCCCACGCTGGCCTTCAGCGGATCGAACGCCAGGGTGAGCCTCGCGCCGTTTGCGGGGGATAGCGTCGCGTCCTTCACCGCCCCGGGCGTTTCGAGCTTTATCGATACGTCCGGCATCGGCGCGCTGAGCGACCCTAACACCCGCTGCCGCGCGACGGCAAAGTGATGCCTCGCACGGCGATGTCCGACCTGACGAATCACCAGCGTTCAGCCCACTGGATTACAGGAGGTCCGAATGAACGCGCTCGACATCCTGAAGGCGCAGCACCGAAAGGTCGCCGCCCTCTTCGCGGAGTTGGATGGTGCGGCGTCCTTCTCGGCGCGACGCGGAAAGCTCTGGGAGCTCGCCGACGCGCTCGTCGTCCACGCGGCCATCGAGGAGAACAACTTTTACCCGTCGGTGATGATGAAGGCGACGGGACCGCTGCTGCGCGATGCGCTCGCGGGGCATGCGGAGATCAAGCGTGTCGTCATCGAGCTGCTGGAGCTCGAGCCGGATGACGCGACGTTCGAGGCCAAGGCATCGTTGCTCAGGGATGAAGTCCAGCATCACATCGAGGAGGAGGAGAGCGAGCTCTTCCCCCGCGTCGAACGGCTGTTCACCGAGGAGGCCCTCGCGGCGATCGGCGAGGCGATGGAAGTCACGCAGGCCACCCTCTGGCGCGACCACGGGCGGGGGCGCGGTCGCGCCGCCGTGGTCAATGGAGCCGACAACCCGGCGCCGCGGCGTCTGACCTCGGCCTTGCTTCGCCTACGGCGCGCCTGACGCGAGCTGCACGACGACGGTGTCCGTCGCGGGCAGGTCGAACGTCTGGCTGGCCACCCAGCCGCCCGTCCTGGCGGCGGCGTTCGCGGAGGTGGTGTAGACCGGGACGTCTATGCGGTAGTGCCCGGGCGGCAGGATGCGCGTGTTCGAGCACTGCGTGGTGCCGCGCGTCTGGTAGCTGATGTCCACGGGGTCCCAGACGTATTGCTGCGCGCCGGCCGCGGGGATCTCCTGGCCTCCCTCGAAGCAGGCGCCGCAGGTCACGGGGGGGCAGGTCGCTTGCGCGCAGTCGCAGATGCCGCAGCCCACCGGGCGACCGATGGTGACCGTCGGGTTCGAAAGCTCGGTGATGGTCAGGTCGGGGCTGCAGCTCTCGAAGATGAAGACCGACGTCGCGCCGCCGTTCTCCAGCGCGAACGTCACCGGGGATGGCGTGGGGTTCGAGCCGCCCGTACCGCCCGTGCCGCCGCCCCCGCCAACGCCACCTGAGCCGCCGGTGTTTCCGCCAGAGCAGGTCACGCTCCACTCCGGGTGGCCGTTCCCGTCGAGCACGCAGACGAGCATGGCCGTACCGACGAGGCACCCGATGGTGGGAACGGCGAGGCCGGTGCAGTCAGGCTGGCCGCCGTCCGATCGTTGCGGCAGGTCGCGCGTGCAGGCTGCTGCCAGCGCCAACCCGGCCAGCACTACCTGAAGACGGGCCGTTCGGGTGCGTCGCGCGAGGGGGGCGCTCATGCAGCGGATTCGTAGCAGGACCGATGCCAAGTCGAGGTCCGCGTCACGACGCCTCGTTGCAGGTGCCGGAGCGACGCGCAGCGATGGCGACTACCCGAGGCCCCTCAGAAAACTGAAACGCACCGACGCTGACGTCGACGGCGGGGATGGCGCCGGCGCGCACGATCTACGCCTCCGCCAGCGCCCGGTGCACGAGCTGCACGCAGATCGATCCCTCGCCCACCGCGCTGGCGACGCGCTTGACGCTCTCGGCGCGCAGGTCGCCGACGGCGAACACGGCCGGGATGCTCGTCTCCATCAGCATCGGGCGCCGCGCGAGGGGCCACTTCGCCGCGGCGAGGTCCTCCGCGGAGAGCTCGGCGCCCGTCTTCACGAAGCGCTTGCCGTCGAGGAGCACGCAGCCGGCGAGCCACTCGCTGTTCGGATCGGCGCCGGTCATGACGAAGAGGTTGGTGACGTTGCGGGTCTCCGCCCCGTTGGCGGCGTGACGCCAGCGCACGCGCTCGAGATCCGGATCGCCTTCCAGGGCCTCGACCTCGGTGCGCGTCCGCAGCGTGACGTTGGGCGTGCTGGAGATGCGTTCGATCAGGTACTTGGACATGCTGGCGGCGAGGCCGGGGCCGCGCACGAGGACGTGGACCTGGCGGGCGACCGTCGACAGGAAGACCGCCGCCTGGCCGGCGGAGTTGCCGCCGCCCACGACGGCGATCTCGCGGCCGACACAGGGCTGGGCCTCGAGGTGCGTGGCGCTGTACATGACGCCGGTCCCCTCGTAGCGGCTGAGCGACGGGACGGCGAGCTTGTGGTAGCGGGCGCCGCAGGCGAGGACGATGGCGCGCGTGCGGACGGTGCCGCCGTCGGTGAGGTGGATGGCGTAGGGCTTCGCGTCGCAGTCGAGGCGCTTGGCGGTGCGGCCGATGGCGACCTCGGCGCCGAACTTCTCGGCCTGCGTCAGCGCGCGGCCGGCGAGCGCCTCGCCGGAGATGCCCGTCGGAAAGCCGAGGTAGTTCTCGATGCGCGAGCTGGTGCCGGCCTGGCCGCCGGGCGCGGTGGATTCGAGGACCAGCACGTCGAGCCCCTCGGAGGCGGCGTAGACCGCGGCGGCGAGGCCGGCCGGGCCGGCGCCGACGACCACCACGTCGCGGACCTTCTCGGCGTCGAGCTTAGGGGAGAGGCCGATGTCGACGGCGATCGCTTCGGGCGTGGGGTTGCGGAGGATCTTGCCGCCCTTGCAGATCACCACCGGAACCTCGTCGGGCTTGACCTGGAAGCGGTCGAGCAGGTCCTGGACCCCGCCGTGCGTCTCGATGTCGGCGAACGTGAACGGGTGCGCGTTGCGGGTCAGGAACTCGCGCAGGCGCTGCGTCGCGGCCGAGTGGTGCGAGCCGAGCAGCACCAGGTCGCCGCCCCCCTGGGCGATGAGCTCGACGCGGCGAAGGATGAAGGCCCGCATCAGGATCTCGGAGAGCTCCGCGTCGCGCTGGATGAGCGCGTGCAGCGACTCGCGATCGACGGCCAGCACCGAGCCGGCGGCCGTGATGCGGGCGCGGGCGATCGAGCGGCGCGCGGAGAGCATGTTGATCTCGCCGGTGAACTGGCCCGGGCCGAGCGTCGCCACGTGCGTGGCCACCGCCTCGGCGCCCATCGGGCGTTCGAGCTCCAGCGCGCCGGCGAGGACCAGGTAGAGGTTGTTGTTCTGGTCGCCGGGCTCGTAGAGGATCTCGCCGGTCTCGACGGCGCGGCGGCGGCCCACGCGCGCCATGCGATCGATCTGCGCGTCCGAAAGGCGCGGGAACGTCTGCTCCGGGCGCGGGATGGGGCGAAACGCGTTTGGGGTGGGGTCGGCCATGGCGTCTCCTCGGCGGGAAACCTTGGGCGCGCCGGGGCGAGGCGTCAACCCGGCGGCGGCAAAAGGGTTTCTGGCAGGCTCGGGGGCCCCATGGAAGGGCCCCCCGAAGGTGCGCTAGAATGAGGGGTCGGCGTCGCCATGGACACCCACACGCCCGTCATCCGCAGCCGCAGGTTCGGCGATCCGATCCTCGTGCCGGCGCCCGCCGTGGCGGCGGCGCTGCTGCTCATCACCGGGCTCGGGGTCACCGTGGGCTGGCTGGCGGGACGCGGCTCGGGCGCACCGATCGCCGCGACCGCACCGGCTCCCGTCGTCGCCGAGCGCCGCTGCGCGACCCCCGAGCCGGCCGCACCCGCGACCGCCGTCCCCAAGGCGCTGCCCCCGTCGGTCGTGGCCGCGCGCCCGCCGTCGCTCACGCCCGCGCCCGCCGCTGCGCCCGCGAAGATCGAGCCTCCCGCGCCGCCCGCCGCCGAGCCCGCTCGCGCCGCGCGCGCCGTCCGCGCCCGTGTCCCCCGCCTCGCCGCCATCGGCGGCGACAGCTGGGAACCGGCGCGGATGTAGCGAAGGCTCAGGCCGCTTTCCGTCGGCCAGGGCCGATTCTCTGTCGTGCTTTGAGCCTTCTCGGCTCCACGAGCCGGGGTTCGAGCGCCATTCCAACGGCTGCCGAGGCTCGCACCAGCGACTCGAGCGTCACGCCAGAGAATGAAGGGTCGAGCAACCTATAAACGGAGGGTCGGCTGGTGTGCATGCGCCGCGCGACTTCGGAAAGCGACACACGACGTCGCCGCATCGCCCTCCGAAGTTGCTCGACGAAGATCCGCTTGCTGAGCCGTTCCTCCATCTCGGCGAGCTCACCCGTCTCGCGAAACAGCGAATCGATAGTCGACCCGACATTCCTCCGCTTCATCGGCTCCCCCTCAGGCGTCCGCGAGCAAGCTCGAGATCGGGCCTCGGCGTCCTCGCCGTCTTTTTTTGGAACCCATGAAGCAAAATCATAGCCCCTCTCTCGACACCGAAAAGGACCCGGTAGGCGCAACCGTCGTGGAACGATCGAACCTCGTGTAAGCCGGCACCCAGGCCGTCGACGAGAGGTTTCCCGATCGGCCAGGCCCACTGAACGAACCTGATGTCATCGCCTATGGCCTTCCTGATCTCTGCGGGCAAGCCTCTGAGCCAATCGCGGACCGGCTCGTTTCCCGAGTCGGTCCGATAGAACCGGCACCCGAGCTTAGGCCTCCGGTGCATTGTACCACGCAAGGTACAGGGGTCGAGGCGACGCGAGCGCGAAGCGACTCACAGAGGAATATCGGGAGGGGCGCCACGAACGTTGCGGCGCATCGACCACTTTCGGACAGCGCGCCTTACAATGAAGCGATGGGATCGGGGATCCGGTGGTACGGCGCAGCTGGTCTTCTGACACTTGCTCTTGCCGCAGCGAATGCGGCTCCCGCCCGCGCGGCCGCGAAGCCCGCCCCCGCCCCCGCCCCCGACCTCGCCGCGCTCGTTCACCCGTTCGTCGGCACCGGCAAAGCGACCGGCGGCGTGACCGGCGCGCCGGGCGGCGGCGACGCGGGGAACACGTTCCCCGGGGCGACGCTGCCGTTCGGGATGATCGCGTGGAGCCCGGACACGGAGCATGCGTTCACGCCGGCGCTCAACGAGGTGGGGAGCTACGTCTATGCGGACACGGCCATCCGCGGCTTCAGCCTCACGCACCTCTCCGGGCCGGGCTGCGCGGTGTACGGGAACGTGCCGTTCATGCCGTTCGTGGGGGAGGTCAAGCAGTCGCCGGCGGCGTACCCGAACGAGTACCTCGGGAAGTTCGAGCACGCGCACGAGCGCGCGGCGCCGGGGACGTACGGGGTCGACCTCGCGTCGGGCGTCGGCGTCGACCTGGCGGTGACGGCGCGGACGGGGCTCGGGCGCTTCACGTTTCCGGCCACGGGCGACGCGACCATGCTCGTCAACGTCGGCGAGAGCGCGGCGGGGCGGACCGATCGCGGCGGCTTCGACGGCGGCGTCGAGATCGTGGGCGACCGGCGGATCGTCGGCTTCGCCGTGGGCGGGAAGTTCTGCAGCACGCACGATCGGTACACCGTCTACTTCGCGGCGGAGTTCGACCGGCCGTTCGCCAAGCTCGGCACCTGGAGCGGCGACGTGCTGTCGCCCGGCGCGCGCGCGGCGAGCGGGCGGCGCGCGGGCGCGTTCGTCGCCTTCGACGCGCGGACGGCGCGCGAGGTGAAGCTGCGCGTCGCCGTCTCGTACGTGAGCGTCGACGGGGCGCTCGCCAACCTCGCCGGCGAGGGGAAGAGCTGGGATCTCGACGAGGTGCGGGCCGGCGCGCGGGCCGCCTGGAACCAGGCGCTCGGGCGGATCCGGGTCGACGGCGGCAACCCGACCGATCGGGCCATCTTCTACACCGCGCTCTACCACGCGCTGCTGTCGCCCAACGTGTTCAGCGACGTCGACGGGCGCTACCCGGGGTTCGATCGCCGCGTGCACGAGGCGAAGGGCTACACGGCCTACGCCAACTTCTCGGGCTGGGACATCTACCGCTGCCAGGTCCAGCTGCTCGCCCTGCTCTTCCCGCGCGAGGCGGCGGACATGGCGCGCGCGCTGCTCGACGCGGCGGAGACCGGCGGCGCGGCGCCGCGCTGGTCGGCGGCCAACAGCGAGACCGGCGTGATGGTCGGCGATCCGGCGGCGGCGATCGTCGCCGGCATCCACGCCTTCGGCGCCACGTCGTTCCCGGCGGCGCGCGCGCTCGCCCGCCTGGCGGCGGACGCCGAGCGCCCCGGCACGCGCGCCCAGGACATCGAGGCGCGCCCGGGCCTCGCGCAGTATCTGCTCCACGGCTACATCCCGATGTTCACGCCCGAGGTCTGGGGCCCGGCCGCCACGACGCTCGAGTACGCGTCGGCCGACTTCGCGATCGCCGCGCTCGCCGGCGCGCTCGGCGACCGCGCGGTGCGGGCGCGGTTCATGAAGCACGCGCAGGGGTGGGAGGGGCTGTTCGATCCCCACGTCGGCCTCATCCGCCCGCGGCTCGAGAGCGGCGCGTTCATCCCCGACTTCGTGAGCGAGCAGGGGAAGCCCGTCGCGCCCAGCGCCGACTCCGGCCGCGACCACGGCCAGATCGGGTTCGTCGAGGGGAACGCCTGGCAATACACCTGGATGGTCCCGTTCAACCAGGAGGGGCTGTTCCGGGCGATGGGCGGGCGGCCCGCCGCGCTCGCGAAGCTCGACGCGTTCTTCGAGGAGCTGAACGCCGGCACGCTGCGGCCGCGCTTCTACATGGGGAACGAGCCGCAGTTCGCGGCGCCGTGGGCCTACACCTTCGCCGGCGCGCCGGCCAAGTCGCAGGCCATCGTACGCAAGATCCTGACCACCCTGTTCGTCGATCAGCCGGCCGGCCTGCCGGGGAACGACGACCTCGGCGCGACGTCGGCGTGGTACGTCTGGGCGGCGCTCGGCCTCTACCCCGCGATCCCGGGCGCCGGCGGGCTGGTGCTCGGCGCGCCGCTGTTCCCGTCGGCGACGGTGCTGGTGGGCGGCGTCCGCCCGCTGGAGATCGCCGCCCCAGGCGTGTCGGCGGAGGCGCCCGTCGTGCGCGCCGTCGCCCTCAACGGCCGCCCCCACCCGTCGACCTGGCTGCCGGTGCGCGACATCGCCGCCGGCGGCAAGCTGGCCTTCACCATGGGGCCGAGCGCCGCGCCCGCGGGCGGCAAGGGCCCCGCCTGGGGGACGCGCCCGCAGGACGCGCCGCCGTCATTCATGGACGGGTCGGCGCCCGCGCTGGGTTACGTCGACCGATCGAGCTTCGTGCCGCTGCCGCGCGGGACGACCGCCACCATCCCGCTCGCGCTCCGCCGGCTCGTCGGCTCCGTCGGGGGCAGAGCGGGCGGCGGCCCAGGCGACGGCCCGCCGGTGCGGTGGTCCGTCGTGGCCCCGAACCCGCTCGCCGTGACGCCCGCCGGGGGCGTGCTCTCCGGCCCGACGGAGCTGCGTGTGACCGCGCCGGCGATGGCCCCCCGCGGCTGCTTCCCGCTCGAGGTGCGCTTCGACGCCGCGGGGCGCGCGCTGCCGAACGCCGTCGTCGAGGTCGCCGTCACCGACGACGCCATCGTCGGCGCGTTCGACGAGAAGGGGGTGAGCCGCGACGCCGTCCGCGGCGAGGGCGACTTCGATCGCATGGGCGCGAGCTACTCCGCGGAGGCGCTCTACAAGGCCGAGCTCGCGCCCGGCGCCGCGGTGGCCAAGGACGGCCTCGTCTTCACCTGGCCGCGCGCCTGCTCGCTCGACAACGTCGCCGCCGACGGCCAGACCATCGCGCTGCCGCCCGCGCCGGCCAAGAAGCTCGGCTTCCTCGGCGCCGCCGCCGGCGCCGAAGGCGGCGCGCGCGGCCCCGCCGTGATCACCTACGCCGACGGCTCGACGCAGAGCTTCGAGCTCGCCTTCTCCGACTGGACGCTCTCCGCCGGCCACACCGCCGTCGCCGTCGGCAACCAGGTCGTCGCCGCCCTCCCCTACCGGAACAAGCGCCGCGAGCGCGACGAGGTCAAGACCTACGTCTTCTACACCGCCGTCGATCTCCAGCCCGGCAAGGTCCCCAAGAGCGTCCGCCTCCCCGACGCCCGCGACGTGAAGCCGGGCCGCCTCCACGTCTTCGCGCTGGCGACCGGCGGCTAGGCGGCGCGGCCGTTCGGCGCGCTACTTCGCCGGCTTGGCGGCGGGCTTCTCGGCGGCGCCCTTGTCCGCCTTGTCCGCCTTCGGCGCGGCGGCCTCCTTCGGGCGGGCGTAGAGGCCGGTCAGCTTGACCGGTTTGCCGATGACGTTCGCGTTGGCGTTGAAGCCGACGTACGCTGCCGTCGCGCCCGGCGGGACCTCGAGCTTGTCCACCTTGAGCGGGTAGAGGACGAAGTTGTAGTGGTGCTTGGGGCTGCCGGGCGGCGGGCACGGGCCGACGTAGCCCGGCTTGCCCATGTCGGTGTTCCCCTGGACGGAGCCCTTGGGGAGGCCGGCGCCGGCCGCGTCGCCCGCGCCCTCCGGCAGCGACGCCGCGTCGGCGGGGATGTTGTAGACGACCCAGTGCCAGAACCCGGACCCGCCCGTCGGCGCGTCGGGGTCGTGCACCATGAGCGCGAAGCTCTTGGTCCCCGCGGGTGGGTTCTTCCATTCGAGCGCGGGCGACTTCCCGTCGCCCGTGCAGCCCATGATGTTGCCCGCGTTCGCCTGCGGGATGGTGCCGCCGGCCTTGAACGACGTGCTCGTCAGCGTGAGCGGCGGCGCCGCCCAAGCGGCACCACCGATCGCGGCGAGCACGATCGCCGCACTGATTCCGATTGAAGTTCGCATGCTTCGCTCCTTGCGAGGATCCAGGTTTCGGGAATTGCGCGCGAACCTAACAACTCATCCGTGGACGTCAACGTCCTCGGCTTCGTTGCCGGTCCGCCGACGAGACGGCCGTCACAGCGACGACGACATCGCCGCCGGCGCCAGCGCGACGACCGCGGCGGCCGCTGCCCCCGTGACGCGTGAACGCCGCGGCCTCACGGGCACGCCGCCGCCACCGGTGGCAGCACGCGCCACCACGGCTCCGTCGGCGCCGGCCCGTCGGGGCCGATCTCGAGCGGCTCGCCGAGGCGGGGCGTGGCGACGGCCGCGCCTCGCTTGGCGGCCTCGGTGACCAGCGTCTCGGCGGGCTCGGACCAGGCGTGGTAGGCGAGCACGAACGTCGACCAGTGGATCGGGATCATCAGCTTGGCGCCGAGGCGGGCGAAGGCGTCGAGCGCGCCCGCCGGGCCGAGGTGGATGGTCCCCCAGGCGGGGTGGTACTGGCCGATCTCGATCAGGGCGACGTCGAACGGCCCCTCGCGCGCGGCGATGTCGCGCATCGCATCCGAAAGGCCGGTGTCGCCGCTGAAGAACACGCGGTGCTTGGGGCCGACGATCGACCACGACGTCCAGAGCGCGCCGAGCCGCCACGGCACGCCGCGACCGTTGAAGTGCCGCGCGGGGGTCGACACCACGCGGACGCCGGTGCCGCCCGGGAGCGCGGCCTCTTCCCACCAGTCGTGCTCGACGATCTGCGCCGCCGGCACGCCCCAGGCCGCGAGGTGGCCGGCGATGCCGAGCGGGACGTGGAAGATCACGCCCGTCGGCGCGAGCGCCTGGACGGTCGCCATGTCGAGATGGTCGTAGTGCTCGTGCGAGACCAGCACCGCGTCGAGCCGCGGCAGCGCCGCGAGCGCGATCGGCGGCGGGTGGTAGCGGCGCGGGCCGACCCAGCGGGACGGCGACGCGCGCTCACTCCAGACCGGGTCGGTGAGGATCGTCGCGCCGTCAATCTCCAGGAGCGTCGTCGAGTGGCCGAGCCAGGTGACGCGCAGCCCGGACGCGGGCGGCGTGGCCAGCCGCGCCGGCCCGTCGGTGGCGAGCGGCAGCGCGCAGGTCGGGACGCGCATCTCGTCACCGAACGCCCACTTCCGGAACGCCGGCCCATACGAGCTCGGCGCCATGAGCGCCGTCGGCTCGAGGTTCTCGAACCGCCCGTTCACGAACCTTGGCGACACGTGGATGCGCGCCAGCGTCGCCGCCGACGGGACGCCGCCGAAGCTCCGGAAGTGCGCCGTCGAGATCCAGGCCAGGACCGCCGCCACGAGGACCGCCACGCCCCCCGCGGCGAGCACGGCCCGGAGCAGCCGACGCGCGCGTCCGGGTGGACGGGCCTTCCCGCGCTCGCGCCCAGTATACGACGGCCGCGGTCGAGCGGGCGTCACAGCCTGCCGACGTAGTAGTAGTTGGACTTGAAGCTGGGCTGCCAGGACGCGTAGACGTCGCCGCCGCCGGTGACCTCCGGGAAGCGGAGCTCCATCCCCGTGAGCAGGACCGTCTGGCTCGGCGTGCCGTCGGAGGCGAGCGTCACCTCCACGAGGCCTGACGTCGACTCGTAGATGTAGTGGTTGCCGTAGAGGACGCCGCCCTGCTCGTAACGGAAGGGCCCGCAGCCGCCGGTCGCGCCGAGCTGGTTGATGGCCGTCACCAGGTCGCGCGGCGTGCCGAGCGTCGTCGCGGTGAGGTCGAGGTAGTAGTCGTGGCCCGTGGCGTTGTAGAGGCCATCCTGGGTCCGAAACACGACGCCCGCGTTCGTCGTGTGCGGGCGGGAG
>Ga0306921_10005452_pt1 | contig 13203 bp, 16 predicted proteins | sample sta12Cox44000080_FD_203760 | JGI IMG/M metagenome (GOLD analysis project Ga0306921, IMG submission 203760) | Lab enrichment of tropical soil microbial communities from Luquillo Experimental Forest, Puerto Rico - statoxic.12C.oxic.44.000.080 (v2)... | ecosystem: Environmental > Terrestrial >... | reverse complement strand
GATCAGTATTGTATTTCGTGCGACAACATCATGAGAGATGCGCTCAAGAAGTTACAGGGAATCGTAGCTACGGCATTAAAGCTTCCCGCAGATGAGCAAAGACCAGCTTGGGCCGAGGTCGAGGAAGCGCTTACGTGTCCAATATGTGCTTGGCAAGGGAATCAAAATCGAGATGAAGCATTGAATCTTGCGGGAATTCTTGAAAGGCTGCCCCGCTTCGTCGAGAAAAGCCATCGCCATTTCATGCGACACATGTTTTGGAATCGCTTCCCGTTCAGCCAGTGGTTTACTCCGAAGCTTACGCCGCAGGAAAAGGAATATTATTACGGGAAAAAAGACTGGTTAAAAAAGATTGAGAACGAACCGATGTCTTATGTTATAGAGCATCTGGCTAGCTTCGACTTCGAACCCCTGACGACAAAGACCATCAAGCTGTTTTAGAATCGTAGATTAAATCTGGCGTCCCCGGTCACCTGCGACTTTCTGTAGTTGCCGGGCAGACTCGCACCCTGGCGATGCGTGCCAAAATCCCGCTTACAGGTTTTGACCCGGCCTAGCGCACAACTAATAGAGAAGGCTGCACCTCGAAGGATCTGCTACGGAGCCCGTCGGAGATATGCCAGTCGTTGGCGTCCCCTGTCACTCAAGCGGTAGGTCAAACGCCCCCTGCCAGCGTGATTCCGCTCTAAGAGTCCCTGGCGGGAGAGTCGGAGCAGATAGGTGTATACGGATCTGCGATCTGGACGCGCTTGGAGTTTCCTGGCGACCTGGTCCGGAGTGAGAAATCCTCCGACGCGATCAAAGATCGATAGAACTTCTGCTTTCGTCAAGGTTAAGGACCTCCGCCAGTAATCATCCGCTAGTGTATGACAACTCTGGATATGGTCTATAGATATGCTCCTTTTTGTATTATGAGAAGCGCGAAGTTCGAAGAATTGTGGAATTTATTTGTAATCCGAATTAAAAAGTTTGATTTCGTTTTGAAAAGATAAAATTCCTTGAATCTTATGCACGAATCCGGACAATACCTCCCCGCAAGCCGGTGCGCACAATCGCACCCCGGGATTTGATGTTCTCCCGCCGGGGCGATGCGATGGGCAGACAATGCTGTTAACTCGGAATGTCAAAAGGGAAGCGTTTTGGCAAGCCCACGGCCGACGCAGCTTGCCGAAAGCTGTGCGAAGTCGCCCCGCGATAACTTTCTTGGTTTAGTACATTCCGCCCATGCCGCCGGGGCCTGCGCCGGCGGACGCCTTCTGTCCCTCGTCCTTGATCTCAGCCACCAGGGCTTCGGTGGTTAGCATCAGGGCGGCAATAGAGGCGGCATTCTGCAGGGCGAGGCGAGTGACTTTGGCCGGGTCAATTACGCCTGCTTTGACCAGGTCGGTGAACTCGCCGGAGTCGGCGTTAAAGCCGAAGTTGTCGTCTTCCGACTCGCGGACGCGGCCGACGACCACTGCGCCTTCCTGCCCGGCGTTCTGGGCGATCTGACGCATGGGCTCTTCGAGCGCACGCTTCACGATGTTGACGCCGATGGCTTCATCGTCGTGGAGCTTGAGCTTTTCGAGAGCGGAGATGCAACGCATGAGCGCGACACCGCCGCCGGGAACAATGCCTTCCTCGACGGCTGCGCGAGTGGCGTGCATGGCGTCCTCAACCCGAGCTTTCTTCTCCTTCAACTCAGTTTCGGTGGCTGCTCCCACCTTGATGACGCCGACACCGCCAACCAGTTTGGCCAAGCGTTCCTGGAGTTTCTCCTTATCGTATTCCGAGGTGGTTTCCTCGACCTGTGCCCGGATCTGCTTGATGCGGCCCTCGATTTCGCTCGGCTTACCGGCACCTTCGACGATCGTTGTGTTGTCCTTGTCGATCGTGATTTTCTTGGCGCGGCCGAGGTCCTCGACCTTCACGTTCTCGAGCTTGATGCCGAGGTCTTCGGTAATGGCCTTGCCACCGGTGAGGATGGCGATGTCTTCGAGCATGGCCTTGCGACGGTCGCCAAAGCCGGGGGCCTTGACGGCGGCGCACTGGAAGGTGCCGCGGAGCTTGTTCACCACGAGAGTTGCGAGAGCTTCGCCCTCGACGTCCTCTGCGATGATCAAGAGCGGCTTGCCTATCTTGGCGATCTGCTCGAGCAGAGGAAGCAGGTCCTTCATCGAGCTGATTTTCTTTTCGTGAATGAGGATGCGGACGTCTTCGAGCACGCACTCCATGCGGTCCGGATCCGTGACGAAGTAGGGAGAGAGGTAGCCGCGGTCGAACTGCATGCCTTCGACGACCTCGAGGGTGGTCTCCATCGTCTTCGATTCCTCGACGGTGATGACGCCGTCTTTGCCGACCTTCTTCATGGCTTCGGCAATGATGGAGCCGATTTGCTTGTCGTTGTTTGCGGAGATGGTGCCGACCTGCGCGATCATCTCGCCCTTCACGTCTTTGTGAAGCTTTTTGACTTCGTCGACGGCCACTTCGACGGCCTTCTCGATGCCGCGCTTGAGCGCCATCGGGCTTGCGCCGGCCGCGACGGTCTTGACGCCCTCGCGGAAAATGGCCTGGGCGAGAACGGTGGCGGTGGTTGTGCCATCGCCGGCGACGTCGGAGGTCTTGGAAGCGACCTCGCGGACCATTTGTGCGCCCATGTTCTCGAGCGGGTCTTTCAACTCGATTTCTTTTGCTACGGTCACGCCGTCCTTCGTGACGGTCGGCGCGCCGAACTTCTTCTCGATCACTGCGTTGCGGCCCTTGGGGCCGAGGGTGATCTTCACTGCGTCGGCCAGAATGTTGACCCCACGTAAAATCGCCCGCCGTGAATTCTCGCCCGTAACAATTTGCTTTGCCATTGGGACTCCACCCTCCTGGGTGATGCAGAATTTTCTGCCTTTTCAAAACCTTGTGCTTGGGAAACTACTTCTTGCCAGATGCTGCTTTGGCCATCCCGCTGAGCTTCGCCAGGATTTCCTCCTCGCGAAGGATCAGGTACTCCTGATCATCAATCTTGATGTCATTGCCAGTATACTTGCCGAACAAAATCCGGTCGCCCACTTTCACGCCAAGCGGGATCCGCTTACCCTTTTCGATCTTCCCCGCTCCTACGGCTATCACTTCGCCCTCCTGAGGCTTTTCCTTAGCTGTGTCGGGGATGATGATGCCGCCTTTCGCGATTTCTTTCTCTTCCAACCTCCGCACCAAGACGCGATCGTGCAAGGGAGTCACATTTACAGTCATTTCTTTAACCTCCGTCTTAATTCATTCTAGAAATTTGAGGGCAAGAGAAACGTAAGCGACCGTTTCCCCCGTATCTTGTGCCGGTCGGACTGAGTGGGCAAGCGAAAACTCGTTGATAATGCTTGTCATTTGCCCTGGGTATTCACAGCTTTTCCGCATTGGACTGTAGGTCGCATTCAGGCTACAGGGTAACCTATTTAGCGCAACCTGGATTATTGCAAGTCGAAAAAACAATCTTCCGGGTTGGACTGGACTCATTATAGTGAAACGCCGTAGTTTACGCGCCATACACAGAAGATGTGAACCAAGAGATCACAACAAGGGTGAAAAAGACTGCTCCATAAAGGCAACTGAGCACACACTGGATTATGAGCAATGCCTACCAAGTTGTTTTTGAATGCCCAAAGGGCGGCCACAAGGTCAGCTTGCAGCGTAAGTCTCCAAAGACATCATTGTCAGAGGTCGAGGCGAGGAAAATCTTCGAGGGCGAGGAAATTTCCTGTGAGCGTTGCGGTTGGAGCGGAAAAGTGTCCAAGATGAGGCTTCGTCAGATCGTGCCTTTCAATTGGGTATACTCGCCGGCCTCGTAGAGCTCATGAAATCACGGAGATTGAATGACGGCGCAGCAGGAGTACGATAGCCTCGACAGTAAGCAGAGACGGGATTTACTGCTGAAAATTGGTGAAACTCGTGAAGAAGCGCGAGTGTTGAGCCAGCGCGATTACGACGCGCTGGGCGGGTGGGTAAAAACCCGGCTCAAGAGACAATTGAAGCACCCCAAGCCTTAAGACTTCAGGGAGTGCGAAGCTAGTAGCGACGGCTGCCTCTTCCGCCGCCGTATTTGCCCCGGCCTCCGCCGTCACGCCGGGCGGCTTGGGGGCGAGCTTCGTTGACGACGAGCGCGCGCCCCATCAGATCCTTTCCGTTCAAGCTGGCGATGGCCTTTTCGGCCGAGCCTTCATCGGCGATTTCGACGAAGCCAAAGCCGCGAAGCTGGCCGGTATCGCGCTCGCGGACGATCGTGATCGAATCGGCGTGGATCCCAAGGTTAGCGAATTCCGTGCGGATAGTTTCTTCCGTGACGCTGAACGAAAGATTCCCCACATAGAGCTTTTTCCCCCTATCGATTGTTGCGAGAAAATTGATAGCAGGGTCGCTCTCAGGATTGGGTCTCTGCCTGCGGAGACTGCGCGCTTTCGATTTCAACGCGACGCTCGGCCTTTATGCGCCGCTTCTCGAGCCGCTTCATTTCCTTCTGGCGTTTTTGAAACCTGATTCTGGCCACAACTTCTCCTTGGCGTGATTTCTTTACCAGCGAGGTTCGCGCGGCTGGCGCGCCGCTTCGGTGTAATTCTCGGTCGAGAAACCGCTGCGGCCACGGCCGCCTCCCCCTCTACGGGGCGGGCCGCCGGCACGAGGCCCGAAGTTTTCTGTTTTGGGGCGGGCCTCGTTAACCTTGAGATTGCGGCCGCCAAATTCTTTGCCGTCGAGGGCGGCGATGGCTTTCTTGGCTTCGCCGTCATTGGGCATTTCCGCAGATGCGAAGCCGCGAGCGCGGCCGGTATCGCGGTCAATCGCCATGTGAACGCGCGTGAGCTGGCCGAAGGGCTCAAACAATGTCCGCAAATCGCTCGCTGTGGTCTGAAAATTCAAATTACCGACAAACAGGTTCTTCATAGGTCTCCTGAATCGCTATTGCGTTTTTCCCGAGAACACTTCGCTGACAGTGTTCGCGTGCGAATTCAAAAAGCGCACCGGTTCTAATAGTCCTCTGCCGCCTTGCGGGCAAACAAACTTCCCGCCTTTCGAGGAGAATGGGTGCTGCGGTATTCCTCGAGATCTCCATCGGTGATGGTCAGACGAATTTCAGGCGGGTGGTTGGCATAGGTGGCCAGCTCGCGCCGGAGCTTCAGCGAACAAATGTCAGGAGCGTCCTGATAGCTAATGAGGTGGTCATCGAATGCTTTGTTCGGAATGGTCAGGGTGAAATCGCGCGGCTCGACCGAGGGCTCGCGCACCGTAAATCTGTAAAGACGGGCGCGCGCGCTAGCTTCAAAGCCGACAAATTGAACAATAATTTCGTGGCTCATTTCGAGCCTACCTTGGTTACCGTACTCGCGGGATTTGTCCCGCCGCCTGGGCCGATTCGGGAGCGTTCCTTCAGCAGGCTCGACAAACCATGATACTGGTGATGAACTTCTTCACGCCATGGAGATCAAAGTCGATCCAACTGCTTTCCGCATCTGATTCCGTCACGACACCCAGACCATACTGGAAGTGTTTGAAATACGCACCTTCTTGGAGGGCTTTCATAAAGCCTCCTGAAACCCAAGACCTCAAGAAAAGGCGAGCCCGCTGTTTGCGGACTCGCCCTCTGAGATTACAAGCTGGAGACGTTCGACGCCTGCAGGCCCTTGGGGCCGCGTGTGACTTCGAACTCAACCGCCTGGCCTTCGTCCAGCGATTTGTAACCATCCGCCACGATGGCGGAAAAGTGGACGAAAACGTCCTCGCCGGACTGGCGCTGGATGAATCCAAAGCCTTTGCTGGCGTTAAACCACTTGACTGTCCCTTGCTGTTTCAACTGTGTTTCTCTTTTCTGTTTGGGCTATTTGGTGCCTTCCCACTGCCTCCAGCGCAAAAAAAGGGGCTGCAAGTGTAGACTTGCAGCCCCTTCAACGAATCTAAAGGTTGTACAAGAGCAACAAACGCGAGAAAACTATCTCATGTTTGCATGCTCCTGTCGAGAAAATTCTTTTAGCAAATTACGCGTACGAACGGAGATGAGAGCTGTGCAGTTAGCGGAATTTGTGGCAACTCGGGCCGCGCCGAGCCGGAAGTCAAGGCGGCATGACAACACCTCAGCACGTGCGGGAAGGTTGTGGTTTTAGCCCACAACCGTGGTTGTGTATCCTCACTCGAAACAAAGAGACATAGCTGCGGAGAAGCGGCCAGCATTTCTGCACGCCCCCGTTGCTGCTGAGAACGCCTTTATCTGATGAGGCTACCTTTTCGGTTTGCAGGTCATCCTCTTCAGAATCGGTTCCTGTTCGTCCAAGTGATCACCGCATCCGCTCAGAACAATTCAGAGAGACAAACTGATATGCTTCCGAGTTGGCACAAATCTAGGTAGGGGAAATCTCCATGCGCCGTCTTCTACTGGCCCTTTTCCTGTTTGTTTGCAGCATGAGTCGTCCGATGCATTCTCAAGAGCAACAAAAGACAGCATCAGGCCACTACCTGTTTGCCTGGACAGGTGACGCGGCTAACCAGCGCGCTGGTTGTTCGGCCAATTGTGGAGCCGAAGGGCTGAAAGGGTGGGGCAACGATTTTCTCGCGGTGATCGATGCGGATCCGACTTCGTCCTCGTACGGACATTTGGTGACGAGCGTAGCCACTGATCAGCAAACCATGTACGCACATCATACGGAATACACGATGCCTGCCAGCGGAATGCTGTTTGCCAACGACCATGACGCGGGTCGGAGTTTTATCTTCGATGTGCGCGACCCATTACATCCGACAGTTGCGACTTCGTTCACCGAAATGGCCGGTTACATGCATCCACATTCGTTCCTGCGGTTGCCTAACGGGCACGTGCTCGCCACATTTCAGCACGCGCATCACAGCACTACTGAAGGGCATATGGGTACCAGCGGTGGCCTGGTGGAGATTGACGATCTGGGCAAGGTGGTTCGCGCCAGCAGCAATGCGGATCCGACTTTTCCAGATGCCCTGTTGTCGCCTTACAGCCTGGTCGTTCTTCCCGAATTCGACCGCGTTGTCTCCACGAACTCCTCGATGCATCAGGACGATATCTTCAGTGGCGTCACCTACCAGCTTTGGCGTCTCTCTGATCTCAAGCTGCTCAAGACGGAATATTTTGATGTGGGAGAGAACCGCTATGCTCACATCAGCCCGGAAGAGCCGCGTCTTGGACCGGATGGATCGATCTTTGTACAAACGCTGGGCTGTGGGATCGAGCGCATTACAGGCGTGCGCGTCGACCACCCCGAATCGAACCTGGTATATACCTTTCCCGGCAACCGGTGTGGGGTCCCTACCATCGTTGGGCATTATTTGGTGCAGAGCGTGCCAGCGGCGCACGCTTTGATTGTTCTCGACATCAGCAATGGAGCGAAGCCGGTGGAGGTCTCACGCTTGAAGATCAGCGAAACGTTCAAGCCACACTGGACGGGATGGGACGCCAAGATACAGCGATTGGTCGTAACCGGTAGAGAACCTCGCCTTTTTCTGGTCAAATTAGACCAGACGACCGGCGCTCTGACGATGGACGATACCTTTCATGATGTGGACGGCAAACCCGGCTTTAACTTCGCCGATCGCGAGTGGCCGCACGGGTGGAAGGGATCGGGCCTTCCACACGGAGTGGTCTTCTCGCGCTAAACGGATCCGAGGCTCCCAAGACTCTTTCGGAAGTTGGAACCTTCTCGTAGTTGTCGATAGATCGCCTCATCATCCACCTTTTTCGCGAGTGTCAAAAGGCTGCTAAATTCTCGTTAGCTAAATCAGTGTGCCTGACGGGCGCACAAAGACGAAAGCAGTGGGCTAAAACGACATGTTTTTCGCACAACTACAGGTTCTCAACAGCTCTTGGCAAATGCGCGTCTTGCCTGGACATTACGCGGACTACTAATGGGATCGTCCGCCGCTTTCGGAGTGGAGCTGCGTCACTCGGGATGAAATCTCGCCAACTACTCGCGCTGAATCTCCCAGATAGCTCCACCGTTTACGTCAAGCCGATCGCCACGTCGCCGCCTTGCTTTACTGTAGTTGACACCCCCGTTATAATACCCGCCAAGTACCTTTCCCGTGCCGACAGGTGAACTCTGGTTTGCGACCTGTGGGAGGTAAGTGGAATGACTACAAGCCGCCGCGATTTTCTGACCGCCGCAGTGACCGCTGCAGGAGCTGCAGTAACCCCAGATCTCGCCCGCGCGCAAGAGCATGATCACGATCATGACCATGATCACCAGGTTGTACCTTCGGATCCAGCCCTGCGCGTCAAGGCGCTCGAATCTCTTCTAGTGGAAAAAGGCCTGGTCGACCGCGCCGCGCTTGATGCGCTGATCGACACCTACGAGCACAAGGTTGGGCCTCGCAATGGTGCCCGAGTGGTGGCGCGTGCCTGGACGGATCCCGCTTACAAGCAACGCCTTCTCACCAACTCGGACACCGCGATCGCCGAGTTGGGTTATGGAGGGTTGCAGGGCGAGCACATGCTTGTGATCGAAAATACCGCCAAAGTACACAATCTCGTCGTCTGCACGCTGTGCTCGTGTTATCCGTGGCCGGTTCTTGGCTTACCGCCGGTTTGGTACAAGTCCGCGCCGTACCGCTCGCGTGCGGTCATCGATCCACGCGGCGTGTTGCGCGAGTTTGGCCTGGAGCTAGGCGACGATGTCGAGGTGCGTGTCTGGGATAGCACAGCGGAGTTGCGATACCTCGTCCTTCCAGAACGACCGGCCGGCACCGAGAAAATGAGCGAAGAGGAACTGGCGGCGCTGGTCACTCGGGATTCCATGGTGGGAGTAGGTAAGGTCACCACACAAGCATAGGGAGTGCGTGCGTGAACGGCATCCATGACATGGGCGGCATGCACGGCATGGGGCCCATAAATCCGGAAAAAAAAGAGCCTGTGTTTCATACAGTTTGGGAAGGCCGCGCCTTCGCGCTTTCGATGGCGGTGGACGGCGACTGGCCGTACGGCGCCGATCGTTATCAGATCGAGCTGATGCCGCCTGAAAAATACCTGCGTCAGAGCTATTACGAGAAATGGGTGACGACCCTGGTCGAGCTTATGGTTAAGACTCGCATGGTTACCTCGGCCGAGATCGCAAGTGGAAAGGCAATAGAGCGCAAGACCAAGGCCCGCCATGTACTCACGGCTGCCGAGGTGCCGTCTGTGATCGCAGCGGGTGATCCTGCGAGTCGGAACGTCCCAGCTACTCCGCACTTTCGAGCCGGACAGCAGGTGCGAGCACGCAATATGAACCCGGTGGGACATACACGACTACCGCGCTACGCACGAGGCAAAATCGGGAGGATCGAACGGGACCATGGCGTTTTCGAATTTCCGGACACCAGCGTCAACGGTTTTGGAGAAAAGCCGCAGCACGTGTATTCGGTGCGCTTTGCCGCGCGCGAACTGTGGGGCGAGCAAGCCGCACTACAGGATTCTGTTTACGTTGATTTGTGGGATGACTACCTTGAGCCAGCTTGAGTTGGCGCGACTCGGAAAGCATGGCCGCGCGTAGCGGAAAGGAGAGCACCGCATGAACGGCGTGCATGATCTGGGCGGGATGCAGGACATGGGCCCAGTTCAGACTGAGAAGAACGAGCCCGTGTTTCATGAACCATGGCAAGGTCGAGCCTATGCCGTTACGCGTGCCATGGGTGCATGGCGCAAATGGAATCTGGACGCTTCCAGGTTCCAACGCGAGCAGATCGCTCCGGTAGATTATTTTCGAATGAGCTACTACGAGCGCTGGATTGTGGCCCTGGTCGAGTTGATGCTCAAGAATCGTATGGTTACCCCTGCGGAGTTAGAGAGCGGGAAACCCGATCCGGGATCGGCGAAACAGACTCCGCCGCTTACAGCCGAAAAAGTACAGATTCTGATTGCAAAAGGGGTGCCGGCCAGTCGGGATGTTGCGGTGACGGCACGGTTTCACTCTGGCGAGCGCGTGCGCGCACGCAATATAAATCCCGTCGGGCATACGCGCTTGCCGCGTTATGCAAGGGGAAAGATCGGAACGATTCATCAGGACCACGGCGTCTTTGTTTTCCCTGACACCAACGCTCTTTTTTTTGGAGAAAAGCCGCAGCACGTGTATTCGGTGCGCTTTGCCGTGCGCGAACTGTGGGGCGAGCAAGCCGCACTACAGGATTCTGTTTACATTGATTTGTGGGATGACTACCTTGAGCCTGCCTAATTCAATTCCCCAGCCCGAGAATCTTGCGTCGCTGCCGCACCTTCCTAGCGATGAGGGTGGACCGGTCTTTGCAGAGCCTTGGCAGGCGCAAGTCTTTGCGCTCGCCGTCCGTCTGTCCGCGCAAGGGCATTTCACCTGGAAAGAATGGGCCGCGGCGCTCGCTGGCGAACTCAAGGCCGCTGCAGATCGCGGTGAGCCCGATGATGGCTCGCGCTACTACCACCATTGGCTCGCAGCTTTGGAACGTCTGGTAGCGGCGAAACACCTATCTGACCCCACAGCGATGCAGGCCCGGAAAGAGGCTTGGGCCGAAGCCTATCGGCGTACGCCGCACGGCAAGCCCGTCGAGCTCGCGAACGACTCCAGCTAGGTAACGATTTGATGATCAAGTGGCTTTTCTCGGATTCTCGGAGGGAGTTATGCAAACGTCAGCGGTTTTGAACACTGCCGTCACTCATGTCCAGCCTATTGCAGTCCCATGGCCTGCCCTCGGAGTACTCATTTTGGGGCTAGTAACGGTTTACTGTGTCGGATTCTCGACCGTCACCCGGGCACACAACGCCGCTCATGACACACGCCACGCGTCCGGTTTCCCTTGTCACTAAGGGTGCGGTGAGTCCGTTTCGAAAATTGATAGTGGTGGTTTTTGGGGCGGGCGCACTCGCTGGGCTCGTTCTCTTTGCAGTCCAGTACTTCACGGTTGTTCCACTGATTCATACCGCAGAGAACTACGAAAGGGCGCACGAGGTCCACTCCGACGCTCTGAATGAAGACGCAGGTTGGCACCCCGCAGATGGATGGGAGCGCACCTCCTTCACAGCACTCACGACGGTGCTAACTGGTATTGGCTTTGCGGCGATCCTTTTCGGGGTGATGGCTCTTGTGGGGAAGACCATCAACACACGGCACGGTGCGCTATGGGGATTAGCGGCATTTATTTGCTTCAGTCTGGCTCCTGCACTCGGATTACCACCTCAACCTCCGGGAGTCGCGGTTGCGGACTTGGGGCGGCGCCAGCTCTGGTGGGTGGGGACAGTGATTGCAACGGCCGTAGGTATGTGGCTCGTCACTCGACAGAGGCAAACCTGGGTACTGCGAACTGGTGGAGTCGTATGCCTGTTGCTTCCGCATTTGATTGGCGCACCCGCAGCCACCGGACAGAGCAGTGTTCCGGCTGAACTCGTCCGCCGCTTCGCAATTACGTCAGTGGCAACCAGCGGTATATTTTGGCTCCTGGTCGGCACGCTTGGTGGCTTAATCTACGTCCGCAATCAGGCGGACTCCTAGACTTTGCGAACCGTATATCACCTATCTCAACACGGGACATTGCGGTCGGACCAAAACACTTTCATTTCGAACCACCCATTTCTGTGCAGTACGGTTGGAAGAGCTATCCCCATTGTCCGTGAAGTGTTTCGCTGGGCAGACACTAGCCTATTCGAAAACCCTACAGACGCTTTCGGCACATGTGCCTATATGTTGGGATGTCGGCAGTGAAGAGCACGCAAGGTCGAAGATTGAAGATAGGTAAACGAATGTGCGTCAACGTGCCACCCGTGCCGCGAAGAAATGCTTAAACGTCGACGCACTTCCGTTCTTAATGCTGCCTTTTGCTGCCTCGCGGATTTCGTAAGCTCTGTGGAGTCAGAAAGAAAGCTGGTAGGGGCGGTGGGGATCGAACCCACGCCCTTGAGTCAGAAAATGTGCAGTGAACATGCAATGATAAGGGATTAAGCCTCAAGAGTGCAGGGCGCAAGCTCAACTGCCCAAAAGAGTTAGATGGTGGGCCTGGGGAGAGTCGAACTCCCGACCAACGGTTTAGGAATTGGGTGTTTATTCTTCAAGTTGTTTGTCCTCAGTGGCCGATTCTTGGTTTTGGTTGGGCTCATCTGGGCTGGTTCGGGAACATAATGTGCAACGCAACATGCAATGAGATGTTTCGAAGGGGCCGGATCTCGCGACTCTACCAGGCCTGGTTTCGTCAACTTTAGGCTTTTGGCTCCCGCAAACCGCGATGAATAGGGATTTGATTGCATAACAATGTTGCCTCACTCGGCCCGAGTAGGCATCGGTTGATAGGCTGAGGCAGGCGCCGCAATTCCGCCAGGAGCTAATCCAGCCGGACGTGCAATCTTTTCCCCGGTCGATTCACTGCATTGCGGAGCTGAAGATGAAATCGTGCTGCCAGTCCTGTTTATAACCGGCGAGCCGCAGAGCGGTAGCGAGTTGCGCCCAATGCCGTGTCCCGTGCAGGAACGCGTGCGTAAAACATTTGCGGCGGCTGGCCTTCATGTTTTCCGTGGGCGCCGGAAAGGACATCATCTCGTCCCATTTTTCGTCGTGCGTCTTCTCGAGAACTTTTCGCCATTTCAGTAGCGCAGAGTCCGCGGCGGAGAAAATGGCATCGGGGGAGGTCTTGTCAATGCTGTCGGTGAATCGGGCTGGATCAATTTTGGCGGCAGGCGTGATCGATTTGCCCAGCAACCATTCGGCAAAGAGCATATCGACGAAGACGATATGCGAAAGCAAGTCGCGGACTGTCGCCGAGCCGGCGATGTCGATTTTGACGTCGAGCGCTTGGGAGTGCTGGCTGAACCAGTCGTGCCAGCGGTGCGACTCTTGCTGCGCGTGGTCGAGGAGTTCTGAGAAGCCCACGGAATTTCTTGAGGTGGTCGTCGTCATTGTTGGTGCTCCGAGTGGTTCTCATTGTTCCATCTTGAAGGCGGCTGATCCAGACACAAATGCAATCCTCCACGTGACCTGCTGAATTCAAGGCAGCGGCTCAGTTTGCAGCGTCGCCGAAGTACTTGCTGTCGGCCTACTTGGCAAAATTTGGTTCCGAGCGCCGAACACCGTACAAATTTTCAAGAAGCTGCGAATAGCGAGGGGCGAGGCTATCCTGCAGGCGCGATCGCTCACTGCGGCTTTTGCTGCACCGCCGCCGTTTCTTTCACTTCCTCAGCCTTCTCCCACGTCGAGTCGGGATCGTACTTCTTCATCGTTATCCCTTTGACAAGAGTTTTCT
>Ga0306921_10005451_pt1 | contig 13204 bp, 8 predicted proteins | sample sta12Cox44000080_FD_203760 | JGI IMG/M metagenome (GOLD analysis project Ga0306921, IMG submission 203760) | Lab enrichment of tropical soil microbial communities from Luquillo Experimental Forest, Puerto Rico - statoxic.12C.oxic.44.000.080 (v2)... | ecosystem: Environmental > Terrestrial > Soil... | reverse complement strand
GGTCGTGAGGCGTTAAGCTCGGCGAGAGCTGGGTTGCCCGAGTCAGGGCATGGTTCCCTGTACGGGTAGGAATTGGGTCGGGGCTAGACCCGGCCCTACTTTCGCTGGAAGTCGCTCTCGTTTGCGGTAGGACCGGGCCGGCCAGGATGGGAGTATGCGAGAAATTATCACGCTGCAATGTTCTGACTGTAAGAACCGGAACTATTCGACAACAAAGAACAAGAAGAAGAACCAGGACCGACTAGAGCTGAAGAAATTCTGCCCGACATGCCGGCATCACACGGTGCATAAAGAAGTCAAGTGACGAGTGACGAGCGACGAGCGCCTTCGAGTCACGAGTGAGCGACGGCAGGCCGTGGCGTATTGCTTGTCACTATCCACTCGTCACTGGTCCTTCGAAGGGGCGTCAGATCAATGGCTAATCTGCCGGTCTCCAAAACCGGTCATGGGGGTTCGAGTCCCTCCGCCCCTGCCAAACAGGAGGCAGGAGACAAAGAACCGAACGGAATGTGAGTCCGGGGCGGGCAACGGCTATCCCAGGAAAGCGCGGGCCAAGAATGGCTGAAGAAATAACTCTGCAAAAGAATTACCTGAAGGAAGTCCGGGATTATTTTGACGATGTGCGGACCGAGATGAAGCGCGTGACTTGGCCTGGGAAGCAGGAGGTCTACGGCACAACCGTAATGGTCATTTTGTCGACCTTCCTTTTTGCCGCGTATTTCGGCCTTTGTGACTACGCTTTTCGGAGTCTTGTCCAGCGCGTTCTCGACATGTTTTTGCACCGCCGGTAAGGCGCTGAAAACCGGGGGAGGAGGGCACTATTGAAGATTCTCTGGTGAGTAAGTCAGCGATGACCAAGAACTGGTACATCATCCACACCTATTCCGGATTCGAAAAGAAGGTGGCGGAGACCCTTAGGAGCAGGGTCGAGGCAGCCGGGCTTAAGGAGCGGTTCGGGGAGATTATGGTCCCGAGTGAGGACGTCATCGAACTGCGGCAGGGCAGGAAGGTGGTAACACCCAAGCTCTTCTATCCCGGGTACGTGCTGGTCGAAATGGAAATGAACAACGACACGTGGCACTTGGTGCGTTCCACGCCTCGCGTTACTGGGTTTGTCGGCTCCGGTCAGATGCCTAATCCCCTCACCCTGGACGAAGTCGACCGCATCGTCCACAAAGTCGAGGTGGCTGCCGAGCACCCCAAGCCACGCCTGAGATTTGAAAAGGGCGAGTCCGTGAAGATCAATGAAGGGCCCTTCAAAGACTTCACCGGTCTCGTTGACGAAGTCAACGACGATCGGTCCACGTTGCGGGTAATGGTGACCATTTTCGGGCGGGCCACGCCCGTGGAGCTGGACTTCTACCAGGTGGAAAAAGGCTGAGTGCGTACAAACTCGAAAGTGCAAACTCGATGACCAATTGATTCCGAAGGATTAAGAGTTATGGCGAAAAAAGTCACGGCATTGGTTAAGCTTCAAATTCCTGCTGGCAAAGCGACGCCAGCTCCGCCCGTAGGGCCAGCGCTTGGACAGCACGGTGTAAACATCATGGATTTCTGCAAGGCGTTTAACGCCAAGACTTCCTCCAAGGACCAAGAGAGCCTGATTATTCCCGTCGTTATCACGGTATATCACGACCGGAGTTTCACCTTCGTCACCAAGACGCCTCCTGCCGCCGTGCTTTTGAAGCGTGCCGCAGGGATCGCTAAGGGATCGGGGGAGCCCAACAAGAATAAGGTCGGAAAGGTGACTGAGAAGCAGGTGGAGGAGATTGCCAAGACCAAGCTACCGGACCTGAACGCTCGGGACTTGGAGGCAGCAGTGGCTACCGTGAAGGGGACGGCTCGCAGTATGGGGTTGGAGGTTGTGCCGTAGGGAGGCCGGATTCGACTTCTGGGCTGGAAGAGAGGAGTCAGGAGTGGGAAAGAAATACACCCAATCTGTCAAACTGGTTGAGAAGCCGGCATACGCTCTTGCGGACGCAATGCCGGTGATCAAGAAGGCTGCTTTTGCGAGATTCGACGAAACGGTGGAAATTGCCATTCGCCTAGGTGTGGACCCGAAGCATGCCGACCAGATGGTGCGCGGCACCGTGGTCCTGCCTCACGGACTGGGCAAGAGCAAGCGCGTTATTGTCATCGCGTCGGGAGATAAGGTTCGGGAGGCGCAGGAGGCAGGGGCCGACGATGTAGGTGGTGACGATCTGGTGCAGAAAATCCAGGGTGGATGGATGGAGTTTGACGCTGTCATCGCCACGCCCGACATGATGAAGTCGGTTGGCCGTCTGGGTAAAGTGCTGGGACCACGAGGATTCATGCCCAACCCTAAGACCGGCACTGTAACCATGGACGTGGAGCGAGCCATCAAGGAAGTAAAGGCCGGCAAGGTGGAATTCCGTGTCGACAAGACCGGTATCATCCATTGCCCGGTGGGCAAGGTCTCTTTCGATGCGGTGAAGCTCTCCGAGAATGCGCAAGCCCTCATCGGCAGCGTTCTCAAGGCCAAACCTGCGACGGCCAAGGGGAAGTACGTCAAGAGCATCGTGATTTCCTCCACCATGGGCCCCGGCGTACGTGTCGATCTGGCTTCGGTTGAGGCCGCTTAGTTTTGTAACGCCGGCCTCTCCCGAAACCCCGTAAGTACGGGCAGCCGGCAATTTTTTCCTCGATGCCCCGGCAAGCCGGGATTTACAGGATCTCCGGGTTAGAGCCATGAAAAAAGACGAAAAGCAGAAGCAGGCGGAGGAGCTGCACGACGAACTGGCGAGAGCCAAGAGTGTGCTGCTGTCAGGGTTCGAGGGCCTTACGGTTGCTCAGGACACGGATCTGCGGGGCAGGGTGGCCAAGCTGGGAGCGAAATACCGGGTAGTGAAGAACAGCCTGATTGAGCGTGCCGCCCAGGGAAGCGCACTCGAGTCCGTGACCAGTAAACTGCGCGGCACCACATCGCTGGCCTATACGCACAGCGATCCTGTTGGCCTCGCAAAAATCATTACCGCCTACGCCAAGGAAAACCCGGTCTTAGTTTTCAAGACGGGGGTTGTGGAGGGTCGCGTTGTTTCGTTGGCCGACCTCAACGCGCTGGCCAGCCTTCCGTCACGGGAGGCTTTGCTCTCGAAGGTCTTGTACCTGATCAAGTCGCCGGCTCAAAGCGCGGCTTCAGCTCTTGCCGGCGTGGCACGCAGTCTGGTTTATGTCATCCAGCAGGGCGTGAAGGAAAACAGGTTTCAGGGGACCGCGGACCAGGGACCGGGGCAACAAGACGCGGACTGAGTTACCTGAGCTCTTCGCTCAGAAAGCAGCCGGCAACCGATTACGCGATGTCGACTGGGAATTTTCAGGAGGATAACAAAAACGATGTCGGAAAAGCTCGATAAGATCGTAGAGGAAATCAAGGGGCTCACTCTGCTGGAGGCGGCGAACTTGGTGAAAAGGCTGGAAGAGGCTCTCGGAGTTACGGCCGCGGCGGCGGCCCCGGTAGTGGTTGCCGGGGCGGCAGGCGGGGCGGCGGCGGGCGCTGCGCCGGCTGAAGAGCAGACTGAATTCTCGGTCATTCTCACCGCTGTAGGCTCGAACAAGATCAACGTCATCAAGGCCGTCCGGGAAGTGACCAGCCTGGGCCTAAAAGAGGCTAAGGACTTGGTAGACGGTGCGCCCAAGCCGATCAAAGAAGGTGTGAACAAAGAAGAGGCTGAGGCCATCAAAAAGAAGTTCACTGAAGCTGGCGCCACAGTGGAAGTGAAGTAAGGTGCTACGCTGCGGGCGTAAACGCCCCGACTTCGGGTAGAATCCGGCGAGGCGGACTCGATCTGAGGGTACATCCCCTCGCGGGCGTGTCGCATCCTTATCGGAAGAGACCAAGCGTTCCATCTGTAGTCTCTGGAGATTCCAGGCAAAGGAGTAGAAGAATGCCAAACGGCGGGAACGGTGTTTCACGTCATCGCGTGAACTTCTCTAAAATTCCCACGGTCATCAAGATTCCCAACCTGATTGAAGTGCAGCGGCGTTCCTATGAGCGCTTTCTGCAGATGGACCTGCTTCCATCGGAGCGGGAAGACGTTGGACTACAAGCAGTGTTCAACTCTGTCTTCCCCATAACCGACTTTCGCGGCATCTCACAGCTGGATTTTGTGGACTACTCCATCGGCAACTGGGAATGCAAATGCGGCAGCCTGCGGGGTCTCCACCACCTGCGGAGCACTTGCAAGAACTGCGGGCACACGGTCATTACCGACCCCTTCAAAGTTGGAGATGTGTTGTGCTCCAAGTGCGGCACGTTCAACAAGAACGTGGTGACGTTCTGCAATAAATGCGGTGACCCCGTGGCCTTGCAGTTGAAATATGACGTTACAGAGTGCCAGGAGCGCGGGATGACCTTCGCCGCGCCTTTGAAGGTTACCATCCGGTTGACCCTTTACGATAAGGACAGCGACACCGGGCAGAAGACCATCCGCGACATCAAAGAGCAGGAGGTCTACTTTGGCGAAATTCCCCTGATGACCGAGAATGGGACGTTTGTCATCAACGGGACCGAGCGGGTAATTGTCAGCCAATTGCACCGTTCTCCCGGTGTGTTTTTCGAGTCGACACCGCAGAAGACCTACTTCCTTGGCAAGATCATCCCCTATCGCGGCTCCTGGGTGGAGTTCGAGTACGACATCAAGAACATCCTCTATGTCCGTATCGATCGTAAACGGAAGTTCCTGGCCACGATCTTCCTGCGCGCTCTGGGATTGAAGGACGACGCCGAAGTCATTAAGTCGTTCTATTCCGTCGAACGGATTAGCCTGAAGGACCGAAGGCTCTACTGGGAGGTTTCGGACGGTCTGATGGGGTGCAAGATCTCCAAGAGCATTGAACATCCCCGCAGCCACGAGACCATCGCGCACGCCGGCAGAAAGATCACGGCGTCAGTTCTGAAAGAGATCCAGAAGGCGCTTATCACCCAAGTGGAGATTGCCAAGCACGATTTGGAGGGGGCATACTCAGCCATAGACCACGTCGATACCGCAACCGGCGAGGTGCTGCTGGAGGCCAATCACGAGCTCACCGACAGCATTCTAAACTCCATTCTGGATTCCGATATCCCGGAAATCCGGCTCTTCTTCCCTGAGCGTGACGACGTAGGTGTGGTCATTAGCCAGACGCTGAAACGCGATCCCCTGAAGACGCCGCAGGAGGCGCTGATCGAGATGTACCGGAAGATGCGTCCTGGTGACCCGCCCACTCTCGAGACGGCTACGGCGCTCTTCAACGGGATGTTCTTCGATTCGCGCAAGTATGACTTTTCACGCGTGGGCCGCCTGAAATTCAACATCAAGCTGGGTTACCAGAGCAAGTTGAAAGCGCGGATGGAAGACAAGGCGACCTCGTTTGAGTTGGAGAGCGCCGGGAATCTTCCCTCCTCCAACTTTTACGTGGTGGTGGACGAGGAGAAAGTGCATGTTGGAAAGCGGGAGGGCAACATCTGCTCCGAAGTGGTGCGGGGCTGTGAAGGCACGCTGGCCACAGACCACTCCGAGGGCGCCGTCGTGCAGCTACCTCTGGAAAAGAGAATCCTGGAGCCGGAGGACTTCTACGCCGCCATCCGCTACCTGTTGAAGCTGCGGAAGAACCCCGGTGGAATTTATAGCGTCGACGACATCGATCATCTCGGTAACCGTCGCGTGCGGGCCGTGGGCGAATTGCTGGAAAACCAATTTCGCATCGGCCTCGTGCGCATGGAGCGCGCGATCAAAGAAAAGATGTCCGTATATCAGGAAATGGCCACGGCCATGCCTCATGACCTGATCAATGCTAAGCCGGTGATGGCGGCCATCAGGGAGTTCTTCGGCTCCTCCCAGTTGTCTCAGTTCATGGACCAGACCAACCCGCTCTCCGAAATCACCCACAAGCGGCGGCTTTCGGCGCTCGGACCGGGAGGTCTGTCGCGCGAGCGAGCGGGTTTCGAAGTGCGTGACGTCCATCCCACCCACTATGGCCGTATCTGCCCCATTGAGACCCCGGAAGGGCCTAACATCGGGCTGATCTCCTCGCTTTCTTGCTACGCCCGAATCAACGAGCACGGGTTTATTGAGAGTCCCTACCGCAAGGTCCGCAACGGTGCGATCCTCGACTACGTGACCATCACTGACGGCGGTGACAGCCATTGGAAGGTCGGCGAGCACGTGGACCGGAAAGAGGTGGAAAAGCTCAACCTGGAACTGCGCGAGAAGAAGCGCAAGCTCGTGGAACACGAACCGTACTCGTTCTACCTCTCCGCCTGGGAGGAAGACCAGCACATCATCGCCCAGGCTAACGTGGAGGTGGATGAGAAAGGCCGTATCGAGCACGAACTTGTGAACGCTCGCCAGTCGGGGAATTTCGTGCTCATCCGGCGCGACCAGGTGGACTACATCGACGTCAGCCCCAAGCAACTGGTCAGCGTCGCCGCCTCGCTGATTCCATTCCTTGAAAACGACGACGCCAATAGGGCGCTGATGGGCTCCAACATGCAGCGCCAGTCAGTGCCGCTGCTCCGCGCCCAGGCTCCGCTGGTGGGAACCGGCATGGAGGAAGTCACCGCCCGTGACTCCGGCGCGGTGGTGGTTTGCAGACGGAACGGCATTGTGGACAGCGTGGACAGCGAGCGCATCATCGTGCGTGTCGAGGGCGACGGCCAAAGCGGCCAGCTCTCGCGTGAGGTAGGGGCGGACATCTATCAATTGATTAAGTTCCGCCGTTCTAATCAGAACACCTGTATCAACCAAAAGCCGGTGGTGCGCAAAGGGCAAAGGGTGAGGGCAGGAGGCGTCCTCGCTGACGGTCCCTGCACCGATCGTGGCGAACTGGCGCTCGGTCGCAACGTGCTCGTGGCCTTCATGCCATGGCGGGGCTACAACTTTGAAGACGCCATCCTGGTGAGCGAGAAGCTCGTAAAGGAAGACTCGTACACCTCCATTCACATCGAGGAATTCGAAATCGAAGCGCGCGACACCAAGCTCGGACCGGAGGAAATCACCCGCGATATTCCCAACGTCTCCGAGTCACTCCTCAAGGATTTGGACGAAAGCGGTGTCATCCGCATCGGAGCCTACGTCAAACCGGGCGACGTGCTGGTGGGCAAGGTTACCCCTAAGGGCGAGACCCAGTTGACTCCGGAAGAGAAGTTACTGCGGGCCATCTTCGGGGAAAAGGCGGGAGATGTGCGTGACGCCTCGCTTACCTGCCCTCCGGGTATTGAGGGTATCGTGGTCGATGTGAAGATTTTCTCGCGCAAAGGCGCTGAGAAAGACGAGCGGGCGAAGTCGATTGAACTCGCCCAAGAAAATCGCTTGAGGAAGAACCTCCAGGATGAAATCCGCATCCTCAACGACGAGCGGCTGAAGCGGCTGACCGCGCTTCTGGAAGGCGAGAAACTCCTTGTCGATCTCCACGACGAGAAGACGAACAAGCGCCTGCTCCCCAAAGGGACGGACCTAACCTCTGAAGTCCTGGCGCGGATTTCGACCCGAAACCTGAAGCGCATCAAAGTTGCCAAGAAAGACCCCGAGCTTTTCGAGAAGATTGACGAGATCGAAGAGATGACCTCGCGGCAGATCGACATTCTACGCAAAATCGCGGAGGAGAAGATTGAAAAGCTCAAGAAGGGCGATGAGCTGCCTCCGGGAGTCATCAAGCTGGTGAAGACTTACATCGCCATGAAGCGCAAGCTGTCGGTGGGCGACAAGATGGCCGGGCGCCACGGTAACAAAGGCGTGATCGCGCGCATCTTGCCTGAAGAGGACATGCCCTACCTGCCGGATGGCACTCCAGTGGAGGTGGTACTGAACCCCCTCGGTGTGCCCTCGCGCATGAACGTGGGCCAAATCCTGGAGACTCACTTGGGTTGGGCTGCGAAGGCCTTGGGGGGTAAGATCGGTGAGCTGCTGTCGGGGGCAAACCGGGCTGAAATGGTTCGCAGCGAGCTCAAGACGGTTTTCCGCGACAGCGCGCTGGCACGCTCCTTCGACGAATTGAGCGATGAGGAACTCCTCGACCAAGCTCGTTCCCTCCGGGAAGGAATTGCCTTCGCCACCCCCGTTTTCGACGGCGCCCAGGAGCAAGAGATCAAGGAATACCTGGAAAAGGCGGAACTGCCCAAATCCGGAAAGATTGAGCTTCACGATGGCATGACTGGAGAGAAGTTCGATCAGCCCGTAACCGTCGGCTACATTTACATGCTCAAGCTATCACACCTAGTCGATGACAAGATCCACGCGCGTTCCATTGGCCCCTACTCGTTAATTACTCAGCAGCCCTTGGGTGGCAAGGCCCAGTTCGGCGGCCAGCGTTTTGGGGAGATGGAGGTGTGGGCGTTGGAGGCCTATGGTGCGGCGTACATCCTCCAGGAGCTCCTTACCGCGAAATCCGACGACGTTTATGGCCGCGCCAAAATCTACGAAGCCATTGTGAAAGGTGAGGCGGCTATAGAACCTGGTGTTCCCGAATCCTTCAACGTCCTCGTCCGAGAACTCCAGAGCCTCTGTCTCGATGTCGAGCTGCTGAAGAAGCCGAAGGAGCAGCGCGTGCCAGTGGGTGCCGAATAGAGGGACCAGGTGCCGGGACCGGGAGCTCACCGGCTCCTCGCGCTTCAGTCCCCACTAGAAGTCTCGAATTTCGAGCTTGAAAGAGGAGGCCACAATTGTTTCGCAGCAGCCCTTACGACCGTGTCAGCTTAATTGGGGAGTTTGACAGCATCCGCATTAGCTTGGCTTCGCCGGAAAGAATCCGGTCCTGGTCGCACGGCGAGGTCACCAAGCCGGAAACCATCAACTACCGAACGTTCAAGCCAGAGCGGGACGGGCTCTTCTGTGCCCGCATCTTCGGCCCGGTAACCGACTGGGAGTGCTTGTGCGGCAAGTACAAGCGCATGAAGCACCGCGGGGTGATCTGCGACAAGTGCGGCGTCGAGGTGACCCTGTCGAAAGTACGGCGGGAACGCTTGGGCCACATCGAGTTGGCCTCGCCATGCTCGCACGTGTGGTTCTTCAAAGGACTGCCCAGCCGCATCGGTCATCTCCTCGACATCTCGCTGCGTGACCTGGAGCGGGCGCTCTACTTCGAGAATTACATCGTCGTGGATCCGGGTGAGACGCCGCTGAAGGAAAAGGAACTGTTAACGGAGGAACGCTATCGCGAACTTCAGCAACAGTACCCGGGAAAGTTCCGAGCGGGGATGGGGGCCGAGGCCATCAAGGAGTTGCTGAAGCGCGTAGACGTGGAGACGCTGGCTGACGAACTGCGCGCAAAGATGCGTACCGATCCGTCCATGCAGAAACGGGTCAAGTACGCCAAGCGACTGAAAGTAGTCGAAGCGTTTCGCAAATCCGGCAACAAAGCCGAGTGGATGATTCTCGACGTGTTGCCGGTCATCCCTCCTGAACTGCGCCCGCTCGTGCCTCTGGACGGAGGCCGCTTCGCGACTTCGGACCTGAACGACCTCTACCGGCGGGTGATCAACCGTAACAACCGGTTGAAAAAGTTGATGGAACTCCATGCGCCGGACGTTATCGTACGCAACGAAAAGCGCATGCTGCAGGAGGCTTGCGATGCGCTGTTCGATAACGGCCGGCGCGGCCGCGTCCTGCGCGGTACCAACAACCGGCCACTCAAGTCACTGTCCGACACGCTGAAGGGTAAGCAGGGGCGGTTTCGCCAGAACCTGCTGGGCAAGCGCGTCGACTACTCTGGACGTTCCGTGATCGTCGTCGGACCCGATCTGAAGCTCCACCAATGTGGACTGCCTAAGAAGATGGCGCTCGAACTCTTTAAGCCTTTTATCTACCACCGGCTGGAGCAGTCCGGCCAGTGCACAACCATCAAAGCCGCCAAGGAAATGGTGGAAAGGCAGGAATCCGTAGTATGGGACATTCTGGAAGAGGTTATTCACGACCACCCCGTTCTGCTTAACCGCGCCCCGACGCTTCACCGGTTAGGCATCCAGGCCTTCGAGCCCGTGCTCGTGGAGGGCAAGGCCATCAAGATTCACCCGCTGGTGTGCACGGCTTTCAACGCCGACTTCGACGGCGACCAGATGGCCGTTCACATCCCGCTTTCGCCGGAAGCTCAGATCGAAGCTTCAGTGTTGATGCTCTCTTCACGCAACATCCTCTCGCCGGCGCACGGCCAGCCACTGGCGGTGCCCACCCAAGACATCGTGCTGGGTGTCTACTACCTCACGAAACAAAGGAAAGGCGCGAGGGGCGAAGGCCGATCGTTTGCGAGCCCCGAAGATGTCCTTTTAGCCCTGGAAGCGGAGGAGGTCGAGACCCTCACTCCCATCCGCCTGCGCTATACGGGGCGCGTGATCGACCTCACCACAGCCTACGACGACCAGGACGTATTGCATACTGAGCCCATCACGGTGCAGAATCAATTCATCGATACTACCGTGGGCCGCGTGATCTTTAACGATCATCTGCCCAAAGAGATGCCCTTCGTTAACGGCTTGCTCAGGAAAAAGGGCTTGGCCGCGCTCGTCAACTACTGCTACCTACGCTTCGGGCTTGACACCACCGTTAAGCTTCTGGACGAAATCAAAGCCCTGGGTTTCCTCCACGCCACCAAGGCTGGAATTTCCATCGGGATTGACGACCTAGTGGTTCCTTCCGACAAGGTCAAGCTGGTTACCGAGGCCGAGAAGGAAGTTATCGAAGTCGAGAAGCAATACCAGGACGGCGCCATTACCCACGGCGAGCGCTACAACAAAGTAATCGCCATCTGGTCGAATGTGACCGACAAGGTGGCCGACGAGATGTTTCAGGACATGGAGAGGCAGGACAAGTCGGGCGAGATCAATCCGATTTACATTATGGCGGACTCCGGGGCGCGGGGATCCAAGCAGCAGATCCGCCAGCTCTCAGGGATGCGGGGTCTGATGGCCAAGCCTTCGGGTGAGATTATCGAGACTCCGATCACCGCGAACTTCCGCGAAGGGCTGAACGTTTTGCAGTACTTTATCTCCACTCATGGCGCGCGCAAGGGCCTGGCGGATACGGCGCTCAAGACCGCCGACTCCGGTTACCTGACCCGGCGGTTGGTGGACGTTGCTCAGGACGTGATCATCTCCGAGTTCGATTGTGGCACGGTGGATGGCATTTATGTGGAGCCCATCGTCGAGGCCGGCGAAGTCGTAGAGCCCCTGCGTGATCGTATCGTGGGTCGTGTTTCTTTGGAGCAGATCAAAGACTACGAGGGCAACGTCATCGTGGACGTAAACCAGGAAATTAACGAAGACTTGGCGGCGGCCATCCAGGCGGCGGGTATCGAACGGGTGAAGATTCGCTCGGTGTTGACCTGCGAGTCTCGACGCGGTGTCTGCGTGCGCTGCTACGGACGGAACCTCGCCACCGGCCGCATGGTAGAGATGGGCGAGGCCGTCGGCGTCATAGCCGCTCAGTCCATCGGCGAGCCCGGCACGCAGCTCACCATGCGGACCTTCCACATCGGTGGTACCGCCAGCCGGGTCAGCGAGCAGTCCGCACTGGAAGCCAGGAACAACGGCGTCCTGCGGTATCACAACCTGCAGACGGTCAAGAACCGCGACGGACACTTCGTAGCCATGAACCGCAACGGATCGGTGGTGGTGGTTGACGAGAGAGGTCGGGAGCGCGAGCGCCATGCGGTGGTTTACGGCGCTAAGGTCAAGGTAGCGGATGGCTCGCCTACGAAGGTAGGCGACATCATCGTGGAGTGGGACCCTTACACTTTCTCGATCCTGACAGAAGTCGGCGGTACGGTTCAGTTCAAGGACCTGGAGCAAGGGGTAACACTGCGCGAAGAAGTGGACGAAGTCACCGGCCTGTCGCGCTGGGTAGTCACAGACTCGCCGGACGAGAAACTTCAGCCCCAACTGGTCATCCGCAGTGAGAAGAAGGGTACAAAGAAGTACTTGATGCCCTCGCGCGCCCATCTCATGGTGCAGGAGGAGGACGAGGTTAGCCCGGGCGATGTCTTAGCCAAAATACCGCGCGAAACCACGAAGACCAAGGACATTACGGGCGGATTGCCGCGCGTGCAGGAGCTCTTTGAGGCTCGTAAGCCGCACGAGACCGCGGTCATCACGGAAATCGACGGACTGGTGAGGTACGGGGAAATTCTGAAGGGGCAACGCAAGATTATCGTTGCCCCCGACAAGGGCGAAGCTAAGGAATATTTGCTGCCGCGTGGCGTGCACGTCTCCGTTCAGGAAGGTGAGCGCGTCAAGGCAGGCGAGCCGCTCATGGACGGGCCGCGCAATCCGCACGACATCCTGGCGGTTCTCGGCGAGAAGGAACTGCAGAAATACCTGGTGGATGAAATCCAAGAGGTCTACCGGCTGCAGGGCGTCAATATCAACGATAAGCACATCGAGGTGATCTCCCGCCAGATGATGCGCTGGGTCAAGGTGGAGGATGTCGGTGACACTGACTTCCTTCTTGACGAGCAAATGGACAAGTTCAAGTTCCGCGAGGAAAACGAAAGGGCCATCGCCAGGGGCGGGAAACCCGCCACCGGCCGGCCGTTGCTCCTGGGCATCACCAAGGCTTCGCTTTCCACGGACTCCTTCATTTCCGCCGCCTCGTTCCAGGAGACCACGCGGGTGTTGACGGAGGCTTCCATCCGCGGAGCCATCGATCATCTTCGCGGGTTGAAAGAGAACGTTATCATGGGGAGGCTGATCCCGGCAGGTACCGGCCTGGAATTCTACCGCAACTTCCGGTTGCTGACGGAAGTCGAGCCGCCGCAGCCTGAGGTCGCCCCCGAAGCTGAAGGGTTCGAGGCCGGGATTCCGCCCGCTGCTCCAGGTGTCACTGCTGAGCTGCCGGAGGAAGACGAAGCGCGAACACAATAGACAGTGGCGAGTGGCAAGTGAATGGGGCAGTGGCGAGTGACAAGTGACGAGTGACGAGCAAACAACTTAGCGCTCGTCTCGTCACTAATCACCCGTCACTGCCGTACGTAATCGGCGACCAACGACAAGTTCCGTTGGCTTGTCGCTTGTCACTCGTCACTTGTCACTGCCTTATGCAGTTCTCGTGCTGGAAATGCGCGCAACTTATTGATCTGCCGCCCGGGTCGCGGGTCGGCTCCCGCGACACCTGCCCGCGATGCGATCGAGACCTACACTCCTGCCGCAACTGCGATTTCTACGATCCTGCCAAACACAACCAGTGCTCAGAGCCGCAGGCGGAATGGGTTCGTGACA
>Ga0306921_10005449_pt1 | contig 13206 bp, 12 predicted proteins | sample sta12Cox44000080_FD_203760 | JGI IMG/M metagenome (GOLD analysis project Ga0306921, IMG submission 203760) | Lab enrichment of tropical soil microbial communities from Luquillo Experimental Forest, Puerto Rico - statoxic.12C.oxic.44.000.080 (v2)... | ecosystem: Environmental > Terrestrial >... | reverse complement strand
GAGCAAAGCGTGACCGAGCGGCTGACCGGCGGCACGGAAGGCGATCGCCGAAAGCGCGCTGCCGTCGCCGGACTTGAACCGCACACGCACGTGCGCCTGGCCGACCTCCTCGGCATAGGCGATCGCATGGGAGGGAAGCGCAAACACCGGCTCGGGATTGCCGGGACCGTAGGGGCCGGCACGCGCGATCATGGCGTGGAACGCGGGGCCGGCGGCGCCCGCCGTCACGGCGCCGTCGATGAGCAACGCGCGGTCGCGGCGCGCCGCTTCGACCGCACCGGCGAGTTCGGCCTCGAGAAAAGCGCGAAACTGCGCGAGCCGATCGTGGCACAAGGTGATGCCGGCCGCCATGGCATGCCCGCCACCCTTGATCAGCAGCCCGTCGGCAACGGCGCGCCGCACGGCGCGGCCGAGATCGACGCCCTGAATCGAACGGCCCGAGCCGGTGCCGGTGCCGCCGGGTTCGATCGCAATCGCGAAGGCCGGACGCTCGAAGCGCTCCTTGAGCCGCGCCGCCACCAGCCCGACGATGCCCGGATGCCAGCCGGTCGCGGCGGTCACGACGACGGCGCCGCGCTCTTCGGCGCCCAGCGCGGATGATGCCTCCGCTTCGGCCGCCGCGAGGGTCGCCTGTTCGAGCGACTGGCGCTCGCGGTTGAGGCGGTCGAGTTCCGCGGCAAGGGCCGCCGCCTCCACGGGGTCGTCGCTCAGAAGCAACTGCGCGCCGAGATCGGCGCGGCCGATGCGGCCGCCCGCGTTGATGCGTGGCCCGAGTAGAAAGCCGAGGTGCCAGGGTTCGGGCGGACTGGCAAGGCGCGCCATGTCCATGAGAGCGGTCAGGCCGATGCGTTCGCGCCGCCGCATGGCGATGAGGCCCTTCGCGACGAATGCGCGGTTGAGCCCTTCGAGCCGCGATACGTCCGCGACGGTGCCGAGCGCGACTAGGTCTAGCAGGCCGAGCAGGTCGGGCTCGGATCGCGCCGGCGTCCAGAAGCCGCGCACACGCAACTCGCGGTTCGCAGCGACCAGCACCAGGAAGACGAGGCCGGCCGCGGCGAGATAGCCGAGCCCGGAGAGGTCATCGAGCCGGTTCGGGTTGACGACCGCAAGCGCCGGCGGCAGCTGCACGTCCGCCTGGTGATGGTCGATGACGATGGTCTCGAGGCCGAGCCGTTGCGCCTCGGCGAGCGCGTCAGGGCTGGTGGTGCCGCAGTCGACCGTAATGAGAAGCCGCGCGCCTTTTTGCGCGAGCGTTCGCACCGCCTCGACGTTCGGGCCGTAGCCCTCGAACAGCCGGTCGGGAATGTAGAGGTCGGGCTTGATCCCGGCGTGCTGCAGGAACCGCGCAAAGAGCGCCGCCGAAGTGGCGCCGTCCACGTCGTAATCGCCGAACACGGCGATCCGCTCGCCGCGCACCACCGCCTCGGCGATGCGCGCAGCCGCCGTTTCCATGCCGGTGACAACGTGCGGGTCCGGCATGAGCCGCCGGATGCTCGGGTCGAGGAACGCCTCCACCGCGTCGATTTCGACCCCGCGCCCGGCAAGGATGCGCGCCAAAAGCTCCGGGATTCCATGCCGCTGCACGATCGCAAGCGCGCGCGCGGCCGCGCGCTCGTCGAGCCGGTCGCGCCACGCCCGGCCGCAGACCGAACGCTCGACGCCGAGGAAGGCGCGCGGCCCAGCACGGTCCGGCGCGAGAGAGAGGGCGGTCGCTGACATGATTCGCGTCGCCGCGAATCATGCCCGGATTTCGCCCCGCGTGCACGGCCGCCTGTGCGCAAGTCCTTTCTCGCTTCGTCATTCCCGAAGCCAAGCACAGCGAGGCTATCGGGGATCCAGTAATCCAGGAGGGTGACGACTGGATCCCCCGGTCGCCGCCGTAGCCGACGCTCCGCGTCGGCGTTTTTTTGACTAAGAACGACGGCCGAAGGCCGCCTATGGCGCCGGGGAATGACGAGTGAGTTGTGGATTTGACCAAAAAAAACCCGCCGGCCGGGCCGGCGGGTCGCGTTCGGAATTTTCGTTGGTTCAGATCAGCAAGCCTAAGGCGAGCAGCGCGACGAGCGTGAGGCTCGAGAACAGCATCGCCATCTCAACCGGCCGCAGCGCGACCAAGCCAAACCATGTCCCCATTGTGACCCCCGTAGAACCGTCCCCTACGGTGGGAGTCATCGCGCGGCAGCCTGTCGATATTATGTTCCGGGCAAGTCATCGCCGTGACATTCCACCCGAGCCGCAACGGTTTGCTCAGCCCAGATAAAACTTCCCATGCTCGCGATGCTCGGCGCGAATCCAGCGCACGGTGCCGGTGGCGGAGCGCATCACCACGGTCTCGGTCTCGATCACCTCGGGGTGGAACTTCACCCCCTTGAGCATGGAGCCGTTGGTGACGCCGGTAGCCGCAAACAGACAGTCCCCGCTGACCATTTCTTCCATGGTGTATTTCTTACGCAGGTCCTTGATGCCCATGTGGGTCGCGCGCTGGCGCTTCTCTTCGGTATCGAGCACGAGCCGTCCCTGCATCTGTCCGCCGATACAGCGCAGCGCCGCCGCCGCCAGCACGCCTTCGGGCGCGCCGCCGATACCCATATAGATGTCGATGCCGGTGTCCTCGGGATCGGCGGTGTGGATGACGCCGGCGACGTCGCCGTCGGTGATCAATGTCACGGCGGCGCCTGTCTTGCGAACGGCAGCGATCATGTCGGCGTGGCGGGGACGGTCGAGGATCAGCGCGGTGATGCCGGTGGCCTTGACGCCTTTCGCCTTGGCGAGGCTGGCGACGTTCTCCTCGGCCGAGGCGTCGAGATCGACCACACCCTTCTGGTAGCCCGGTCCGATCGCGATTTTCTCCATGTAGACATCGGGCGCGTTGAGCAACGTGCCGCCGTCGGCGAGCGCCACCGTCGCGATCGCGCCCGGCATGTTCTTCGCGCACAAGGTCGTGCCTTCGAGCGGGTCGACCGCGATGTCCATCGCCGGGCCGGTGTCGCGCCCGACCTTTTCGCCGATGAACAGCATCGGCGCCTCGTCACGCTCGCCCTCCCCGATCACGATGGTGCCGCGGATCGGCAGATTGTTGAGTTCGCGCCGCATGGCGTCGACCGCCGCCTGGTCCGCCGCCTTCTCATTGCCGAGCCCGCGCAGCCGCGCCGCCGCCACCGCCGCACGCTCGGTCACGCGTACGATTTCGAGCGAGAGAATGCGCTCGAGCAACTGGTGCGACGGGATATCGATCGACGACATAGCCTTTCCTCCAACGCGCGCCGATTCAGCCGGCCGCGTCTTTCTTATTACGTTTTCTCGATGCGGATGAGTTGCGGCTTGCCGACGATGACGCCGTCGCCCACCACCTTGTCGAGCGCCTGGCGAACCGCGTCCTCGGTGGTCGCATAGGTGATGAGGATGACGGGGACCGGCACCGCGTCGGCGGGATCGTCGCCCCCGTGCGGACGGCCGCCGGGATGACGCTGCACGATCGACTCGAGGGAAATCTGCTGCTCGGCGAGGCGCGTCGCGATAGTCGCTGCGGTGCCGGGTTTATCGACCGCCAGCATGCGGATGTAATAGCCGCCTTCGTGGCGCTGCATCGGCGCCTTTGGACTCGTGGCGAGATTTGCCGTCGGCCGCCCGAACGGCGCGGTGCGCACGCCGCGCGCGATGTCACCGATATCGGACACCACCGCCGAGGCGGTCGCCTCGCCGCCGGCGCCGGGGCCGACCAGCGTGATCTCGTTGATCGGATCGGGGTCGATCGTCACCGCGTTGGTGACCCCCATCACCTGCGCGATCGCCGAATGCTTCGGCACCATGGTCGGGTGCACGCGCTGCTCGATGCCGGCTTCCGTCGCGACCGCAACGCCGAGGAGCTTGATGCGATAGCCGAGTTCGTCCGCGGCCTCGAGGTCCTCGGGGGTGATCGTTGAAATCCCTTCCACGTAAACTGCTTCCGGGTCGACCTTGATGCCGAACGAGAGGCTCGCCAGGATCGCGAGCTTCTGCGCGGTGTCGTGCCCCTCGACGTCGAAGGTCGGGTCGGCCTCGGCGTAGCCGAGCCGCTGTGCGTCCTTGAGGCATTCGGCGAATGTCAGCTCGTCCTGCTCCATGCGCGTGAGGATGTAGTTGCAGGTGCCGTTGAGGATGCCGTAGACGCGCGCGAGCGCGTTGCCAGCAAGTCCCTCGCGCAAAGTTTTCACGATCGGGATGGCTCCGCCCACCGCCGCCTCGAAATTGAGCGCGACGTGATGGCGCTCGGCGAGCGCCGCGAGCGCGACGCCGTGGCGCGCGAGCAGCGCCTTGTTGGCGGTGACGACCGATTTTCCGGCGGCGAGCGCCGCCTCGACCGCGCTCTTCGCGGGATCGCCCTCCCCGCCCATCAGCTCGACGAACACGTCGATGCCTGGGTCTTTGGCGAGCAGCACCGGATCGTCGACCCAGCGCAGGCCGTCGAGCGTGAGGCCGCGCTCCTTATTGCGCGAGCGCGCGGTGACGGCGACCACTTCGATCGGCCGGCCGCAACGCGCCACCAGCGCGTCGCGCTGGCGCGCGACCAGCCGCACCACGGTCGCCCCGACCGTGCCGAGGCCGGCCAAACCGACTTTCAGCGGCGCGCCCATGCAATGTTCCAGAAACGGCGAACTCAGCGCCGGGTCGCGAGGGGAACGACGTTGTGCAACTTTTGCGCACCGGTTTCAAGGAAACGGCGGATGTTGCGCGCCGCCTGGCGGATGCGTTGTTCGTTCTCGACCAGCGCAATGCGCACGTAGTTCTCGCCATGCTCTCCGAAGGCGACGCCCGGCGACACCGCGACCTCGGCCTTCTCCACCAGGATGGTCGAAAACTCGAGACTGCCGAGCGGCTGGAACGGCTCCGGGATCGGTGCCCAGGCGAACATCGAAGCGCGCGGCGGCGGAATAGTCCAGCCGGCGCGGCCGAAGGATTCGACGAGCGCATCTCGTCGCTTGCGATAGGTCGCGCGCATTTCCTCGATGCAGTCGTCAGGACCGTTGAGCGCCGCGGTCGCCGCCACCTGCACCGGCGTGAAGGCGCCGTAATCGAGATAGGATTTGACCCGCGCCAATGCACCGATGATGCGTTCGTTGCCGACCGCAAACCCGATGCGCCAACCGGGCATGGAATAAGTCTTCGACATCGAGGTGAACTCGACGGTCACGTCGATCGCGCCCGGCACCTGCAGCACAGAGGGCGGCGGATCGCCGTCGAAATAGACCTCGGCGTAGGCGAGATCCGATAAGAGAAAGATGCCGTGCTTCTTCGCGAAGGCGACGAGGTCGCGATAGAAATCGAGGGTCGCCGTGTAGGCGGTCGGATTGGCCGGATAGCAGACGACGAGCGCGATCGGCTTCGGGATCGAGTGGATGATCGCGCGCTCGAGCGCGGCAAAGACGTCGGTCGTCGGCTCCGACGGCACCGAGCGGATCACGCCACCCGCCATCAGGAAGCCGAACGCGTGGATCGGGTAGCTCGGGTTCGGCACCAGCACCACGTCGCCGGGCGCGATGATCGCCTGCGCCACGTTGGCGAAGCCCTCCTTTGAGCCGAGCGTCGCGACGATCTGGCTGTCGGGATTGAGCTTCACGCCGAAGCGGCGCACGTAATAGCCGGCCTGCGCGCGGCGGAGCCCCGGGATGCCGCGCGAAGCGGAGTAGCGATCGGTGCGCGGTTTGCCCACGACCTCCTTGAGCTTCTCGACCACGTGGGCGGGGGCCGGCAGATCGGGATTGCCCATGCCCAGGTCGATGATATCCGCGCCCGCGTTGCGTGCCGCCGCCTTGGCGCGGTTGACCTGCTCGAACACGTAGGGCGGCAGGCGGCGGATGCGGTGAAACTCTTCCATGGCCTTATGGCTCCTCGGCCGTTCGGGCGGCCGGGTGGTCGCTCTCCTATCATGATCGGAACGCGCCCGGTGAATTGTGCAGTGCGCAATCGGCCGCGGCAGTCCGCTACCCGCACCCGCTTACTTGGGCGCGTCCTTGGCCGTCAATTCCGCCGGCTTGGCGTCCTTTGATTTCTTGGGCGGTTTGGCGGCCGCGCTCTTTTTTGCCGAGGGCGGAGCCGGTTCGGCTAGAGCCTCAGTGGCCCGCTGCTCCTGCTGCTGGCGCAGGGTCGTCATTTCCGCCTGGGCGCGCTTTAGCTCGTCGTCCGTGAGCGGCAGGGCTTCGCGGCGCTGCGGCATGGCGTTGACCGACGGATATTCCGGTGCCGTGGCCGAGCGCGCCGGTGCGTTCTCGGGCAATCCACCCGCCGCCGTCGGGATCGTGTCGGTGATCTGGGCGGACGAGCAGGCGGCAAGCAAGCCCGCGGCAAGACCGAGCGCGAGCATCGGCGCCAAATTAATCTTCCGCAAAGGTCGCAACCTGGACATCATGGGTACGCTATACCAAATGCAACAAAGGTTCGACGGGCGGGCCTACGGGGCTATTGTGGCGGGATAAGGGACTTCAACCTGTTACGGCGGGCCGCTCTCCCGAAATCTCCCGGAGATCAACCGCGCCTTGAAGGGCTGGAATGGCGCTGACCAGCGCCGACGACAGGACCGGGAAAATTAATGTTGTCCAGTGGCACAAAGATTTCCTGACGAGCCTTGGACACGGCAGGCATTCGACAACTGGCCCAAATCGGAATGGAAGCAGCCCCGCCCCCCCCGCGCTGGGCGGTCGAAGGCGGGGTGACGCCGCGCGACTATCACGCTCGGTAAAAGCACGAATCCGCTGGCGCCGCCGCTGTCCGGGGCGTTGCGCGCGCTGCCCTACCCTGACGGCGGCGCCAGCGAAAGCAGACACTTCTCCGCTGTCCGTTGTCCTTCTCTCTATTCGCCGAAAGATCGGGCTGCACCTGGGCGCCTCCTTGACCAGAAAGCGTCAAATGTCTTTTTTTTTGGCGTGTTGCTTTTCAATCACACGATCGAGGTGGGCAGATGCCTATAGCGCAGCAGCCTCATGATGCTTGGCATCTCATGACGCTCGCAAACACGGCGGCGAACGGCGTTCACTCGCTGATCCTAGCGGCTGTCGTATTGGCGGGGGCGGTGTTTGCACCGAGCGAAGCGACAAGAGCGCAAGGCACGGCCGAGCGGCAGGCGGCATGCGAGTTGTCGGCGATCCGCGACACGCGGTCCGTCCTCGCGGTTCAACTGATCCGATCCGCCTGCAACTGGCTCGCGCTCAATGCCGATTCCTTGCTGAACGAGCGAAACAAGAACTACTACGTCTGCCTCGTGCAAAACCTGTCAGGATCGCAATCGGATGCGGCGGCGCAGGCCATCGCGTCAGCATGCCGGACGGCCAATCCGCTCTAACATGCCCCGCCCAATCGGCACCACGTTCGCCAATGAACCTCCTTGCTGGCGGCAGCGACCAATGGGGGAAGGTCGCAGACCCTTCACGGGAGACCGCCATGAAGAAGCTCATCGCCCTGGCCTTCTTGGCGCTCGCGATTGCCGGCGTTGGCATGATGACCCACACGGCCAGCACCGCCGAGGCATACGCTCAGTTGAAGGCGGACGGCGTTGTTTGGAAGCACGAATGGCGGTAGTAGATCGGGACTGCACCTGCACGGCCTGCGGGCGGCGGCCTGCGTTCTATTCAAACGTGCCGGGGCGACAATTCCTCAAATAGCGGATATGGTGGGCATATCGCCCGCGATGGTTGGCCGGTATTGCCGGCTCAGTGTGCAGTGCGAAAATGCTCTCGCCGCCATCATTCACCTCGATCGAACGGCTTGCGAAGGGCTCGAGAACGGCTCGAAAAAATCGTTGGTTAAGTCTTTGAAGTTCCTCGCCCTGCCATCTGGCGCTAATATGTCGAAACCATGAACCAAAACAGCCGGCTGACCGAACAACGCGGGCCCGGCAAAGGGCGGAAACGATCGAGGAAAGCTGCGCCGGCCGAAACGGCCGACATGGCGCCGCGCGATATTGTTCCGGTGGCCCGCGTCGAGAAGGCCGCGAAGGAAACCACAAAAGAGGCGAGCAAACCTGCCGCGGCCGACAAGCCGCGCACGGACGGCGCCCCGGTCGGCGCGGTCGATATCGAACAATTCTCGCGCAACGTCGCGCGCATGGTCGAAGAAGGCGGCAAGGCGCTCGCCGCCTATCTCAAGCCGCGCGAAGATGGCGGACTCAAAACGGACGCCGCCGAGGACGTGAGCGACGCGGTCAAGACGCTCGCGCGCGTCGCGGAATATTGGCTCGGCGACCCCCAGCGCGCCATCGAGCTGCAGACGAGCCTCGGGCGCGCGTACCTCGACCTGTGGGCCTCGGCCGTCAAGCGCATGGCCGGCGAAGCGACGGAGCCGGCCGCCAAGGCCGATCCGCGCGACCGGCGCTTTGCCGATCCCGAGTGGTCGTCGAACCAGTTCTTCGATTTCCTCAAACAGACCTATCTGCTCACGGCGCAATGGGCCAACCATCTGGTCAAGGACGCCAAGGGGCTCGACGGACACACGCGCCACAAGGCCGAGTTCTATATGCGCCAGATCGTCAACGCGATCTCGCCATCGAACTTCGTCCTGACCAATCCCGAACTCCTGCGCGAGACCATCTCGTCGAACGCCGAGAACCTCGCGCGCGGCATGCATATGCTCGCCGAGGACATCGAAGCCGGCCACGGGGAACTCAAGATCCGCCAGTCGGACGCCGCGACGTTCGCGGTCGGGCGCAATCTCGCGATGACGCCCGGCAAGGTGATCTATCAGAACGATTTGATGCAGCTGATCCAATATACGCCGGCGACCGAGAGCGTGCTCAAGCGTCCGCTGCTGATCGTGCCGCCGTGGATCAACAAGTTCTACATCCTCGACCTCACGCCGGAAAAATCCTTCATCAAATGGGCGGTCGACCAGGGCCTCACGGTGTTCGTCATCTCCTGGGTCAACCCGGACCAGCATCTCGCACAGAAGAGTTTCGAGGAGTACATGCGCGAGGGTCCGCTGCAGGCCCTCGACGTGATCGGCGAGGTCACCGGCGAGGACAAGGTGCACGCCATCGGCTACTGCGTGGGTGGCACGCTGCTTTCGATCACGCTCGCCTACATGGCGGCGCAGGGCGACGAGCGCATCATGTCGGCCACCATGTTCGCGGCGCAGGTCGACTTCACCTATGCGGGCGATCTCAAGGTGTTCGTCGACGAGGAGCAGGTGCAGGCGATCGAGCGCCGCATGGCCGAGCGAGGCTACCTCGAAGGCTCGAAGATGGCGACCGCCTTCAACATGCTGCGCTCCAACGACCTGATCTGGCCCTACGTGATCAACAATTATCTGAAAGGAAAGACGCCGTTCCCGTTCGACCTGTTGTACTGGAACTCGGACGCGACCCGCATGCCGGCGGCGAACCACTCGTTCTATCTGCGCAACTGCTATCTCGACAACAAGCTGAGCAAGGGCGAGATGAAGATCGCCGGCGAGACCATGGACCTCGGCCGGATTACGATCCCGATCTATAATCTCGCCACGCGCGAGGACCATATCGCGCCGGCAAAATCGGTTTTTCTCGGCTCGAAATTCTTCGGCGGCCCCGTGCGCTACGTGCTCGCCGGCTCGGGCCATATCGCCGGCGTCGTCAACCCGCCGGCAAAACCGAAGTACGGCTATTGGACCGGCGGGCCGCCGGTCGGCAACCTCGAAGGCTGGCTGGAAAAGGCGCAGGAGCACCCGGGCTCATGGTGGCCCGACTGGCTCGAATGGGTGAAGGCGCAGGATCCCGCCGAGGTACCGGCGCGCCAGCCGGACAACGGTAAGTACGCGCCGATCGAGGACGCGCCGGGGAGTTACGTGCGCGTGCGCGATTGAACGCCCGGCGTTTGTTTCCTCTTTTTCCTCAAATCGCCCGCAACGCGGCGGTCACGGCTGTTTGACGGTGATGAACGAGGCGACGACGCCGGCGGGACTGTCCCCGTGGGGTTTTGCTCGAATGACGCTGCCCACGAGCGTGGGAACCTGCTTGACGCCATTCGGCCAGCGATAGGCGAGCCGCGCTTCGTTGTCGTATTCCCAGTTGGCCGTGTTGGTGTTCCACCGTCCGGTGCCGACAATCTTGACGGCTGGTTGGCCTGTGTCGCCCGCCATCACGGTCCCTTGCAAATCGAGCCCGCCGCCTTGCCAATCGATCGCGCCGGTCAGAGTGGTCGGTTATGGAAGCTGAAATGTGAACACGGCCTCGGCAAAGAGCAGATTGAGAAGATTCTTCGCGTCTTTGTCCTCGTTCGGGTCTTCGCAACAAAGGGTCGGGTCGTTGAGGAAACTCCGATGGGTCCACTTGCCGGCAAGCGTCAAAACATCCCACGCGCCGGCAGGCACAGGCGCCGGATCAGGCGATTGGGCGAGAGCCAAGCCTGACAAAGCCAAAACCGCTGAAGCGAGAAACAGCATCGGCGCGCGCATAGCGGGTCTCCTCCGGCAATAGAGAATTGTACGGCGCTATCGTTGCAGCACCCCGAGGAGTGATACAAGGAGAAAGGCTTCTAAAATCGGCAGCTCAAGTGGCCGGCTGCGAGCCCGCTGAACGTGGAGCGCAACCATGAAAATCACCGACGTGACGCTCACCCTGTTTGCCTGGGACGACATCCCGGCGACCCGCTACGCCCCGCACACGGGCCGGTTCGGCGGCGGCAGCCAGCTCGGGCTCCTCACAGTCAAGACCGACGAGGGCATCGACGGTCACGCCTTTCTCGGCTCGAGCTATCATTCCGCCGCGCACGACGGCCCTGGGCTCATCCAGTATCTCAAGCCCATCCTCATCGGGCAGGACCCGCTCGCGCGCGAGGGCCTCTATCAGGCCATGTGGAGACGCAGCCGCACCGCTTCGGTGCGGTCAATCGGCGCCATGGACGTTGCGCTGTGGGACATCGCCGGCAAGGCTGCGGACATGCCGATCCATCAGTTGATCGGTACCTATCGCCTGACGGTGCCGGCCTACGCCAGTTCGCAGGTGCACGAGAGCGCAGCCGCCTACGTCGAGCAGCTCACATATTTCAAGTCCGCCGGCTGGAGCGCTTATAAAATCCACCCGCCGCAGAACTGGCGCGACGACATCAAGGTCTGCGAGGCGGTGCGGCGCGCCGCCGGCGACGACTTCACGCTGATGCTCGATTCGGTGTGGTCCTACGATTACGAGACGGCGCTGCGCGTCGGCCGTGCGATCGAGGACCTGGGTTTCTATTGGTACGAGGACCCGCTCGCCGACCAGGACATCTACAACTGCATCAAGCTGCGCGAGAAGCTCGACATCCCGCTGATGGCGACCGAATACCCGCAGGCCGGCCTCGACAGCTACGCGCCCTGGATCATCAACCGCGCAACCGACTTTTTGCGCGGCGACGTCGCGGTCAAGGGCGGCATTACCACCTTGATCAAGACCGCGCATCTCGCCGAGGCGTTCCATCTCAAATACGAGGTGCACCACGGCGGCAATTCGCTCAACAACGTCGCCAATCTGCACGTGATCATGGCGATCAAGAATTGCGAGTTCTTCGAAGTGCTGCTGCCGGACGGCGCGCAGAAATACGGCCTCGCGCAGGACATCACCGTCGATCCGAAGGGCCTGGTGCATGCGCCGATCGGCCCCGGTCTCGGCGCCGCCATCGATTTCGACTTGATCGAACGCAAGAAAGTGACGACGCTGAGTTGACCGGCGGCTGCTTCGCTTTGTTACAAAGCCGGCAAACAAGGGGGAGTGAAAATGCCGAAAGAATTCTTCTGGCTGATGTGCACCATTATCCTGACCGGGCTGATGTGGATTCCCTACATCCTCGACCGCTCGGCCGTGCGCGGCCTGACCGGCGCCATGGGAAACCCGAGCCCGTCCGACAAGCCGCAATCGTCGTGGGCGCAGCGCATGATGGCGGCGCACACGAACGCGGTGGAGAATCTGGTGCTGTTCGCCCCGCTCGTGCTGATCGCGCACGCGCTGCAGATCTCCACCGCCACCACGGTAGCGGCTTGCGCGGTCTACTTCTGGGCGCGCCTTGCGCACTGCATCGTCTACACGCTCGGCATCCCCGGGCTGCGCACCTTGGTGTGGACCGTGGGCTGGCTCGCGCTGGTCGTGCTGGCTCTGGCGATATTTAGAATTGTGTGAGGCCCAGGGATCAGGCATCAGGTATCAGGTGTCAGATTCCTGATCCCTGATCGCCGATGCCTGATTCCTGTCACGGGAACAGCGCGACCTGCGTGAGCCCCATGGTCTCGGGAAAGCCGAGCATCAGGTTCATGTTCTGCACGGCCTGGCCCGAGGCGCCTTTGACCAGATTGTCGAGCGCCGAGATCACGATGGCGCGGCCCGGTATGCGGTCGGCCGCGACCCCGATGAACGTCATGTTGGAGCCGCGCACATGGCGCGTCTGCGGCGTCTCGCCGAAGGGGAGCACGTGAACGAACGGCTCGCCCTCGTGGGCCTCGGCAAGGACCGCATGCAGATCCTGCGGCGTGCGTCCCCGCCGGCCGCGCACGTAGATCGTTGAAAGTATCCCGCGGTTCATCGGCACGAGATGCGGCGTGAAGGTCACGACCACCTCGCGGCCGGCGGCAAGGGATAATTCCTGATCGAGCTCCGCCATGTGCCGGTGCCGGCCGACCGCATAGGCATGGAAGCCTTCGGAGACTTCCGAGAACAGCATCTCCTCCTTGGGGGAGCGCCCTGCCCCGGTCATACCGGACTTCGCATCGATCACGATCTCGTCCGGTTCGATCGCCTTGGCTTTGAGCAATGGCACGAGCGGAAGCTGCGCTCCGCTCGGGTAGCAGCCCGGATTGGCGACGAGGCGCGCCTTCTTGATCTCGGGGCGATAAATTTCGACGAGCCCGTAGACCGCTTCCTTCTGCAGCTCCGGCGAATGGTGCTCGTGGCCGTACCAGCGCGCGTAGGCGGCCGCGTCGGCGAGGCGGAAGTCGGCGGAAATGTCGACCACCTTGGTTGCCGGCGCGGCGCCAAGAAGGGCAGACACGACCTTCTGCGTCGTCGCATGTGGCAGCGCGCAGAAGACGAGGTCGAGACCGGCATTCAACCAATCGACGCTCTCGATCGAGACGAGCTTCGGCAGCGCGTAGGGCGAAAACTGCGGAAACACCGTGCGCATTTCCTGCCCTGCGCGCCGGTCGGCGGTGAGCACTGCGATTTCGACACGCGGGTGTGTGAGCAACAGCCGCACGGTCTCCGATCCCGTGTAGCCCGACGCACCGAGCACGCCGATTTTT
>Ga0306921_10005446_pt1 | contig 13207 bp, 18 predicted proteins | sample sta12Cox44000080_FD_203760 | JGI IMG/M metagenome (GOLD analysis project Ga0306921, IMG submission 203760) | Lab enrichment of tropical soil microbial communities from Luquillo Experimental Forest, Puerto Rico - statoxic.12C.oxic.44.000.080 (v2)... | ecosystem: Environmental > Terrestrial >... | reverse complement strand
AGGCCGCGCCAACGTTCCGGCCGCGGCCGCAGCCAACGAGGTGCGAAGCACCGAGCGCCTGCTCAGATTTCCCATGTCCGCCTTCCTTCCTGTTCAAGCCGCGCGGTCTGCCCGCGCGTGCCTTCTCGTTTGTTTATGAATGCAGGTTGGGACCGCCAGCTCCGGCAGTCAACGGATTCTTTGGTAAGGTGACATCGGCAGTCTGCGACCCCGTGGGCAGCATGACCTGGGCGGAGACACGCGTGTTATTCGGCCTGGACGATGTCGCTCTTAAGGGGCTGCTTTCGGTCAAACAAAGCGGCTCCAACGCGATCAAGAGAACGGCCGGAATCGACGCAACCTTCCCGTTGCCGCTGGCTGCGGCAAAGGCCCGGTAACCTAACCCACAGCGGCCACTCAGCATGGGCGGCGGGAACGGCTCTTCATGCCTCTAAGCAGCCATTCGCTGCGGGCGAGAACATCAGTCGGCCGCGATCGACAGCGGAAGATCAGGTTTCGGTGACGTAAGCGTACGGAACAGTGCGCGGGCGGCACCGATCTCGTGCGCTACTGGCTCACGATCTTTGATTGCTGCCAGCCTATGTGTGTTGGCAGACGGCGGCGCTGGACGACGATCCGACTTCCAGCGAGACCGCGATTTGCTCTGCCCGAACCCGCCGTGCCTTTGCCAGCGCGCGGAAGGGCGACTGCAACGGAGACACGAGTTATGGTCGATCCAACTGGCCCCAGCACTTTGCACACCGATCCACAGGCCGTGTGGCATCTCGGCCGAACGCCGAATGAGGTGAACCGCGCCAATCAAACAACGCGGAACCTCCCGGACAGCGTGGTTGTCAGTCAGCGAGGTGCCGTGACTCTTGTGCGGCTGTCGCGGCCGGCCAAGCGTAATGCCCTCGATATCGAGATGATGGTTGGCATCGAGAGGATCTTCAGCTCTCCGCCGGAGGGATCACGCGCCATTGTCTTGTATGGAGATGGCAGCCATTTTTGCGCCGGTGCCGATCTGGCCCGCGTTGCGGAGACCGACGGCGCGTCCGCCCTCCGCCTTTCGCGGATCGCGCATCAGGCCTTTGACCGGATCGAATATGGGGCTGTGCCAGTCGTCGCGGCCTTGCAAGGTGCTGTCATCGGAGGAGGCCTGGAGATTGCCGCTGCGGCGCATATCCGCGTCGCCGAACAGAGTGCGTTTTACGCTCTGCCGGAGGGCATGCGCGGGATCTTTGTGGAAGGCGCGTCGCTCGGCTTCTCGCAGTACGTGGTCGAGAACGGGCAAAAGCTTGCCAAGGCGATCGAATTGGCGGAACGGATCGCCTCCAATGCGGCGCTGAGCAACTTCGCTGTGGTGCAAGCACTCCCGCGTATCGCCCGGTCCGATCCGGAAGCCGGGCTTTTGATGGAAAGCCTGATGTGGGCGATGACCACGAACGAGGGCGAGGCGAAGGTCCGAATTCAGGACTTCCTCGAGAAACGAGCGACCAGGGTGTTCCATCGTTCCGAGTCGGGACCGCCGATTCAGAACGGCCAAGTCGGAGAGTAAGGCCATGGACACACGACTTGCCCCTGTACATGTGCATGACGCCCAAATCGAAGCCAAGATTGGCGAAGGCCGCGCAACCAGGTTGGGCGAAAGGCCCGGCGTCTCATCCTCCCACCTTCCCGCCGATCTGAAATATCGAGGTGTAACGGTGAATAACATTCCAGCGTCCTTGTCGTACCGGCCAGCCGATCCGGCCGAGCGCGTCCTGGTTATCTCCATCGGCGATGCGCTGCGCGCAGCCACCTCAACGTGGCGAACCCGCTCGGCCCTGATCGACGGAACTCCGGAGGAGCAGACGCGTCGCCGATGGACGTTCGAGGAGTTGCTTACGGGATCGGAGAAGGTCGCGCGGGCACTGCTGTGCCGTTTCGCTTCAGGCGAGCACGTTGCGATCTGGGCGGCCAATGGCCCGCAATGGGTGATGATTGAACTCGGAGCAGCTCTCGCGGGTCTGACGCTCGTCACCGTCAACCCTGCGTATCTCGGCGAAGAGCTCGTATTCGTCCTAAGACAATCGCGGGCGCGCGGCATTATCGTTCAGGATGTCTACAGGAACCGGAATCTTGTGTGGGCAGTCAATGCTGCCCGCGACGCGCTTCCCGATCTCCGCGAGGTCATCGCCCTGTCCTCATGGCCGGAGTTCCTGAGGAGCGGCGAGGCGCGAATCGCATTGCCGTCGATCAAGGCCGACGATGTCGCGCAAATTCAGTACACGTCCGGGACGACCGGTACTCCCAAGGGAGCCCGCCTGACCCATCGTAACCTAGCGAATAACGGGCGCATCTATGCGCGGACGATCGGAGCGGGGCCGCAAGACATCTGGATCAATCCGATGCCGATGTTTCACACCGCCGGATGCGGGCTTTGCTCGCTCGGCGCTCTGCAGACGGGTGGTGCCCAGGTTCTGCCGCCGGGCTACGATCCCGAACTCATGCTGAGCTTGTTCGAGCAAGAGCGCGGAACCATCACGCTCTGCGTTCCGACCATGCTCATTCGGATGCTCGACTCTCCATCCATCGCACAGAGAAGCCTGTCATCCTGGCGGCTGGTCACGCTCGGCGGCGCGCCCGTTCCTCCAGAACTGGTGCGGCGGGCGCAAGAGCAGGGCGTGAGGGTTGCGATCGGGTTTGGCCAGACCGAGGCCTCTCCGTATTTGACACATACGCTGCCCGACGATCCTCACCCTGACTGGATTTCAACGGTCGGCCGGCCCATGCCGCAAACCGAAATCAAGATCGTCAGCACGAAAACCGGCGCGATTGTGCCGGTCGGAGAGATCGGCGAAATCTGCGCTCGCGGATACTCCATCATGAAAGACTATTTCGACAATCCCGAAGCGACGCGATCGGCAATCGATCCCCAAGGCTGGCTTCACACCGGCGATCTGGGGAGTCTCGACGAGCGCGGATATTGCCGCGTTCAAGGCCGGCGCAAGGACATGATCATCCGCGGCGGCGAGAATATCTATCCCCGCGAGATCGAGGACGTTCTCTATACACACCCCGCGGTCATGGGAGCTGCGATCGTCGGGATTCCGGATCGCGACTGGGGCGAAGTGCCCGTAGGATTTGTCCAGATCAAGCCGGGAATGAGGTCGCCGAGCAAGAATTGTTGGAGTTCTGTCGAAAACGTCTGGCCTCTTACAAGATCCCGCGTATTTGGCGGTTCGTCGACCAATTTCCGCAGACCGCATCTAGTAAGATTCAGAAGTACGTTCTTCGCGAACTTTACCTCGCAGAGAAGGTCCCCTGACGCATGTCATACTTCTCGCGGCCTCTTTGCTCGCAGATGAGGGAGGCAACTCAAGGCGCCTTCATTGTCAGAGGATGGGAAGTCGCCTTCCAGGTTGGACACCCGATCAGCCATGCGCATTTTCAGTTGGCGCGCTACCTGTCGTGAGCCCACGACGCATCGTTGTCGGTACTGCCGTGGACAAGTCCGTCGCCAGCATGTTGAACATGTGATTGGGGTGGGAACCTGGCGAGTAACCGAACCGATGGCGGAACTTTCGTGCGAAATGAGTTTAGTCGCGAAAGCCGCAGCCATATGCAATCTCGCTCAGTGGCTGAGCTTTGCCCGACCGACGGTTCAGAAGGTGTGCGGCATGATCCAAACGAAGCGAATATATGAACTCACGGCACGAGGACCCGCGCTCTGCAAAGAGTTTATGGATATAGCGTAGCGAGATCCCTGCGTCGGTTGCAAGCTCGCGTGGGCCAAGATCCGGATCGGCAAAGCGGTCCCTGATGATGCTCTGGATGCGAGCAAACAGCTTGTCTGTAGGACGTGAGCCGGACCATGAATCGGGTACGAATAACGCGCCGACGAGATCATAGAGTGCGAGTTGCATATAGGAATCGGCTGGCGAGAACGGTGCGTCGTCGCTTCCGAGGGCATTTAGCGCAATTTCATAGAGTAGGCGCCCGGCAGGCGTTCCGCCACGTTTGTAGCGCCCACCTTGCGGCTCGAATCCGAGATGGGAAATCAGCGGCCGGCGCGGAAATTAAAGGCAGAGCCAATGCGCGCCCTCGCTATCTGCGACGTATGAAACGGGCCGGGCTTTATCGACGAGTACGACATCGCCTTTGGCGAGTTGCACTGTCTGGTTATTGTTGCTCACCGTTGATCGGCCAGCCACTTGAAATACAGCGCCATATAAGTCCATGCCATCGAGTCGAATATCGCGCTGCGTCCGGTCAATACGATTCCCATTGCAAGCGACATCCACTGCGCAGCAGCCGAGCACGCTGAGCGGGCGCACCCAGCCCGCAAAGGCATTAGGGTCAGCCCGTTCGAGGGTATACTGCCCGCATGTCGACCGAAACAGAGCTCGCCATGTCTCGAAATCCAATCGTGGCTCGTCCGGATCGTCACGCTGACGCACGATCGTCTCCATTCTTCGTTTCAAGCACTTAGTGAGACGCGCGCCTGCGTCAAGCGCATCGTGCTGCGACATAGTGCCCTGACCATTTCAATCTTCCACAAATTTGGTCGAGGAGGACCGGCCACGTGCGGTTCTCGGCCCGGGGCCCACTGGGCGCGAGATCGCTTTCCTTACTAGCGGCGACGGAACAGTGCGCGGGCGGCACCGATCTCGTGCGCTACTGGCTCACGATCTTTGATTGCTGCCAGCCTATGTGTGTTGGCAGACGGCGGCGCCGGACGACGATCCGACTTCCGGCGAGACCGCGATTTGCTCTGCCCGAACCCGCCGTGCCTTTGCCGGCGCGGAACCTCCCGGACAGCGTGGTTGTCAGTCAGCGAGGTGCCGTGACTCTTGTGCGGCTGTCGCGGCCGGCCAAGCGTAATGCCCTCGATATCGAGATGATGGTTGGCATCGAAAAGCGCTTGCCGAAGGTCGTCCCTCTCTTCGGGGAGGGCGAACCATGATGCGAACCGGGTCTCAACCGACGCCTATGTCGTGGGGAAACGCGATGTTCGAGCCCTGTCAAGACGGCAGCCTGCGGGTCCGCAACTCGACGGCGCTTGGCCCGTATCCGGACCGTTTGATCGAGCGGCTGCAATACTGGGCGGCGGCGGCGCCAGATCGCGTGCTTCTCGCCAGCCGTGACGGCGAGGACTGGCGGAAGATCACCTATCTCGAAGCCCTCAATGCCGCTCACGCGATCGGGCAGGCACTACTCGATCGCGGTCTCTCCCTCAAGCGGCCCGTCCTCATCTTGTCAGGCAATGGAATCGAGCATGGCCTGCTGGCGCTCGTCTGCCTGAATGTGGGCATTCCGTTCGTGCCGGTATCGTCTACTCTTTGGTCTCGAGCGATTTTGCTAAGCTGCGCGACATTGCAGCCCTGGTACAGCCAGGCTTGGTCTTTGCGGATGACGGGGATCACTACGCGGCGGCACTCCTTGCCTGCACCCCGAAGGATGCCGAGGTCGTCATCGCACGCGGCGAGCCCGACCGCCGCGCGACATTCTTCGATGCGCTGGTCGCCACGACCCCGACTGATGCCGTGGAGTCGGCCGCCAAGGCGGTCAACCCCGATACTGTGGCCAAGCTGCTGTTCACCTCCGGTACGACCGGGGTACCGAAAGGCGTGATCAACACGAACCGCATGCTGTGCAGCATGATGCAGATGGTGCGCGGGTGCTACCCCATGCTCGCCGAGGAGGCTCCCGTACTCGTCGTCTGGCTGCCCTGGAATCACATCTTCGGAGGTACGGTTAGTTTCTGTATCGCATTGTACAACGGGGGGACGCTTTATATCGATGACGGCAAGCCCTTGTCGGGTCAAATCGAGAAGACGGTTCGCAACCTGCGCGAAGTCGCGCCGCTGTTCTACTCGAATGTCCCGAAGGGATACGAGGAACTGATCCCGTGGCTGCGCCGCGATCGCGCGCTGCGGGAGAACTTCTTTAGCCGCGTCCGGGTCCTGCAATATTCCGGCGCGAGCATCGCTCAAGATGTCTGCGATGCTCTCCAGCTTGCCGGCGACACGATCGGCCATCCGATCCCATTGGTGGCGCTCCTGGGCTCCACCGAGGCCGGCCTGATCACGGCGCACGGGCATTCGGAGGACGCGTCAGCCGGGTGCGTCGGCCTGCCGCCGCCCGGCGTTACGCTGAAACTCATACCGACGCACGGCAAATTGGAACTGCGGGTTCAAAGCCCATGCGTCACCCCCGGCTACTGGCGGCGAGACGATCTCACTTCCGACGCCTTCGACGAAGACGGTTTTCTGCGAACCGGCGATGCCCTGCAGTGGGCGGACGCCGGAAATCGGCAACGCGGCTTCCGCTACGACGGACGCATCGCGGAGGACTTCAAGCTGGCGACCGGCACATGGGTCCGCGTCGGTTCGCTCAGAGCGCATCTCTTGCAGCATTTGATGCCCGAGTTGCGCGACGTGGTGATCGCCGGAGAAAACCAGGGCTACATCGCCGTCTTGGGCATTCCATCCTCGCCGGAGATTGTGCACGACGACACTGTGCGGGCGCGGCTGCAGGACAAATTGACGGCGCTGGCAACGGAGGCAAGCGGCAGCGCCCAGCGCGTGCTGCGTTTTGCATTTTTGACCGAAAAGCTCTCGGTCGACACCGGCGAACTGACGGACAAGGGCGTGGTTAGTCAACGCAATATTCTCCGGCGCCACGCAGCACTGATCGAGAAGCTCTTTGCTGACAGCCCAGACAATCACGTCATTCGCCTGAATCCATCATTGGAAGAATCTCCTCACCCATGAGCCAGCGCGCAATTTGGTGGAGCAGCTTCATGAGCGAAAAATCTTTGAGAGAACGGCTTGTCGGCGCCTGGGCGCTGACGAGCTATGTCGAACGCGACGTCGAGACCGGCGTCGAAAACCATCCGTTTGGCGAGCATCCGCTCGGCTTCGTGTTGTACACCCCCGATGGATACGTCTCAGCGCAACTGCAACGGCCCGGCCGACCTCCGTTTGCCGATGGAGATCTGTTGCGCGCCACCCCGAAGGAATACGCCGCCGCGGGAAGTTCCTACATTGGCTATTCAGGTCGCTTTTTCATCGACGAAGGCAAGAAGACCTTGTCCCATGAAATGGCGGTCAGCTTCTTCCCGAATTGGCTCGGACAGCGGCAGGTGCGGCTCGTCGAGGTTGGTAACGATCGCCTTCAGCTGAGCACTGACGGACCACAACGCTTCAACGGCACGCTGAAGACGGCCACACTGACCTGGCAACGAGCCCGGCCGAATGCAGCTGTCGCGTTTACTCGTTTTGACCCAGAGTTTGGCATCGAGATATTGGAACCGCCCGGTCAATCGACAGATCCGGCACCGAGCGCATCCAACGCCTGTAGCGAACGAGGCGAAACGCATCGTGAGCTCGCCGATAAATGCATGACGCCATAGTTTGGAGCGCCACGATGGACCTCCCCAAGCCCGATCGGCCGCGACCCGCCGCGCGACGTCAACGTTGTCGTCGAAATCCCGCAAGGCGGGGAGCCGGTCAAATACGAGCTCGACAAAGCGTCCGGAGCAGTATTTGTCGACCGTTTTCTGCACTGCGATGTTCTACCCGGGGAATTACGGCTTCGTGCCGCACACCTTGGCCGAGGACGGGACCCGATCGATGTACTGATCGTCGGACCGGCCCCGGTCGTGCCGGGAGCGGTGGTACGTTGCCGCCCCATCGGCGCCCTGATGATGCGGGACGAGCACGGGCCGGACGAGAAGATCATCGCCGTCCCGGTGGATGCGCCGCACCCCTTCTACACGGGTGTCAGATCGACCCAGGATCTGCCGCCGATCCTGTGCGACCAAATCGCCCACTTCTTCCGGCACTACTAGGATCTCGAATCGGGCAAATGGGTCGAGATCGCGCGCTGGGCGGATGCGGACGAGGCTGCCACGCTAATCGCCGCGGCGATTGCCCGCGCCACGGGCTGACGGCAACGCAGACCCCGCAACGGGCCCGGCCCAATTAAGACGGGTGTTTCCTCTGTTGCTCCAGGGATGTTTTGAAGATGGGCTTAAAACCTGTATCGGGAAAAATCGGGGTCGTCGGTACTGGAGTGATCGGCGCCAGTTGGGCCGCCTTGTTCCTTGCCAACGGGTTCGATGTCGCAGCGACCGATCCCGCGGACGGAGCCGAGACGCGTTTAAGGGCGCTCTTCGACCGGTTCTGGCCGGCGCTTGAGCGTATCGGACTCGCCGAGGGCGCCTCGCGCGAGCGGCTGCGCTTCGATCCGGATGTCATGCGCGCCGTCGCGGGCTGCGCATTCATCCAGGAGAACGGTCCGGAAAGGATCGATGTCAAGCGTGATCTCCTGGCCAAGATTTCTGCGGCGGTCCCCTCCGACAGTCTGATCGCGACGAGTTCATCGGGCATTTTAATCAGCGACATCCAAAATGCGGCCACCTATCCCGAACGGGTATTGCTGGGGCATCCCTTCAATCCCGCTCATTTGATGCCGCTGGTGGAGGTGGTCGGCGGCGGTCTGACGTCGGCGGACGCCGTCCAGAGGGCGCTCGCCTTCTATAAGTGGATCGGCAAGAAGCCCATTCACATCCGGCGAGAAATCAAAGGGTATGTCGCTAACCGTTAGCAAGCGGCCCTTTGGCAAGAAGCCTTTCACCTGGTGAAGGAGGGGATCGCATCGGTTGAAGACATCGACACGGCGATCGCTCACGGTCCAGGCCTGCGTTGGGCATTGCTTGGCCCCTTCCTCAATCTGCATCCTTTCCGGGGGCAGCGGCGGCATCGCCCATGTGCTGGAGCATTTGGGGCCGCCGATTGAGAGTTGGTGGCGCGACTTGGGCGACGTAACTCTCAACCATGAACTCATCGGAATGATCACCCAGGGCGTGACCGAGGAACTTGGCAGCGCCGACGTTTGCGATCTCGCCAACCAGCGGGACGACTCGCTGTCGGCTCTTCTGCAACTCAAAACCGCAGATCCACTACCCTAGTGAAATCATCCTGTGGAACTTCCGCTTTGGTGAAGGGTTTCGGATGCCGGCCCATCGTTGCTGGTCGCGCGCGCTGAAGGCCGGCGTCCGAAAGCCCCCAAGAAGGAACCCGCGGGCCGCCGGGTTGGCGGTTGACGTCTATGGGGATTTGATGGGGAGACGGTCTCGGCGGGTAATGCGGCGGCCGGCGCCACCGGCGAGCCATTGGCGATGACAAGCACCGCCCGCAGGATAAAAATAGTTCGCAAAACTTGCCCGCTCTCGCAGCCCAGCGCCCTGATTTCAAGGGCGGCAGCGGCAACCTCTCGGCAGGGCCTACCCTCTTTCCGTTCAGATCGGTGATACTGCGAATGCCTTCGCGGGCGAACAATTCCACGCATCCGACCATGACCCCGGCGATAACCGTGATCGGGGCACCGGCATCGATGTCTCGCGCAAATTGCGGCGCATAACCCATACCGAAATCGACTTTGCCCAGCGCGATCGCCGTCGGAATTTCGTCCGGAGTCGTGTCGACAAATCCGATATCGGTAAAGCCTTCGTCGCGCAGCAACGCCTCGGCGAAATACTGCGGGGCGTAGCAAATGCCTTGGTTTTTTGTGATCCGCACCGAAACAGTTTCGAGGGGTCCCTCGGCAGCGAATGCCCGAGGCGAAGTCATGAGGCTGGCAGCGCCAGCCCACGACAGGGCGGACACGAACTGGCGTCGGTTCAGCATCGCCGGCATCGGATATCCTCCGCTCATGCCTTCAGCTCGCGCTTGAGCTCGTCGAGGAAACGCCAGTCGGTGCCGCCAGCGATGATCTTCTGCGGGCTCGATTTAATCAGGCCTACTTCGTGCAGGCGCAGTGCCCAGAACCGCATTGTGTCTTCCGGATCGTATTCGCGCCATTTGTCGTAAGGGACATCGCTCAGGGTGCCGAAAGCATAATCGTACCGGGCGGTGAAACCGCCGTCGACGATCCGCTGCGCCACGCGCGCCGGCTCGGTGACGCAGAGATCAGTGGCCTTCAGCACGGCGCGCAGCACGCGCTTGGTCGCAATCGGGTATTTGCTGACGTACTCTCGATTGCTCGCTAGCATGCAGCAGAAATATTGCGACCATGGTCGATCGGTTGCGGTGTTGAGAATCACATGGCCGGCACGCCGGGCTCGCAGGTCCTGGGGCTCCGGCGGAAAGCCGAGAAATGCATCGATCTTGCCATCTGCGAATAGTTCGAGCGGCTTTACCTTCGGGTCGGCGCTGGTCACCCATTCGATGTCCTTGGCCGGGTTGAAACCAACCTGAGCAGCCATCAGGGTGAGCAACGAAACCGGGCTCGCGTGGAGGTCCACGGTTTTGCCCTTCAGATCGGTGATTTTGTGAATCCCTTGGCGTGCAAACAGTCGAAGCAACCGACATGTACGCCGGCAAGCACGGTGATCGGGGCACCCATATCGAGCGCCAACATATGCTCGAATGGCACGAACACGCTAAAATCCGCCGCGCCGCGTGCCAAGCCCTCGTCAACCTGGGCCCCGGCTGCGATCTTCGGGTACTGGACATCGGTAAAGCCCTCGGCCCGCAGCAGTTCCTCGGCGGCAAAGAGGGGCGCGATGCAGAGGGTGCCGTCATTGACGATGCGGACCCTCGCTGTTTCCAATGCTTCGGCTGCAGTGAGCACTTGCGGCATGCCAGCAATGCCCACCGCGGCTCCCGAGAGCGCCTTTAGCAGCCGGCGTCGGGCATAGGTTGTTGGCATCGAAAGCTCCCTCTTTTAGCCCTTACGCCTTCAGCTCGCGTTTGAGCTCGTTTAGAAACCGCCAATCAGCGCCGTCGGCGATGATTTTCTGTGGGGTCGATTTGATGAATCCCGCTTCGCGCATACGCAGGGCATAAAACCGCACTGTATCTTCAGGGTCGTATTCGCGCCATTTGTCGTAGGGAAGCTCGCTCAAGGCCTGGGCGGCATAATCATATCGGGGAGTGAAGCCGCCATCGACGATCTGACGCGCAACCCGCGTCGGCTCGGTGGCGCAGAGGTCGGTTGCCTTGAGGATGGCGCGCACCGCTCGCTTGGTCGCAACCGGGTGGCTCTGCACATATTGCCGATTGCCTACCAGCATGCAGCAGAAATACTGCGACCACGGGCGGTCCAAGGTGCTGTTGACAATCACGTGGCCGATATGCCGCGCGCGCAGATCCTGCGGCTGGGGCGGAAAGCCCAAAACGGCATCGATCTTTCCTTCGATGAATTGATCGATCGGCCTGACCTTGGGGTCGGCGGCCCAGCGAATATCCTTGGCAGGGTCGAGCCCGACATGCGCGGCCATCAAAGCCACGAGGACATGCGCGGTCGACCCCCAATCTTGCACACCGACGCTCCTGCCTTTGAGGTCTGCGACGTTGCCGATGTCCTCCTTCGCGAACAATTCGAAACAGCCGACATGGATGCCCGCCAACATCGTAAGCGGCTCTCCGGAGTCGATCGCGGGGATCGCCAGCGGCGCATAGTTCAAACCAAAATCGAGCTTGCCGTGCCCGATCGCCCCGGCTACCTGGGCCGCCTCTGTTTCGATATAGTGGACATCGGTGAAACCCTCGGCGTGCAACAGCTCCTCGGCGACGTCTTGGGGACTGATGCAGACGCCGAAAACTTTCGGAAGGCGCACTGAGGTCGTCTCGAGGGTGCCCTCGGCGGCGAATACTCGCCGCCGGAGGACCAGGGCTGCGGTGCCGGCGGCCGCAAGCCCGCTGATCAAGCGTCGCCTTGCAATCATCATTATCCGAGACCTTTCCCTCGTCCAGAGCAGCAAGCGCGCAGCTCAACAACTTATGATCACGCGACAACGAGATCCGGTACCAGTTCCTTGCCACTGAGCGTCTCGCCCTCGGGCACCGCGTATTCCGGATCGACCGCTATGTCGGGGACATGGACCAACCATTACACGACCTTACTCGGCGTCATCGGCCTCGCCATCGGCACCGGCGCGGCCTTGAGCACGACCGCTGCCGAGCTGATCGCCGACAATTTGGGCGGAACGACCGCGTTCCTCGGCCTCACCGGCGCCGGGCACTGTGCGACACTTTTTGTCTGGGGCGTGATACCTGAAACAAGACCTGCAGCAGCACAACGCACGAGTGATCTAAATTCTTAAACGCGGCCCCCGCAACCGATGACCGGTTACCTGCCGCGCCGCCATTAGTAAAGCCCCAGGAGGCGCGGCGCCAATCTCATCGGCAAACCGCCTTCGCCCAAGTCGAGTTCGCAATGGACTCTCCGCTAGTAAACGAGCACTCCGTCGCCCAAAAATTTGGCAGCAAACCCGTCGAACCGGCCGATCGTCCCGGTCACGGTGCGGTGATACGCGCTTACGCCGCGGAGGTCTTCGGGATCGAAGCGAGAGGTGAGTGCCGTTGATCCCACAAGGTCGCAGAACATCAGCGTCAGCTGGCGACGTTCTGCCCCGCTAGCTATAGCGGGGGTTGGACCGAGAGCCGCTCCAGCGCGCAATGTTGGCGATGCCCTCGAGCAGCTTGCGGCGATGGCCGACGGAGGCGATGCCGAGGTCTTTCAGATCCTCGTTCGTCAAAGCCATGAGGACCGCACTGTCGATATGGTTCTCGCGAAAGAGAACCTGATCGTCACGATCCACGGCACCCGCAGTGCCGATGGTTATCTTTACATCGTGCTCTTCTCAAAGCCCGACGGATTTTCGACGGTGATTATTCCATCCAGCACACGAAGTTAAAGGCGGCAGCCAAAACGTTTGGTGTGGTTTTTGATGATTTGGCACCTGGGACCTATGCTGTTGGCCCCTATCACGACGAAAACAATAATAGCCGTCTTGGACACCGATTTTATCGCTGCCCGACCGAAGGCTGCGCGTTGCCGAATGGGATATGCGCGGTGATCAGCCGCCCTCGGTTCAGCGACGCTGGCTTTGCTGTCGGCGACGAAGATGCCCACTGACTTCGCATCAAATATTGATCGGCCAACTCGGAAACTCGCGATTGGTATTTACTCTCGGAGCGCCCGATCGCGTCGCTCCGCCGGCTGCGGACCCGTCCCCAAGCAACCGGGCGCGTCAAAAGGCGCGACAACCAGCTTCACCGCGCCCGCGACTAGAAGTTCGAATCCAGTCCCCTCCAGCGGTGAGTCAACAAACTTTCTGTTCCTCTCAAGACGACGCCCGTTCAATACCAGCGGCGGTGCCTGGGCGGACGGGACGGCCGGACCTCGTGACGTGGTGGAGGTCTCGGCAGACGTACGGGAGGAGCCGGCAGGG
>Ga0306921_10005442_pt1 | contig 13213 bp, 11 predicted proteins | sample sta12Cox44000080_FD_203760 | JGI IMG/M metagenome (GOLD analysis project Ga0306921, IMG submission 203760) | Lab enrichment of tropical soil microbial communities from Luquillo Experimental Forest, Puerto Rico - statoxic.12C.oxic.44.000.080 (v2)... | ecosystem: Environmental > Terrestrial >... | reverse complement strand
GAGTCGTCGGGCTCCTTCGCCTCCGGCGGGATCGCCATCAGCCCGCGCACCTTCACGGAGGGCATCGCCGCTACGGCGTCGAGCAGGGCGCCGAGCCCGTCGGCGCTCACGCCCCCCTTCGACGCTTCGCCGGCCAGGTTCACCTCGACCAGCGCGTCCACGGTGCGATTGTGGGCGCGGGCGCGCTTGTCCAGCTCCTTGACCAGATCGAGCCGGTCGAGCGAGTGGACGACGTCGAAGAGCTCGAGCGCGTCGCGCACCTTGTTCTTCTGCAGGTGGCCGATCAGGTGCCACGGGACCGGGCGGCCGATCTCGGCCACCTTCTCCTTGGCTTCCTGCACCCGGTTCTCGCCGAGCGCCGCCACCCCGGCCTCGATCGCCTGACGGATCCGGGCCACCTCGACCGTCTTCGAGACGCCGATGAGCAGCACGTCCGACGGACGCCGGCCCGCGCGCTCGGCGGCCTTCGCCACCCGTTCGCGCACCCGCTCGAGATTGGCCCCAATGTCGGTCATGGACAGGGTGATTCTAGCAGGGGGCGGTGTGCGGCGGGAGGGGTCGAACGCGGCCGCGGTCAGCGGAGGCAGAAGCCCTTCCAGACCACCCGTCCCGCCCGCTTGAGCGCATGCGCCAGGAGCTGAGCGGGACTGCAGACGCCAAAATGCCTATAGAGCGCGGTGATATATTGATGAGCCGTCGGTCGGCTCATACCGAGGCACGCGCGACGTGCTTTTCGCTATCGCCCGCCAGCAAGCACGCCAAGGTCTGGCGTAGACGCGGCGAGAGCTTCTCGGGACCGGATTCTGTCACGCTCACGAGCGAATTTCCGACCAGCCGGCCGAGCTCGCCGTAGAAAAGCTCAGCAGCCGCTCCTGTCGCGCCGAGAACCCATGCTCGCCGGCAAGAATTCGGCAAGGCGCGAGATGCGCTACTTCTGCCTACCCCGACTCGACCAGACGCGCCCAGAGTCGCCGCGAGTCCTCCGGAAGCGCCGCCACCTCCGCCTCGACCTCGGCGACGAGCGCGGCGCGGTCGACCGCTTCCAGGAGCTGGAGGATGTCCCAGGCGTCCTGGGGCCCGCCCGCGTAGAGCTTCAGCAGCACGAGATCTGCGGGCGTCGCCACCGGCACCACCAGGTCGTCGATCGTGCGGGCCGTCGCGCGGTCGAGCGCCTGCGCCTGCCAGCGCTCGCGGCCGACGATCAGGTCGATCGGAGGCTCGGCGGATGTCGTCAGGCGCACGACGCCCGCGAGCGGGTCGTCGGCCGAGCCGGACCGGATGGTCACCGCCACGCCGTCCCGCTCGAGCGTCGCCCAGGTGGCCGGGGACAGGCAGGCCGCATCGACCACGAGGACGTCGACGTCGCGAGTGGCCCGGCTGACGCCGTGCACGGCCAGCGCAGCGGCCCCGACGACGGCGAACGGGATGCGCCGATCGCGCAAGCACGAGGCGACGCGGGCGAGGAGGCTCAGCCGATCAGCTCCCGCAGGCAGCGTGACGGCCGGCGGGCCTGCTGACGCCGACGACGGAGTACCCGGTCGGCGTCGGTGGGGGTCAGCGGCAGCGTCTGGGCGAGCCGAAACGCCTCGAGGTCTCTGGCGCCAAGGCGCAGGGCCAGGGCCAGTCGCTCGCCGGGAGTGAGGCCGGCGAGGGCCGCGCGGTCCAGCCGCCGGAGCTCGTCGGCCACGCTATGCATCGCCCGATTATGATACGCGGACGTTGTCCGGTTCGCGCTCGGGTATCAGGGCAGCGCGGCGAGCGTGACGAGGCGCCCTCGGTTCCCGCGCCGATACGAGTACAGGAGCTCGGGATGACACGCGGTGCACAGCCGCGGGTTCTCGATCGCCGACGGCTCCACCCCGGCGTCGACGAGCAGCGCCTCGTTGGCCGACCACAGATCGAGCATCACGTGGCCGGCGCGTGACGGCCGAGCCCAGGCGCGCCAGCGGTCGCCGAATGCCCGCGCGAACTCGGCCGTGACCGGCTCGTCCACCTCGTAGCAGCACGGTCCGATCGACGGCGCGATCGCGACGCGAAGCGATCCGGCTTTTCCACCCACCCGAGAAATCGCCTTCACGGCGGTTTGCGTCGCCCCCCGCACCGTCCCGCGCCAGCCGACGTGGGCGAGAGCGAGCGCCGGCGCTGACGGATCGTAGGCGACGATCGCGAGGCAGTCGGCCGTGAAGATCGCGAGCGGTAGCCCGCGCTCTGCCGTGACGAGAATGTCGACCAGGCCCGCGAATCCCCCGCCCGCCGGCGCCCGCGCCACGTCGGCCCCATGCACCTGACGCGCGTAGCTGACGCGGCTCAGCTCGAGGCCCGCCGCACCGAGGACCGCCGACGCTTCGGACCGGAACGGCGGCCTGCGGGCTTCGGGCACGATCGGCTCGGCGAACGACGTCACACCGGGGCAATGTCGAGTCGTCGTCGCATTCGGCACCCCCAGCGCGGTCAGCGAGGAAAAGCTGAAATACGCAGTGGGATCTCCGTGACCGACGAATCCGGGAGTCATTGACACCTAGTATGCCGAAGCGCGAGCGCGGGAGAGCGGCCGGGCCGCCCTCCCGCGAGAGCCGCTAGTCGGCTTGACGGCGAAGGAACGCGGGAACTTCGAGATCCGCCCCGTCGCCGAGCGCCTCCTCGGCAACCTCTCCCCGAGGATCCGCGAACTTGCGCCGCCACGGCGCCACGGGCGCGGGCGCCGACGAGGGAGCCGGGCGCGACGGGCGCGGCAGATCCACGACCTTGCCGCCGAGGCCGACGCTCTCCTTCTTGTCGGCGAACCCGGTCGCGATCACGGTCATCCGCACCTCGTCCGAGAGCTGCGGATCGATGACGGCGCCGAAGATGATGTGCGCCTCCTCGTGCGCCGCCTCCTGGACGATGCGCGCCGCCTCCTCGACCTCGTGGATCGAGAGGTCGGCGCCGCCGGTGAAGTTGATCAGGATGCCGCGCGCGCCCTCGATCGAGGTCTCGTCGAGCAGTGGGCTCGCCACCGCCTTCTGCGCGGCGTCGAGCGCGCGGTTCTCGCCCTTGCCGGTGCCGGTGCCCATCATCGCCAGACCCATGCCGGACATGATCGTGCGCACGTCGGCGAAGTCGAGGTTGACGAGCCCGGGCACCAGGATCAGGTCCGAGATGCCCTGCACCGCCTGCTGCAGCACCGAGTCGGCGACGCGGAACGCGGCGATCAGCGGCGTGCCGCGATCGACGACCGAGAGGAGCCGCTGGTTGGGGATCGTGATCAAGGTGTCGACGACGCCGCGCAGCGCCTCGAGGCCGGCCTCGGCCTGGAGCATGCGTTTTCGGCCCTCGAACGTGAACGGCTTGGTCACGACCGCCACCGTCAGGATGCCGAGATCCTTCGCGAGCGACGCGACGACCGGGGCCGCGCCCGTGCCGGTGCCGCCGCCGAGGCCCGCGGTGATGAAGACCATGTCGCTGCCGGCCAGCAGGCGCGTGATCTGATCCGGATCTTCCTGCGCCGCGTTGCGGCCGACGTCCGGGTTCGAGCCAGCCCCCAGGCCGCCCGTGAGCTTGGCGCCGAGCTGGATCTTGACCGGCGCCGGCGAGGCGCTGAGCGCCTGGACGTCGGTGTTGGCCACGATGAACTCGACGCCCGTGAACTGCGCGGCCATCATGCGGCTCACCGCGTTGCCGCCGCCGCCGCCGAGCCCGATGACCTTGATCTTCGCGGCCTGCGTCGGCTGGTCGAGCTCGAAGAGCGGGCGCCGCGCACGATCCTTCTCCATCCCATCCTCCTGTGATTGATCGCCGGAGGTCCGCCTCCGGCCGCGTGAATGGTCCACGTCCGACGTGAACAGGTGTGGCTGGCGGCCGGCCCGGCCCGGCCTAGAAGAGGTCACCGAGGAACCCCGTCACCAGTCGTGCGAAGCGGCCCACCGGGCCCGGCGCGCCGACGGCGTCGCCGGACGCGCGCGTGCGCGCGCCGTAGAGCGCCAGGCCGACGCCGGTGGCGTAGATGGGGCTCTCGATCACGTCCGCCATCCCGCCGACGCCGATCGGGACGCCGCGGCGCACAGGTTGATCGAAGATGCCTTCGGCCAGCTCGGGTACTCCCTCCATGATCGACGTGCCTCCCGTGACGACGACGCCCGCCGTCGCCGCGTCCTGAAACCCGCCGCGGGCCAGTTCCCGCGCCACCAGCGTGAAGATCTCCTCGACGCGAGGCTGGATGATCTCCGAGAGCAGCTGCCGCGAGAGCTGCCGCGGCTTGCGGCCGCCGACGGACGGCACGTCCACCGTCTCCTCGGCCGGCACCAGCGCCGTGAGCGCGCAGCCGTACCGCTTCTTGATGTCCTCGGCGTCGGCGGCCGGCGTGCGCAGCCCGATCGCGATGTCGTTGGTGATGTGGTCGCCGCCGAGCGGTAGCACCGCGGTGTGCCACACGGCGCCGTCGCGCAGGAGCGCGACGTCGGTGGTGCCGCCCCCGATGTCGATGACGACGACGCCGAGCTCCTTCTCGTCGTCGAACAGGACCGCCTCCGCCGACGCGAGCGGCTCGAGCACGATGTCCTGGACCGCCAGGCCCGCGCGGTTCACCGAGCGCACGACGTTCTGCACCGAGGTGACGGTGCCGGTGACGATGTGCACCTCGACCTCGAGCCGCACGCCCGACATGCCGATCGGCTCGCGGACGCCGTCGCCGTCGTCCACGACGAAGCTCTGCGGCAGGACGTGGATGATCTCGCGATCCTGGGGCAGGTTGATCGCACGCGCCGCCTCGATCACCCGCTCGACGTCGACATCGCTCACCTCGTGGTGCTTGCCGGTGATGCCGACGACGCCGCGGCTGTTCACGCCGCGGATGTGACCGCCGGCGATGCCCGCGAAGGCGCCCGAGATCTCCACACCCGCCATCTGCTCGGCCTCGGCCACGGCGGCGCGGATCGCCTCGACCGTCGAATCGATGTTGACGACGATCCCGCGCTTGATGCCGCGCGAGGGCGCCGTGCCGACGCCGGCGACGTTCAGGATCCCGCGGCCCGCGGGCTCGGTGATGATCGCGCAGACCTTCGTGGTGCCGACGTCGAGGCCGACCACCAGGTCCGGCGTCTTCGAGCGCTTCATCGGGTGCCCCCACGCTGGAAGACCACCTGATCGCGGAACCGGAGATCGACCGTGCGCACGTCCTGCGTCGCGATCTGCGACAGCACGCCCTCGAGGCGCGCGAGCCGCTCGTCCCAGTCCTCGGTGCCCAGCCGCACCTCGACGCCGTCGACCGTGTAGAGGACCGGTCCCTCGCGCCGGCTCATGTCGATCTCCGAGATCTCGGCCGCGAGCCCGCTACCGCTGCGCAGGAGGGCCCGGATCACGCCGATCGCGGCGCGGGCCCTGGGCCCAGGCGCCGTGCGCATCGACGCGAGCTCGTCCCCCGACAGGCCGCTGATGACGGGCATCGGCGGCGCCACCGCCTCGGGCGAGGCGCCGAGCAGGCGGCCCTCCTCGTCCATCCAGTGCAGGCGCCCGCCGTGGACCAGCGTGAACGGACGCCGCTCCTCGACGCTGATCACCACGCGATTGGGCAGCTCGCGGACGACGTCGGCCCGGCGCACCTCCGGCAGCGACTCCACGCGCCCGGTCACGCCTATCGTGTCGAGCTTGAAGATGTTGGTGCCCCGCGGGATCGCGGCCACCGCCAGGATCTGGTCGGGAGGCACGCGCGAGACGCCGCGGACCTCGACGCTGGCCACGGCGAAGCGCTGCGTCGTGAGGACCCAGTGGATCGCGGCGCCGCCGGCCGCGGCGACCACCGCGACCGTCAACGCGATGTGGAAGAGTCGGCGCAGGCGTGCGCGGCGGCCGGGCCGCGGGCGCTTGGGCCGGCCCACCCGCTGCCTGGCGACGAACGTCGAGCGCTCGCCCATGTCGGCGAGGGCCGCGCCCCGACTACGCGGCGAGCTGAGACCGCTCGGCATCTACTCGCCGATGATCCTGATCTCGTTCTCGAGCGCGACCGAGAAGTGGTTCTGCACGCGCTCACGCGTCAGATCCATGAGCGCCACGATGTCCGCCGCGGTGGCGCCGCCGCGGTTCACGATGAAGTTGGCGTGCTTGGACGAGATCTCGGCGCCGTTGATCCGCTTGCCCTTGAGGCCGCACTTCTCGATCATCTTCGCGGCGACCTCGCCGGGCGGGTTCTTCCAGACGCAGCCGGCCGAGGCGAGCGCCAGCGGCTGGGTGGACTTCTTCACCTTGAGCCGCTGCTTCATCTCTTTCTGGATCTCCGCCAGCGGCTTGCGCTGCAGCCGCAGGCGGCAGCCGATCAGGACCGCGCCCGCGGGCGCGTTGAAGTTGCGGTACGTGAAGGTACCGGCGGCCGGCTTGAACTCGCCGAGCGAGCCGTCGGGGTGCAGGAAGTAGACGGCGCTCACGAAGTCGCCGATCCATCCGTCGGCGGTCCCGGCGTTCATGGCCAGGGCGCCGCCGATCGTGGCCGGGATGCCGACGAGACACTCGATCCCGCCGAGGTTCAGGGCGGCGGCTTCCCGGATCAGCGCCGAGAGCGACACGCCGGCGCCGGCGATCGCCTCCTCACCGTGGAACTCGGCGCGGCCCAGGCAGCCCTCGAGGCGCAGCACGACGCCCCGCACCCCGCGGTCCTTGACCAGGAGGTTGTTGCCGCCGCCGATCACCGAGACCGGCAGCTGCTCGCGCTCGGCGAACATGAGCGCGTGGCGAATGTCGTCCACGTCCTGTGGCACGACGAAGATGTCGGCGGTGCCGCCGATGCGGAGCGAGGTGTGGAAGCTCAACGGCTCCTTGAATCGCACTTCCCCCCGAATCTCCCCTAGCATGTCGCCCTCCCAGTCAATGTGTCGCGTCCAGGCGCTTCAGCAGCTCCGGGCCGAGCTGGCTCACGTCGCCGGCGCCGAGCGTGATCATGAGATCGCCCCGGCGGGCGATCTCGGCGAGATGCTCGACGATGCGCGCGCGGTTGCTGCCGAGGTACGAGACATCGCGATGGCCGTGCGACCGGATCCCGTCGGCGAGATCCCGGCCCGAGACGCCGGGAATCGCCGGCTCGCCGGCCGCGTAGACGTCCATCACGATCAGCACGTCAGCCAGATTGAACGCCGTGAGAAATTCGTCGCGCAGGTGCAATGTCCGGGTGTAGCGGTGCGGCTGAAACACCGTCACGACCCGGCAATCGAACCCAGCCTTGGCGGCCGCAAGGGTCGCCCGGATCTCGGCCGGGTGATGCCCGTAGTCGTCGACGACCGTGATGCCGCGGGCACGCCCCAGGATTTGAAAGCGGCGCTGGACTCCCGAGAAGCCGGCCAGCGCGCGTTGAATGGTGGCGAACGGGATCTCGAGGTCGAGCCCCACGCCGATCGCCGCAAGAGCGTTGAGCACGTTGTGGCGGCCCGGGATCTGCAGCGTGACCTCGCCGAGGAGGCTCCCGCGCTGGTAGACCTCGAAGCGGCTGGTCATGCCCGACAGCTGCAGGCGGCGCGCGACGAGGTCCGCGCCCGACTCGAGCCCGTACGAGACGATCCGCTTCTCGATTCGCGGAATCAGGAGCTGGATGTTCGGCTGGTCCAGGCACAGGACCACCGAGCCGTAGAACGGCACCTTGTTGACGAACGCCACGAAGGCCTCGCGGATCGCGTCGAGGCTCCCGTAGTGATCGAGGTGCTCGGCGTCGACGGTCGTGACGACCGCGATCGTCGGCGCCAGCTTGAGGAACGAGCCGTCCGACTCGTCGGCCTCGGCGACGAGGAACTCGCCCTGCCCGAGCCGCGCGTTCGAGCCGAGGCTCGACACCCGGCCGCCGACCACGATCGTGGGATCGAGGCGGCCCTCGGCCAGCACGCTGCCGACCATCGAGGTGGTCGTGGTCTTGCCATGGGTGCCCGCGATCGCGATGCCGTACTTGAGACGCATCAGCTCGGCGAGCATCTCGGCCCGCGGGATCGTCGGGATCTGCTGCCGGCGCGCCGCCTCGACCTCGACGTTGTCGTGCGAGACCGCCGACGAGTAGACGACCACGTGCGCGCCCTCGACGTTCGAGGCCTGGTGGCCGATGAACACCTTCGCGCCGAGCTCGGCGAGCCGCTCGACGGCGTCGCTCCGCTTCTGATCGGAGCCGGTCACGCGGTAGCCGAGGTTCAGGAGGATCTCGGCGATGCCGGACATGCCGATGCCGCCCATCCCGATGAAGTGGATCTGCTGGTAGCGCTTAAACATGGGCCTGCTGGGAGATGTTCAGGAGCACTCCCATCGAGACCATGGTCATCAAGAGCGCCGAGCCGCCGAACGAGATGAACGGTAGCGGCAGGCCCTTCGTGGGCAACAGGCCCGTGACCACACCCAGGTTCACGAGCGTCTGGGTCGCGATCAGCGCGGTGATCCCGAGCGCCAGGTAGCCGCCGAAGGGATCCGGCGCGCGCAGGCCGATCCGGAGCCCGCGCCAGATCAGCACGACGAAGAGCGCGACGATGCCGAGCGCGCCGACGAGGCCGAGCTCCTCGCCGATGATCGCGAAGATGAAGTCGGTGTGCGACTCCGGCAGGTAGAAGAGCTTCTGGCGCGAGGCGCCGATGCCCTGGCCGAAGATGCCGCCGTTGCCGAAGGCGAGCCACGACTGGATGATCTGAAACCCGCTGCCGCGCGCGTCCGACCACGGATCGATGAACGCGAGAATGCGCCGCAGCCGGTACGGCGCGACCCAGATCGCGACCATCAGCGGCGGCAGCGCCGCCAACAAGATATAGCCGAGGTGACGGGCGTGGCCGCCGGCCAGGAACAGCAGGGTGAACGTGAGCGTGATCAGGGTCAGGCAGTTGCCGAGATCCGGCTGCGCCAGCACGAGCATGGCCAGCAGGCCGGCCACGGCGAGCGGCGGCACGAGGCCGCGCTTGAAGTCGGAGACCTCCTCGCCCTTCTTCGCGAGGAACGCGGCGAGGTAGACGACGAGCGCGAGCTTGGCGAGCTCGGCCGGCTGGAACGACACGGGGCCGAGGCGGATCCACCGCCGCGTGCCGTTGATGGCCTGGCCGAACGGCGGCACCAGCACCAGCAGCACGGCCGCGAAGATCAGGAGCGGCAGCGTGAGCCCCTCGAGCCGCCGATAGTCGACGCGGATCGCCATCCACATGCAGGCCGCGCCCAGCAGCGCCCAGAAGATCTGCTTCTTGAGAAAGAAGTACGGGTCGTGGAAGCGGTCGGCCGCCACGATCGCGCTCGCCGAGTAGACCATCACCACGCCCGCCGACAAGAGGACGATGGCGACGCCGAAGAGCCAGAAATCCGGCGTGAGCTTGCGCGGCATTTAGTTGGAGTGGGGGGGAGCGAGCGCCGCTCCACCCCCATACCCCCCCACCGCTCCGAACGAGCTTGCTGGGCGCTTCATCAGTCCAGGCGCTCCACGATCCTTTTGAACACTTCGCCGCGGTGTTCGAAATTGTCGAACATGTCGAACGAGGCGCAGGCCGGCGAGAGCAGCACGATGCTGCCCGGCGCCGCCGCCGCGCGCGCGCGGTCGACCGCCTGCTGGAGCGACTGGGCGAAGGTCACCGGGATGGACGCGTCTCGGAGCGCGGCGCCGATCTTCGCGGCGTCCTCGCCGACGAGCACCGTGTGGGCGACCCGTCCCCGCGCCGCGTCGGCGAGCGGCTTGAAGTCCTGCCCCTTGCCCTTGCCGCCCGCGATCAGCACGATCGGCTCGGAGAAGCTCTCGAGCGCCCGCAGGGTCGAGTCGACGTTGGTGCCCTTCGAGTCGTTGTAGTACTTCACGCCCGCGAGGTCGCGCACCCACTCGATCCGGTGCGCCACGCCCCGGAAGCGGCCAATCGCGCTGCGGATCGCCTCGGGCGAGACGCCGGCCCAGAGCGCGCATGCGGTGGCGGCCAGGACGTTCTCGACGTTGTGCTGGCCGCGCAGGAAGATCTCCGACAGGGGGCAGATCTCCTCCACGTGGCCGTTGAGCTTCGCCGCGATGCGCCCGTCGCGCACGAAGACCCCGTGCGCGAGCTCGCGGCGCCGGCTGAACCACACCACCGGCGCCGTCGCCCGCGAGGCCATCGTCCGCGTCGCCTCGTCGTCGGCGTTCAGGACGGCGCAGTCCGCCGCCGTCTGGTTCGCGAAGATACGCGCCTTGACCTCGCCGTACGCCTCGAACGTCCGGTGACGGTCGAGATGATCCGGCGTGAGATTCAGCACGACCGCGACCCTGGGTTGAAAGAGCTCGGTCGTCTCGAGCTGGAAGCTCGAGACCTCGCAGACGACGAGGCCGTCGGGCGGGAACGCGAGCGCGTGGGCCGCGAGCGGCGTGCCGATGTTGCCGGCGACCAGCACCGGCCGCGGCTGCAGCGCCAGGATGGAGCCGGTCAGCGCCGTCGTGGTGGTCTTGCCGTTCGTTCCGGTGATCGCGATCGTATCCGCCTCGGTCGCGCGCCAGCCGAGCTCGAGCTCGCCGATGATCGGCACTTGCCGCGCGCGCACGGCCGCCAGCGGCGCCGCGTCGAGCGGTACGCCCGGGCTCACGACCACCAGCTCGGCGCCGGCGAACGCGGCCCCCGGATCGCCCGGGCCCGTGACGAGGCGCACGCCGATCTCGGCGAGCGCGGCCACGTCGCGCCCGAGCGCAGCGGCGGGCTTCGCGTCCGCGCCGACGACATCGGCGCCGACCGCGCGCAGCAGGCGCGCGGCGGCGACGCCGCTCTTGGCGAGGCCGACCACGGTCACGCGACGGCCCGCGAGGGAGCGCAGGTAGGCCTGACCGCGAGTGGCCATGTCGACCTCGTCGAGTGCGTTCACGCCGTCCTCATCGGAGCTTGAGTGTCGTGATGGCCAGGAGCGCCAGCGCAAACGAGACGATCCAGAACCGGACGACGATCTTCGGCTCGGGCCACCCGGACAGCTCGTAGTGATGGTGCAAGGGCGCCATGCGGAAGACGCGGCGCCCGGTCATCTTGAAGCTGGCGACCTGGATGATCACCGAGAGCGCTTCCACGACGTAGAGCCCGCCGATCAGCGGCAGCAAGAGCTCGGCCTTCGTCAGCACGGCGAGCGTGCCGATCGCGCCGCCCAGCGCCAGCGAGCCGGCGTCGCCCATGAAGACCTCGGCCGGATGGCAGTTGAACCAGAGAAAGCCGATCGCCGCGCCGATCAGCGCGCCGCAGAAGACGGTCAGCTCGCCGGCTCCGCGGACGTTGAGAATCTTCAGGTAGTCCGCCGCCCGGAAGTTGCCCGTCAGGTACGCGATCACGCCGAAGGCGGCGCCCGCCATGATGACCGGGCCGATCGCCAGCCCGTCGAGCCCGTCCGTCAGGTTCACCGCGTTCGAGGCGCCGACGATCACGAGGATCGCAAACGGGATCCAGAACCAGCCGAGATTCACGAGCCAGCCCTTGAAGAATGGAATCGCCAGTACCGGCAGCCACGCGCTCGCCGGCTGCCAGAAGATCAGCTGCAGCACCGCGAAGGCCACCACGAGCTGCGCGATGAACTTCACACGGGTCGGCAGCCCTTTGCGGCGGCGCAGCTTGGTCGCGTCGTCCCAGATCCCGATGAGGCCGAAGCCCGCGGTCGCGAGGATCGCCACCCACATGTAGCGGTTCGCGAGGTTCGCCCACAACAAGCTCGTGGCCAGGATCGCCGTGAGGATGACGATCCCGCCCATCGTCGGCGTGCCCTTCTTCGTGCGATGCCGCTCCGGGGTGTCCTCGCGAATCGTCTCGGCGCCGTACTGGCTCAGGCGCAGCCGCCGGATGATCCACGGCCCCACCACCAGCGAGATGATGAACGCCGTGATGAGCGCCATGAAGGACCGGAAGGTCAGATAGCGAAAGACGTTGAAGAGGATGTGGTCTTTCGCGAGCGGGACGAGGAAGTAGTAGAGCATCCGTCCCTTTCATCGGGCCAGGCGCGCCACCAGCGCGTCGACGACCCGCTCCATGCGCATGCCCCGCGAGCCCTTGACGAGCACGACGTCCCCGGGGGCCACGCCCTTGAGAAGGTGGGCAACCGTGTCCTCGAACGTCGTGGCGTGGTGCGCTCCGGCCAGACCCGCGCCGCGCGCGGTCTCGACGGCAAGACGCGCGAGTCGCCCGACGCCGACGAACTCGTCGGCTCCCGCGGCGACCACCGAGCGTCCCATCTCCTGGTGCGCTTCGTCGGAGATCGCGCCGAGCTCCAGCATGTCACCGAGCACGACGATGAGCCGCCCCGACGACGCCGCGCGGCGCGCCGCGACCGTCTCGAGGGCGGCGCGGACGGACACCGGGTTGGCGTTGTACGTGTCGTCCAGGATGCTCACGCCGCCGGCGTCCCGCCAGACGCAACGGCCGGCAGCCGGCCGCGCCTCCGACAGGCCGCGCGCGATGTCTTCCAGCGGCCAGCCGAGCGCGATGCCGACTCCGGCCGCCGCGAGGGCATTCGTCACGTTGTGACGTCCGGCGAAGGCCAGTGTCACCGGCACGCGGCTGCCGCGGTGCTCGACCGTGAACGCGAGCGACTGGCCGCGCTCGACGATGTCACCCATCACCCGCACGTCGGCGCCCGGCGCTCGACCGTAGGTGAGGACCGGGGCGCGCGATTCGCGCGCCATGCTCGCCACGCGCGGGTCGTCGGCGTTCAACACCGCCCGGCCGTCCGGCGCCAGCGCCTTGACGAGCTCCACCTTCTCGGCGCGGACCCCGTCGAGCGAGCCGAGAAACTCGGTATGCGCCTGAGCGACGGTCGTCACCACGGACACCGTCGGTCGCGCCAGCCCGGCGAGCGTGGCGATCTCCCCCGGATGCTGCGTGCCGATCTCGAGCACGAGCGCCTGATGCTCCGCCGTCAGCTTCAGGAGCGTCAGCGGCAGCCCCCACTGGTTGTTGAAGCTGCCGCTCGGCTTGTGCACGTGCCAGCGACTGCCGAGCACGCCCGCGATCAGCTCCTTCGTGGTGGTCTTGCCGTTCGAGCCCGTGACCGCCACGACGGGAATCGAGAACCGCGCGCGGTGGTAGGCCGCGAGCAGGCCGAGCGCGCGCGTCGTGTCCTCCACGAGGACCAGCGGCACGTTGGCCGGGACGTCGTCGGGCAGCGTGTGGACCACCAGGCACGCGGCGCCGCGCGAGGCCGCGTCGGCCAGGAAGGCGTGGCCGTCGAGGCGATAGCCGTGGATCGCGAAGAACGCTTCGCCGACGCCGAGCGACCGGGAGTCGATCGAGACGCCCGTGATGGGCACACCAAGATCGCCGGC
>Ga0306921_10005441_pt1 | contig 13216 bp, 14 predicted proteins | sample sta12Cox44000080_FD_203760 | JGI IMG/M metagenome (GOLD analysis project Ga0306921, IMG submission 203760) | Lab enrichment of tropical soil microbial communities from Luquillo Experimental Forest, Puerto Rico - statoxic.12C.oxic.44.000.080 (v2)... | ecosystem: Environmental > Terrestrial >... | reverse complement strand
CGTTGACAAAGGCGAGGCATGCCGCCTCGCTACCAACGTCGGCCTGGGTGAAGGCGAGCTTGGCGCCGGCGCTCTCGAGCTCGGCGGCCACGCGTTGGCCGCGCTCGCCGTCCCGGTCGCAGAATGCGACGCTCGCACCCTCGGCAACAAAGCGCCTGACCGTCGCCTCGCCGATCCCCGATGCGCCGCCCGTCACCGCTGCAACCTTGCCGTCGAGCCTACCCATCTTCGCCACCTTTCACTGCGTTGCGAACCGCGCATCCACGATACGCCCTCATCCATCCGGCGGGCACCGCCTTGTTGGTCCGGCCTACGCGTCGGACCTTAACAGGCTGTGGAGGCTTCAAGTATCGCTTTCGAGACTTTTGATGGGCTGACTCGCTCCGACCTGGGTCGAATTGAGCCGCTCCCGCTGGCGTGGCCGTGCGACCGCTCACGGCGCACCCTGCGACCCCCATGGATCGAGGCGAGGGACCGCTCACGACACCCGTAGCTGACCTACACTCGGGTAGTGATCGTCAGATTTGGTCATTAGCCAGCATAAAGGTGGCTATGCAACCGACGATCAACCCGCAACGCGGCGGTGAGCCTTTCTGGTCCTCGCGCCAAGTCGCGCAGCCGCTCGGACCCCAGCCTTAATCCCCGGTATCCCGCTTGGGACGGGCCAGGGAGACGGTGTCGATCGCCTAGGGAATAGGCGTCCGTGTCACGGTCGTTCCCCTCGTGCGTCAGCGCCACGGGTACCGAGGCAATGGAGCGGATTTCGCCATAAAGCTGTCGTAGCCTCGCTGCCGGCGATATCTTCGATCGATCGAGGCCCCGTTGAGCATTCCCGTCAATTCCCGGTTAGCGAAAATTAATTCCCGGTTAGGCCTAAAAAATTCCCGGTTAGCGGTCACGGGAATTCGTCCTCAAGACGTTGAAAACGCCAGTGTAAATTTGCTGCCCAAGAGCCTGATCGCAGGAATTCCCGGTTATTTTCCCGGTTCACGGGAAATCGCCGGCACGAAACGCCGAGGTCCCCCGATACCGGAGCGGTCAGCGGACCCGGCCGGCGATCCGCGACAAATGGTGCGTGGTGTCGCCGAACAGGTGCTCGATGACCATGCACCGCCGGAAATAGTGGCCGACGGCGTATTCCTCGGTCATGCCGATGCCGCCATGCAGCTGGATCGCGTTTTGCGAGACGAACCGAGCCGCCTGCCCGACGCCGACCTTGGCCATCGAAATATTGTGCGCCCGTTCCTGCGCGTCGGCTTCGTCGACCATCATCGCCGCCAGCATCGCCATGCTGCGGCCTTGCTCCAGCGCGATCAGCATCTCCGCCGAACGATGCTGCAGGGCCTGGTTCTGCCCGATCGGCTTGCCGAATTGCTGGCGGGTTTTCAGGTATTCGAGCGTCATCGCCTGCATCGCCTCCATTGCCCCGACGGCTTCAGCCGCGACGGCAGCAATGCCGGTCTCGACGACGCGCTCGACGACCGGCAATGCCCGGCCGGGCTCGCCGAGCAGGTCGTCGGCGCCGACTTCGACCCCGCTCAATGAAATCTCCGCCGCGCGGGTCCCGTCGCGCAGCGGATATGACCGGCGCGCCACGCCATTCGCGTTGGCGTCGACGACGAACAGGCTGATCCCGTCGGGATCGTCGCGCTCGCCCGAGCTGCGCGCGCTGACGATCAGCCGATCCGCATTGTCGCCATGCACCACGACGCTCTTGGCGCCGTCGAGCACCCACCCGCCGCGAGCATTGGCCTTGGCGGTCGTCAGCACGTCGTTGAGATCGTAGCGCGCCTGCCGCTCGCCATGGGCGAAGGCGAGGGTCATCCGGCCTTCGGCGATTTGCGGCAGGATCGCGGATTGCTGTGCCGCGCTGCCGGCGAGGCGCAATGCCGTTCCGCCAAGCACTACCGTCGCCAGATAGGGTTCCAGCGCCAGCACCCGGCCGAACGCCTCCATCGCCAGCATGGTCTCGATGCCGCCGCCGCCGAACCCGCCATGTTCCTCGCCGAAGGGCAGGCCGAGCAGGCCGAGCTCCGCGTAACGCCCCCACATATCCTTGCTGTGTCCCTCCGGCTCCGTGAGATAGCCGCGCCGCGCGGCGAACCCGTAATGGTCGCCAAGCAGGCGATCGACGCTGTCGCGCAGCAGGCGCTGCTCTTCGGTCAGGTCGAAATCCATCACAACCCCAATGCGGCTTTGGTCAGGATGTTTTTCTGGATCTCGTTGGTGCCGCCATAGATCGAGGCGGCGCGCAGGAACAGGTAACTCTTGGTCGCTTCCGATGCCCAGGCCGGCCCGAGCTCCGGCTCGTTGCTGAGCGCCTCCAGTTCTTGCGCCCAGTCGGGCATGGCCAGCGGGCCGCCGACATCCATCGCCAGCTCGGTCGTCGCCTGCAACAGTTCGGTGCCCTTGATCTTCAACGCCGAGGACAATGGATCTGGCTTGCCTGCCTCGCTCTTCTCATAGGCGGAGACGACGCGGAACTGGGTGATCTCGAGCGCCTTGAGGTCGACTTCGAGCTGAGCCACGCGCTGGCGGAACGCCGGGTCTTCGATCAGCGGCTTTCCGTTGGCGCGCATTTCGTGCGCCGCTTCCTTGGCGAAGGCGACCCGCTCTTTTGACTTGCCGAGCCGGGCGATGCCGGTCCGCTCATGGCCGAGCAGGTATTTGGCGACATCCCAGCCGCGGTGCTCCTCGCCGACCAAATTCTCGGCCGGCACCCGCACGTCGTCGAAAAACACTTCGTTGAGGTGATGGCTGCCGTCGATCGAGATAATTGGCCGCACCGTGATGCCCGGCGTCTTCATGTCGATCAGCAGGAACGAGATTCCCTCCTGCCGCTTCTTCGCGGCGGGATCGGTGCGCACCAGGCAAAAGCACCAGTCCGCATGATGCGCGGTCGAGGTCCAGATCTTCTGGCCGTTGACGATGTAATGGTCGCCGTCGCGCTTGGCCGCGGTCTTCAGCGAGGCGAGATCAGACCCCGCCCCCGGCTCCGAAAAGCCCTGGCACCACCAATCGTCGATATTGGCGGCACGCGGCAGAAAGCGGCGCTTTTGCTCCTCGGTGCCGAACTGGATCAACACCGGGCCGATCATCGTGATGTTGAACGAGGAGACTTCGGGCGCCGGCGCCAACTGGTTCTCCTCGAGAAATATCATGCGCTGCACGGGGGTCCAGCCGGGGCCGCCATATTCCTTGGGCCAGTTGAAGGCGGCCCAGCCGCGCTTATTGAGGAGTCGCTGCCACCTGACCGTATCCTCCTTGCGCGGCGCATAGCCGAGCCGCATCCGTTCGCGGATATCGTCGGGCAGCTGGTCGCGGATAAAGCCGCGCAATTCGTCGCGAAACGTCAGTTCGTCGGCGGAGAAGCGAAGGTCCATTAGCCGTTTCCTCAAATGGCCATGCGGCGCACCGGGTCTGACCGGCCGCCTGGGGTGCGGGGCGCTCTTTTTTCTTCCCCTTCGGTTACCGCGACTGCAGACCGTTGACAAGGTCTGGTCGGCGCGACGCCCGCCGGGGAAATGATCTGTCGGCCGCCGCCGATTCGCGGTCTCGTCATCGGCCGGCGTCGCACCGAAGGCCAAAATTCGCATTCGGCACCCCTGATTAACCGCCGCACAGCCAACTCCCGCGCGGAAACCATGAGGCAGCCTCAACCAAACCAATGACAATCGGCGGGCTCTCATGGTATCGGCCCGTCAACCGCAGCGATGTACAAGACCAGATGGACCTTCAGCAGGACATCGGGGCGCCGAATGCTTTCCTCGATCAAGTCTGACCGGTTGCAGCGCGTCGCGACGATTGTGCGGCATTGCCGGCAAGCCGCGCGGTGGCTGCTGCCGATCCTGATCCTTTCCGCCTGTTCCCGTCCTGCCGAATACGGCTATGCCCCCGGCGGCGGCTATCCGCCTGCCGGCATTGGCGGGGCGCCGACGCGGTACTATCCGCCGCCGGGCCCGCCGGGCGATCCCTGGGGCCCGTATATTCGTGTCGCCGCCTCGCGATACCAGGTTCCCGAGCAGTGGGTGCGCGCGGTCATGCACCAGGAATCGGACGGGCAGGAACAGGCCGTCTCACCGGCCGGGGCGATGGGTCTGATGCAAATCATGCCCGCCACCTATGAGGGGCTGCGGGAGCGCTATGGGCTCGGCGATGATCCGTTCGAGCCGCAAAATAACATTCTGGCAGGTACCGCCTATATCCGCGAAATGTACGACCGGTTCGGTGCACCCGGCTTCCTGGCCGCTTACAACGCCGGTCCGGAGCGGGTCGAAGGCTATCTCAACGGCAGCTCGGACCTGCCGGACGAGACGGTAAACTACCTGGCCGTGATCACGCCTAACCTCGGCACTCAGGTAGCGATGTCCGGGCCATTGGCGAGCTATGCCTCGGCCCGCTCCGGCGTCGCGATCGGGACCGCTCCCGGGGTGACCAATCTGGCGGCCGGCTGCGATCTGAACGCCGCCTATGACCCGAACCATCCTTGCACCTCGCTGATCCAGGCGGCAACCGCTCCGGCCAGGGTGGCGCCCGCGATGGCCACGCAATTCGGGGCGAATGGATGCGATCTGAGCGCCGCCTATGACCCGAGCCATCCCTGCACATCGGTCGGACAAGCGGTAGCCGTAGCCGCCGCGGCCGCTCCCCCTCTGGCGGTGGCCGCCGCAGCTCCCCCTGCAACCATGGCCGCCGCTGCTTCCCCGCCCCCGTCCCGCCAGGCCGCGCTCCAGCAGACGCCGGCGGGCTGCGACCTGGACGCGGCCTATGATCCCAACCATCCCTGCAAGCCGGCACCTCAGCCTTCGCCTATGGTGCGGCTAGCGTCGGCCGAGGGTTGCGACCCGAAAGCGGCCTATGATCCCAATCGGCCTTGCAGCGGGGCATCCGTGAACGCAGGCGCGGCTACGGCGGCGGCCGTCGCTCCAGCTCCGGCCGCTGCGTCCTATACCCGCTACCGGCCGCCGCCATCGAACAGGCCGATGCAGTACGCAGCACTAGGCGGCCCCGGGGAGCACGTGCTGGCGATCCCCAACCGGGATTGGGCGATCCAGGTAGGCGCCTTTGCCAACCCGGCCCTGGCCCGCGCGGTGGCCGAGGGCGCCCGCGCCCAGGCGCCGATCCAGCTGCGCGCCGCCACCCTAACGTTTCCGCCGACGCCTTACGGCTCTTCGGTCCTCTACCGCGCGCGCCTCGCGCATCTGTCGGCGACTGCCGCGGCGGATGCGTGCATGGAGCTCAACCAGCGCCAGCTGCCCTGCATCGTCGTCCAGCCGAGCCGTTCCTGAGGCGGAACGCGGCTCCCGAGCGCCAGCGGTGGCGACAGCCCGGCGAGCGGCGATCGCGTGTCTACCGGCGCGCCTGCTCCAGCGGCGGCGTAACCGGAATCTGATAGAGGTTCACCGCGTTTTCGAAGACCAGCTGGTCAAGAGCCGCTTTGCCGAGCGCCGCCTCGGCCGGAGCATGCCCCGTCGCTTTGGAATGCGGCCACGGGCTGTCGAGCCCCGGAAAGTCGCTGGCCCACAGGAAATTGCCTAAGCCGATCTCGGGCGCTCGCCGGAAACCACCCTCCTCCTCGACCTCGAAGGTGAAGAAGACCTGGCGCTTTACGAACTCGCTCGGCTTGTCGGACAGCGGAATGTCGGGCTTGAAGACGCGGTTCTCCGGTCCGCCGAAATCGTATTCGCGGTCGAACCGCCAAAACAGGAACGGGACCCATCCCACACCCGCCTCTTCGAGGACGAAGCGCACCCCGGGATGACGGTCGCAGATACCGGAAAACACGACCGCGCTCATCAATTCCGCCATCAGTCCCATCGGGAAGTTGGCGACCGTCATCAGCGACTGGTTGCGCGGCTCCAGACCCGAAACCCCGACCCCGATCTGCCGCGATCCGCCGCGCGGGTTCGCGTGCAAATTGACGGGCATGCGGGTCTCCGCAGCGGCTGCCCAAACCGGCTCCCACATCTGGTGCAGCACCGGCTCGGGGGCGCCGACCCAATCAAAGATGACGCCGGTCGGCAGCCCGAACTCCGCCACCCGCAGCAATTCCGCGACGGTTTCTTCGGGCGTCTGGCACGGCAGCGGCAGCAGCATGATGAAGCGGCCGTTCGACTCCTCGTACAGTTCGCGCGCCCAGTCATTGACCGCCCGGACGCAGGCGGCGCGCAGTTCCGGGTTCTTGATCCCCGATATCTGCTCGTAGGGGCCGTTAACGAGTTCGGCGTCAACACCGTCCCGGTCCATATCCTCGCACCGGTACCGCGCATTGGCCGCGCGAAAGATGCCGGGCTCAGGCTCTTCCGCCAGGCCCGCCCGCGTATAGCAATTGACCGGGCCGCGGCCGACGCCGGCCCAGCCGACCCCGCTCCACGGCCGCCCCTCTACGGTCCATTGCCGGACGCCGTCCGTCCCCTGCACCACTCGCGGCCCGTCATCCTGGAATTTTCTGGGCAGCCGCTTGGTCCACAAGTCGAAGGGCAGGTGCATCAGCCGGCAATGTCCGTCAGCGGACACCACACCAAATCTCTTCTCCATGGCGCGTTACTCCCCTCGCAGCGGGCTGACCGGTAAACCCCGTTTCGCCCGAACGCGGCGATGATAGGCCGGCTAGGCGCCTCGGCAAATCGCTTAGTCTTACGTGATGATCCACTTCACTGGCCATCGCCGTAGGCTCTGTCGTCAAGCAAAGATTGTCCGACAAGGGTCGTGATGACCGCAGGAGACCAGAATACTGCTTGACGTGGCACAGTATTTTACAGTTTGATGACACCCTCCGCTACGGGAACATCAAGCTCACCGGAGCCATAGTTGGTCGGCGGGGGAGGAGACCAGCACATGTTTCGCCCCGCCTCGGCCACCAACGCCTCAGTGCAAGGATCTCGGCTACTCAATCGCCAGGCCGCGGCCTGCGCCATCATCGCCGGGGCGATCACATTCGCTCTTTTCGTCTCCGCCCACGCCTTTGCCCAGCCGCCGGCAAACTCGCTGCGGATGGCACAGGAGCAGCATGCCTGCGCCGTCGTCATGGGGCTCCATAACCCGGGAGACCTCTACGACACGTGCATCAGGAGCCTTGACAAGACCCTATCCGAATTGGATCGGGCGCGAGGGGTTGCGGCGGACCGAAGCGCATGTGTGCAGCGGGGACTTAATCCCGGAACGCCGGCTTTCGCTGCCTGCGTGGTCAATGCCGAACAACCCCCATCGCCTCCCGGCCATTACGCGGCGATCACCCCGCTCCGATGAGGCAAGCACAATCGAGCCCTAGTCCCGGCGTGGATTGGAGACGGTAATGTTGCGGATCGCGCTTTCCTGCTGCTTTGCCGCGCTGCTGGGATCGTGTGCTGTCCCGAATGCCCAACAGAGCGACTGGGCGCGGGCGCGCCTGGCCTGCGCCAATGTGGGTATCGATCCGGGCAGCAGCGCCTTCGACCAATGCGTTACCGACCTCTACTACTCCGTGTGGAACGCCCAGAATCCTGGCGGATGAACGCCGAGCCCTTGCCGAGGCCGGGGCAGGCCTTGCCGCCTTTTCTTGAAAACGCCGTTAGGGTGCCCGACGCCAGGTAACGTCCGATAACAGGCGCCAGGCGAATTTCATTGCGGCGCGCCTCGCCTAGACCGAAAATCATCGCCAACAGCGCGGTCGCACGTTCCCGCGGTGAGCGGCGGCGAGCATTTTCGTATTTGTCTATCGGGAGGAAGAAGACGATGGCACAGCTTGGCTCCGGCAAATATACCTACGAGCTGATCCGCGATTTCTGCAAATTACCCCCAGGGGAAACCATGGGGATGGTCAGCCGGGTGGCGGCCGATGCGCAGGACCGGATCTACGTATTCCAGCGCAAGGATCCCCCGGTCGTGATCTTTGACCGCGACGGCAAGTATCTCGGCGCTTGGGGCAGCGGCGAAGTCACCGACCCGCATGGCCTGAAGATCGTCGACGATGTGGTTTACACAACCGACCGGTCCGACTCGGTCGCAAAATCGTTTAGCCTCGACGGCAAGCCGCTGCTGGAACTCGGCCAGCGCGGCGTGCATTCCGACACCGGCAAAATCGCCAACTGGCTGGCGGAACGCGCGGCCGGGCCGTTCAACCATCCGACCGAGATGATGGCTCACCCGAACGGCGACATTTACGTAACCGACGGCTACCGCAACGCCCGGGTGCACCGCTTTACCCGCGACGGAAGGCTGGTCAAGTCGTGGGGCACGCCGGGGCAGGGCCGGGGGCAGTTCCACCTGCCGCACAGCATCGCCTTCGACGATGACGGCAAGCTCCTTGTCGCCGACCGGTCGAACAAGCGCATCCAGATCTTCACGCCCGACGGCGAGTATGTCAGCCAGTGGACCGGGATGGGCGGCCCGAACGACATCAGCCGCGGCAAGGACGGCAACTACTACATCGCCGAACAGGAAGATGACGGCAAACCTGCCTCTGTCTGCGTGCGCGACCCGCAAGGAAACGTGCTCGTCCGTCTGGAGAGCCGCCACGTCCATGGCGTCGGTGTCGACTCGCACGGCGACATCTACGCCGGCCTGACCCAGGAGCGCAGCGTCGACAAGTTCGCGCGAACGAACTAGACCGGAGTCCGACCGGATCAATCCGACCGGCAGCGTCTTCTGTGCGGCGGATGTCCTTGCCGGGCCACGGGTGGCCGCCTTGCGGCGCCGAGGCCAGCTTTCGCGATGCAATCATCGGCCTGCGCCCGCCCGGGCTACGTCGTTTCCCCGCGGAGGCGCCGGGATCGCCTCTTTGATCGCGCGTCAATACGACCGCGGCATTCCCAAGACGTGCTGGCCGAGATAGGCGAGGATCAAATTGGTCGAGATCGGCGCGGTCTGGTAGAGCCTGACCTCGCGCCATTTGCGCTCGATGTCGTATTCCTTGGCGAAGGCGAAGCCGCCAAAGGTTGCGAACGTCGCGTCGGCGGCGTGCCAGGTTGCCTCGGAGGCCAGCAACTTCGCCATGTTGGCGTCGGCGCCGCATTCCTCGCCGGCGTCGAACAGCGCGGCGGCGCGGCGGCAGATCATGTCGGCCGCTTCGAGTTCGGCGTAGGCGCGGGCGAGCGGGAACTGCACGCCCTGGTTCTGGCCGATCGGGCGGTCGAACACGACCCGCTCCTTGGCGTAGTCGACGCCCTTTTTGAGGAGCCAGCGGCCATCGCCGATGCATTCCTGGGCGACCAAAATGCGCTCGGCGTTCATGCCGTCGAGGATGTAACGAAAACCCCTGCCTTCCTCCCCGATCAGCGCGTCGGGCGGGATCTTCAGATTGTCGAAAAAGATTTCGGTCGTGTTGTGGTTGATCATCGCCTCGATCGGGCGGATCTCGACGCCGTTACCGAGATTCTCACGCAGATCGATCAGAAACACCGAGAGGCCGTCGGTGCGGCGCTTGACCTGGTCGACCGGGGTGGTGCGCGCCAACAGCAACATCAGGTCGGAATGGCGGGCACGCGAGGTCCACACCTTCTGGCCGTTGACGACGTAGTGGTTGCCTTCCCGCACCGCGCGGGTCTTGAGCTTCGTGGTGTCGGAGCCGGTGGTTGGCTCGGTCACGCCAAAGGCCTGCAACCTGAGCGCGCCGGAGGCGATCTTCGGTAGGTAGCGCTGCTTTTGCTCCTCGCTGCCGTGGCGCAAGAGCGTGCCCATGATGTACATTTGGGCGTGGCCCTGGCTCGCGGTGCAGCCCGAGGCGTTGATCTGTTCGAGGATGACTGCGGCGGCGCGCAGCGGCAGGCCCGAGCCGCCATATTCCTCGGGGATCAGCGAGGCAAGGAACCCGGCCTGGGTCAGCTCCTCGATGAATTCGGTTGGATAGGCCTGCTCGGTTTCGAGCTTGCGCCAATATTCGCCGGGATAGCCCTCGCAGATCTTGGCCACCGATTCGCGCAGCTCGGGATAGTCCTCGCCGAGGGCCACCATCGTCGGCGTATCGCTCACCTCGCCCTCCATGTGCCGCGGGTTTCAGCGAAAATAGCCCGGCCGCGAGCGAATTGCCAATTCACCGCGCGAGGCGCCGTTCACCCGAGCCAATGCCAGAGGCAACCTGCCGGCGTGCCGGCGCCGGCGGTCACCCGGCGTTCTCATGACGCAAGCCGTGAAATTATTAACAATCGTTAATGTTCTTGTAAGATTTGGGTTCCACTCCCGTTTTGTCCCCGTCCGGCGAATTGGACAAGTGTCTCAACAAGTAGACCCGGCAAATTATGGGGCGATCAAGCGGATTGCCGAACCGGGCGGAAGGCCGCGACCTCGCCAGGCTTGCGCAGCATCTTGTCGACTTCGCTCGCGTGGAGTTCTTCGGCATAGACCATCTGTCGCGCGTATTCCTCGATAATGACTGAATTCCCTGCGGCGCATTTGAGCAGTTCGCGGTAAAGCGCCAGCGCCTTCGCCTCGGTCTCCAAGGATTCGCGCATCACCGCATCGATATCGGTCTGATGGTTGTCGAGCAGCGGGCCGATCGCCAGCGACGGATATTCGCCGAGAAACGTGATCATTTCCCCGGCCTGCTGGGCGTGGGTCAGCGATTCGGCGGCCTGCTCGCGCATCCACTCCACGATCGGAATGCGATTGTGCCCGAACACCAGAAACGAGTAATGAGTGTAGCGAACCACGCCAGCAAGCTCCGCCTCCAGAATGCGGTTCAACAGATCGACGGCTCTTTTCTTGTCCAGTTCGGCCATAGCGACTTGGCTCCTCGATTTGCGGGGCACGTGCCGGTACCCGTTTGCTGAACTATCGAGAACAATGCTTCGTTCCGGCGCTTGCGGGGTAGCCGGCGGGCCGACGGCGGCAAAGATGACGATAAACGCTATGAACACGATTGCCGCGGCCGGAATTCTCGGGTTGTGCGCGTTGCCGGTCAAAGCGGCGGATTTGGGCGTAGAGGACGCGGCGCATCATTTGGGTGAGACCGCGACGGTCTGCGGCGTTGTCGCCTCCGGCAAGTTCGATTCCGACCTTCAGTCGCAGCCGACGTTTTTGGACTTTGGCAAGCCATACCCGGATCAAGTGTTCACCGCCGTGATTTTTGGCAGCGATCGCGCGAAATTCGGGACGCCGGAAAGATCGCTGCGCGGCAAGCGGGTCTGCGTGTCGGGAAAAATCCAGGAGAAGAACGGATTGCCCGAAATCATCCTCAACGATCCGAAGCAGCTGACCGAGTGAGGGGGCCGGCTTCGTAGAGAAAAGCCCGAGGCTCGGGAATGGCTGAGACGCGGAGACTTGATCCCGGCGCCGAGGACGCCGCATTCGATCGCCTCCTCGCCGAGATCCGCGCCTGCAAGGTATGCACGGCCTACCTCCCGCTCGGTCCGCGCCCGATCGTGCGTGGGCGGCCTTCGGCGCGGCTATTGATCATCAGCCAGGCGCCGGGCGCGCGGGTGCACGAGACCGGCTTATCGTTCGACGATCGCAGCGGCGACCGGCTGCGCGACTGGCTCGGGGTCGATCGCGATACCTTCTATGACGAAGCCCGAATTGCCGTGATGGGGGTGGGGTTCTGCTATCCCGGACGCGCCGCCCGCGGCGGCGATCTGCCGCCCCGGCCCGAATGCGCGCCGTTATGGCACGCGCGCCTGCGCGCTGCCTTGCCCGCGATCGAACTGACCCTGCTCGTCGGCAGCTATGCGATCGGCACCTACCTGCCGTCGGCTCGGCGGGGTTCGATGAGTGCCGCCGTTGGACGCTGGCGCGAGTTCCTGCCGGCCGCCTTCGTGCTGCCGCACCCGAGCTGGCGTACTGCGCTTTGGCTCCACGGCAACCCGTGGTTTGAGAGCGAGGCTTTGCCCGAGCTTCGCGCCCGGGTCGCCGGAACGCTCAGCCCGACATCTCGATCCGCACCATGTCGTCGTCGCTGAAGCCGAAATGATGACCGATCTCGTGGATCAGCACGTGACGCACCAGATCGGCAAGGTCCTCACCGGTCTCGCACCAATAGTCGAGGATCGGGCGGCGATAGAGAAAGATCATGTCTACATTCGGCCGCGGATCGCTGATGCTTTTATGAGGCAAGGCGACGCCTCGATAGAGGCCGAGAATGTCGAACGCGCTGTCGAGGCCCATCGCCTGTTCGGTCTCTTCGTCCGGAAACTCCTCGACACGGATCACAACCGCACCGATTTGGCGTTTGAGCCGGCTCGGGATAGTGCCGAGGGCCTGGTTCGCCAGCTCCTCGATGTCGGGCAGGGATGGCGGCGTCCGCAGGCTCATGCCGTCACCGTGATGGCGTCAACGGGCGCTTGACCTCGGGCCACCGATCGCGCACTTCCCTCTCAGGCGACGCGGATGGGAGAGCGAGATGGTCGAGAAGCTGGTCGGCGCGGCGCGGCACGCCGCACTCCACGAACTCCACGGCTGGGTCGAGGTCGCCGACCGCGATGCGATCCGCAAGAGCTATCATTTCAGCGACTTCTCGGAGGCGTGGGGCTTCATCTCGCGCATCGCACTGATGGCCGAAAAGATGGACCACCACCCTGAGCTGTTCAATGTCTACAACCGGGTAGAAATCGTGTTGTCTACCCACGATGTCGAGGGGGTCAGCGAACTCGACGTCAAGCTCGCCCAGGCTATCGACGAGATCGCACCCGAACGCGACCGCCGCCCGGCGCTGCCCTGACCGGCGGGAAAATCAGCGCAGCGGCAAGGTCAAGACGAGGTTGACCATCTCCTGGCCGGGATTGTTCTTGCCGATTCCGGCGTTGGACATGTGATAGAACCCGACGCCGATGCGCCGTTGATCGGCAAAGCGATAGTCGAGTTCGGCGCCGCTGCGAAACTCCCACCAGGAACCGAGGTTGAGACCCTGGCCTTCGTAGTAATAACCGGCCGCGGCGGTTGGGGTGAGGACGAGGTTATAGGGAAAATTGATGTCGAAGCCGAACCCGAAATAGCCGTAAAAGGCGCCCTGGCCGGTGCCCATCACCCCAATGAACGGCGAGAAGATCCACCATACGTCGCCAAAACGGTACTCGCTTTGCACGAGCCCCACCGTTACGGAATGCTGCTTTTTGGCATCGGGCAGCACGTTGAAGGCACCGCCGCCGAGGACGAAGCGCGGCGGATCGCCGGGCGAACCAAACGTAACCTGAGCCGAAGCAGACCGGGCCGTTGTCATCCCGAGCAGCAGCAGCATGCACAGTCCGGCACACCGTGCCTCTCTCGTTAAAGTCAACTGCGTCTCCGGTTTCTAGCGTAGAAGTTAAGC
>Ga0306921_10005438_pt1 | contig 13221 bp, 7 predicted proteins | sample sta12Cox44000080_FD_203760 | JGI IMG/M metagenome (GOLD analysis project Ga0306921, IMG submission 203760) | Lab enrichment of tropical soil microbial communities from Luquillo Experimental Forest, Puerto Rico - statoxic.12C.oxic.44.000.080 (v2)... | ecosystem: Environmental > Terrestrial > Soil... | reverse complement strand
GAGGGCGGACGCCTTCGTTGCGCTATATCCCTTCCTGCATAAGCTGACCTTGCCGGCTGGCGTAGCGGATATGAAGGAAAACCGGCCACCCAATGACGTGGTGCTGCTGGCGACAAAAGCGAGCCTAGTGGTGCGCCGCGATCTTCATCCCGCGATCCAGTACCGACTGCTTGAAGCCGCATCGCGGGCCCATTCTGCCGCGGGCCTGTTCCACGCGGCGGGCCAGTTTCCGGCACCGGAGGTGATTGACCTCCCGCTCGGCACTCATGCACGGGAGTTCTACAAGACGGGACCGCCGTTCCTGCAGCGCCATCTGCCCTTTTGGCTGGCGGTGCTGGCTCAGCAGCTTCTCGTGCTGCTGATTCCGGTGTTGGGAGTGGTTTATCCGCTGCTGCGATTTTCACCCGCAATTTATAGTTGGTTGCAGCACCGCCGGGTCTACAGACTCTATTCCGAATTGATGGTGCTCGAAGGGGAGATGGCCTCCTCTCCCGCCCATCACACCGATAAATACATGGAACGACTAAACCAACTGGAAGAACGAGCGAGCCGCCTCTCGCTGCCAATGGCGTTTCAACCGCTGCTCTACGCCTTGAGGCTGCACGTTGGTGTCGTGCGGCAACGGATTGAAAAATTGCCTGGACAAGTTCAAGAGGTAGACCGGCAGGCGTAAGAGTGGATTCCTGATTCGCTCGGGACTAGTGCAGTCTTGCGTATTCTGCCTTGGCTTGCAGCCGAATGGGAATATCAGAGTCCGCGTCTTTCCAAAGCGCGAAGAAATCTTCGTAGTCCTTCCGCGCTTTGCTCACATCGCCCTGCAACGCATGGGCCCGCGCGAGTTGAATGTGTGCGACTGCTCCGTAGAGCGCATTCTGGACCAAGCCTCGATGGTCGACGATTTTCTGAAATTCGAGCGCAGCGTCCTGTCCCTGGCCTCCGGCGAGACACGCCAGGCCACGGATGTAAGCCGCCCAGTAAGAATCGATCCAGCCTTCTTCGAAGCGCTTCACAGGCTCGAGCAGTTCGATGGCTCTTGCCGAATTTCCGCGCGTCATTTCAATGGCAGCGTAGAGCTCAGGAAGGCGAATGTCTCTCAGGTTTGGGTCGGACTCGGCAGCACCGGCGATTTTCTTGGAGAGTTTTGCGGCTCGTGCCGGGTCTCCCGCTAGAGCAAAGGCGAGCGCTGCTCCTTCCGCGCCGTGTTGCGCCGCCGTTTCCGCATGCTGCAACGCACGCGCCGTGAACCCGAGGAGCGCGTCTTCGACAGCCAGGTTCGCCTGAAGGTAGCCGACGCCGGCGATTTTCTTATCGCGGTCGGCCGTATCGGCAAGCACTTGGAGGAGCGCCCGGGAATCGCGAACCTGCCCGTAGTAGATTTTGGTTTGCGCTCTCATCAGCACAGCGGTGTTTTCGTATCCGGGCTGATGGTCAAGCAGATCGGCCATTTGCGCCATCATCGCATTGTCGCCTTCAAGGAAGGCCAGGAGATAGGCGATGTGGTTTACTTCGCCGGCTTCCACGCCGCGGGCTTTCCCTGCCGCAGAAGAGCACCGAACCGGAACCGGAGAGGGTGCCCGATCTCCCGGCGCTAGTAACCAGGCTTTTGGAATATGCCGAGGTAATAGGCTGCGCCGGGAAGGATTGCGGAATCTTCGTAGCCAATTTCGTTTTGCCCGATGGTAACACTTCGAAATATGGAATACAGCTGGCGGGTGAGCTGTCAAAGGAAATGGCCAGCCGGCGAAGCGATCTTCAAATTGTCGACCGCGAGCTCCTCGAAGGCTTTCTCGTCAAAGACCGCATCCCCGCGAAGTCCGTCAAGCGCGGTGTAATTCGGGCGTTTGCCTCCCAGTCCAAGGCCGGATTCGTAGTGCTCGGCACGACCACCAAACTAGAAGACGAACAGGTGCAGCTTTCAGCTGATCTGCTTCAGTTGAAGGACGGGGAATGGGACGGATACAGCGCGGCGCTCAACCTCGCCGGTCCGAAAGAGAGCGATGCAATGTTGCCTTCGGAACCGTTTGGACCTCTTCCGCCACTTAGGTTGGCTGACAACGCGGGAGCTCTCTATCAAGGCGGAACCGACGATGTCTCATTGCCGAGTTGCACTTATATGCCGAGTCCTCCATATTCCGAAGAGGCTCGCAGGTTTAAGTTGAATGGATTTATCAAAGTGGAAGCGATCGTCACCGTGGATGGCCACTTGCAGAACCCTCGTATTCTTAGCGGTCTGCCAGGCGGTCTGAACGAGCAGGCAATCGCCACCTTTAAGACTTGGCGGTGCAAACCTGCCGTGAAAGGCGGCCGCCCGGTTCCCACTCTGATCCCGTTCGAGTTTAATTTTCGGCTGTACTGAGTGCCGTTCTCAACGGTGGCCTCTGCGAAGCGCGGAGTAGAGAGCTTCCTTCCACCGGAGGTTATCGATCGTCCACAATACCTCCGCCTTGTGACCCGCGTCGACAGTTGCCGCCCACGTATTGCGATTGCGTTCGTTTGTCGCGACGTTTAGGCGGTCGACGACGGTCATGCCGCGCGTGAGTTCGCTGTCGGTGGCGACCTCGACGAAGTGGCTCGATCGCGACGTGACAATCGTGGGATCGAGCGCGATCGCCATTGCGACGGGATCGGGCAGGCAGATGCCGCGCTCGCCGGTCTGCTCGAAAAAAGCCTCCTGCCCCCGGCTGTTGCACTCAATCGCAAATCTGGCCAGAGGGGTATCAAAACTCAGAACCTTCTGTATATCTGTGAGGCCCAGCACCGCCTCGCCTCGGCTGAGGTGCCAGCCAACGAGTTCAATCGGCACTCCGCTCTGCAACACCATGCGAGCAGCCTCAGGGTCGCACCAGATGTTGTATTCGGCGGCCGGCGTGACGTTGCCCTCGCAACAGGGCGCTCCGCCCATGATCACGCAGCGGCTCACGTGCCGAGCGATGTCCGGGTTCTCCTCGAGCGCGAGAGCTACATTGGTTAGCGGACCCAGCGTGACCAGCACCAGGCCCGGATGCGCTTGGATCGTCTCGAGGATGGCATCGGTAGCATTTTGTTTTTCCGCCGTTCGGCGCGGTGGTGGGTAGCCGTGGTCGCCCAAGCCGTCCTTTCCGTGAAACCAGTCGGCCGGCGCATGAGCCCGCTTGAGCGGCTTAGGTGCCCCAATGAATACTGGTACGTCGGAACCGCAAAGCTCCGCGGTGTAGAGGGCATTGCGTGCGGCCTGCTCGACGGCGACATTTCCCGCAACGGCCGTTATGGCTAGGACTTGGACCTCCGGCGAACGCAGCGCCATGATCAGAGCCACGGCGTCATCGGACGCCGTATCTGTGTCAATTAGAAAGGGGATTTTCACGTGCGGTAGGATAACAAACTAACGGGTAATTTCTGCAAGACTAGAACCACCCCCGTCCCATGCGGTGTGATACTATCGCCTCGCACAAGTAAGGCGCCCGCCTACGCCTGCCCTCCTGGGAGGAATCCATGAGCCGCACGCTGAAATGGATTGGCATAGCCATCCTTGCACTAATCGTGATTTTATTGGTCCTGCCTTTCTTCATCCCAGTGAACAAGTTCCGTCCCACGATTGAAGCCAAAGCCTCCGAAGCCCTTGGCCGAAAGGTACAACTCGGCGATTTGAGCCTGTCGATTCTGGGTGGTTCACTGGCGATTGATAATTTGTCGATCAGCGACGACCCGAAGTTCAACTCCGGACCGTTCATCACGGCAAAGAGCGTTAAGGTCGGAGTCGAGCTGATTCCGCTGATTTTTTCGCAGCAGGTTAATATCACAGAGATCACAATCGAAAATCCCCAGATGATGATGTTGAAGGATCCAAGCGGCAAATGGAACTTCTCCTCGATCGGTGGAAATTCCGGGTCGGCCGAGAAGAAAACAGCTCCCGCTTCGGGTTCCAGTAGCAAAGTGGCGGAATCCGTGTCGGTCAAGAAGCTGTCGCTCGAAGACGGCCAAATCACACTGGGGAACACCAATTCGAAGAAGCGGACCGTCTACAATAAGGTCAATCTAACTGCCAGCGACGTGTCTATGAGCAGCAACTTCCCCATAGCGTTTTCGATGGAAGGGCCTAATGGGGGCACGATGAAAATCGACGGGAAGGTCGGGCCGGTCGATCCGAAAGACGCAGCCTTTACGCCCCAAGATGTGAAATTGACGATGAGCAATCTCAATCTTGGAGCCTCGGGGTTTCTCGATCCAAGCGTCGGTCTCGGAGGCCTAGTTGACGTCGACGCCAATCTGATCAGCCGAAATGGCGAGATGACAACCAAGGGGCAAGCCAAGATTTCGAAGGCCGTTCTAGTTGCTGGGGGATCGCCAGCCGGTGTTCCGGCAATAATTGATTTCGACACGCGTTACGATCTGGCTAAAGGAGAAGGCGTCTTAAATCCCTCGACGCTGAACATTGGCAAAGCAAAGGCTCATTTAAGCGGCACCTATAAATCTGAAGGCGATGCCTTTGCCGTGGACATGAAAATCTCCGGCCAAGGCATGCCCGCGACCGACCTGCAGTCCTTTCTTCCTGCTCTCGCCATTAATGTTCCCCAAGGCTCCAAGCTGACGGCCGGAACACTCAGCACAAACCTGCATGCGACCGGGCCGACCGACAAGTTGGTTACCGACGGAAACATTGGACTCTTCAATGGAAAGCTATCCGGCTTTAACCTCGGACAGAAGATGTCCAGCGTGGGCTCACTGGCCGGGATCAAAACGGGGCAGGATCTGGTGATTGAAAAGATGACCAGCGATGTTCATATGGCCACCACCGGGATAAAGGCCGACAACTTCGATCTGGTGGTACCGAGCCTCGGTACGGCCGTGGGTGGCGGCACTCTCGATGCCAAAAACAATATGAACTTCAACATGGTCGCGACGGTGAGTAACGCCGTCGTTTCGACGGCGGCCTCGTCAGTAGCTGGAGGTGCTGTTGGGCAGGTACTGGGCGGGGGAGCGGCGAACTGCAAGGGCGGTGCAATCAAGGTGCCTTTCCAGATTCATGGCACGACCGCAAATCCTCAATTTGCGCCAGACGTCGGCGGTGCCGCCGCCAGCCTCCTAAAGTCGCAACTGAGTTGTGCGGGTGGGGCGTCTAATCTGGCTAACGGCCGCGCGGGCGCTGCGGGGGGTGGCAACACCTCGGACGCCGTCAATCAACTAACCGGCTTGCTCGGCGGCAAGAAGAAAAAACCGTAAGCAGCTTGCAGTCCATGCTAAAAGGAGAGGGGCTTTCATCACTCGCTTTCGATTCGCTAATCCATCAACTGGGTACTGCCTTTCTGCTGAAGGGGACTCGTAGGACGCCTATCGCTCCTCCAAACGGTAGGCCCTCTTTCCAACCCGAAATTGATTCAAAGTGCTGCGCTTATTTGTATAAGCGGATATACTTAACGACCATAGCTGTTCCAGTGCCCGGCGAGCCAGGACAGGCTTGGAGCCCTTGGAAATTATGGATGATTCTAAATCCAAGAAGCGCCGGCAAGGCAAAGGAATGCCTGGAAGCGGACCACCAGGAATAGGTGTGCCTGCCAAGGGCGACAGCTCCACGAGCAACGCTCCGCTAGGTTCCGAAGACGGCGCCACTATCTCCGACGCGCCTTCGATCCCGCCGCCTCCGTCAAACCCGCCAGCAACGCACGTTCCACATCCGGACGCGACCTACTTGGACGACGTGCCGTCGAAGTCGAGCCTGGGTCGCCAAACGTCCGGTATTTACATGAAGGAGCCCATGCTAAATCCCGGCGACGTGCTCGGCGGGCGTTATGAGATCTTGCAGTTGCTCGGTGAAGGAGGAATGGGCGCGGTTTACAAAGCCTTAGACCGCGAAGTCGACCGCACGATTGCCCTTAAGGTGATTCGCCCGGAATTAGCGTCGAATCCGACGATTCTCGCACGTTTTAAGCAGGAGCTCCTCACGGCGCATCAGGTCACGCACAAAAACGTCATCCGCATCTACGATATCGCCGAAGCCGACGGCGTGAAATTCATCACGATGGAATACGTCGAGGGCTCCGACTTGCGACACATTCTGATCGAGAATGGAAAGCTCCCTCCAGAACGCGCCATCGAGATCATTCGCCAGGTTTGCGTCGCCCTCGAAGCAGCCCACGGCGCTGGTGTGATCCATCGTGACCTCAAGCCGCAAAACATCATGCAAGACAGCAAGACCGGCCGAATCCTGGTAATGGATTTCGGCCTCGCCCGATCGATCGAGTCCGAAGGCATGACACAAACCGGTGCGCTGCTCGGGACGATCGAATACATGTCTCCTGAGCAGTCGATGGGCAAACCCCTCGATCAGCGTTCCGATATTTTTGCGGTCGGCTTGATCTTCTACGAACTGCTAACCGGTAAGACTCCCTACAAAGCGGACACGGCTATGGCCAGCCTCCTGCGCCGGAATCAGGAACGCGCCATGCCGGCTGCGGAACTGGATGCCAGCATTCCAAAGGGGCTCAGCGATATCGTCTCCAGGTGCCTGGAACGCGACCTCGCGGGTCGCTATCAGAACGCCCGGGAAATCCTTGACGACCTTGACGCGTTCCAGAGTGCCCGGCCGACCCTGGCTTCGACGGCGGCAGTGCCGATTGCTCCGCCGAAGCCGGCCTTTCCGTGGAAATGGGTTGGAATTGGTTCGCTCGTTGTGCTCATGCTCGCTGGTGGATGGTTTCTCAAGACGGGCCTGGTTCGCTCAGGTTCTTCCGGTATTAAGGCGGGCGTGAAGACGCCGGAACTGTCGCTGGCGATTCTGCCCTTCCGGAATGCTTCCGGAGACCGTTCGCTCGACTGGCTGGGCCCGACCCTTGCCGACATGCTGAGCACGGGAGTCGGCCAGTCGGCGCAGATACGTGTGATCTCTCCCGAGCGCCTTCACCAGGTTCTTTCCGACCTGCGCGTCACGGCGGAGTCGCCGGTGGATGCGACCATGATTAGCCACATCGCGGAGTCCAGCAGCGCCAACACCGTTTTTTGGGGGAAATACGTCCGCTTCCAGGACAAGATCCGCTTCGAAGGCACGCTGCAGGACTTGAAGCATGGCCGCAGTTATCCGATTTCCCTGGATGCTCCGACTGAAAAAGACGTTTCGGGCACGGTAACGCAAATCGCCGAACAGATTCGCAAGAATTTGTCTGTGTCCGCGGACGTTATGAGGGAGTTGAAGACGAGTTCCTTCCAGCCCTCTTCGAAGTCGCCGGCGGCGCTTCAGGATTACACCCAGGGAGTTCAATTCCTGCACGATGGCAGAGATCTCGACGCTCTCAAGGTCTTGGACGCCGCTGTCAAGGAAGACCCGAATTTCGCGCTGGCTTACGCGCGCTTTGCCGAAGCCAACTTAGCACTCGGATACGACGCCGATGCGGAGAAATATTCGCGAAAGGCGGTCGACCTCAGCCAGAACTTGTCGCCCCAGGAGAAATATCGGATTGAGGCGGTTCATGCCCGGATAATGAAGGATTATCCCCGAGCTATCTCTTCCTATCAGAATCTCGTGGCCGCCGCGCCTGGAGATACGGATGCGCAACTCACTCTGGGCACACTCTACGAAGACACGGGCGCATACCAAAAAGCGCGTGCGCAGTACGCCGCGGTGCTGAAAGCCGATCCGCAATCCGTTGAAGCGCTATGGAAGATGGGCGGCGTGGAGATCATGAGCGACAATCCGCAGGGTAGCCTCGACTACCTCAACCGCGGCCTTACGCTCTCAATCCAGCAGGGAAACGACGAAAAAAAAGCTCGCATTTTGCAAGCGATCGGCATCGCTTACCGGCTGATGAACAAGCCGGAAGAAGCGATGCGCAACTATAAGGAAGCGCTCGACAACGAGCGGCGCATCGGCGATAAACGTGGCGTGGCCGCTAGCCTCAATGAGATGGCGCAGGTATATGCCCTCCTCGGCAAGGGGGATCTTGCCGTGGCCAGCTTCAATGAGGCGATGCAGGTGCGGAAGGAAATCGGGGCGAAGAAAGAGATCGGCGACACACTGATGGATTTAGGGAACTTTTACGAGGAACGCGGACAGCATGAGCAGGCCCTTAAAATGCTCGGTGAATCCCTGCAGATTCAGCGCGACTCCGACGACAAACCCTATCAGGCTGTACTCCTGAATAGTATCGGCTCGGTTTATCTAACGAGCGGTCAGTACGACAACGCGCTCACGTATTTCCAGCAAGCTTTGCAATTGCGCGAGGAACTTAAGGTGCCGGGACAAATCGGCGAGACCGTTTACAACCTGGGCCAGACCAACGCGAAGCTGGGACAATACGACGAGGCCCTCAAACAGTATCTGCGCGCCCTCGATCTCTACCGCAGTGGCGGGGACAAGCGTGGTGCGGCTATCGCTTCCTACAGCATGGGATCGTTGTTCGGGCGCCAGGGCCGCTACGGCGCGGCTCTCAGCTCCGAAGAAGACGCACTCAAGATCTTTAATGAGCTTAACGACCGTAGCTCGATGATGGCTGATATATTGGGCGGCCACGGCAGGACGCTGGCTGAGACGGGGCGCGAACAAGAGGCTCAGAAGACTTTGGATGAAGCGCTCAACCTGGCACGCGAGCTCAAGAGCCAGCCTCTCGTCGCCCAGGCGCTTAACTTCCAGGGCGATGCGGCCCTTTATCGAGGCGACTTCAAATCCGCGGGAACTCTATACGGGCAGGCACTCCAGGTGGCCTCGCGCACCAAGGATCGCGCGAAAGTACTCGAAGCCAAAATCGGTTTGGCTAATGTAGCCAGCAAAGAAGGGCGCACGCGCGAGGTCACCAGCAGCTTCAAAAGTCTGGCTCAGGAAGCGGACAGCCTTGGGATGAAGGATTTATCTGTGGAATGCTCGGTGGGCTTGGCCGAGGCGCTTGTGAATGCCAAGGATTATTCCCGTGCCCGGCAGGAACTCGAACCGGCTTTGAGCAAGGCCGAAAAGCTGGGGCTAAAAACTCTTCTTGTGAAAGCGCACTACCTCCTGGCCACGGTACTTCGCGAGACCGGGAACGGGGCAGACGCCACGGTCCAATACGCTGCTGCAGTGCGGCTGCTCGACGAAATCCGTAAGGAAACCGGGGCGGAAAAGGTGATTGAGCGCGCCGACCTGAAACCGATTTACGAACAGTCCTCTCGCGGGTCGCAGGGCAACAAGAACAACACGTAGCTAGCCTTCAGTTTTTTCTGGCGCTGGTTAAGCAGTTTGTTCGAATCGAGATCAAGCGCGTAATAGGCCGCCTACCCCCAGGACACGTCCTCGCGCCCCGGGGTAGTGCGGTCGAGCCCGGGGCTCTTACCTCATTTCAGCAAGAAGTTCATCAGCTGGGTCTGCGCATTGTTCCATTGAAAGCTCTGTGTCGACGGAATTGCCTGGGAGTATTGCTCCGGGATATCGATAATCTCAACTGTGTATGTCGATTTTGATTGCAGGAAGCTGGTTTTGCCGAAGAAGTAGAAGCCGGTGATGTCGGTCTGCCTGCAGGCTACTCTCTGTCCACTCGAATTGAAGATGCAGACCACCGCTCCAGGTACTCCGACATTGTTCGAATTCAGGACGTAGCCGAACACGGGATTAGGAGCGAATTTGGTCTTATTGCTGTCGATTAAGCTCCGAATATCAATGTGAAGTACCTGCACCGGATTGAATGTGTAGCCTGCGATCGTGCAGGAACGGGAGATGTGTCTTCCCCCGTCGTCTTCATCCTGATCGTCGAACGCAGCGAAAGTGTTGACCCCGGTCTGGTAATCCCCGCCGGCAACGGCCGCTTGTCCCGCCGAGAGCTCGCCGTCCATGGCATCCGACATTTCCGAGGTGATGCAGCCGTTGCGCTGGAAAGCTTGGATGACACTCTGGATGCCACCGGGTGTAGCGGTAACGGTTACGTTTACGTTGGCAGAATGGGTGACCCCCGCCGCAGTACCCGACACGAACAGCGGGATTGGCGCTGACGTCGGCGTCGGCGTAACGTAGGGCTGGACGCTCACGTTCAAGTTTGTGTTGCCTGATGGAGTGACCGAAGGTGAGCTGGTCGTTGCTGTCACGCCGACGGGCACAGTGGATACGGTCAGATTAACTGGTGAATTGAAACCATTGATCGAGTTCACGGTCACTATGGCGGAATTCGACCCGTCCAGGAGGAGTTGGATTGGCGAAGGACTAATGCTAATGGAGAAGTCCGCACTGTTAGAAGGGGCTAGGTTGACAGGGTAGGTCTTCGAGCACAAACCTCTACTCCCTCCCGTTGCCGTTGGGTCGGAACTGGAGCTAGATCCGATGCTTGTAGCTGCCTGTCCACTCGGGTCGCTGTCGTAGTCGATAACCAGCCCTGGGTTAGGAGGTAGTGTGCCGTTCCAGTGGCTACTCAGCAGGATCAGATCCGGGCTGCCCGCAGGCTCCTGAACCGGGCAGATTGCGTAAGGATTGCCATTCACGTCGTAACACACCTGCACCGTAACGACACAATTATTGTTCACGCTCGGGACCGGCCAGCAGGTAGTCCCGGCTGGAACTGGGGAGCCCCCGAAGCGTATGAGATCACCCTTCGACCCGTTGGATAATGTGGCATTCAGCGTCGCCGGCGAAACGGACACGAAAATCTCCTGCAGGGAAACCGCACCGTTCAGGTTTGCGCTGGCAGGGATCATTATCTTCTGATACACGTCGGGCATGGCGGGGTTCGGGTCGGTGAACGTAAACGTGTTTGGGCTGCCGGAGGTCAGTGGCACGATTGGCGTTGCGTTGGACGCTCGGCTGAACTTGTAAATGATGCCCCCATTGTAGTCGCAGATGTACAGGTTGCCAGTGGTGTCGAAAGCGAGCCCGGAGGTATTGTTGAACCCGGTCGCAAACGTCGTGGCCGTCATCGTACCTGCCGGAATGCGGTAGACCGCAGTTCCATTGAATTGCGAGATGAAAATATCACCTGTGAGGGGATCGATCGCGATGCCCCGGGGATCGAAACTGGCTGCGACAGACACGATTGTCGGGGGGGGCGCAGGCTCCGTCGGCTCCGGGCTGAGCAGGATGATCTGATAGACGTTGCCCGCGGAACTGCTGACCGCATACAGCGCGCCAAGTGGCGGTGGCGCCGCAGAGAACGCCAAACCTCCCAACTGATTTAACCCGTTCGCCACCACCGAGTACGAGAAGTCGGGCCCCGGAGTCCCCGACAATCCAAGAACCGCCCATCCGGTGCTTTGGCAATTACCGGGGGAGGCAGAAGCCGCAGCTTGAGCGACCTGCGCATTTACTGCTGGACCGGCTCCAACATACAAGTTTCCGCTTGTATCGAACGCCAAGCCTGCCCCGCACGAATAGGCAGCATTAGTGACGGCGGATATGCTCACCGACCCTAGCTGCGACCCTGCGGAGTTGTAGAAAGTGATCTGGCCAAGCGCCTCATTCAGAACCGCGACCAGGCCATTATCCGCTCGAACGGCAACGTCGAACGGCGAAGTAGGCGGCGTGCCGGTGAACGGGCTAGCGCTGCCCGAACTCGCATTTACCGTCGAAACCACCGACGACGCATTTTGCGCTACAACAAGATCATTTGTGGGATGACGGTACACAAGCCCGCTTGGCCCCGAGAGTTCGGAAGCAAGCGTGGACGGCGTGAAGTTCGAATCACAGGAAGTCACGCTTTGAGCAGCCGCTGCTGCCTGGGGTACCACCGCTCCCGCGCACGCTGGTCCAGCTGTATAGTCAATGACCGCGGAAAAAATCAACCCTGCTGGACCGCCAAGATTTACGGCATCGAAGTAGATCCAGTTGGTCCCACTCACGAGCAGAGAGCCGATGTTGGGAAACGTGTGGGTGTTTTCCTGGGTGAAGGCACATACCTGGTCTAGGCATCCAGGTGGGAGACCGGTTGAGCCTGGGAGGGCAGTTCCGTTGATATATATTCCGGGGTTTGTAACCCCCAGATTGTTGTCCACGTCGTAGTACAGAGTGAGCGAAGCCGATGAAACATTGCTCGGTAGGGTAAAACTCACGGCATACAACGCCGTGTCACCGACATTTGCGCCGGCACTGGGGTTCGTCCCAATCCACACGGCACCGGGTCCGTGCGGCAGCGAGGGAGCATAATAAGGAGTCGACGTAAGAACAGAAGCAGCTGGTCCGTTTTGCGCAGCAGTGAAATTTGCCGCCGTGAAGGGTAACGTGAAATCGGTGGTAGTGGAGCCACTGTCGAGGAATGTGACAGCACTACTACTGTTGATTATGATGCTTTGGGCACTTTGGGCACCGGCTCGCGGTAGAATCCCAAACAGTAATATCGCTATAAACGCCAACACCAGGTTCCGAGATGGGCTCATGACGACAAAGTTCGCTCGCAAATTCATAAAGACCCCCACTCGCAAATCTTCCAGGCTGCACTTGCACCCATAGGCCGGAAATTCGATTTCAACCCTAGAATACCGGTGCACAAAACATCAGTAGCCGATGGGAAACGCGGGACCCGCCAGGGTTCTCGCTCGTAAGCAGTTGGAGAATCGTGGGGACTCGCGTGTGACCGTAAAAAGGGGACAATCTCCGCCGCCCGACATTTTCCATTTCCTTGTTACCACTGTCAAGAAAATACGTCAGAAGACAAGCGTTTTGCGCGGCTGAAACAGCAGTTTTTTGGACTAGTCCGCTTCAGAACTACCGGTACGGTTCAAAGTGTGCAAAACTTTTCCTGTTTTCTTTGCTAAAATTACAAATGCGAGAGGGTGCTCGGCACCTTTGGCCCTCAACGGGCGGAAACTTTTCGCATCTTGTTTTCGTACCTCAGAGGGACTCCATGCGGCGACTCGCTCGATTTCTCCTCGCGATCTCCTTGTCTCTGCTGTCAGGCTCGCTCGTCTGCGCTCAAGACGCCTCGAAAATCATCGATCAATACATCAAGTCCGCGGGAGGCGCGAAAACTCTGTCTCATCTTCAGACACTTGCTATCGACGGCAACGTGATCAACACGGGAGACTCCCAGCCCGGTACCTTTACCTTCATGGTGAAGGAGCCGAATCGTTACTACTCGGAGTGGCGTTCCCAGGGGAAAACTTTCATCGAGTCTTACAACGGGAAATCCGCCTGGCACAACACCGATTCCGGCGAGATTTCCACGCTCCTCGGACCGCAGGCACTCGAGATGGAAGCTGTCGCGCAGTATTACAATTCGCGCCTGCTGGCTCTGGCAAAAAGAAAAATCGGTGCGGCCTACAAAGGGCAGGTTCCCGTGCGGGGCCGCGACGCTTACCAAGTGGAAT
>Ga0306921_10005432_pt1 | contig 13225 bp, 14 predicted proteins | sample sta12Cox44000080_FD_203760 | JGI IMG/M metagenome (GOLD analysis project Ga0306921, IMG submission 203760) | Lab enrichment of tropical soil microbial communities from Luquillo Experimental Forest, Puerto Rico - statoxic.12C.oxic.44.000.080 (v2)... | ecosystem: Environmental > Terrestrial >... | reverse complement strand
CAATGGCGGGTCGGCCAGAGGTGCCAAGGAACATGCGGTCGCTCAGATTGGGGGATATTTGAACCACTCGGGGGGGAGTTCGACCTCCCGATTGAGCTGGTGCGGTGGGAGCAGCCGGTCGAGCGCGCCTGCTACCGCCTGCAACGTGCGGCGGAATACCGCTTTCCAGGGCTCCTCAGTGACAAGCGTCGTCCTTGCCACCAAAGCCGGGTTTGTCGCCATCATTCTCTCCAAAATGGCTTGTTGATTTCATAGTCGGCGTCGACGCGGGTAAGTCCGATATCGCGGAGCATTCGTTCATCTAACCGAGCGAGCTCGAGCCGACCGTTTCTGCGCTGGCGCCATTCACGCAACGTCGCACGCACCCCAATCAGAAAGCCGCTCAGCTGGCGCGGAGATGCTTGCCACTCTGTCTCCCGTGGGATCCGATCCCCACAGGAGGACGTTGCCCGCGACAACTCGGCTTTCGCGCTCAGTCTCCGGGTGCGACCAATTCTGGTAGATCGATAAAGCGGTTGCGTAACCCGATCTTCTTTGAAGCTCGCAAACATATCAGTTTACTCCGTTAGGTGCAGTCTCAATGATCTGCAGATCATGTGTTACTGTTCTACCCGTTTGTTGCGATCTCATTCAATGTCGCTCGATAGGTTTGACGCCTCATCTCTCGGATAATACTGGATAGAGGCAACAATTGCTTCGGTTCCGGACGAAAGATCGGCCGAATAGTTCGAGCTGGCCGTCTGGGTCAACGATCCCGATCCAATGGACTGAGGCATCGTGTCGGACCGGGTCGCGCTCGTCATCGCGCTCTCCGTTGCGATCCGTCGCGGGGACTATAGGCTCCGCCTGCTGACAGCCTTTTGTCAGTAATAATCAGGTGCGCGCTACGCCCCGCCGATCGCTTGTTCGACACAATCCGCATCCTGCGCGCCGCTTCGCAGCCGGTGACCGCAGCCGCGATCGCCGACGAGCCGGAGGTCACGGTGCGTACCGTCTACGTGGATGTCGCGACATTGCAGGCGCGTCGCATCCCGATCGAGGGCGCAGCCGGCGTCGGGTATGTGCTGCGGCGCCGGACGAGCTGCCGCCGCTGATGTTTACAGAGGACGAGGCCGAGGGCATCGCGGTCGGGGTGCGCCTGCTCGCCCGCACCGGTGACCCCGGCCTGCAGAAGGCAGCCGAAAGCGTCCTTTCAAAGATGACCCTCGTGGTTCCTGATCCGCTGTGCGACTACTGACTAACGCGCCAGTCTATGTCTCGAAGAACGCCGGTTCCTGCACAGTGCGACCTGCCGTCGACGATCCGCCACGCGATCCGCGCTGCGCGCAAGATGCGGATCGCCTATCAGACGGCGACAGGCGCAGCACGGAGCGGTAATCCAGTCCTTTGCCGTCGCCAATTACGTTCGGAGCGACGTCGATCTGCGCTTGGTGCGAGCTGCGCAACGATGTCCGCCATTTCCACGCCGACCGGGTGGTCAGCGCCGATGTGCGGAATAGACCCGCGACAGCTCTGTGTCGGTTCCCTCTAAGCCGATTTGAGCGTGTGCGAGCTGACAAACTCAGGGCTCGACGACCATTCCGTCAGTGACGACAGTCAGCCCTCGCGATACGTCAGCGCCGGTCCGGTCGCTCCGCTCAATAAGCCACAGCTCTATACGGCTGCCCGGAACGGTTACACCCAGGCCGCATCCTGTCGAGTGAGGGCAGCGCTCCGTGGCATTTGGCCAGGCATCTGTGGTCAACAGGCGGCTCGCTCGATCGCACTTCATCGGGCACCGGGAATCAATCGCCAGTTGCCCGATGCGTCTCGCTCGAGAGTTGTCGTATCCAATCCGAACGGCTCCGGCGTGACGCCGCGAATCCAAAGCTCCATGCGCTCGGTCTCGATCTCAACGAAGGTGGCATTCGCTCGGTCCTGCTCGCTAGGAAAATACACATTATAGGCGGCCTTCCAGCGCCGGCGTACCTCCGACGCGCTTTCGCGCAGCGTAGCCGCCCCGATCAATGTAACGTAGGCGTCGTCAGCGTCGTGCTGAAAGATGACCGTCACCTTGCCAGCGCGCCGGATGTCGGACGCCTTTCGCGATCGGCCATCGGTGAGGAATGTGAGGAATCGGATCGTCCAGTCGTTCTCGTTGGGACGTCCCATTGGCCGCGCGCGGGCGCCGCCGTTCTCGGCCGTGGTCGCCAGCCAGCAGTAGCGCGCGCTCGCGACGGCCTTGGCCGCGCCGGAGAGCAGCCGGCTCACTTCGACCTCATCGCACTCGTCTTCTACTCGGGACATAGGAGAGCCTCCATCAACAACACCACGGTCGCGGTTCATGGCAGATCTTGACTTTAAAGTCTAGATCGTATAGTCTAAAAAAATGGGGCGACCGCGCTTCGACAATGCAGGCTTTCTCGCTGCGGCCCGCACGCTTGCTTGCGAACGGGGTCCCGCCGCCGTGACGATTGATTCCGTCACGCAACGCCTGAAAGCTCCAAAGGGCTCGTTTTACTACCGTTTCGCTTCGCGCGACGCGTTGCTTGGCGAGTTATGGTTAGCGACCGTCCTCGCCTATCAAGAGGGGTTTGTCGCGGCCATCGAAGCTGGCGACGGGCTCGCTGCAGCGCTTCATACGCCTGCCTGGGCACGCCAACATTTGGATGATGCATGCCTGCTAATGCTTTACAGCCGCCACGATTTCGTGCAGGGGGATTGGCCCGCACCACTCAAACGCGGGGTGCGCGATCAAGCGCGCCGCTTCGAGGCATGCCTGAAGAGCTTTGCGCGACATGCCTTCGGTCGGGTCGGTCTCACGCAAATCCGGTGCGCCACCTTCGTGCTCGCAGAAGTTCCAATTGCTGCTGTTAAGACTCACCTCCAGCAACGCAAGCCGCCGCCGCCGCTGGTCGATGAACTAATAACCAAGACTTATCATGCGATTGTTGAGGGCGGGGATCTCGGCAGTAACGCCGCAGAGCGCTATGGCTCGGAAAGTTGATCACGGCCTCCCGAACCTGAGAACAGCGATTTTCGCGGTCTCACATTCTCGACTCTAACCGGCTGGAACCGCTTGCGCTCGGAACAAACTTTCCTTTTACGCCGCGGTACTGAAGGTTCGAATCCATCTCCCTCCAGCAGAGAGTCCGTCTCTCGCCCCAAGCCGCTCTCGTACGTGGAGAACCCCGGCTTTCCGCGCGGGTGTGCGCGGCTGGCTTAGCGACTGGGTCGGCAGAGACGCGCTAGGTGTTTTGATATCGCGCCAACCGGCGGCAATATCTCTGTCGGGCTATATTCCAGTACCGCAGTGCGGCTGACGGGGTCGGTGGGAATGCCCCGATGGTCCCAACGAAATCGGAGCCTTCTCCCGAGCTTGATCGTGCGTTAGATCTTTGAATTCAGATCGGCCTCAAGCAAAGCCGAGCACGGTCCTCTGATCGTGCCAGGCAAGCGGCAGACGTGAGTGCTCGAGGAGCTTCTCTGGCGTCAAATTGCGCGGCTGCCGCCCATCGAGGATGGCTTGTGTGAGATCCGGCGCGAGATAGCTAAGGCGGACGAGTCGAGTGAAATAGGACCGACTGACACCTTCCCGCTGGGCGAGCGCCGCAAAGGGAACGCCTTCGGCAAGTGTAGCGTTGAACCGGCGCGCCCTGAGGAGCAGCTTGATTAAGCGCATGTCGGGTTGCGCCGCGGCAAACTGGTCGCTCCCGTCGAGCACCATCCTGATCTCCCGCCCGGCGCGGCGCAGGCATACTGGCACCGACAAGGTCTGGATTTCGTCGTCGGTCGTGCTCTGCAAGGGTGTCGCAGCAACATCGAGGAGCGTGTCCAGCCGAGGCGGATGGAGACGGATCTCGATCCGGTCGACGCTCACCTCGATCCGGTCGATCAGGGCAGTGAGGACTGCATGCTGGCGCGCCACCGGCAACTCGGGCCAATGCTTGCCGAGATCTGCGGCCCGCGCGACAAGCCGCTGCTGCATTGATGCGTCCGTGAGCCGTGCCGAAGTCGATTTGTAGATGCTGCCGGGATCGAGAAGCCACCGGTGCACTCGATCGCTTACAAGCTGCTCAATCTCGGCGGCCGGAACCCGCAGCCCGGCGGAGGTCTCGGCCCGATCTTTCGTGATTGGCGAGCGGGAGACATAGTAGCGGTAGCGCGTGCCCCTCTTGACGGCATAGCTCGGCGTCATCCGATTGCCGTCGCCATCAAACAGCATGCCAGCGAGGAGGCTCGGCCGGCGAGTTTTTCCGCCATCGTTGCGCTGGGCGGCGTTGCTGGCAAGTTGTGCCTGAACCGCATCCCAGAGCGGCTGATCGATGATCGGCTCGTGTTCACCAAGATAGGATTGTTTGTTGTGAACGATCTCGCCGCGATAAATGCGGTTCTTCAGCATCAGGTAGAGCGCACCGCGGGCGAATGACTTCCCACCCGAGATGCGCCCCGCGGCGCTGGTTCGCAACTTGCTCTGGATGTTCCGGGCTGCCAGCTCGTCCTTCAACAACCGGACCGAACCGAGTTCGGCATAGCGGCGAAAGATCGAGCGCACGATTGCCGCCTCGCTGTCGACGATGATGAGCTTGCGGTTCTCCACCCGATACCCGAGCGGCGGTACCCCGCCCATCCACATCCCCTTCTTTTTTGAGGCGGCGATCTTGTCGCGAATGCGCTCGCCGATGACCTCGCGCTCGAACTGCGCGAAGGACAACAGAACATTGAGGGTCAAGCGCCCCATCGAGGTCGTCGTGTTGAACTGCTGCGTGACCGAAACAAAGGATGCACCCCTCGTCTCGAGGATCTCGACAATCTTGGCAAAATCGGCGAGCGAGCGAGTCAGCCGGTCGATCTTGTAGACGACCACGGTGTCGACCCACCCCGCCGTGATGTCGGCAAGCAAACGTTGCAGAGCCGGCCGATCGATCGTGGCGCCGGAGAACCCGCCATCATCATAGCCCGCGCGCAGGCAGACCCAGCCTTCGTGCCGTTGGCTGTTGATGAAGGCCTCGCAGGCTTCACGCTGCGCCCGCAGTGAATTGAACTCCTGCTCGAGCCCCTCCTCGGAGGATTTGCGGGTGTAGATCGCACAGCGGACAGTTCCGTTCCGCCGGATTGCGGTTGCTGGTTTTTTCATACGGCCTCGGCCCTAGGATGCACGCGTCGCTTGTTGAGGCCAAAGAACCGGGGACCCGACCAATGGGCCCCGGTAATCCGCTCGGCAATCACGGTCAGCGACCGATAGCGCCGGCCATCATATTCGAACCCGTCCTCGCCTACGAGGACGGTATGGGTGTGTCCGCGCCACTGTCGCACCAAGCTCGCGCCGGTCTTCAGCACCATGCCGGGATCGAAACAACGAGCGCCTTTCTCCAACTCTCCCGCTAGGGTCTGCAGGTGGCGCTGCAATGCGCGGCTCGGACCCCCATGGGCGCGCTGTTGCAGCTTATCGGCGAGCCCCCTAATGATCAGATCACGACTGAGGCCCAAAGGCGGTCCAGTGTGATGCAATGTCCGCCAGACATGCCGCAGCTCCTGTGTCGGCCGATCGCCCAATCCCGCGATTTCGTGATCAAGCTCGGCCAGGTCAGGGTTTCGCAGTCGGTCCTTCCGGCCGCCGTTTGGACCGAGGACGGACGCCGGCTCGCCAGAGTACTGGCGAGCCGAAGCGACGTGGACTGGAGGTTTCACAGGTTCGCCGGATCGGCGATCCGGTAGACCCGGCCACGCTCCTCTTTGGCCGAGGCAAGAGCGAGCCCGAGCTTTTTCTTCAAGGTTCCCGAGAAGACGCCGCGAACGGTGTGACGCTGCCAGCCGGTCACGCTCGCCACCTCGTCGACCGTTGCACCCTCGGGCTGACACAGCATTGCAATCACCACGTCCTGCTTCGAGGGGCGCTTCGGGTCGGGTCGCGGCTCCGGGTCCGGCAACATTTCAATCGCCGACCATAGCTGATCGATCAGCGCGTCGCGGTCGCCAGCTTTCTTTCGCTTTTCGACACCGGGCAGAGCGTTCCACAGCGCCAGCAGCCGCTTGGCGCTGAGTGGGGCAGCATGCAGCTCCTCATTCGATCCGACGGCAATCTCGCCGTCATTGACTGTCGCGGGCGCCTTGCGGCACAGCATGATTCCGTCATTGGCGATAATGTAGACGCGCATGGGTGGGTGCTCCTGATTTACCCGGGGCGGTGCCGCCGGTGACCCACACTCACGCTCTCTTCGCCGAGGAAAGCCAGTCTATTCGCGATAATCTTGTGGCGTGGTCGGGCCACAGCTGAGCATGGAATTGCTCGGCCCAGAACGCATGTGATCTTTGGTAGCCGAATAACTATTGCCACCCCGCCACTGTCATAAGCCATGGCGTGAAAGGAACGGGCTTCTGGACCAGTGTCAGCCATCTGCGTCAATGGCCTGTGATGCGCCCCGCCGCGTGCTCCGCGCTCCACGGATGCATCCACGGGCGGACGCCACGCTCAAGGCTCGAAACAATCTGGCCGGTGACTTTGTTGTAAAGATCGGTCTTCATTGGCTTTCTCCTTTTAAAACCGGGTTGCGCTTGCAACCCGTCTAGGCCCGGCGCCAATGAGCGGGGGTGCGGTTGTCAAAGCCGGCGGCGGGGTGAGGGGGATCACCCGTCTGCACCAAGCAACTCATCCGCCGGAGCGACAGCGAAGGCGGCAATGAACGAAGGACAAAAAGCTGGAGGAAGACCGGGGATACGTCCCGCCGGCGCCCGAAGGGTCTTGGCCTTGACGGCCCGGGGGCCGCAGGCCCCCACTTCTTAAAGAGGCGGGCAACGCCCGCAGGGCCGCAGGCCCCTCTTCCCTTCAAGCAGGCGAGAACGAATTCAGCCGCAGGCTGGTCAATAAAATGGCGTCATCGTATGGCCGAGACGCCTCTTTGGCGGCTCGGAGAACCGCGCCGTTGCGAGAGCAACGACCGGCGAGTAGAACCCGACCGGCACAGCCGGACGCGCCCTGCTTTGAAGCCCGTTTTAACTGGAGTATTAGGAGGTCGAAGTAATCACCGGGAGAGCACATCGACAGAAATGACGATGTTGATTGAACTGAACAGCGACAACCGAACGTCCTTACGGACGCTGTTCGATCGTTATCCGTACGTGCACGGCAGTGTCGCAGCGGTCATCGAAGGCGGCATGGGGAGGGTCTTTGCGGATGCGCAAGAGGAGCCCTCTGCATTGACTTCGCCGGGCACGGCTTATGCGAAACATGCCAATGGCGCAGCTATTGCGTTGGGTATCCTCGGCGGTGCGCTGGCCGAGCGGCCATTGCGTCTTCAAGTCCGCCGAGTATTACGCGGCGCCGCCGACGTATTACCCACCCTATGCGTCACCGGTTTATTCCGCCGTGCCGGCGCCGGTCTATTCTTACGCGCCGCCGCCTCCTGCTTATTATGCTCCGGTGCCGTATTACGCGCCAGGGTTTTACTACAGCGGTTACTGAAGAGCGTCCCATTCCGAGCGTGGCAGTTCAGCGCTTCGCTCTGAGGCAGCTTGACTAGACTGGCCGGCTAAGGATTACCCCAGCCCCCGTGCGGGCCTCGCCATTCTGCGTAGGGATACCAGAGCGCGCCCCAGTCGCCGTAATAGCGGTAGGGAACGAATGGGACACCCCATCCAATGTATGGGACGCCCCATGCCTCTGGCGGACCCCAAAAGCCATATAAATGGTTCGGTGTCGAGCGTGGGCGACCCCAATCCTCGCCCCATTGGCTCGAATGACCGGGGTTCGGGTGCCAGTCGCCACTTCCGCCCGCAGGCAGCGTAGGCCGGGGACCACTGTTGCCGTCACGCGCAACGCCCGATGGCGAACCAGATGATCTCATCTTTGGTCCCAGTGGATCCGCATGCGCGGGCATCACGGCACTTAGCGCGATCACTGCTGCCAGAGCCAATTTGAAGGCGCGCAATTTAAACCTCCTGGAATGGACCGTGTTTGACGCTTATGTGACAACGGGTCATTGGCGACGTTTCGTCCCGTCTTCGCGAGCCTATTCGCAAGTCATTCTGGCGAGATGCGGCCAACTGGAACTCTATCTACTGCTGTCATTTCCGGGGAGGAGCGGTCGCTCGCCAAGGCGGGGGCTTAGTGCTCCAAGGCGGGGGCTTAGTGCTTATGTGGGTGATCGCCATGAGCCATCCGATGGCGATGGTGGTGATGGCAACAGTGCGGTCGCAAAAAGCCGGTCCAATATCCCCAATATCCCCAATACGGTACGGGCGGCGGCGCTGCATAAAGCCGCGCGAGGTTTTCTCGCTGGAGACAATTGGCAAAATCAAAGGTGCCGGTCTGAAACCCGTAGCCAGCACACCTCGCCTCGTCTTCACGCCGAAGCTCCTCCGGTGATACGCAAGACCCTGCAAGGGCGAGCGCACAGCCTGCGAATGCCAATGTTAAGTTGCGCCGCATCATGTCAGGGCATCCATCGATATGCCCCCACCCGCTGAGCAAGTCTCCTTTATCGGCCGCGACTGCTGGGCTGATCAGCAGGCATCGCTCAGCTAAGAATTCGCCGTACGGAGGTTGCTGACGGCTTAGTAAACCATCTTTCTGCCGCATCGGTGCGGCGGAATAATGCTGTCGTCGATCTTGTTACCGCTGGCATTCTCCTAATCAGCGACCAACTCGCGGGACCGACATCTTACTCTTAGGTGAAGACCTGCACCCACCCACCTCCGCGGTAGTGGCCGCCGCGTTGGCGACACAGGAGCGTGCCGGAGCGCCCGCCGCGGCGAGACTAAGCGAACCCCGAAGGAGCGAACGCCGCGTCAGGTTCGTCGTCCGCTTTTCCCTCTTCTCAAGCCTGCTCGATCGGGTATTTCGCGAAGATTGCCTCTGCCCGCTTGAACGCTTTGTCGATGGCCTGTTCCGGGGTCATCCCGTTGTTCATGACATCGAACATCGCGACACTGAACAGATGCTCGGAATTAACCTGCGCGATCCCTGGGTTGTACACATCGTAAATCGGCATCGTCGGAGCGAGCAGCGTCAGCTTCGCGTAGGCCTCGCGGTGCGGGTCCTCCTGCATCCAGAACGGGTCGCTCTTGACGAGTTCGGGGATCGGCAGCATCCAGCGGCCGAGGCCGCCTTTCAGATACTCGTTCAGCACCTTGGGCTGCACCGCGTATTTCAGGAACTCCCTCGCCAGCGTGATGTTTTTCGCCCCCTTCGGGATCACCGGGCCGAAGGCGATGATTTGTGCGGTCAGCTCTTTGCCGTCATTGCCGAGAGGCAGGCCTTTGGTCACGATGTCGTTGTAATCCTCTTTCTTGTCGTAGATCGCGACCTCGGTCGAGATCGTGCCGTCGAAATCCATCACCATCAGCTTGGCATGGAACGCGTTGTTGTCGTCGGCATCGTTCCAGTGGATGACCCCGGGGGCACATAGCCCTCCTTGTACGGTGTCGTCAGCCGCTCGAGCGCCTTGGCCGCCGCGGCGCGCACCTGCGGGTCGTTGCTGTTGAGCTTGCCGTTTGGCAGGACGAGGTCCTTGCCTCCATAGGCGATCAGGAACGCGTTGTAGGTGGCGATCGGGTCGACGCCGTTGGCGGTCAGCTGATAGCCATACGCGTAAATGTTGCGCATTCCCTGCTTGCGCAGACTGTCCTGCACGGGCTTGAAGAAGTCGAGAAAAGCATCCCATGTGTTCGGGATATCGGCGATTTTGAAGCCCGCCTTCTCGACCAGCGAATTCCAGATATGGAACGGCCAGCCCGAGATCTTCATCGGCACCATTGTGTAGCCGCGCTTATTCGTCACGCCGTTATAGAGAAAGCAGGAGTCGATCGCGAGCTTGAGAAAATCCTTTTTCTGCGTTTCGACGATGTCGCTGACATCGACGAGCTTATCGTCCCAGGACTGCAACGGGGCAAATTCGAGGTCGGCCACTTCCATCACATCCGGGACGACGCCGGTGGTGATCGCCGAGACTGCCTTCTGGCGCAGTGGCGCGAACGGAACGAGGCTGTAGTCGATCTTGTTGCCGCTCGCCTTCTGGTATTCCTCGACCATCGCCTTGAAGGCAACATCCTCCTCTTTGGCAAAACCTTGAGCGAACCACACCTCCGCGGTCGTGGCCGCGGTGTTGGCGACATGGGGCCGCGCTACGGCTCCGGCGGCAACAAGCCCAAGCGAACTGTGAAGCACCGAACGTCGCGTTAGACTGATCATCTGCCTCTCCATTCCTGCGGGCGCCGCAAATCTGTTGCGGACGCGTTCTGATTATTGTCTCCCACCCCGTCTCAGCCCTGAGCTATTTGGTATTTTGCGAAGATCTCCTCGATCCGCTTGAACGCCTTCTCCGCCGCCTTCTCCGGCGCCATGCCGTCCCTCATGATGTCGACCCACCCGACGCTCCAGACATGCTCGTTCTGGACCTGCGCAACGGCTGGGTTGAAGACCCAGAAATTCGGCACGGTCGGGCCCAGCACGCCCTGCTGGACATAAGACACGACGTGCGGGTCTTTCGCGTCGAGCCAGAACGGGTCATCCTTCACGACCGAGGGCATTGCCGGCAAAAATCGTCCCAGCCCCGCTTTCAGACGCTCGTTGACGACCTTCGGCTGGATCAAATATTTGAGAAAGTCTTTGGTGACTGCGACGTTTTTTGCCCCTTTCGGGATGCAGCCGTATTGGATGCCAGCCAGGCTCGCCACCGGCTTGCCGTCGTTGCTCAGCGGGAGCCCCATTGTGACGATGCCGTTATAGTCTTCCTCTTTGTGGATAACGGCGACCTCGGTCGAGATCGTGCCGTCGAGATCCATGACGATCTGCTTGGCGTGAAAGGCGTTGTTGTCGTCGGCATCGTTCCAGTTGATTGCCCCCGGCGGCACAAAGCCTTCCTTGTAGGCAGTGGCCGGATAGGTCAACGCCTTGATCGCCGCCTCGCGCACCTTTGGATCGTCGAGATGCAACTTGCCGTCTTTTGTCACGATTTTCTGACCGCCGTAGGCGATCAGGAAAGAGTTAAATAGGGCGTCGGGATCGACCCCATTGGTCGTTACTTGGAAACCGAGGCCGTAGACATTCCGCATCCCCTGGGCGCGCAATTTCTTCTGTACCTCCTTGAAGAAGTCGTAATAAGCGTCCCAAGTCTTCGGAATGTCCTCGACCTTGTAGCCGGCCTTCTCGACCAACGGCCGCCACACATGGTTCGGTAAGACCGCTTGAGAAAATGGCACGCCGTAGAAGCTGCGCTTTTTTTCGATGCTGTTGTAGCAGTAAGCCGTGAGAAGCGCGGCCTCCGTGTATTCCTCCCTTTGGGTCTCCACGACATCGGTGACATCGAGCAGCTTGTCGTCCCAGGTGTAGAGCGCAATGATCTCGCCCGGCGTACCGAAGAACATGTCGGGGACGACCCCGCTCGTCATCGCCGAGACGATCTTCTGGCGCAACGGCGCGAACGGCACGATGCTGAGTTCAATCGAGTTGCCGCTCGCCTTTTCATAATCGGCGATGGCCTCTTTGAGCGCTGCATCCTCTTCTGGCACAAAGCCTTGCGTCCACCACACTTCCGCAGTTTTCGCGGCGGCGTTGGCGATAAAAGGCCGCGCCAGCGTCCCACCCGCGGCCAAACCCAGAGAACTGCGAAGCACCGAGCGCCGGCTCAGGTTTCCCATGTCCGTTTCCTTCCCTGTTCTGGCGCCACGCGGCCCTTCCGCGGGCGCGTTTTTTTGTCTTGACAAACTTAAATTGGCCCGGATCGCGGTCGGGTCAACCGATTTCTCAGCCTCGGCTTACGCCCCTTTTCTAGTTCGCGAAGAACGGTGTCGCCCATTACCCCCGGGTTGAGACGGGTCCGGCATTTCGTTGGAATATCGCGAGTCCTAACCCTGCAGCAGGTGCCCGCAGTATGGTTTTCCGACGACATCGGCCTCTTGGGCCATGTCGAACGTATTCTGATATCCGCTGGCCACGAACGTTTCGTCCTCCTGAATATGCGTGCGGTCTCATGACTGTGTTCCTCCCTCACCCTATGGTGGACCGGGCACATCCTTGTTCCCGCAATTTCGCAACGGTCGGGTGTGCTCCGGCTTGACCGATACGACTCCGCTGATTGGCGTATTCCGCCGGGTGCCCGCATTAGTGCCGACATCGAAGCGGCTGGCCCGATGACGAGAGCGGTCCGGGTCTACAATGCCTCACGCCTGTTCAATTTCGAGCCCCACACCGGTGCCTAGTGGTGGCGAGGCGATACGCGCACCCTACGAGAGTTCCCGACCACGGCGCTGCGATCTCACCTTCCGCCGTAAGCCCCCGCGCCTGCCGTGGGCCCCCGATGCGATCGGCTCGCCGGCGCCGACAATCACCTCGCATTGAGTCTCTCAACTGCGGTCGACGACCGCGGATCGTAGCGTTTCGATTTCCGTCGGGGTGATGTCGAGGCTCGATAGGCCGGGATAATCCGCGGAAGCGATATTGTCGCGCCGCATCAGTGCCACCTGATTGCGGGTAAGAGGAGAGCCGGGCAGGAACTCCGCCCCCGAAGCAAGAACTCGCCACAGCGCAAACGGCAGCGGCACAAGCCTTGCGCGCACCTTCATCCGATCGGCAACGATCCTGACCAGTTCTTTATAGGTGTAGACTCGTGCGGCGGCAAACTCGCAGCACGCAAAGCCTCCTCCCGCGCCACCCAACACTCGCGCAATTCCCTCAACGACGTCCTCAACATAGACGGGTTGCAGTTTCGTCTCGCCCCGGCCGAACATTGGATAGACGGGCAGGATCCGGAGCAGCCGCGCTATTGCCGTTAGAAAGCCGTCATCGGGTCCGAACATAACAGCCGGACGAATAAGTATCACACTCTCACGTCCGCCTTTGCCAGATGCAGGCGAGTGAATTCGTGGCCTGCGAGCAAGCGCTGGTTTTGGGCTCTGTCGGGCAGGGCAGGAGGCGCGGTCGTTACGACGGTTGATCATACTCTGATGCGCGGGTCGAGACCGCATGACCGTTGATGCGTCGCGGAGCTGCCTCGGTCTAGGAACCTGCGTTGGATCGGCGATCCGGCAGATAGTGGATGCGAGGGTTCTCCTCACCGCGACCGCGCCCCCAGCCTTGCCCGGAAGTCGCATGTTGGGTGGTTGGCTGGCGCCTCCTTTGGCTGTGCTCATGGGTCTTCTCCGATCAGCCTGTTGTTACTGTCACCTGCCGGGCGATGGCCCAGACGAAGCCAGTGAGTTCGCGGGCGATCGCGGTGGTGACGATGTTGGCCGGCTTGCCGGTGCGGAC
>Ga0306921_10005430_pt1 | contig 13227 bp, 9 predicted proteins | sample sta12Cox44000080_FD_203760 | JGI IMG/M metagenome (GOLD analysis project Ga0306921, IMG submission 203760) | Lab enrichment of tropical soil microbial communities from Luquillo Experimental Forest, Puerto Rico - statoxic.12C.oxic.44.000.080 (v2)... | ecosystem: Environmental > Terrestrial > Soil... | reverse complement strand
CATCGGATTCGCTGCCGACCCGCGAACGCAATTCCTCCGCCAGCACGGCTGCGCCTGCCGCGCGCAACCGCGCTGCGCGCTCCTTGATGATCTGAGCGGGAAGTTGCGGCATGCGGGCTGCGGGGGTTTCAGGCCGGACGCTGTACGGGAAGACATGGACAAAGGGGAGCCCGCATTCGGCTATGAGATCGAGGCTGCGACGGAACATATCCTCGGTCTCGGTCGGAAAGCCGGCGATCAGATCGGCGCCGAGCGCCACCTCCGGGCGCAGCGCGCGGGCACGGCGGGCAACATCGATCGCCTGGGCGCGCGAATGCCGCCGCTTCATCCGCTTGAGGATCAGATCGTCGCCGGCTTGCAACGACAGGTGCAGATGCGGCATCAGCCGCTTCTCTTCAGCCAACAGCCGCCACAGCTCTTCATCGATCTCCGCCGGGTCGAGCGAAGAAAGCCGCAAGCGCTCGAGCTCAGGAACAGCGGCGAACAGCCTGCGGATCATCTGGCCCAGGCTCGGTCTTCCAGGTAAATCGGCGCCATAGGCGGTAAGATCAACGCCGGTCAGCACGATCTCCCGGTACCCGGCGGCGACCAGACGGCGCGCCTGATCGGCGACAAGACCCATCGGCACCGACCGGCTCGGGCCGCGCGCGTAGGGGATGATGCAAAAGGTGCAGCGATGATCGCAGCCCTGCTGGACCTGAAGAAAGACGCGGCTCTTGCCTTCAAAGCCGTCGACGAGATGACAGGCGGTCTCCGCCAGATCCACCGGAGTCACACCTTCCGGGAGGTAGCTCTGCAACTGGAGCTTGGCCTGATTCCCGAGGACGCGGTCGACCTCGGGCAATGCGGCATAGTGCTCCGGGGCGATCTCGGCGGCGCAGCCGGTAACGATGATCGTCGCCTCGGGATGCCGCCGACGGGCACGGCGGATCGCTTGGCGTGCCTGGCGTTCGGCCTCGGCGGTAACCGCGCAGGTATTGACGATGACCGAGCCGCTGAGCCCGGCAGCTTCGGCAGCGCGGCGGATGACCTCGGACTCGAACGCGTTGAGCCGGCAGCCGAAGGTGATGATTTCGGTTTGCGCCATGGCTGCGATCAATGTCCCGCGAGCAGGTTCGGGTCGAATCGGCCCTCGAAGCTCAGCGTGACGGGCCCCGTCATAACCACATGCCCGTCCCCGCGCCAGACGATGTCAAGAAATCCGCCATCGAGCTCTACGGCCGCTCGGCGCGCGACGAGCCCTCGCCGGTGGGCCGCGACGAGCGCGGCGCATGCGCCGCTGCCGCAGGCGCGAGTGATCCCGGCACCACGCTCCCATACCCGCAGCCGGATGTTACGGCGGTCACGGACCGTGGCCACGCCGATATTCGCGCGCTGCGGAAAAACCTGATTACGTTCGAGTTCGGGACCGAGCGCAGCCAGATCGACCGCATCGACATCGGCCACGAAGAACGTGGCGTGCGGGTTGCCGAGATTGGTGCAAACCGGCGCAGAAAGGGGACCGAGCGTCAGCTCGACGTGCTCGGTGTTCATGGGCCGGCTCAGCGGGATCTCGCGCCAGCCCGTACGCGCCGGTCCCATATCGACCGCGACGCGCCCGTCCGGCAGTGCTTCGGCGTCGAGCAGCCCGGCAACGGTCTCGATCCGTACCTTGGCCTTGCCTGTTTCGCGGGCCAGCAGATCGGCGACGCAGCGCGTGGCGTTCCCGCATGCCTCGGCCTCGCCGCCGTCGGGGTTGTGGATGCGCATCAGAACCCGCGCGGTCGGTTCACGCGGCGGCTCGAGCAGGATCACCTGGTCGCAGCCGATGCCGGTCCGCCGATCGGCCAAAGCGCGCGCAGCTGCAGCGTCGACCGTAATCACAGCGCGGCGGCCGTCGAGCACGACGAAATCGTTGCCGAGGCCGTGCATCTTGAGGAACGGGATCTTGCCCATTGCCACCGCTTATATGGCGGGGTGGGTATTCCTGTCCAACGCCGCCCAGCCGATGCCGACCCGCCATACCTTGCGCGATCGGGCGGCGCGTGAAACCATCCGACACCGGAGAGGAGGGCCCGCACGAGATGAAACTCAGCACCGACCGCATACTGACTACCCATGTCGGCAGCCTGCCTCGACCACCGGAGCTATTGACTTTGCTCGAAGCACGCGAGACCGGCCGCGAATTTGATCAACCGGCCTTCGAGACGCGGCTCGCCACCAGCGTCCACGAGATTGTCGCCAAGCAAGTCGCAGCCGGCATCGACAGCGTCTGCGACGGTGAGCTCGGCAAGATTTCTTACACCGCCTATATTCGTCACCGCTTTTCCGGGATCGGTTCGTTCCGCGGCGACGACAACGACAAGCCGCCGCAGACCGCCGCTCATCGCGACCTTCTCGACCATCCCGATTACATGCAGCGGCTCAACGAGACGCGCCGCATCTCATGGTTCAGCCGCGAAGCGGTTCCGTGCTGCACGGGTCCGGTCACTTACAGCGATCCGCGGCCGTTGGAGACAGACCTTAAGAACCTTGCCGCCGCCTGTGCCGCAGCGAAACCCGTCGAGGCCTTTATGAATGCGGCCTCACCCGGGGTGCTGACCAAATTCGTCCCGGATCGCTACTACCAGGACGAGGACGCCTATGTAGAGGCATTGGCCAATGCCCTGAAGGTAGAGTACGAAGAGATCGTCAAGGCCGGCTTCATATTGCAGATCGACGCACCCGATCGCGGCTCGGCCCGCCATAACCAATACCAGCACCTGACCGACGACGAGTTTCTGCGCATTGCCGAGCGCAATATCGCGGCAGTCAATCATGCCACCGCCAATATTCCGCCCGAAATGATGCGCATGCATCTTTGCTGGGGAAATTACGAGGGACCGCACACTCACGACATCCCGCTGGCCAAGACCTTCGACACATGCATGCGGGCGCGGCCGGCGGGCTTGTCGTTCGAGGCCGCCAATCCGCGGCACGCTCACGAGTGGGAGGATTTGCGCAGCAAGAAAATTCCGGACGATAAGATCCTCATTCCTGGAGTGATCGATTCGACGACCAATTTTGTTGAGCACCCGCGGCTGATCGCCCAGCGGATCTGCCATTACGCGGACATCGTCGGGCGCGAGCGGGTGATTGCCGGCGCCGATTGCGGCTTTGCGACCTTCGCCTTTGTCAATAACGCCGTGGCACCTTCGGTCGTCTGGGTCAAGCTCTCGGCACTCGCCGAAGGCGCGCGCGTCGCCAGCGCGCGACTGGGGTTAACCACCCAGCTCAGCTTGGCCTCGGCAAGGCTCTGGGCACGGAGGTGCAGCGCACGACAGCGGGGCGCGTCTTGCAGGCCCGCTGGGGGCGAAATGCAACGAAAATCGTGCTTTTTGGCTCCAAAGGCCATGGCGGCCTGATATAATCGTTCGTTATTTTAACGACTTGCGCAGATCATTGGAAGATCAATGGAATTTTGTCGCCGATCGACGAATTTAAGTCGCCTTATCAATCGAAAAACGGTCGAATTCGTGCGCGCCGTGAAAACGGCGAATCTGGTCTCCTGTCAGCGCTCTATACCCCGGGGCGAAGGCCGACCTCAGGGTGGAAATCGATCTCTGCCGGATCCTATTCGCGGCGCCTGGCGTACCAGCAGCGGGCGTCGCTCGGGTTGAGCACGAGCGCACGATCGAACAGTGCTATCGGCACGCCGAGCAATATTCCTGCTCTGGGTCGCCGCCGAGATTTATGCCGGTGCGCAGTTCGATGCGATCGTCCACCCTGACATCCGCGTTGCGCTCGGGCATCGCTTGTTGCACTGCAACCGCGGAGGGCACCGCATCGACGATGCTCCCAAATTCCGCCAGCAGGCCGTCGCCGGTGGTCTTGACGATGCGGCCTGAGGCTCGGCGATTTTCGGATTGAGCAGTTCGCGGAGATGCGCCTTGAAACTTCCGTGCGTCCCTTCCTTATCGGTCCCCATCAGCCGCGAATAGCCCGCCACATCGGCGGCGAGGATCGCGACGAGGCGACGGGTCGCGGTCATGTCGCCTCGCCGGCCGCCAGGCGCAGGCCCGACAGATACAGCTCCCGCTGCTCGACATTCCGCAAGAAGCTGGCGTCGTGGATCACCACAGAAGTAATGGCCCGCAGCCGCTCGACGATCTCTTGCCCTTTCTGGAGCCGCCCCATGTGCGCATAGCAGGCGGCGAGAACGCGATACGCCAACGGGAAGCCTGGATCCTCCTGGATCGCGAGGAGCAGCTTCGGCACGGCCTCACCGAAACGCCGGCTGGCGAAATGCGCGGCGCCTATTACAAGGAGCGACGTGCCAATGCGGACGCGGGGACTGAGGCGCAGCGAGGCTTCGGCATGCTCGATGGCGATGTCGGGCTGGCCTGCCCACAACCTGAGTGTGCCGCTGACAAGCCAGCCGCGCGCGAAATTCGGGTTGAGTGCCAGTGCACGATCCGCCAACGCCATCATGGCGCCGATGTCCTCGCCGAAATAGGCCAGCGCTTGGGCGGCGTTCACCAGAACGCCCGGATCGTCGGCGGCCACCTCCAGGGCTCGCCATGCGAAATCGGCGCCCTTCAGAGCGTTCGCCCCTCGATGTTCGCTCGGGTCGTCAACAAGCAGCCGATAACGGCAATACGCTGCCCAAGCGAGTGCGGGCCCGTAATGAGGATCGCGCTCGATCGCCTGTTCCATAAGGCGGAGCGCCTCAAGGCTTTGCCTTGCCGACGACCAGAGCATCGCATAGGCGCGCAGGTAGAGGTCGTAGGCGGTCAGATCGTTGGTCGGGCGGCCGGCCGAACGGATCGTCTCGGCAGCCTGCAAGGCCGGCTCGATGACGCCGACGACGCTCGACGCCACCCTGTCCTCGTGGTCGAAAACGTCCACCAGCGCTCCGTCGAAGCGATCCGCCCACACATGCGCGCCATTCATTGTATCGATCAACTGCGCGGTGATGCGTACCCGCACGCCGGCCTTGCGCACCGACCCTTCGAGGACATAGCGGACACCGAGTTCGCGCCCGACCTGCTTCACAGCGATGGCTTGGCCCTTGTAGGTGAAGCTCGAATTGCGGGCGATAACGAAGAGCCACCTTACGCGCGAGAGTGCCGTGATGATTTCCTCGACTATACCGTCGGCGAAATATTCCTGCTGCGGGTCGCCACTCATATTGGCGAAGGGCATCACTGCGATCGACGGCTTGTCAGCGAGCGGCCGCACGGGAGGCGCCGGCGCCGGTGGGCTCTTGGCGGCTGCGCGCGAGTCGCGCACCCTATAGACCCGCACTGGCCGGGCAATGTTCTTGACATGCTGCTCGCCCAGATCCTCGAAGACGAAGGGCAGCCGGTCGCGCACGTGGTCATGAACCGTGTTGGACACGAATACTCCGCCGGCATCGGCCAGGGCTTCGATGCGTGCCGCGATGTTGACGCCGTCGCCGTAGAGGTCGCCGTCCTCGACGATCACGTCCCCGAGATTGATGCCGATGCGCAGTTCTATGCAGTCGTCCGCTGCGACCCAGCGTTCCGCTCGGGCATCTCCTGCTGCACCGCGACCGCGCAGCGCACCGCGTCAACGACGCTCGCAAATTCCAGCAGCAGGCCGTCGCCGGTGGTCTTCACGATGCGGCCGTGATGCTCGGCGATTTTTGGATCGAGGAGTTCGCGGCGCAGCGCTTTGAGGCGTTCGAGCGTGCCCTCCTCGTCCGCCCCCATCAGCCGCGAATAGCCCGCCACATCGGCGGCGAGGATCGCGGCAAGCCGGCGCGTCTGGCTCATGTCGCGTTCCCGGTCGCCATGCGCAGGCCCGACAGCAAAAGCTCGCGGTCTTCGGGGTTCCGCAGGAAGCCGGCGTCGGGTATCACGGCAGAGGTAATGGCCCGTAGCCGCGCGACGGTCTCTCGGGCGTCGTCGAGCCGGCCCATGTGCGCGTAGCAGGCGGCAAGATAGCGATATGGCGCTGGGAAGGCTGGGTCCTCCTGGATGGCGAGAAGTAGTTGCGGGACGGCTTCGTCGAAGCGCCGGCTGACGAAATGCGCGGTGCCTATTGTAAAGAGCGACATGCCGATGCGGGCGCGGGGACTGAGGCGCAGCGCGGCATCGAGATGCTCGATCGCGATGTCGGGCTGGCCCGCCCAAACCCTGAGCATGCCGCCAATGTGCCAGCCGCGCAAAATTCGGGTTGAGCGAGAGGGCGCGGTCGACCAGCGCCATCATCGCGCCGATATCTTCGCCGAAATAGGCCAGCGCTTGTGCGGCATTCGCCAGGATGCCCGGATCGTCGCCGGCCACTTCCAGCGCGCGCCGTGCGAAATCGGCGCCCTTCAGACGGTCCGCCGCCGGGTCCTCGCCCCGGCCGTCGATAATCAGCCGCATACAGCAGACCGCGGCCCAGGCGAGGGCGGGCCCGTACCGCGGATCGCGCGCGATCGCCTGCTCCAAAAGACCGAGCGCCTCGGGGATCTGCCGTGCCGACGACAAGTGCATTGGATAGGCGCGCAGGTAGAGGTCGTAGGCGGTCAGGTCGGCGGTCGGGCGGCCAACCGAACGGGCGGTCTCGGCGGCCTGCAACGCTGGCTCGATCACGCCGGCGACGCTGGAGGCCACCTTGTCCTGCAGGTCGAAAACATCTTCCAGCGAGCCATCGAAGCGGTCGGCCCACAGATGCACGCCGGTGGCCACGTCGATCAGTTGCCCGGTGATGCGCACACGCTGCCCCGCCTTGCACACCGAGCCTTGAAGGACATAGCGGACGCCCAATTCGCGCCCGACCTGCTTCACGTCGGGAGAATGACCCTTGTACGAAAAACTCGAATTGCGGGCGAGGACGAACAGCCAACGGATGCGCGACAGCGCGGTGATGATCTCCTCGACCATGCCGTCGACGAAATACTCCTGCTCCGGGTCGCCGCTAATATTCGCGAACGGGAGCACCGAGATCGACGGCTTGTCGGGTAGTGGAATGGCGGGAGCGGTTGGCCGCGTACCGGACGTGGCGATATCCCTCGCCACTCGGTAGGCGCGGACCGGACGGGTAATATTCTTCAGTGCCTGGTCGCCCATATCCGCGAAGGTAAGGTCGAGCTTGCCTGCCGCGTCCTCCTGCACCCGCGCCGAAACGCAGATCCCACCGGGTTCGGCCAGCCCTTCCAGCCGGGCGGCGACATTGACCCCGTCGCCAAAGATGTCGCCGTCCTCGCCGACGACATCGCCCTGGTGGATGCCGATGCGGAATTCGATGCGGCGGTCCGCCGGAGCCTCGCCATTCCGCTCGGCCAGCGCGGCCTGTATTTCGCCGGCGAAGCGCAAGGCATCGACGACGCTAACGAACTCGACCAGCAGCCCGTCGCCCGTGGTCTTGACGAGCCGGCTGCGATGCTCGGCGATCTTCGGGTCGATCAGCTCGATGCGGAGCGCCTTCAGCCGATCCAACGTGCCGTCCTCGTCGGCCTCGATCAGCCGCGAATACCCGGCGACATCGGCGGCCAGGATTGCGGCCAGTCGACGTTCAGCGCGCTCTCGCCCTCGTGTGTTCATTGCTCTTATCCGCAAGGCCGTCGAAGCCGGTTCGGACGGCCTCATCCGATCCAACGAGCCGGCGCCAGCATAATCGGGAGTGCTCCCGTCTCGGAAGCGATCTGACGGACCACGAGTGGGAGATCATCACGCCATTGCCGCTTGCCCCGAAAGAATGGCCGATCGCCTGATTCCGTCACGCGCTCTTTCGCCGCGATGACAAATAACTTATTGAGATTTCAGAGTTCAATCGCGACGGCTTTCAGGGAGGAGTCCGCATGCGCGGCAACAATTTCGTCTTGGCAATGGCACTCTTCGGGTTCGCTGCGGCCCGCGGGCCGACAGCCGCAGCAGCCGATGCGCGCCATTTCAGCTTCGCCTACGACCAACCGCATACGACCGCCTACGGCATTGCCGCCGATACCTTTGCCACCAAGCTCGCAGAGCTGAGCCGCGGGACCATGATCATCGACCAATTTCCCGGAGCGCAGCTCGGCCAAGAGCCCCAGGTACAGCAGAAATTGGGGACCGGCGACATCGACTTCGCGATTACCTCGACCGCGAACTCGGCAACCGCACAGCCGGAGGCCGGCGTGTTCTCGATCCACTTCGTCTTTCGCTCCGAGGACCATCTGAAAAAGGCCCTCGCCGATCCCGCGGTCGTGGCGGCGTTCCGCGAAATGATGAATTCGAAGGTCGAAGGTGCGCACACCCTGGCGCTTGGAACGATGGGCTTTCGCAACATTTACAGTAAACGCGAAATCCATCGCCTCGAAGACTTGAAAAACGTCAAGGTCCGCGTCCAGGCGACGGCGACCGAGGACACGATGTTTCCGGCATATGGCGCGCAAACCATCCACATGCCATTTGGCGATGTCTACACCTCGCTGCAGACCGGGGTCGTCGAAGCGGCGGAAAACGGCATCAACGTCTACCAGATGAACAAGCATTACGAGGTGGCACCAATCATGTCGCTGACCGAGCACGAGGCGAACAACAATGTCGTCTGGGTCAGCGATAAGGTGTGGAACAGTCTCAACGACGAGCAAAAAGGCTGGGTCCAGGCGGCGGCTGACGAGGTCGGACGCACGATGCCGGCAAAGGCCTTGGACCTGGAGCACGCATCGATGACGCAGCTCGAAAAAATCGGCGTCAAGTTCGTCAAGGACGTCGACAAGTCGGGCTTCGTCAAGGACGCCGAGCCGCTGCAGGACCAGCTGACCCAGAAGCTCGGGCCCGGTGCCATAAAGGTCCTGCAGCTCGTCAGAAACGTGCAATAAGCTGAAGCACTGAAGAAACGCTAGGGAGGCTATGCAGCGTCGAACATTTCTGGGCGCATCCGCCGCGATCACCGCTGCGCATCTATTCACCCCAGATGCATTCGCCGAGCAACCGACGAAGCTGCCGGTGATCGGCTTCCTCGGTCTTGCCTCGCCCGGCCCTTTTTCGGGGATTGTGGCCGAGTTTTCGGCAAGGTCTGCGCGAAACTGGGTACGTCGAGGAGACAGAATGTGGCCGTCGATTACCGCTGGGCGGAGCATCATTATGAGCGACTCTCGGCAGGGGCGGCCGATTTCGTCGCCCGCCAGGTAGACGTCATAGTCACCCAAGGCAGCATCCCTCCGGCGCTCGCGGCGAAGGATGGAACAACGACAATCCCGATCGTTTTTGTGACCGGCGCCGACCCGGTCGCGGCGGGCCTCGTCGTCAGCCTCGCCCGGCCGCGCGGCAACCTTACCGGCTTTACCCTGATCCACGCCGAGCTGATGCCTAAGCGGTTAGAGCTTCTTTCCGAACTCGTCCCGCAGGCCACGCTATTTGCGTTGCTCGTCAAGCCGGACAATCCGGAAACCGAGAGGATAGTGAGGGATACGCAGGAGGCGGCGTACGCGAAGAGGTTGCGCCTTCAGATCCTGAAGGCTAGTGACGAAGGCGAAATCGACGACGCCTTTACGTTGCTCGCCCAAATGCAGGCCGGTGCGTTACTGGTCGGCGCCGATCCGTTCTTCTTCAGTGCGCACAAGAAGCTTGTGGCGCTGGCGGCGCGCCATGCGGTTCCGGCGATCTACGATTCGCATGAAGCCGTCTGTGATGGGGGGCTGATCAGCTATGGAGCCAACGGCATCGCCGAGTGGCGTCAAGTCGGCGTTTATGTCGGCCGGATCCTCGCGGGCGCCAAGCCCGCTGATCTGCCGGTGCAGCAACCGACAATCTTCCAGCTGGCCATCAATCTCAAGACCGCCAAGGCGCTGGGCTTGACCGTACCGCCATCCATCCTCGCCCGCGCCGACGAAGTTATAGAATGAACAGGCGCGCATTGTTGGTTCTGCTGGGCGGCGCGATTACCGCGGCCCGCGCCCTCCGCGCGCAACAGAAGGCGATGCCGGTGATCGGCTTCCTCAGCAGCCGAACGCCGGGCGATGCGGCAGGGGTCGTCGCAGCGTTCCGCCAAGGCTTGGCTGAAACCGGCTATGTCGAGGGCCAAAACGTGGCGATCGAATACCGCTGGGCGAAGGGCCGCTATGATCGACTGCCGGCATTTGCCGCCGACCTTGTCGGCCGCAAGGTCGATTTGATCGTCGCAAGCGGCGGCCCCCCTTCGGTACGAACGGCGAAAAGCGCGACCTCGACGATCCCGATCGTCTTCACCGCCCTCGGCGACCCGGTTGGGGCCGGAGTGGTCGCCAGCCTCGCGCGGCCGGGCAGCAATCTCACGGGATCGAGCATCATGGCAACCGAGCTGACGCCCAAAAGGCTCGAGCTCCTCTCCGAACTGGTTCCTCAGAGCCACGTGATCGCCCTGCTCGTAAACCCAAACAGTCCGGAAGCCGAGCCCACGATCCGAGACGCTCAGGAAGCGGCGGGCGCGAAGGGGGTGGAGCTCCCTATCCTGAAGGCCGGCACCGAGGACGAGATCGACATTGCATTCGCCTCCCTTGTCCAACTGAAAGCCGGTGCGCTTATCGTCGGCAACGATCCGTTCTTCGACGGCCGGGTCGAGCAGCTGGTGGCGCTGGCATCACGCCATGCCGTTCCGGCGATCTATTATTCGCGCGAGTTCGCCGCTTCCGGCGGCCTGATCAGCTATGCACCGAGCTTCACGGCTGCATATCACCAAGCCGGCATTTACGCCGGAAGGATCCTCAACGGCGCCAAGCCCGCCGATCTGCCGGTCCAGCAGCCGACGACCTTCGAGCTGGTCGTTAATCTCAAGACCGCCCATGCGCTGGGTATAACCGTCCCGCCATTGATCCTCGCCCGCGCCGACGAGGTTATCGAGTGAACCGCGGGGACTCACTTCCGATCCTCTCCAGGGCGGCAACCTCAATTGCTGCCCGCCGCCAGAGCAGCCGGCGAGCAGGCGGTTGTCGCGACGCGCGAGCTCAGGCGCCTTGCGCTGGGAGCAGCGGAATCGCGTCGATGTCGGTGCGAGAGAAATCCTCCCCCTGAAACAACAAGGCAGCCCGCGGCTCCTTGCAAGAGCGTAGGAAAAGCAGTCGCCGTAATTGAGCCCGGCCGGATGGCGGCCCTTGCCATAGCGCCGCCATGCAATGCGCGCGATCTCGGCTTGATCTTGATCGACCGCAACGACCTCGATCGCAGCGCGATAAATCAGCAAAATCTAGCTCGCGCCCGGCCGCCTCGCCCTTCCGGCTCTCGATCACGATAGAAGCTTCCAACGGGTTTGCCGCCGAGAGCAGGCGCTGCGAAACCGGAATCGATCGCCTCGGCGATCTGGGCGGCATTTGCCTCGTTCAGCAGCACAACGATAATGGCTGAGCTGTCGATGACCATCAGCGGGGAAGTCCGTGTACGTTATAGCCGAGGATCTCGTCTGCCGTGCGCGCGTCGAGATCGGGCAGGGCCGCGCAACGCCTGCCGATCTCGCGCATTTCGGCGGCGAGGCTGCGTCCGGCCCGTTGCAGCCGCACTCGCTGCAGGCGTTCCTCGGCTGCCCTGCGCACGGCGGCCATAACCGATTCTCCTGTTATGGCAGCCGGTTCGCGCACGAATTTCTCAGTCGCCAGGTCCATGATATTCAGCGACATGATCCGATGCTGCCTTGGCAGAATTTATCCGTACGTACAGATGAGCTAAAGGCGGACATCTTCAACCGCGTCATTGGGGTGATCCGCGGGGCACTGGTCGCGAACATCGGTGCAATTGTCGGAGCGATGTTCGCGGTGGCGAAGCCGGTTGCCCATTGATGACCGGGACCCGGCTAGCCCGGTAGCAGGGAACTCTGTGAACGCTCTCACGCCGACGAAGTCATCGAATGAATGAGCGGCGCTATTCGCTGGTTCTGGAGCGCGACCGGCACCTGAAATGGCGGGTGCTCGACGCGGTCGAGCACGTGCTGATGGTCCTGTGCGGCGTCACGTTGACCGGGTTCAGCACGACGGTCTTTCTCGACGTGATGACCCGCTCGCTCGGTCACCCCTGGCTGTGGCTGCAGGAGGTCACGATGACCTTCTTCGTCTACGGCATTTTCATCGGGGCGGCGGCCGCCACGAGGCGCAACGACCACCTTTGCCTGTCGGCGATCACCGAGGCGATGAGCGGGCGGTGGCGGCTCGTCGCCGAGACCTTCAACCGCCTCGTCGTGCTTGCTGCGGCGCTGTGCATGGTCTGGTTTGGCTACCTCAATTTCCTCGCCGGGTTCGGCAATTTCCGCATGCCGTCGATGACGCCGCTCGCCTCGCTCTACGCCGCGATCCCGCTGTCGGGCGCTCTGATTGCGCTCTTCACGGTCGAGCAGCTCGTCAACGGCTGGCGCAACGGCTTTTCCGGCCGCGGTCCCGAACCTCTCGCCGAGGCTCTGGTCGAGGATCGCCTCTCAGCATGACGGCAAACGGGCTGATCGTCTCGTTGATGGCCGCGCTGTTCTTAATGTTTGGCTATCTCGGTGTGCCGGTCGCGTTCTCGCTGATCGCCGGGGTCGTGATCGGCACCCTCTTCACACCGGTAAGCCTGCCCTCGATCATCGCCCAGCTGTTCAACGGCATCGACGCCGAGCCGTTGATGGCGGTGCCGTTTTTTCTGTTGGTCGGCGAATTGATGACCTCAGCCAACGTCGTCGTCCGCATCGCTAATTTGTCTCAGGCGATGGTCGGACATGTGCGCGGCGGGCTCGCCCAAGTCGTCACGGTCTTCAGCATGTTCTTCTCGGGCATGTCCGGGTCGTCCTCGGCAGATGTCGCGGTCTTGAGCCGGACGATGGCAAGGCCAATGGCCGAGGAGGGCTATGACGCTGCCTTTGTCGCAGCCCTGATCGCCGCGGCGGCGACGATCGCCAACCTGGTCCCGCCCAGCATCATGGCGGTGGTCTATGGCGCCATCGGCAACGTCTCGATCGCCGGGCTGTTTCTTGGCGGCATCGCCCCCGGCCTGATGATCGGCTTCGGGCTGATGATCTACTGTTATTTCTTCGGACCGGCGGGATTTCGCCGCCCGCGCGCGTCGTTCTGGAATTTCGCCGAGGCGACCAAGGCCGCGGCGCTGCCGCTGATGATCCCGATCATCCTGCTGGGCGGCATCATGACCGGGTGGTTCGCACCGCGCGAAGCTGGGGTCGTCGCCATCGTCTATATCCTCGTAGTCGTGATCCCATTGCTCAATTTCGGGCATTTGCGCAACCTGCCGCGCGATTTCGCCCATGCCGGGCTGATCTATTCGCTGCCGCTGATCACGATCGGCGCCGCTTCGGCCTTTGGCTGGATGCTTGCTTATTTGC
>Ga0306921_10005429_pt1 | contig 13229 bp, 11 predicted proteins | sample sta12Cox44000080_FD_203760 | JGI IMG/M metagenome (GOLD analysis project Ga0306921, IMG submission 203760) | Lab enrichment of tropical soil microbial communities from Luquillo Experimental Forest, Puerto Rico - statoxic.12C.oxic.44.000.080 (v2)... | ecosystem: Environmental > Terrestrial >... | reverse complement strand
TGCGTCTTCCTGCAAGCTACTCGCGGCCAGCCCTCGCACCTCTTCCAGCCAGCCTCGCTCCAGCATCGCCTCGGTCCTCCCGTGTACCCGTTCGTACAGAGCCTCACGTTTCGGCCTCAATCCGATCTTCAGCGCTCGCCAGCCTTCGAGCGGCTTGCGCCCGCTTTGCTGGACCTTCGATAGTGGCTTCTTCATCAGCAGGCACACTTCGATCGCTCTTATCAACTTCTGTTCATCGGCCGCGGCAATTTTTTCCGCCGAAGCTTGGTCCAGCTTCCAAAGAATCCGGTGGAGATGCCCTGGCGCGTGTTCCGCGGCCGTGGTTCGCAATCGCTCGCGCAAGTCTTCTGAACGCTCGGGAAGCTCTGCCAACCCCTCTAGCAGAGCCCGCAAATACAGACCCGTTCCCACCGTGAAAATCGGTAATTTGCGCCGCTCCCGCAAATCCCCCAAAACCGCAATGGCCTCTTCCCGGTAGCCGCCCGCTGTCGCTTCTTCGCTCGCATCCAGAACATCGATCAGGTGATGCGCCACGCCGCTTCGCTCCGCTTTGCCGGGCTTCGCCGTCCCGATGTCGAAGCCACGGTAAAGTTGCGTCGAATCGCAAGCCATTACTTCACCGTCTAGCCGCTCCGCAAGCCACACCGCCAGCGCTGATTTCCCTGATGCGGTTGGTCCCAACAGCACAACGAGAGGCAACTCCGTTGAACTTTTCATCTGTCGAAAAGGTATGGCCACGCTCGAATCAACAACACCATCAGCCCAAGCAGGGCGAGCACGAGGCTGCCGATCCCTGGTTGACGCGCTCGTTTCATTGGCGAGTTTCAGCCACGACTTGTCATTCCGAACAAAGCGAGGAAACTGCTTTTCCGTTCGCGCGACGCCGCTCTTTGTTCAAGCCAACCGAACGAATCCTAGTTCGAGGGGATCGGCAGATTGTAATAATACGTGAAGCGAAGTTCGATGTACGGCCCTTTGAATTGCCCCGGCAATGGCGGAAAGGGATTGGAAGCGCGGATTGACGACACCGCTGCCCGATCCAGCGGCTCTTTGCCCGACCCGAACACTCGCTGCGGGTCTCCGTCCGGCACGTTCCCGTCCCTCAGGATCTTGAACTGCAGCGAAACCACTCCCTGGTCGCCCAACTGTACCGATGCCGGCATGACCGCGAACCAATTCTGCTTCACCGTGATGTACACGCGCCGCAGGTAGTCATTGAAGTCCACCCCTTCGGTGTCCGTGAGCATTTCCACCCCGGCACCGGCCGTTCCATGTCCGCCGCTCCCGCCTCCCCGCGCTCCACCGGGCAACGGGCTTCCCCCTCCCATCGGCGCCGGCGCATTAATCCTTCCCGCGTTTCTGGCCGCATCACGGATGGCATCGCCCGGCGACTGCTGCTTGGGCAAGTCCAATCCTCTCTGGGGAACCGGCATGTCCGGGTTTTCCAGCTTCGCTTGCTGCTTCGGCAAATCCCCCTTCGAACCTTGCGGTGGTTGCGGCGTCGGCGCAACGGCATTCGCTTGCGGCGCAGGAGCGCTCGGAAGCTCCTTTTTTGGCGGCTCGGGTGTCGGTGCGGGCGGCGGGGGAGGCGGCGGCTCGATTGGCGGCGCAACCTTTCGAATCACCCGTGGGTCCACCCTCATTGATTCATGCGGTGCGGGTGCCGGTCGTGGCGAAGGTTTCAGTGCCTCCAGCGCTCCCGGCGGCAGCAAAACCGAAATCTGCTTCCGCCCGATTTCCTCTTCTTCCTGCGAGCGCAAGTGCGGACCAAAGATTTGCGGTTCAAAAATCAGAAACAGAATCAGCAGCACGTGGAACGCCACCGAGGAGACGGTCGTGGCCATCTCCTTGGTCGTCTTTTGCGTCACCCGCTCCGGGGGAAGAAAAGATACTTCGCCCGTCTGCATGATGTCCGGCTCAACGAGGTCTTCCGACACCGGTAACAGCGCGGGCAGTTCTTCCGGAGGCGCCACTCCCTGCGGGATGGTAATGCGCTCATCCATCTCCGTCGGCTGCGCGGGCAGGTTCGAGTCATCCCGACGCTGCACCGCTTCCACGTTGATGTCGCGTGGCACCACCATCCGCGTTGCGATCGATTCGAGTGGCAAGTTCGATGGAATCGTTGAGTGCCCGTCCAGCGCCACAATCGGCAGCGTTGATGGGACCAGCGTCCGCTCGTCGAGGGATGTCGGGCGGCGCCGCGTCGTCGGCACATCGGCCGCGGGCGGGCGCGCATCTTTCGGAACTAGAATTCTCGGGATCATCGACTCGCTTTTCCTGAAGGAGCCGGGGATATTGGTTGGACGCGCTCCGCGTGGTCGCGGATGCTTTCCATCACTTGCGTCGCCAGCTTGAGCGCGGCGCGACCCGCCATGCCATCGGTCTTCGGCGACACGCGGGTCCTCACCGCTTCAACAAAGGCTTCCAGTTCGGCTCGCAGCGGCTCGACCGCGGGCGCCCGAAGTTTTTCAAATGCAAACTCGGGCTGTGGTCCCGGGCGCTTTACCCCGATGCGCAGCGCGTCCCTCCGCGCATAGTCCAGCGAAATGTACTCGTGCTGCTGGAAGAACCTCATCTTCCTCACGCGCTCGGTCGAAACGCGGCTCGACGTCACGTTGGCCACGGCTCCACCCGCAAACTCCAGCCGCGCGTGGGCGATATCCACCTTCTCCGTCAGCACGGGAATTCCCACGGCTTTCACTTCCACGACCGGCTCCTTCACAAGCGCCAAAAGAATATCCAGATCATGAATCATCAGGTCGTAAATCACATCAACATCCAGACTACGCGGTGTAAACACACCCAGCCGGTGTACCTCAAAAAATAGCGGACGGTTCACTACCGGCTCTACCGCCAGCACCGCCGGATTGAACCGCTCCACGTGTCCCACCTGCAGAACGCATCCCTTACCTTTCGCCGCTTCGATCAGTTCGTCCGCCTCTCGCACCGTACGCGCCATCGGCTTTTCGACCAAAACGTCGATTCCCATCTCCAACAAGGCACAGCCTATTTGGCGGTGCGCTGCCGTCGGCACCGCTACGCTCGCCGCGTCAATCGCTCCCCGCAGTTCCTCGATCCCTTGGAACGTTCGCGTTTGAAATTCTTTCGCAATTTCCCCCGCGCGCGAGGCATCCTCATCCAACACTCCCGCGAATTCTACGTTTTCCAGTTCCCGGTACACCCGCGCATGATTCCGTCCAAACTCCCCTGTGCCCACCACGGCGACGCGAACTTTTCGCAGCTCCGCGCTCACACTTCTCCCCGCGCTCATTCCTTGTTCATTCCCTTGCTACCACGGATCGGTTCCGCTGTCTCAATCGGAGGAAACGCCTGAATTGCAATGCCGGAGGCGTCTGCTGTTTCCACCAGTTTTGCGCGATCAAACAGCAGCGTCCGTCCCGCGTCGATGGCCAATGCGGTCGCCCCCGCCCGCTTCATACTTTCGACGGTCGGCACTCCCACAACGGGTACGTCGAACCGCATGTCCTGCTTCGGCTTGCTCACTTTCACCACGACCAGCGGCTTTCCTTCCGCGAACCGCGCCGCCCTCGCGATCGCTTCATCCGTTCCTTCCATCGCTTCCACCGCAACGCAGGCGCGGTCTGAAATCACGACGGTTTGGCCAATGTCCTTTGCCGCTAAGTGTCGGGCAACGCCCTGCCCGTATTCGATGTCCGACGTTTCGTGTTCATTCGGCGCTCGTTTCGTTAATATACCCGCTTCCGGCAGCAGCGGTCTCAGAAACAAAGTCGAGTCCACCAATTGGATCCCCTCTTCCTCAAACACTTTTGCCACCGCGCCGATCAGCGAATCCGTGTTTTTCCTCGGCAAGGAGAACAACAATTTCGCCAGCTTCCAGTCCGGCCGGATCGCGCTGAAAATCTTGTTGTGCTTCACTTGCCCAGCCATCACCGCTTGTTTCACGCCTTCCCTCCGCATGAACTCGATCGCTTTGCTCAGTTCTCCGAGGCTCACCCACTCGAGCCGCTTCGCCGACTTTTCTAATTCCGGCGAAGCCTCCTCCTTGATCGCGAGAACCGCCATTTCAATTCCCTGGCTTCGCGCGCCTTCCAGCACCAGAAACGGAAACCTCCCGTTCCCAGCGATCAGCCCCCAACCGGCCTGCTTCATTGGCGCTTCCGGCATTCCCCGCATACCCTATTTCACGATTCCCCGCTCGGCCTTCTCCACAAATTCGATCATTTCCTTCACGTCATCACTATTCGCTAGCTCTCTCCGCATCTCTTCGAGCGCCTGCGTCGTGTTCTTATGCACCAGCAGCCGGAACGCTTTCTGCAGCGTCTTGATCCGCTCCGCGGAAAATCCTTTGCGCTCCAGCCCGACCGTGTTCGGCCCAAAGCATTTGGTTTTCCGCTCGGTCACGATCAGCGAAAACGGCGGCACATCCTGGGTAATCACGGTGCTCGCCCCGATATAGGCATAGCGCCCCAACCGGCAGAATTGATGCACCGGCGAAAACGCCCCAACCGTCACAAAGTCCTCGACCGACACGTGCCCTGCCAGCGTCGCTCCGTTGACAAACAGCGTATGGCTGCCGATCTGGCAATCATGCCCCACATGCGCGTAGGCCAGAAAAAAATTGTTGTTCCCGATGCGCGTGACTCCGCCGCCTTTGATGGTTCCCCGGCTGATGGTCACATACTCACGGTAGATATTCCCATCCCCGGCCTCCAGCTCTACTCGTTCTCCGCCAAAGGTGTAGTCCTGGGGTTCGCCGCCAACTACGCAAAACGAGTGAAAAACATTCCTGGCTCCAAATTTTGAAGGTCCGCTCACGACCGCGTGCGCATGCAGCACGCAGCCCTCGCCCAACTCCACGCCCGCTCCTACCACCGCGAACGCGCCCACTTCCACCCCAGCGCCGATTTTCGCTTCCGGCGAAATAATCGCTTGTGCGTGTATCTTCGCCGCGCTCATTTTCCCGCGTTGTTGGCGCGGTCCCGATCCACCATCACGCACATCAGCGTCGCTTCTGTCGCCAGATTTCCGTCCACAAAGGCTTTTGCTTGAATCTTGCAAAGGTCGCCCTTCCACGCCAGGATGTCCACTTCGACTCTCAACTGGTCGCCCGGCACCACCGGGCGTCGGAATTTCACGTCGTTCATTGACGCTAGGTACAAAAGCTTGTGATCCCGGTCCGGTATCTCCTGCAACAGCAAAAGTCCGCCGGCCTGCGCCATCGACTCCAGAATCAACACCCCCGGCATCACCGGCTTCCCCGGAAAATGCCCCTGAAAATACGCTTCGTTAATCGAAACATTCTTGATGGCCACAATCCGCTTGTAGCGCTCCATCTCGACAACCTTGTCGATCATCAGAAACGGGTAGCGGTGCGGCAGAAATTTCTGTATCTCGTTGATGTCCAGTTGCATTCCCGCTCCTGTGCCGACCGCCCTCTGACGGCGGCACTTCCTTAAGGTTACAAACTTCTTATTATAAGCAATCTTCGGCTACTCATAGACTAACTTCTTTCTTCACCTGCAGCGAGCCACCCGCCAGCGCTCTTCGATTGCCCTGCGCTTAGCCCGTTGCTACCATCTGTCCGCGATGGCCCCGACCTCTCTTCCTCAGACCCTCCTGTCTCTCCTGCGGCCGCGTCTCAAAGATATGCTCGACACGCTTCGCGATCTCACCCTTCTCGAATCCCCGAGCCTCGAAAAGCCGCCCGCGGACCGTTGCTGCGCTTTTCTTGCGAATCAGTGGTTGCAGCGTGGGGCCCTTGTCGAGGCCCTCAAGCAAAAACAGCGTGGCGATCACTTGCGGGTTGTCTGGCCTCCCTCCCCGTCCCGCACCCCTGGCCAGTTCCTCGTTCTCGGCCATTACGACACCGTCTATCCCACCGGGACACTCTCGCGCATGCCTTTCCGCATCGCTTCCGGGCGAGCCTTCGGCCCCGGCACCTTTGACATGAAGGCTGGTATCGTTCAAGCGCTTTTCGCTCTTGAGGCTCTCCAGCAATCAAGAATCCCCTTTCGAAAACGCATTGTTTTCCTTTGGACCTCCGACGAGGAAATTGGCAGCGAGTCCTCTCGCTCGCGCATCGAAACCGACGCCCGCCGCAGCGATGCCGTCTTTGTGATGGAGCCGTCGCTCGGCCCGCGTGGACTGGTCAAGACCTCGCGCAAAGGCGTTGGCGAAGCCCAGCTCATCGTTCACGGGCGCGCCTCTCACGCCGGTCTGGCGCCAGAAAAAGGCATCAACGCTATTCACGAACTTGCGGCTCAAATTGCCCGCATCGAAAAATGGAACGACCCGCGCCGCGGCGTCACCATCAACGCCGACAGGGTCGAAGGCGGCTCACGCACCAACGTCATCGCCGAGCGCGCCAAAGCCACCCTCGATTTGCGTGCCTGGCGTATACCCGACATGCGCGCACTCGAAAAACGATTTCACTCTCTTAAACCCATCCATCGCGGCGCAAAACTTGAAATCCACGGCGGGTTCGATCGCCCTCCCATGGAGCGCAAATACAGTGCCGCTCTTTTCACTCGCGCCAGGTCGCTTGCAAAGCAGATGGGATTCTCTCTTGGGGAAACCCCCGCCGGCGGCGGCTCCGATGGTAATTTCACCGCCGCGCTCGGCATTCCCACGCTCGACGGCCTCGGTGCCGTCGGCGAAGGCGCTCATTCCCCCCAGGAACACGTCCTCGTAAAGACCATGCCCCAGCGCGCCGCTCTCCTCGCCGCGCTTTTGGCCACCGGCTAGTCCCCGCTCAACCTGCGAACCGGGATCTAGGGTAAACCGGCGAGGTTCGCCGAAGGAGCTCAACATCGAGTCAGGTCCCCTCTCCGGCGGGCTCCTTGGTAGAGTCTGGCGTTTCTGCTCGATTCTGCGAGGGACCGTTCCTATTTTCCGTAGCTCTTCTTCAAGTACTCCACCGTCGACCGCATCAACTCCCCATAGTCATCGCGCAGGACTTCCTCGAGTGCCTGCTCGGTTGGCTCGCCACTCGCCATCCGCTCGAGGATGCGCTCAATATCTCCCATCCCTTGCGTTTCCACGATGTACTCTACATTCGCCAGTGCCCAGGCATACGCGTAGTGCGCAATGTCGTTCGGCAAACCCATCCATGACCCCTCCAGCCTTCCGAGCGGCGCCGCTTGTCCTTGATCGTAAACCTGCACGAGCACGCCCGCGTTCTCGTCGCTTCTTTTCCCTTCGAGCCACTGCGCCACGCCTTCCTGAATCCATATCGGCGCTCGCCCGTGCGTCTTCTGCTGGATGAAGCTGTGCGTCAATTCGTGTCGCAGCACCCGCGACAATTCCGAATTTACCTCCGTCAGCCCCTGCACCGGCACGCGGATTCTTCCGTCGTTCAACGCTCCTGCCCATCCCGGCGCCCGGGTTATGTCCATGAATCCCTGCTGGGTATACAGCACCACCCCGATCGGCTCCGGCGGCGTGTAGTTCAGCTCCGACGCAATCTGTAGGTAGTGCTCCTCGAGTGTGTGCAGGACCTCCAGGGCCAGTTTCGGCTCCGCGGTCCCGTTATATTTCAGCTGGAAATGGGCACTCTCGTTTTCCTTATAGTTTTCCTCTTCTTCTTTGTCCTTTTGCGCCTTTTCGAGCGCCGCCCGGGTATCCGTGTCCGGATGCAGCGCCATCGCTCTCTTCCATTCCGTTACGGCTTGTTCCGGCCGGTTCATCCCGTAGTACGCCCAGCCTTCCAGCTTGTAGACCGCCGCATTGTTGGGCGCCGCCTGCTTGGCTCGTTCCAGATAATCGATGGCTTGCTTGAACTCGCTCTTCTTCAGATACAGATACCCCACATCCACCATCAACACCGGCTGGTCGGGCGCATAGTTCAGCGCTGTTCGTTCATCGCTCAGCGCACGTTCTAAATCGCCTTGAGACAATTCAAACTGTGCCGCAGCGTGGTGCGCCAGCGCCGCCCGTTCATTGGCCGCCTTCCCCCCTTTTCTCGCCTCCACATCGAGTCGCCAAAGGTAGTCCTGGTCGATCCTTCCGTCGTGCACCGCAGCTTGATCGAGCTCCGAGCCGTTTCCGCTCACCTCCATTGCTGGTGGAGGGATATTCGCCGCCGCTTCGGCTGGCGATTCCTTCATCGGCATCAATCCGCTCTTTTCGACGTGATCAACGATGGACTTTGGAATCGATAGTTCGCCAGCGGAGGTCTCGTACCGGACCCGGTCTCCATCCTCCACCACGTGGTAAGCCACAATCTGGCGGCCATTTTTCAGCACAATCTTGTCGCCCCGCGCCGGGGCCGCCAGCGCCATGACCACCGCCATCAGAGCCACCGATTGCTCGACTCTCCGCATGCCCTTAGTCTAAACCTCCGCTCTTTCGTCCGCCTGCTCGCCTTGTTCCCTCATGCCGAATGTGACTACACTTCTGGTATGCGTTTTTTCCTGGCTCTTGCTGCCGGCCTTTTTTCTGTGCCCACAGCCTGTCTTGCGAACGGTACTTCTCCTCGTGAACTTTTGAACGCGCTCAATGCCCTTGGCCTTGACGCGCATCAGGTTTACACCGTCTCGGCCGCGGACCGCATTGAGCTGCGTCAAGCCGATCTCGTACTCACCTTCGAAGAGGGCAAGCTCGCCTTTTTTGAACCCTTCGAAGGCCGCGTCACCGGCGTTGTCTTCTCCGGACTCGGCCACGCCCTGGCTCTCCCGCGGGACCCCGTCGAAAAGCAGCAGATGGCCCGTTTTCTCGGTGCTCCCGTTCTCGACCAGCAATTTGTCTCGATTTACATGCGCTTCACCGACGACACCGCGCAGGACCTCCTGGCGCAGCTCAATCGTGCCGGCCTTCAACCCGCCTCCGACCCCTCTTTCACCGAACTTTGGGTTCCCCAAGTCACGCGACTCAATCCCACGCATTCCCTTCGCATCGTCGTCGAACGATTTTCCTCCTCGCCTCGCCACTTTTTCCACGCCGGCGTCGACGGTGTCGTCACCGGACCGTTCGACATCTTGATGGACCAGATGCGCCGCGAGAATTTCGTGCTGGGCCAGCCCCGCTTCGTCAACAAGATCGCCTACTTCGATGTCTGGACCTCCTATTCTCTCGGCGGTTCCGCTCCTCCCGTTCTTCCTTTCGAAGCCCTCCGCTACCACATCAATACCACCATCCACGACGACACCTCCCTCGAGGGCGACACCGCCGTCGAGTTCCGCGCCGCGAGCGGCGGCGAGAGTATCCTCTTCATTCAACTTGCCCGTGTTCTCAAGGTCGAAGGCATCGCCCTGGGCTCCGGCGAGTCCCTCACCTATTTCCAGAACGAGGGCCTTACTGAACAGGAACTTCGCTCCCGCGGCGACGACACCCTTTGCATCTTCCTTCCGAGCCCTCCGAAGACCGGCGAGACTTTCACTCTTCGTATTCGTTACCGCGGCAACGTCATTGAGAATGTTGGCAATGATGTTCTCTTCGTGAGCGCGCGCGAAAGCTGGTACCCACATTACGGAGATACGTCACAATTCGCTTTTTACGATTTGAACATGCGCTGGCCAAAGCGCCTTCGCCTGGTCGGCACGGGCGAAAAATCCGACGAGCGCGATGACGGCGATTTCCGCTCGGCACACTGGAAAACATCCCTTCCCGTTCCGCAGGCCGGCTTTAACCTGGGCGAGTACTCCGTCGCTTCCATCTCTTCTGAAAACCGTACCATTGAGGTCTACGCCAACAGGCAGCTAGAAAACGCACTGCTCGCGCGTCTCGGGAATTCCACGCCGGCGGAAAGCGATGCCCACCTGCGTATTTCTCCCGCGGAGGCTCTCTCCCCCCAATTGTCTTTCCCGATGCCCACGCCCAGTCCCGCCGACGCTCTGAAATCTGTCGCGCGCGAAGTCGACGCTTCCATCCGTTTTTACGAACAGTTCAGCGGACCTTTCCCCTTTCACTACCTGGGGGTGTCGCAAATTCCCGGAACCTTTGGCCAGGGCTGGCCGGGCCTTCTCTATCTCTCCACGTTTTCCTTCCTTCCTCACGAAGCGCAGCAACGCGCTGGGCTGAACTCCGCGGGACAGGCGGCCTTCTCCGATCTGGTTCCGGTTCATGAAGTAGCCCACCAGTGGTGGGGAAATGTCATCGGCTGGTCGGGCTACCGCGACCAGTGGATCACCGAATCCATCGCCTCCTATCTCGCTCTCCTTTTTGCCGACTCCCAGAAAAGTCCTGATCGTTCGCTCCATTTCTGGCTCGACCGCTACCGCAAGAACCTCATCACCAAGGCGCCGGGTGCGGATCTCGCTCCTGCCGACGTTGGTCCCGTTGTGATCGGTACTCGCCTGTCTTCTTCAAAATCCCCGGAGGCCTACGAAGAGGTCGTGTACTCCAAGGGGCCTTGGATCATCCACATGCTCCACGAGATGCTTCGCCAGCCAAACACGAAGGATCCCGACGCTCGCTTCAACGCGCTCTTCCATGCGCTGGTCACGAAATATGCGCAGAAGCCCCTTTCGACCGAACAATTGCAGCGCGAGGTTGAGGCCGTCATGACCCCTAAGATGGCTCTCGAGGGGGGACATTCGATGGAATGGTTTTTCGAACAGTACGTTCGCGGCACCGGCATTCCTCGCTACAAGGTGCAATTCACCTCCCGCCGCAGCGAAAAGGGTTATCAGATTCGCGGAACACTCTATCAGTCGGGCGTGCCGCGCTCTTTCATCGCCCCGGTGCCTCTTTATTCGAGCGCCGGCGCGGGCCGCCCCGTATTTCTCGGCACCGTCATTGCCGCCGGCGAGCAAACCTCTTTTTCCTTCCCGAGCCCAACCGATGTTCGCAAACTTCTTATCGACCCGCGTTTGACGCTTCTGTGCGTTCCCGAGTGACGTACTCCCCTGGCTGCCGGGGGCTTCTCCGTGACACCACCTGAGCCGCTCCACTTTCTTTGGTCCCTGCGCCAGCTCCTATTTCTCGCAGGCTGCTTCGGCGAAAACCGCGAGGCCCACAGACAGTGTCATTGAGGCTAGTTGGGGTTCTCGAGCTTCTCTTCTAGTAGCGGACTGTTCAGATTCAGCTCCGCTTTGCCGCTCGTTCCTACCACGTAGGGAAATCCGTCCGGATCGCTCGGTATCTTCTTCAGCAATCCCGCTTCCACCAGCTCGCCCATGCGTTTCGCCCGCTTCCCGGTTTGCTTTTCATATTCGTCGAGGAATTGGTCCAGTGCTCGAAGATCAAGATCAACCTTCAATAAGCGCAGGTGTAGCTCCGCGTTTTCTCGAATAAGCGCGTCCGTCGTTGTGTCGTGCACCTGCTGCCACAAAAAGAAAGAAGTGTCCAAAGATCGTCCCTGGCCTGCAATCTTCGCTGCCAGCACCTTCATCCAGATCATCGCTCTCGGATTCCTGCTGCCTTCCGCAAAGGCAGCCGCCGCCTTCGCATAATCCTTGGCGTCGAAGTAGTACACGTTTCCCAAATCCTGGTATAGCTGCCAGTCGTCCGGGTTCGCTTGAATTCCTCGCTCCAACAGTTTCACAGCAAGATCCGGCCGTCCCGCTCCTCGCGGCGGCGCGTCGCTCAAAAACATGGAACCGAAACGGTAAGCCACCACCAGGTTCGGATCCAGCGTGGTTGCAAGGTCCAGCAGCGGCCAAAGCAAATCGAGTCCTCGCTTTTGCAAGCGATGCTTCTCGCCGTAATATTGCACCGCTCGCGTCCAGTAAATCGCTCCCATCAGCGGCGCGTATTCGAGGCTCAACCTTTTCACGGTGCTCCCGGAGCGCATCAGTAACTCGTCCTGCTCAACGCGCAGCTGGCTCTGTTCCGTGTCGATTCTTTCCTGCAACGCCCAGGCCGCCGTCAGTCCAACAACCAGCACGGTTCCGAGCGCCAATCCGCCGATGATTCTTCCCGTCATTTCAGGTTTCGTCGCGAAAACACCGCCGACGCGCCCGTCAGCACGAGCGCGCAATACACAAACGTATATAACGTGACATGGAGTACGAGCGCCCCCGGCACGCCCCTGGCGTGCGCCACCGCTCCCGTCACATTGAAATTTTGGAAATTTGGCAGGAGGTAAGAAATCCCTCGCACCATCTTCACCGTCGCCGGGCTCAAATTAATGGCCTGAATGGTCCGCAGGTCGTAGGCAAACACTCCTGCCACGTACACCCCCGCCGTGAACAGGATCGCCAGAAACGGCGTCGTGAAGCACGAAAAGAGCATGGCCAGAGCCACAATCAGCGCCAGCTTGAGCAATATCAGGTACACCGCGACAAACACATAAGCGTCCGATCCGACCAGCGGCTGCTTCACCGACCACAACGCCGCGTACAACCCCACGGCCATGGCCCCGGTATTCACCGCCAGCGTCATCACCAGCCCGGCGTACTTCCCCAGCAGAAATTCCCACCTCTTCACCGGCTTCGCCAGCAGCGCATACAGTGTCCGCTTGTCCATCTCCTTCGATACCAGCCCGACGCCAATGAACACCGCGATGAAAAGCCCGATCAGCGATATTGCCGCCAGTCCCAGGCTCACAATCACCGTCTGCTCGATGCCGATCGAAATCTGTCCGACCACGATCGCCGCTCCCATCATCAGCAGCGCAAAGACCACCAGGTTATACAACACGCGGTCTCTGACCGCCTCTCGGAACGTGTTCGTGGCCACTATCCAGATGTTTTTCACTTTCCGCTTACCTCGACCGCGGATGCCTGCGCTCGGTCGGCCTCGACCAGGTCCATGAAAAAGTCTTCGAGCGTCGGCTTGATCTGCGCCACCGACAGGACTCGTGCTCCCGCGCCCTTCAGTTCGTCCAGCGCGCCATACAATTCCCCCTCGCTCACCTGCACCCGGTAGCGTTCTCCCGTTCGGGTGGCGCGCTCCAGCAGTGCAAATCTCTTCGCCGCGCCTGCTACTTCAAACAAAATCTCCATGCCTTGCGTCTGGATCCCTACCATTTCCCCGGGGGTCCCTACGCCCCGCAGTTTTCCCCCAACGATCACTCCAACGCGGTCGCACAACATCTCCGCATCCGACAAAATATGCGTCGAAAATAACACCGTCCTTCCCTCGCGCTTCAGCGCCAGGATAATGTCACGGACCTCGCGCCTCCCCAGTGGGTCTAGCCCCGACATGGGCTCATCCAGAACCACCACTTCCGGGTCATGCAAAATGGCCTGCGCCATTCCCACCCGCTGCAGCATTCCCTTCGAATACTTCCTCAACTGGATTCTCTTTGCGGTCTCCAGGCCTACCTTTTTCAACATCCTTTGAACGCGTTCTCGTCTGTCGCCCGC
>Ga0306921_10005425_pt1 | contig 13234 bp, 18 predicted proteins | sample sta12Cox44000080_FD_203760 | JGI IMG/M metagenome (GOLD analysis project Ga0306921, IMG submission 203760) | Lab enrichment of tropical soil microbial communities from Luquillo Experimental Forest, Puerto Rico - statoxic.12C.oxic.44.000.080 (v2)... | ecosystem: Environmental > Terrestrial >... | reverse complement strand
GAGCTGCGGCATCATTTCTTTCAGCATCGATAGGTATTTGCCGGTAATGGTGGCCGGAAAGATCGTGAACCCAGTCATGTTGCCGCCAGGTCGTGCCATGCTCGCAACGAATCCGGTGCCGACTGGATCGGATACGGACACAAACACGATCGGAATTGTCCGGGTAGCTTGCATGAGCGCCGTCACAACAGGCGTGCTGTGGCCAACGATGCAGTCGGGCTTTAGTTCCACCAGCTCCTTCGCAAGAGCCTGCATGCGCACAGAATCGCCTTCGGCATAGCGGTACTCGATGCGAAGGTTTTGGCCGACCGACCAGCCCTCTCTTGCAAGACCTTGTTCGAAGGCCTGGACGCGAGCCTTGGCCTCCGCATCGTTTGCGAAGCCCATCAGCACCCCGACGGTGCGCACGCGAAGCTCTTGTGCATTCGCCGGGATCGCCTGGGCAGACAATGCGCCGCCGAGCAGCGTGATGAACTCGCGCCTCGTCACTCGATCACCTCGTCGGCGAGCGAGAGAAGGTTGTCGGAGATTTTGATACCGAGCGCCTTGGCGGTCTTGAGGTTGATCACGGTCTCGAATTTGGTCGGCTGCAGCACCGGCAGATCGGCGGGTTTCGCGCCTTTGAGAATCCTCGCGGTGTAGACGCCGTAGTTGCGATAGGCATCGGTGATGCTTACCCCATAGCTCAGCAGTCCGCCTGCCATCACGTATTCGCGAAACTGATAGATGGCGGGCAGGCGCTGCCGTGCCGCAAAAGTAACGATCTGCTCGCGCCGCGTGTCGAAGTAAGGGTCTGCCGTGACCAGCAGTGCACCGATGCGCTCACTCGTGAGCGCTGCGAATGCAGTCTCAAGTTCCTCGTCGGTGCCGGCATTGGCGACCACAATGCGTTGATCGATGCTGCGCGCCGCCTCCTCGACCTGCCGCAACTGTCGCGATGCGGGCGCAAACTTTGGGTTAAGCAAAACGCCGATGAGTGGGACGCCGGGCGCGAGCACGCGCAGCAGCCCCAGCCGTTTCGGCTCCATGAGATTTGTCAGTAACGTAACCCCGGTCGCATTGCTGCCGGGACGGCTGAAACTCTCGACCAGGCCGAGTGCGACCGGGTCGCCGCCGATTCCAAACACGATTGGGATAGTCGCGGTCGCCGCTTTCGCTGCGAGTCCAGAAGGCTCGCCCCCGGCTGCGACGATAACGGCCACTTGCCGACTCACCAGCTCGGCGGCGAGCATCGGTAAGCGGCTATAATCGCCCCGTGCCCAGCGGAACTCGATTGCTGCGTTCTCACCCTCGACGAAGCCACCCTCCTTCAGGCCGCGGCGGAATGCCTCGACCACATGGACAGAATCCTCTGGTGACCGCGCGCTCATGAACCCGATCATCGGCCGCCCCGGCTGCTGCGCGCGCGCCGCGAGCGGCCACGCGGCCGCGCCGCCGAGCAGCGCGATGAACGCCCGCCTTTTCATTCGATCACCTCGTCGGCGATCGCGAGCAGCGTCGGCAGCACCTCGATGCCGAGCGCCTTCGCGGTCTTGAGGTTGATGATCAGCTCAAATTTGGTGGGCAGAATGACCGGCAGGTCGGCCGGCTTTTCTCCCTTAAGAATCCGTCCGGTGTATATGCCGACTAGACGGTACAACTCAGGGTAACCGACTGCGTAGCTCATTAGGCCGCCCACCTCGACGTAGTCTCGGCGAGGGTAGATTGTCGGAAGTCTGTAGTGCGTCGCCAGCTGCACAATCTTATGGGTGAACGGAAATGCACCAACAATCAGCGCCCCGGCATGATGTTCGACAATGGTAGCAAAGGCTTCCTCATAGTGGCGCTCGTTACTGCCATACACGATAACAACCTGCCGTCCGAGCGCACGCGCGGCTTCAAGCACCTGACTGTTTTGGGCCTCGCCATACGTGCTCGTGCGGGAAAGGAACGCGACTGTCGTCGTTTGGGGAACCATATCGCACATGAGACTGAGCCGCTTACCCCCAAGCTCCGAATTGAGGGCCGCGACTCCAGTAACGTTACCACCTGGCCTATTCAGGTTAGCAACGAAGCCGTCCTTCACCGGATCGCCTCCATACGCGAAGACAATCGGAATCGTCGAGGTGGCCGCCTTCGCCGCAAGTGTCGGACTGGCGAACATGGTTGAAACAATCACGGCCACTTGGCGGTTGACCAGATCAGCGGCGAGTATCGGCAATCGACTCCATTGCCAATTTGCCCAGCGGTATTCGATAAGTATGTTTCTGCCCTCAACGTAGCCGGCCTCGGCTAAGCCCTGGCGAAAGCGGACCGTCACGACGCCGTTTGGACTAGGGGGACCCGGGTTGAGAAATCCGATTACCGGCATCGCCGCCTGCTGCGCACGCGCCGCGAGCGGCCACGCTACAGCCCCGCCGCCGACAAGCGTGGCTAGGAATTTTCGTCGTCCGATGTAGCTTGCCATGTGACCCTCCGGTTGGGGGTCATTCATGCAATGGAGGGATGATACCACGTTTCCACCGCGCGGTGCGGACGAGGGGCACCCCGCGCAACTGAATTTGTGCCCGGCCACGACCGACCGAAGGCATGGAGACCGCGGACCCCCGAGGGCCTTCCAGCCGCAGCCACCGTTGCCTATTTATGCCCACATCATGCTTGCCCGTCCACGTACTCTTCCGACCGGCTTCATTGCGCCGTGCCTCCCCACCAAAGTCCACACGCTGCCCTCCAGCGACCTGTGGCTGCACGAGATCAAGCACGACGGCTTCCGGGTTATCGCACGCAAGGATGGCGACCGCGTGCGGCTCTACATGAAGCGGGAGGAGGAAGAGGATTGGCGACGGAGGCGGACGTGACACGACCAGCCCTCGGTACTGTCGAATGGTTCAAGCGCGAACGGCTTCATCTGATTGAATTCGCAAAGGCGATCGACGGCTTCGGTGCCGCACGGCGCAGTTTTCAGAAACTCATAGAGTTAGGGCCCGATGGCGACCCCGACCTGAGAGCCGCACTCCACACCTCGGGGGTGATTTCCTATGCGCGGCCATTCGTTAGCAACACGCGTGCCGATGGGACACGTGGTGCATTCCCAAAAAAGCTGGTCAAGAAGCACACAAATTACATTGAAGGAGTCCATAGGGAGTTGATCGATCTACGCCAGAAGCTAGTTGCGCATTCCGACCGCGATTACGTCGATGGCCGTCTGTTTAGGAAGCTTCTGGCGCTGGATATCGAGCAAGAGGAGACCGAGTTTCTTGTGGGCGCAACGGTGGTCACGCAAACCGTGCACACGTTGCATGATATGGCCCTCGCAAAACAAATTCTGTCGCACATCGAGGCTGTTGAACGAGCAGCGTACGCAGAAGCAACGAAGCGATTGGAACGTTTCGTCCGTACAGGCCAACGTTTCCCCGACCAACTAGAAGCCGGCCGCTCCCCTGGAGCCAAGCCTCGGATCAGGACGGAGCGGTTTGAAATGTCGCCCGACAAGCCCGTGACCGTCCCCTCTCATACCATTAATCCGCACGCGGTACTCACGAAGCCGCCACTAAAATTGGGGTCAGCCGGCTATGTATTCAGGGGTTTTGCTGTGCAGGTTGATCTATCTACCGAAATTACGCGAACGGCTGACGATGGATCGAAAGCGGTGTTCAGGTGGGACGTCACAAAAGCTTCCGATAGCGATGATGCAGTATCGAAAGCATCCGAGTCACCTGACACCTAAGCAGCCGTAAATCTGTGGAACTTGCAGTGGGGAACATGTCGCAGTCTGATCCTCACGGCTACGCGACGACGCGCAAGGCCGCGATGGCAGCATTCGCGAGCGTTGGCGGCGGAAGTGAAGAGGACAAACCGGGCGGCGGCGCCGTTCACTGCGCGTGGGTCCCGTCGATGCTCCGACTAGCGATGGTTGCATTTGTGTGCATCGAGGGGCCGCTGGCGGTCTTGGGACCGAAGAATAGTAGTCTTGGGACCGAAATAAAATTGACGTAAAATTTCGGCGGACGGATGCTGGTTGTGAGCTGCGGTATCTTCCACAAGCGACGAAGGAGATCATGGCGCTCATCTCTTTAAAAGGTACGGTGGAATAGCTGCGCTCACCTTCGCAGGGGCGGTGGCGCAATTTGTTTCGCCCGCGCCCGCGGCGACCATGTCCGTTGTCCCACCCAGGAGAGTGCCATGAAATCAGTTATCACAACTGCGCTGGCGTTGAGCCTTTTTGCTTGCTGCGACGCATACGCGGACGTCATCACTTTCGATAATCTTCCGACGGGCACCATCGTTACAAATCAGTTCCCTGGAGTTAGCTTCACTGGTGCACAAGTTTTGACCGCGGGTGTGAATCTCAATCCGGCATTTCCGCCTGTTAGCAATCCCAATGTTGTTTTCGATTTTCTGAATGGCACCATCACTGCAACCTTCACGACGCCAGTCAGTTCCGTCGGCGCCTTCGTCACGGGGAACACCTCGATAACGGAGTCTATTTTTAGGGGGGCTACGATGTTGGGGTCCGTGTCTACAGGAGGCGCGAACTTCATCGGCGCCGGTACCCACCGAATATCTTTCTGAGTCTTTCCAACTTTGACATCACCAGAGCCGTTTTTACCGACACCGGCAACTCGTTCACGTTAGACAACTTTACTTTTACACCTGTCCCCAGCCCCATCGTCGGCGCAGGTCTGCCCGGCCTGATCTTGGCCTGCGGTGTTCTTCTGGCATTGGCACGACGACGGCGGCAAATCGCCTGAACATCTCGCCCGGCAAACCGGGAGGGATGAGCATCATGTAGCCTTCTTTCGAGGCGTAACGGATGGGAGCGGGTCATGAAAAATATGACTTTGGGCGCGTTCGCGTCTGCGTTGGCGGTGAGCGTCGGAGCCGTCGCGTTGACGGCAACACCGGCCCGAGCTTTAACCTTCAATGATATGTTCGATAGCTCAATTCAAAATGCCAGTAACGCCTCCGCGATCGAAGCGCTGATCCAATCGGCGACAAACCAGATAGGATCGCTGTACAGTAATCCGGTCACCATCAATATTTTGTTCGCCACGAGTCCCAATGTGGGCGGAGGACAGAGCTCGGCCCCACTCTTTTCCAATGCGTATGGCACGTACACAACCTTGCTGCAGAACGACGCTACGAGCCACCCGGAAAATCAGATATTGGGGACGGCGATCGCCAATCTTAGTCACGGAAATAACTCCAATGGGGCGCTGCCAATGATTTCGACGGCCGCCCAATTAAGAGCCCTTGGCCAATCAATAAGTGTGACTCGAGACGGAACGATAACCCTCAACCCCAATTTTGCGCTCACTATCAGTGTATGGCAGCATGAGATTGATCAAGTTCTCGGCGGCGGCGGTCAGGGCTCCACGCTTGGCAGAATACCTAATTTTTTTGGTGCTACCGATCTCTATCGTTACTCCGCTCCGAATACGCCGAGCTACACCACTAATCCATCCGCCACGGCCTTTTTGTCGGTGGACGGTGGTAACACGTCTATTGCGGGTTTCAATCAATCCGGCGTCGGCGATTTCGGAGATTTCCTCGTGCCCCCCCCGGGGCCCGTGCGAGATCCAATCATTCGAAATTTGCTTTTCCCCGCCCCCCTTCACCACCGCGAGCCCTGAATTTCAGATGTTGGCGGGGATCGGATACAATCCCGTTCCCGGCCCCATCGCCGGTGCTGGACTGCCGGCCCTGATCTTTGCTGGCGGTGGCCTTCTCGGCTGGTGGCGTCGACGGCGGAAGATCGCCATCTCGCCCATTAATTGATGTGATCGGCTGGTGAAGAGGAATTGACGTTAAACAACGTGCCCAGGTTGTTCTGGTGTTACTGAGCAGCATGTTCGCTGACGGGTTTTTCTATTCCGCCCATGCTCAATGCGCCCCTACTGATAAAATCTACATAGACCCAAGGCTTGTGCCAAAACGCGGGAATATGACACCTGAACAACTCAAGGCAATTATACTCAGCCCGGGGATTCCACCCGAGGCAAGAAATTCTCTGCTGGGACAATACATGCAGAAGGGCCAGCCCATTGTGGTTCCGTATGGGACGGGCACGGTCCTGGTGCACCCAACCAATCCTTGTATTCAGCAATATATTCCGTGACGAACCGAACGATCATAGCTGTTGGTGCTATCGCCTTCCTAATCGGCGTCAGCGGTCTCGTTACGCAAACGGTAGCAGGCGAGCGGGTCGATATCTGTGCACAATATACCGCAACGGGGAAATCTTATCATGTGCCCGCTATCTCAACGACAGGGTCCGAACTCAACGAAGCAACACGTAGCGACAATTACAATTCGCTCGCCCATTTCATCGTTATCTTTTGGGCACCAGATCAGGCATCCGTCATTGAGATAGACGGTTCTGGGCCGTCGCCCTATGGCAGCGCCGGTATCGATCAGGAGGGCCGCTCTTGGCAAATATCGTCCTATTCACCATGGGTGTGTGGGTCGCGGTGATTATTCGAACCTAGCCAACAACCGCTTAGCCTCGGCCTGCGATAGCCGTCGCCCAATCATCGCCTGCGGCACCTTCCATTTGCCGGGAAGTTCGTGGCCTTCGGTAAACGCGCCTTCATCCAATCCAGCAAGGGCAGCATGCATCCTGGCGTTGTACCGTCCCCTGGCCGTCCCTGTGGCCGACGTTCAACCCACTTTTAAGAGTTCAGGGAACAGATTTTTAGTTAGCTGCGCTCCCTTCTTTGAGTATACAGACCCCAACAATCCAAGCTCTGTCATTTTTGAGAGTACATGATCTCTGTCATTGTCCCTGAGGTACGAACCCGGGCTCAGCCGGCGAACCTCGGCTGAAGGTAGACGTGCGTTGTCGCGCAAGTGCGCCAAGACCTCGAGAGCGAAGAAAAACTGTTTAGTCCGAGTGTTACCGGTCAGCGCGTCATGGATGTTGCGGGGATGAGTAAGTTTGCCAACAAGATACTTCACTATCTGAGGAATGAGTCCGTCCGTGTCCAACGACTTAACGCTTGCGTATTCGATCCGTTGCAGGCCCTGGATGTCAGCAGGAACATTCTTTTTTAGTTTTCGATTTAGCAATATGTAGTAATCAACACCAAGCCCTTCCGCGAGACCAATTTCGAGAGCGACGTTTGGATTCCAGGTTGAAATGTCGAAGACGCAATAGTCCACGGCCTTGATGTAGCTGGTGAGAATTCCGAGAAGGTGTTTTCGTAGTCAGGCTAGTGTCAGCGTAGTACCAGCGGAATGGAATGCGATCTAAGGCAGCCTTAAAGGCCGCAAAATTGAACGTTCCTGAATATGGACAGCCGACGAAAACATTCGGCAGCTTATATGCGGCCTTTGCCATCGTGTTGCTCCCGTCATTCTAGCTGGGGCGGCAGTCAGTCATTACCGGTTAGACTGGGTGACTGATCCAAAGCGTTAGCGCTTCGATCTGCGCTTTTTCCGTCCCTTCCGTGCTGACTTGTCGATCAAGAAATCGTCGAGCTTCTTTCCACCTCTGATCGCAGCAACAAGCCAACGAGGTTTTGCGCCTCGACCTGCCCAAGTCTCGCCAGAAGGACCACGATATTTCGGTGGGACCTTCTTTGCTCTTAATGGGCTTCCACTCCGTCGAGCAATCCTTGCGCCGCCAACCACGGCAATCCTCTCCAATTGCTTTTCAAGGTCGGCTCGACGCCTATGAAGCATTTCGTCAACTCGCTTTCGCAGGTCCATCAGCCCTTCGATACTCATTCCTGGTAGCTTTGCCATACTGGCCTCCTGTTGCATCTTGTGATGATAGCATGGCTCAGGGGCTTTGCAGCAAAGCACAATTTGGAAATGTCTAAAAAATTTGCGGAGGTCCAGCCTTGCAGTTTCTGCTTGGCTATTTCTTTACGCACATAAACTCCACGGCAACGACAAACTGTCGCTGCCCTGGAGGGCTGTTAAACTTCTTCCCTAGCGCAAGACCTGCTTCATTACAGCTTCCAGGCGACGTGAACTCCGCAGACCAGGCGACCTCTCTTCCATGTTGTGGCAAGGGTTCTACTGGCCCAATTAGTAACAGCGCAAACAAGATGTAGGTTTCCATAGCGCAGGGCTCCTTTGCTAGTGGGCTATCACACAATTTGCGAAGGGGTATTGGCTGGCTGGCATCGGCCAAGTTTGGCCCCCGCCCCCGTCCCCCATGACCACCCTACCAACCGTCAAGCCAAGTGACGGCGCTCGATGCTCATTGATTGCATGAAGCGAGGCAATCGATACAAATAACCTATCGCCAATTCGAACAAAGGTATTAGCTATGCCAGCAAAGCTATGATAGAATAAGCGAGCCTGCCACCGATCCCAGTCAGTGGCAGGCTCTCACCCCCGAGCCTCGCTTACGCGCTCCGTGGCCGCATCGGGTTCCCTCCGATTGATTGGCAAAACCTTCCGCTTGCAAGCACTGTTCTAATCGCTGCTGCTGCGTACGTCATCGGGTATGCTGTCCAAGACGTAGGCGGGATCGTGGGGCTTACGAGCACCACCGTCCGGTTCCAGCCAGGACGCCGTCGCCAATGGTTGTATGAACGGTTCTCGGGGGTGCAGTGGCAGGCTATCGATTATGTTGCCACGAACGACAGAGAATTCAAATTCGAAATTCACTTGGAGCGTCTCGACATTCCAGACCGCGTTATCGAAGCCCTAGAGCGCATTCGTTCATTGAAGGTTATTAGTATGTGTGTGGGAGGATGCCTCGCTTTGAGTGACATTTATTTTTGCAGTCGAACTAGTTCTTAATCACTCTTCGGTCGTTGATCGGGTAATCTTCATTGTGTCTGCACTCCTTGTCCCCTTGTCTAATTTGCCTGGGATGGATCAAGGGGATGCAGGAAATGCAGTTCTATCAATCAATATACGACGAAAATTTTCCCAGGAAAACAACGAGGCCGAGAAGCTCTAACGTGATGGCGTCCCAGCCTGCTTTTTGGGGATAAGGCGGACCAGGCTTTATCAGCATTCGATGCCCCAACAAAAAAGGCGACCGCAGGCGTCGTCTGCTACGCCTGCGGCCGGCACCGAATTGCAGTCGGCTCGGCTCTAATTGGGATCGCTGCGGGGTGCAGTACGTCGAGCCAATCGAGGGCGCACGCTAGGAGGCCCAGAACAGCCCGTTCCTAATGCAAAAACTGTGTTGGGAAGTTTGTGCCGGCATTGGAGTGGACGAGCGGCCCAACAACCGCGCTGCCATTTCGGTGCCGATCTGCCAACGTCTTTCTCAGAACTTTGGTCATCCTATCTACCAAAAGCTAGAACTGGGTCCGCAAACTCGCAAAGCGCGCCGCAAGCGCCTACTCAAGTCAGGCGGAACGGCCGACATTTACAAAACCCCAAGGACCTGCGGGGCGCTTCCGGTGCATCCTGAGCCTGCGGTAAGCTCGCCCGGCGGGTCCCGGGGAGGAGCCCATGCTCGACATAAGGCGACGCCAGTTCCTCACGCTGCTCGGCGGCGCGGCGGCGGCGTGGCCGCTCGCGGCGCGCGCGCAGCAAGCCGCAATTCCAGTTGTCGGATTCCTGCACGGCGGATCGGCCGACGATTCCGTTTACCGCGTGGCCGCGTTCCGCGCGGCCTTGGCCGAAGCAGGCTATGTCGAGGGGCAGAACGTGGCCATCGAGTATCGTTGGGCGAACGGGCGAAATGATCGGTTGCCGGCGTTGGCGACCGAGTTGGTTGGGCGCCAGGTGGCGGCTATCGTGACGGCAGGCGGCACGCCGGTGGGTCTCGCGGCCCAGGCTGCGACGGCGACGATTCCGATCGTCTTCGTGACGGGTGATGATCCGGTCCGGGTCGGTCTTGTCGCCAGCTTCAATCGTCCGGGCGGCAACCTCACTGGGGTAACTTTTCTAGCTACCGCTCTGGAGCCCAAGCGGTTGGCGTTGCTGCGCGAGCTAGTTCCGACTGCGGCTCTGATTGCCGTGCTGATCAATCCGCATTTCCCTGACGCCGAGGTCTACTTGAGAGATGTGCCGGCGGCAGCGCGGAGTGTGGGGCAAGAGATCATTGTCCTGAAAGCCGGCAGCGACCAGGAGATCGAGAGCGCCATTGCGATCGCCGCCCGGCAACGGACTGGAGGGCTGCTGGTCACCGCCGATCCGTTTTTCACCAACCGACGGGATCAGCTTGTCGCTATCGCTGCGCGGCATTCGATCCCCGCGATCTACTTTACCCGGGAGTTCGCTTTGGCCGGAGGCATGATGAGCTACGGCGCCGACTTCGCCGTGATGTATCGCCAGGCAGCCGACTACGTTGGCCGGATTCTCAAAGGCGCGAAAGTGGCGGACTTGCCGGTCCAGCAGCCGATCAAATTTGAGCTTGTGATCAACCTCAAGACCGCGAAAACCCTTGGGCTCACTGTGCCGGATAAGCTGCTCGCGCTCGCCGACGAGGTGATCGAGTGAGGCGCCGCGCGTTCATCACGCTCGTCGGCGGCGCGGCTTTCGTTCAGTGCAGCGGCTGGGCGGGACATAAAGGCGATCTAGCCGCGATCAACTTTCCCCTCCCGCCGATCACTGAGCAGCACCGCATTGTCGCCAAGGTCGATGAGCTGATGGCGCTCTGCGATCGGCTGGAGACGGCGCAGGCGGAGCGCGAGGCGACGCGCGATCGGCTGGCCGCAGCGTGCCTCGCCCGCCTCAACGAGCCCGATCCCGAAACCTTCCGCGACGATGCTCGCTTCGCGCTCAACAACCTCGCCGCCCTCACGACGCGCTCGGATCAGATTAGTCAGCTGCGCCAAATGATCCTTAACCTCGCCGTGCGCGGCAAGCTGGTGCGGCAAGACCCAAAGGACGAACCGGCGTCGGAGTTGCTGTATCGTCGGAAGATCGCCCGACCTTCCTACGTCGTGGGCATGGGTGAATGTTGGAGCGGTTGCCGAAGCACGTCTCGGCAAGATGCTCGACAAGACAAAGAACAAAGGAACGCTGCGCCGCTACCTCCGCAATGTCAATGTGAGATGGTTCGACTTCGATTTGTCTGACCTGCTGGAAATGAGGTTTGAAGACTCGGAGCTTCCTGAGTACGCCTTGCTATCCGGTGATGTGCTGATCTGTGAAGGTGGTGAGCCCGGTCGGGCGGCGGTATGGGACGAACGTGTGAGCGATATCTATTTTCAAAAAGCAATCCATCGCGTCCGCTTTTCGCCGCTGACAAATGCCACCTACTTTGTGAAGGCGTTGCGGGCGAGCGCCGGGGATGGGCGTTTGGCTGAATACTTTACCGGAACTGGCATCAAGCATTTCACGGGCAAAAGCCTGGATGCTTACCTGTTTCCTCTTCCACCTCTCGCCGAACAGCGCCGCATCGTCGCGAGGGTCGACGAACTGATGGCACTCTGTGATCGGCTGGAAGCGAGCCTTACCGCCGCCGCCGATACCCGCGGCGGCCTGCTCGACGCACTTCTCGCGGAGGCGTTGGCACCGGTAGATGCCGTCGATCGCGAGGCGGCGGAATGAATGGGCTCTGGCTCGACTACGAGTCTGACGGTTTCCCCGCGAATGTTGTGCCCCAAGGGCGGAATCAGCTGAGTGTGAACTGGGCCGACATTCTATGGGCCGCGGTCACAGTCGGTCGACCGGACATCTTTCACGTTTTTCGTTACGGACAGGCCTCTGTTCACGAACTCGGATTAGTTGTTTGCAAGCTGTTTGCATCGAAGCTGTTGGATTCTCCATGGACACTTCATCTTGATGTGTTTAGGGCCGTACTTCGTCCCAGGCTCCTCGGCGGGCGGTCGAGGCCAGATATGGTTGCGCAGTCCACGTCGTGGCAGCAATGGCATGCGTTTGAGTGCAAAGGACGAGCATCGATGCCTAGCAGCACTGACAAACAAAAGGCAAAAGCACAAGCGCAACGGCTCGTCACCGTGGGAGGAAGCAAGTGCACACTGCACGTCGGCGCCATCACCTTCTTTCGGAATGACACGGTCTCTGACTGCTCCTTTCTCTGTTGGATCCATTTGCTTGAACGCATCGGTCCGAACAAGCTTTTGCCCTCGCGGGCCCCGTTGCTGTCCATCGGTAATTTGATATTCTGCAAAATCTGGCTGTTGGAAATTGAATGCAATCTGATCAATTGCGACGTCGCGAGTTCATCACTCTCCTCGGCGGTGCGGCAGCCTGGCCGCTCGCGGCGCGCGCGCAGCAGGCGATGCCGGTGATCGGGTATTTAAACCTCGGGTCGCCGGAGTCCGACGCTTCTCGGCTGACCGGACTCCGGCGGGGTCTGAACCAAACCGGCTACGTTGAAGGTCGAAACTTTGTGATGGAATATCGTTGGGCGGGAAACCAAGCCGACCGACTGCCAGCGTTGGCGGCTGATCTGGTCCAACTTCAAGTGGCTGTGACAGTCGCGGCCGGGGTGCTTCCTGCTCTCGCGGCTAAGACTGCAACCACCAGCATCCCAATCGTGTTCAGCGTGGCCGCCGACCCTGTGCAGCTTGGGCTTGTTGCGAGCCTCAATCGGCCGGGAGGCAACCTGACGGGCCAGAACGGGTTCGTCGGTGAACTCGGGGCCAAGGGACTCGCGCTATTGCACGATTTGGTGCCCAGTGCTGGGACAATCGGCTTTCTTGAAAATCCAAACAATCCGGTATTTGAGCTGACGACGAGAGACGTGCTGGCGGCGGCTCCTGTCATGGGGCTAACGGTTCAGACATTGAAAGCAAGCACCGACCGCAAAATCGACGCCGCCTTCGCGAGCCTGGTCCAAGCACGAACCGGCGCGCTGCTCGTCGGTAATGATATTTTTTTCAACAGCCGGATTGAGCGGCTCATTGAACTTGCGGCACACCACGCAATTCCGACCATGTACGGTTTTCGTGAGTTCGTAGTGGCGGGCGGGCTCATAAGTTACGGAACGAGCTTGATCGAGAATTACCGACAGGTCGGACTTTACGCGGGTCGCATTCTCAAGGGCGAGAAGCCCACCGACCTGCCGGTCGTACAGGCTACGAAACTCGAGTTGATCATCAATCTGAGGACTGCCAAGACACTTGGTCTGGAAGCGCCAGCGAAGCTGCTTGCCCTCGCCGACGAGGTGATTGAGTGAGACGCCGCCAGTTCATCACGCTTCTCGGCGGCGCGGCTGCCGCGTGGCCGCTCGCGGCGCGAGCGCAGCAGGAGCGGATGCGGCGCATCGGCGTCCTGATGCCCGGCGCCGCTGACGACCCGGAGTTTCAGGCGCGCATAACGGCGTTCCTGCAGGGGCTCGCGCAATTGGGCTGGCTCGACGGCCGCA